>UMGZ01063511.1_pt1 | contig 111998 bp, 91 predicted proteins | sample 1965421 | NCBI WGS metagenome assembly UMGZ01 (sample SAMEA4836087, study PRJEB28245) | human gut metagenome | biome: gut microbiome; material: fecal sample | place: Denmark | collected 2008
TGGATACAACCATTCCGAGTGGGTGGGAATGCTCCGTTTTCGCCAAGTGTCGCAAGAGCAAATCGAAAAGCCTTCTGTAAATGCCATTATTGATAACAATATATGGAATGCTTTTGTTGACTTGCTGATCAACAAAAGCTGCTTTATGCTATCAATCAAGAAAATGTTTGACTTTAATTTGATGAAAGCATATCTTGCTCATGGCGTGGAATTAAACAATTGTATAAGAAACTGTGGCTATGGAAAAGAAAATGTTTACATAAACTCTTCTAAAAATATTCTCTATTGTTCGTGCGTTAATAAAGTTATCGGGAACTTAGATGATGATGAAATTGAAACGATAAGATACCGAGTAAAGAATTCTTCCTCTGTTGTTATACCCCCAGAAAGTATTTGCAGTAAATGTGCTTATAAGCTTATTTGTAATAGTGGATGCCCAGGCTATTCTCTTAAATTTTTTGGAAAGATTGGCATGGGCGACATACGCTGTCCTAAAGTTAGAAGGGCATACTTTAATCCAACTCAATAAGTCTTTTAGCAAATTCATCCAAAAAACAGACTGCGTCTTCAGGGCAAAAGAATGCTGTATTGTATCTGCTCTGAATTTGAATTTTTTTGTCTCTCACAGAAAGGAATATCAAATATTGACAGCCCATGTCAAGTTCGTTGCTAATAGGATACCAATGTGGTATTCCATCATACTTTTCAAACAAATCTACATAGTCATCATCTTGGACTAGCAATTCCTCTTTACCAAGAAAATCTATACCAAAGGTAGGATTCTCAACATCTTTGTACCCACCGCTTGTATCAAATCCTATACCGCCATTTGGCATATCGGTTATCTTCTTATCGCATACATATACATCTTTCGCCTCCGTCTTAGTTAATAAAATTGGAGGGTTAATTGCAAAAAAACCAATAGAAGAATCAACGGAAAACATCTTTGAACAAACGATATTTCCATACGAATCTTTTACCTCATCTATCCGGCCATGCATAATAATCTGACATGCTATCTTGTTCTTTTTGAATCGACTAATAACATTACAAGCTAGTACGTGAAGAGCCAATGATAATATCCCGTTGTTGTATTTTCTTCCTTTAAGGAGTATACGTTCACTCTCAACCCTGGGTAAAATAGTAGAAATAATAGAAAATTTATCTTTCTCCTGTATTCTTCTCATCCTTATTATTGGCAAATTCCTTCTTATGTTGTCCCAGTAAGCTACCTCGGTGCTCATGCTTTGTTTTTGATAAATTTCTTTCAATAACTGTCTGTATTCAGCATAAGATTGACTTTCCTTTACAGTACTTACATTTAATCCTTTCGAAACAAGACTATAATATCTGCAAAAATCTTTCAACAAAATTCTTTTGGAAACGCCATCAGAAATAACGTGATGGCATCCCAAAATAAGCAAATCACTATGTTTCAAATGAATTAGTAGTATCCTGAATAAATGCTTTTTCAACTCAAAAGAACCATAAAAACTTTGAATCAACGAGCCTAAACCTTCCTTGCTGTAATCAGATTCAATTTCCTTTACTATGGATCTGTAATCATAAATACCAGCATGTCTCTCTACCAAATGATTTTCATTTACAAAAGAATTTAATATGGGGTGGCTTTCAAACAACATATGAATCACATTTTCTAGAATAATTTTAGAAATACGAGTATGTGGTTTAAGAAAATCCTCAATGATGAAGTTGTTAATTATATTTTCCCGGTTGTTTTTTATAATATACTTGCAAAGACTTGTAAGTTGTATATTCTTTCCATCGTAGTAAGGTCTTACATTGTTCTTTTGCTTCTCCATCCGCAAAGCAATCTCTTTTAAAGTCATTTCTTTTAGGTTTTCCATAGATATGACATAACCGAACATTCTAATTCTTGATATCACTATCATGGCAGATAATGAGTCACCACCGATTTCCATGAAACGAGAATTTGCGCTAATAAACCCTTTCAATTGCAAAACGTATGAAACTGTAGATGTTAATAGATTCTCCTTAGGTGATTTAAAAGTGTCATCGTTATGAAGATTTAAAGATGGTTTAGGCAGTTTTGAATAATCTATTTTACCATTTAATGTCAGCGGGAATTCATCCATGTGAATGTAGACGGATGGAATCATGTATTCAGGCAAATGAGAGCGCAAATATTTTTTTAACTCATTGCCATCTTTTAGAAAGGGCGCTTGTGTAACATAATATGCACATAAAAAATCTGTATTCCCGAAATTATTAGCAAGAACACAAGATTGATTTATGCCCTCAATCTGCGATAAAAGGAATTAAATTTCAGAAGGGTCTATTCGCATTCCTCTGATTTTCAGCATTCTATCACTTCTGCCAATATAAGTAAAAGAACCGTCTTTTTCTTCTCTTACTATATCCAATGTGTTAAACCATCTGTATTCTTCTTCTTTTCTGAACCTTGCCTTGTTCTGTTCGGATAGGTTCTGATAACCAAGAGCGATACTTTTTCCTTTTACCCATAAAATGCCTGTAGTACCTTTGGAAACATCTTTGCCATTTGGGTCCTTGATACTCCATTCTATTTGTCTGTAAGGCTTACCGAGGGAAAAAGCTTTTGTTTCTGGCTTATAATAACAATACGAAGGGCACATTGCTTCAGTACTTCCATAAATATTGACAATTGAATATGAATGTCGATTGTTATTTTTGGGGAAAGAACTGCCGCCTAATATCACTAATCGTAGAGAAACAGGTTGAAATAAAAGGCTATATTGGTAACCTACAAGCGTAGGCATGTGGAGAACTGTAATTTCTTTTTCTTCAACGTATTGATTTAAAAGAGTGAGGTCAAAACATTGTTTGTCTGTTGCAATATAGAGGGTTGCACCAACCAAATAGCTTTCTAATGAAGTAAGACCAAAGCACATACTCCAATGAGTGTGAAGGAGCACTTTGTCATTTTGCTCTAATTTTAAAGACTCTATTTCTGTTGTAAAAGAGGTCATCACCGACTCATGCGTATGAACTACACCTTTGGGAGTTCCAGTTGAACCAGATGTATATAATACAAACATTTTATCTTGCATCTTGGGATATGTAAGTTTGCTCTTGTCAGGCTTACTGATGTAAGACTTAAGTACCGATGCGAAACTTTTAATACTTAGTCTTAAAGTCCAAACATCAGTAAATGTAACATTGGGCACATTATCATCACAAACTATACCTTTTATGTTTGAATCTTTGCATATTAGTCTTATACGATCTACTGGATTATCCTCCTTTATTGGTACACAAACACCTCGTGCCTTTAGTATTGAAAGTATAAGAATTGGTACTAGTTCTGAACGTGATGCATACAAGCCTATAGAATCTCCTGGCTTTATACCCTTATGCGATAACATGTTAGCTATTGAAGATGTTAACATGTCTATGGTTCTATATGTATAGAACCTATTTTCGCATACTATGCATACCTTTTCGGGTGAAAGTTTTGCATAGTACGTTATCCACTCCGGCAAAGATTTTAATTCCATCATTATCAAGGTAAATTAAACGCTAAATCGGTCTAAAAAGAAGAAATTGTTATTCTGTAGTATATGGATAAATGTGATCTTGTAGTAGTTTTTTTGTTTCTATTGCTTCTTTCTCATTATCAAAAACTATCATTTTTGACCAGTCATTACCGTTCCTGTATGTATCACAAGTATGGTATATTTCCCAATGACACTGATAACGCACTCCAATATACCAATACTTCCTTCCGTCAACCAAATTCGAAATCTTTGTAATTCTCATTTTGTACCTCCTTCTATTTATTATTCGGCAAAATTACAAAAAAGGGAATAATAAATACATGTTATAACCCTTTTTAACTATCTTGGCGTTCTAAGCGTGCCCGCTAATTTATCCTGCCCCAGCTGACTTGTAGCGAGGGTAAAACTCCCACGAGGTTGTCGATGGTGCTGAGAACTCTCTTTTTGAGGGTCTCCAAGCCTGTTTTTGCGAAAACGAGACAAAGAATTCCCCTTAGGAACTTCATTGCGTTTTTAGCGAAGAAGCAAGCCCCTATCCACGTGTCAGCCGTATTTCAAGTTTCGCCCGGATGTCGTTCGCCCGGTAAACCCTCTTGGATGTTCCAAACGTCGCCTCTATCTCGTTCCGTTCACATAAGGCCCTTCTTTTCTCCTCGGCGTGTCTGTCGTTGCTCAAATTCTCCACATGCTTCACTATTAAGGCATCAACAACCATGCGGGCTTGTTGCCTGCTCCGCAATGGCTGTTCTTCAGATGTTTGTTGTATTCTTTTTCGATCTTGGCCCAGGGAAGGCGGTCGGCAAGCTTGACCCAGCGGTTGGACTTGCTCAATTCCGAGAGAGACTCTTGGAGTTCAAACAAGTCGTGTATACGGTATTGTGAGTAGTATTTCATGTCGCACTTACGAGTTTTAACACATAAAAGTAATAATTTTATCTGAACCGAGTAAATGTTTTTACAAGTTAATCTCTTAGTTATCAACAACTTGTCTTAAATTAGTAAACCCTAAATATTAGATGTACGCTCTCGTTTTGCTATTCATACAGTTTGGCAAGCTCAGCCGTACGTTTTTTAAACTCACTCCTCACTTCATCAGGACCAACAATCTCAAGACCAGCTCCCATTTGCAGGATACGACCTATAAATTCATTATTTAACTCCACATAGACTGTAAACTCGCCATATTCTCCGTCTTCATGCTTACCGAAAGGGATGGTTGTCTGCTGGCTTTGGTGTATAGGCTTCGTTTCTGTCAGTTTAAACATATAATTGTTATGAGCACGCACGCGAATCCTATATGCCGTTGATTCTTTATCATGAGTTACGCCAACAAGCTTCTTGAAGTATTCATCGTAGAATCCTTTTGGCGCTGATTGGTATATCACTCCATTACATGTTTTCGGTTTCACACTTATCCTATCCAAGGCTATTTTGCGAACAAATATAGATACACAACCTTCCTCATAACCGAACAAATACCACCTCCCATTGAATTCCTTCAAGAAATGAGGATGAATAGTAAGAATTTGAGATTCCTTATCGTATGGTTTGTATTCAATCTGCAGGACCTTCTTTTGGATGATTGTTTCATAAAGAAATGGCAGCAATTCTATATTCGTTAGTTTTCTATCCAAGCTAGCACTCAACACCTGTTCGCCATCTTCCTTTTTCTTCTTAATCTCCCAAAGGTCTTGACATTCTTTGAAGAAGTATTCCAGCCATGATTCAGGAAAGAACCCGGCAGAGTCTTGACAGAATTGCCAATACGTTTTCAAATCACGGATAACCCTACCATAATTGTACAAGTCGGACAAGGGATCGTCTATATTGCCTTTATATCGAAAACGTTGATTGCGATTGTTACCTTCTACTTCTATGCTGCCTTCACCCACTTTTTCAGTAATAAGCTGCTTTATCTTACCGAAAGCCTTTTTAAGTTCTCCATAGTGCTCTTCTTTCGATGGATTCTCGCATGGCTTCTCAAGACAGTCACTCATGATATCTGCAAAGGTAACCCACTCGCGACTCATGAGTCGCTTGTAGATTGCCCGTGCAAAAATCGCCTTATAACTATCTCCATTAAAAATATTGCCTTTTACTTGACGCATCTTGCCAATTAATTAATAATGTCTAAACCCACCAATCCTTTACAGATTCCACGGCATCCTTGCCAAAAACTCTCACATTACCATAGACCTCATTCATGTTTAATATGGTCTTCAATCTTCCTGTTCCGTTTGTATCAACGGATACACAAGCACAGAAATTAGGATTCCCCGTTCCTGTAAAATCAATTGGTAATAAATACTGAAATGGATTTTCTAGTCCTTTACTATTTTTGTTGAAGAAATTTAACGGCAAATGGTTAAAATTATATTTTCCTGCACTCCGAATAGCTTCATCAATAGCACGTATCATAGCGTCCTGATATGTTTTAAAATAATCTAATTTATTTTTAGCAGAATCTAAAACTACATCTTTAACATTGGTATAATTTTTTTTGTTACCAAATGAAATCTTTTTGTTAGGCTCTATTCCATAAAGAATTCTCATATAATCAAGAGGAATATTATCTACTCCATCAATCAAAATATGAAGTCTTGTGTCCATGTATTTTCCTTTTTGATTCTTGTCATAGGTGGTATTATTATCAATTTCTGAAAGTCCTTCTATTTCCTTTATTTTTTCAGGAGCAACATTTAATAAATTAAAATAATCCTTAACTGTTGACCTTACTGTTAAGTCGTCTAAGCATTTTTTAAAATCAGAATCTCGAAGTTGAGAATAAGTCATAACACGTCTATTGATGTTATTAACATCTTGTCTTTGGCAAACTATAAACAATCCTTCTACACAGGCTTCATTCCTATATTTGCTATATAACCCAGTAAAGAATATTGCAAAATCAGATTTTGTATATATATTAAATAAAGTTGACTTGTGGCCATACTTAGGGGGTGCACTTAAGCCAGAAACAGAGCCTGACATATATTTAGAAAGCTTGTAAAAATACCAAAGATAATTTCGCAAGGCATAGATATTCCAGTATTTAAAAGAATCTTTTTCTACTATACGTAGAATTTCATAACATAAGTCAAGAACGTTTATATCCCGAAATATATCATCATCTAATGAAGTAGGCTTTTCACAAAGTTGCAAAAAACAAGAAAGTGAACTATAGTCACACTCACATATCTGTTCCATACAAATCATCACATTTTAAAGAATTCAACAATAACCTCATGCCAATATTTCCAAGAGAAGTCAACTGAAGGATGATAAATTGGTAAAACCTTAATTGTTTTACCACCTATTTTATATCTCCAAAAATTCATATCAATACTCGGCATAAATTTACCTTTCTCTCTATGTTCATGAGGCAAATTAACCAAAAGCCTACGTCCCCATACTATTACACAATCTGGTTGATACGTCTTTAAAATAGCAAAGAAGGGAGTTGTTGCATCCTCATATCTTCTCGAATCACCAGCCATTCGTGGCCCTCGCAAGGGAAATTGGAGGTAATTATAAAACATTAAATGGTTCCAAATGCTTTCACTATCGAAATTTGGATCAGCATTAGACAATGCATGTTCAAACTTTAAGAAGGTTCTCATCCAACTATATCGTTCTTCTGATTTTAAATAGCAATCCAGAACCTCTCTTGTAAACGATGATAGTTCTTCATCACTCAAATCTTCATCACAATAGTGGCTTTCACCAAGAACCAGCACCTTCTTTCCCGGACATTCTTCAGCTAGTACAAGTTTTCCATCCTTGTCAAAGGAAATGCCATCCTCATAATTATCGCCTACAAAAGGTAGGAACTTGACACCTGCCTCTTGCAACTCTTTATCTTTTTTATTTTTATCGTCTTTAATCATATCTTGTTTATATGCTTATTTAATATATAAGTTTCTAATATGCAGAGGTGATTCCTCTGCCGATTGCAAAGATATAATATTTTGTTGGTTTAACAAAATATTATAGCTCTATATTAGTGCCACACGTTGGTGCGGCACTAACACTCTGTCTAATTTTATTCAAGCAGACGTTTTATCACTTTATGCCAAAAACTCCAGGAATATCCACCAGAAGGATGGTATACAGCTACGACCTTCACTCGCTTGCCATTGCTCAAGAGATAATATCCCGTAGCAATGCGATTTCCGTCCACTACGATATCGTCGCCATCCTGCCATCGTTCGTTTGGCATATTGTTCCATAGTCGCTTATCCCAAACGATAATACATTTAGGTTCATACTTATCTATAACCTCAAAGAAAGCATTGACAGCCTGTTTGTATTGCGCTGACGTACCAGCCTTACGAGGACCAGTCATCGCCACTTGCAAATAGTCATAGAACATAACAGAATCCCATATCTTCCGTCTCAACGCCCCATCGGTCATCTTTCCAACAAGCGACCGTTCGAACTTCACGAAAGTACGCATCCAATTCTGACGCTCCTTTCTCTCATCGAGAAAGTCACGGAGGACATCCTGCGTAAACTTTGCACACTGCCTACATAGACGGCAGTTGCCGCAGTCGCAGCAACCTCCGTCACAATAGTGGCTCTCGCCCAATATCATTGTTCGTTTACCGAACAAGCCTCCTTTGGCATAATACTTGCCAATAAAAGGCAAGAAGAAAATGTTGTTTTCCACCGTTGAGTCTGTTTTAGGAAAGATTTACTCTCAATCGAATAATGAGAATATACCACGAACTACCGACGTTCCCGCAATGCCACCGACTATGCCGCCAACCATACCGCCGACAACAGTTCCTACACCAGGGAATAACGCCGTACCAATAGCAGCACCGAATGTGCCTCCGGCATAACCACCACCTATTCCAGCGGCATTGCTGGTTGTGTTCTCCACAAACTCTCCTGCCGACATCTTGCCGTTGCATAGTTTCACAGCGTCAGGTACGGTCTGTACTGCCATCATAATGCCGCCAGTAACCATGTTGGTACGCATTCCCTTTGCCAATACGTTCTTAGCAGCTTGTCCCACTACCTCCTTACCTACAAGAGCAGAGGCTGTTCTTTCCACTACTTGCTGACCGACTTGCGTCTTACAAGTCGCATCAAGTATGGTTCGAGCGGAATGTGTAGCGGTAGATGCTATGGAACGGCCTACGGAGGTACGTAGCAACTGCTGTGTACCTACTCCCACAGCTAATGAGGTAGCCCCCGACTTCACCATTTGCGTAGAAGCACACTCCAATGCCTCAGCATGACTCTTGCCATTGCGCAAAGCATTGGCATAGCCCAAGGCAAAAGAAAAGCCACATGTGATGGAACACGACACCGATTGTGTCTTTATGTCAAACTTGACCGAATCCAACGTCCCAGCCTTGGCAATGTTGACAGCCTGATCGTAGGTACAACTACCCTTAACCACAATGTCTTTTGCCATTGCAGGATCACTCACTCCAGGGACTTCACCAGAACGTATCTTTTCTGCCATCAGCCGAACACACTCTTCGTATTGCTCCTTGGGTACCTCCAACTTCATCTTACCATAACGATAGGAACCATCGGAGAAAGCTGCACCAATAGTCTTTGAAGGAGAGGCACAATACTTCGTCTGGATCTCGACACCGTTACTGATACGGTCGGCACCATTTAGGCTGTTGTCACGACCTACCTGATCCACCTTCTTGCCAGAAAGGCGGTCAGCCATAGCATTGGCATCCTCTGCAGCCCATCCGTGTCCCTGCTTGTTGCGGTAACGCGGATACTGCATGTAGTTGTTAGTTGACTGTGCGCTGCTGGTAGCAGAAGTGCTGTTAATCACAGTCTTGACGTTGTTCTTTGCCATATATATAATGTTTAATAGTTATTCACAATGGTAAATCTATCTGCATAGCTTCCATACAAGCATACACCTGCATAGAAGCTATGCCAGATGACTTAGAAGAAGATGCGACCTCTTAGCAATGATGGAATAGTCTTGGTACAGACCAAACCAATGCCTCCGAGCACCGGAGCCGCTGGAACTAGTACGCTAGCTACTGCAGCGCAAGCACAAGCTACATTCACGGTTTTCTTCACATTCTTACTGTTAATGACACTCTGTTTTTTGTTGTTATGTTTCATAATCTGTTGTTTTGTGTCAGCTTAAGCAAGTATATATACCCACTCATTGCCAACGGTTAAAAAATTAATTAATTACAAATAGTAGAACCCAACGTTTCATGTATCCATACAACACAGATGTCGTTAATGTCAGTCATTCTGAATATCCTCAATATGTCAAAGAACTCTACAGTCTGTTACGACTTGATTTCTGATGCAAAATTACTCATTTATCCTTTAATGGCAAAACATTCGAACAACAATATTGGTACCATTTAAATATATTTTCGGCACCATTCACAACAACAATATAACAGAAGACTTGCCTATTTAGGGTCCGCTAATTTATCTTGCCCCAGCTGACTTGTGGCGAGGATAAAACTTCCACGAGGTCGTCGATGGTGCTGAGAGTTCTCTTTTTGAGGGTCTCCAAGCCTGTTTTTGCGAAAACGAGACAAAGAGCTCCGACAATGGGGCGGAGATGCGGCTGGTAGATGCTGATGATGCGGTCGGCGCAGCTGCGGACATTCTGCTCGAACATCATCTTCTGCTGCTCGTACATCTTGAATGCTGCCTCCAGGCACTTGTAGTCATGGCGGCTGAAACAAGAAAGAAGACGGCCCGCCTGTTTGCCCAGAAAATCGAGAAATATCTATGCATTTCCCCTTATCACCTCCAATACCTTTCCAAGATGATAAGTAACCAAGCCATCCTCATAGGTAGTATCCAATACCTGAACCACGGCACTATCTCTATCCGAATGATAACCCACATGAAACCTTATCGCATCGAAACGACGGAGATAACGCTTGCCGTCAGGCTCATCAATATAAGTATATTTGTTAAGCGTGGTCTGCTTCAGCGAACGGTACTCCTCGGTCTTCACACCAGATACAATCTCCTCGAAATACTGTTTCTCGATAATCAGCGTCAAAACCTTCAAGCCCGACAGATTTAACTGAGACTCCTTCTTCTCTATCCGCTGCTCCAGACATTGCTGTTCCTTATTGTAGGCAAAGTAGATGATAGTACCATTCATGATTTTCTGAATGATGCTGTCGATGATTTCCAGCGGCACCTGATACCATTCCGTAGCCTCATGCATCTCTCCCTTATCATCAGCCACCCTGAAACGAAAGTTCACCGTCTGCAACACCTGATGCACCAGGTCCTCAAACTTCTGGGAGTGCATGTTCACTATCTTGTAAGTGCTTACTATCTCTACAGGCGCCATCAAGTAAGTAGGCTCATGCTCAGCATTGGCCACACGCTCCTCCACCCGATTCGTAGAGAAACCTATTTTATAGAGATTCTTGATGTTCCGAATTTCCGGATTCTCAGATTTCGAACGAAGCACGTAGATATAACCCGTCACCTGGTCTTCCTGCTTCACATCCTCTGGATTGAAGAAATGGCTATCCGACTCCTCATGAGTTTCGGTGATGGCATAACCACTTGCCACCACGTTCTTGCGAAGTGTTTGGAGAAAAATATCCGACTCCGTACCATTTTCATAGATACAACGAGTTCGCGCATCCAAAGCCCTACTTGTACCTATTGCCTTCTCGCCCACTTTCTGCAGATAAACCATCTGACCATCTACTATATAGAAATGTCCTTCCTGCATATTAGTCGTCTTCGAGATTCTCTGCAACTGTCGCTTCCCGGTCTTCAAATTCTGATGCACCTGTTCGAAGAGAGGCTTAAACCGTGCAAAATCCTCACACAGTTTTCTTTGCGCTACATGGTCGGGCGCATCCTTCTTCTGAGCCATCACGCCTTTCATATCAGCAGGCACATCGAAGAGCTTTGCCTCCTGATAGGAAACATCCATCAAAGGGTCGTTGAATATATCTTCTAATTCTTTATCAATATCCATATCACTATATATAATAAGGTGAAAAAATATAGCCTATCCCAACAGATGATACTCATCATACTGTCTGAGGCTATCCGTTGCCTTGGTTCGCAGCGCCTTGAGCGATGTGGCAAGCAATTTTTCCTTCAAGCCACCGTCAGCTTTGGGTTCACTACCATGCTCTGCCACCCACTTGTTGACTTCGAGCAATTTCTGCGCCAGCCTGTCATCAGGCGTAGGCGCCTTCGGTTTCGGACGCACATCCGCCAACAAGGGGTCATCAAATATTTCTAATAGTTCTTCTGGCCAATCCATCTTTTTTCTTTATTGAGTGTTAAGAATTGAATTACTTTTCCGGCTCATACTCCAATCCCATCATTTTTCGAATCTTCAGGTTCTTGAGTTTTTGGAAGGCAGCTGCCAGTTCCCTTACCTTCGGGTCAGGGTCGTTGATGTCTGGGCGCAGACCGTCATGCTCTGACACCCATTGCTTATAGGGTCCCTTAAACAGCATCATCGCCTGCTCGATGGTCATATCGAATTTCTGTTCAGCCATCGTGTCCTGGATAATCTTCAGAGTCTGCTTATCCACATTCTTCGACAGCACCTCGTAAGCACGCTGAAACGGATTGATGGAATCAATCAAATTGATGCTCAACTGGTCGATGTTGATCATACGATTGGCGAGCTTGATAAGGCGATTGCCTTCTGACTCCTTCTTCTCGTCGTTTGCCGAAGCATCAAAATCGATAGGATTTCCCTTATCATCCACCACTTCACCACCCTTGACAAGGGTATCAAGCAGCAGGCGCTGACGAACTTCTTCCACTTCGTCCTCGCTCAAATCCGGATACTTTTCACGAATCACTTTCGGAATGAGCGTTTTGGTGATGGTTTCAGCCGTAGTACTTCCGCTGATGGCTTTCACTACCAGTTCGTCTTGCAAGATAGAAGCCTTCAAATCATCCAACTGCTCCTCTACAATCATCTTCGTCTTCTCGCTCGACAAAGGTTTCAAGCCCTCTATCACCAGGGTACGGGCATCCAGCGGACTGCCCTCATCACTATCCACATCCTTCACTGTCTTGAAATGCCAACTAGGCGCCATTACCTGCTCCATCAGAAGCGAAGCCGTAATGGCTTTCAGAAAGTCGTTCACCGCCACCTTCACATCGGGCTGATTGGCATCAGGCATTCCTATCATATTCACAAACTTAGCCGTCTCCTTGCCTTCGCAATCACGGGTACATCTTCCGATAATCTGCACCACTTCGGTCAGCGAGCCACGCACACCGATGGTCAGACATTCCTCACACCATTGCCAGTCGAAACCTTCCTTGGCTGTACCCAGGGCGATGATAATGTCTACATCATCACGTTTCTTTATTCGTTGTAAATATCCCTGCACCAGGTTGCGGGTCTCGGCATGGTCTTCCACCAGATCGGCAACCTTCAGCAGTCTGCCGTCCTTGGTTCTGACGTAATAGATACCGCCATTGTTGTAATCCCGTTTCTCTACCTTACCGATGATCTTGATGATTTCATCCACCTCCGTGTATTTACCCAAACCGCTGGATGCACGGGAGTTGACACTTGGAATATGAATGATGGTCTTCTTGGTTGTATCCAGCACCTCAGCAATATGGTCGAGATAACTGCCGTGATAGAAGTGATAGCCCAAGACGAGGTTCTTGAGATAGCGATAACCATTGAGCTGCTGATAATAGTTGTAAGTAACTGGGAAGAAACGGGCCTCATCCTCAGCCCTCAACACTGGAACGCCATCACCACGGAAGTAACTGCCCGTCATAGCAACGATATGACCGGTGGAATTATTCATCACTCGGCGCACAATATCGCCCAGTCCGCTGTTTACATCAGCACTTGTATGATGAAACTCATCTATCGCCAAGAGACAATCATTAAACTCCTCGTCACTTATTTCCTTCATGCCATTTCTAAGAGTAGCATGGGCGCAAACCAGGATATTGCTTTTATCTTGATGGAAGAATTTCTTAAAGCGTACTGCCTTCTCTTTCTCGTCGGTCGTATCGCAAAGATTATACCGTTGCGCCACCTTCCAGTCGGCAAAGAAGCCATACTTCATCAGGTCGGTGTTTTGGAAAGAGCGGCCGATACTCTTTTCCGGCACAGCCACTACAACCTTCTTGATGCCCTGATTCTTCAGCTTATCCAGGGCGATGAACATCAAGGCGCGACTCTTGCCAGATGCAGGTGGCGCCTTGATAAGCAGAAAGCGATGGTTGCGGGCTTCGTAAGCCTTGGCTTGCATCTCTCGCATACCGAGTTCATTGGTATTACTCGATTTACCCGTTTGCTGATATTTGATATCAACGATGTTATCATTTATCTTGTTCATAAGCCTTTCTAATTATTACTTGTTAGCTGTCATTTTCTCGTAGAGTTTGAAGAGACATTCCAATCGAGCCTCATCATTAGGGAACGGAGCGCCAGGATAGCAGCTTTCTACGATGACATCCAGTTCCTCATGTGCAGCACGCAAATCCTCCGGCATCTTTTCCGGGTCGTAAAGATCAGCAAGCGTCTTCTCGGGATAGTTTTCACGAGCCAGAAGCACATTCGTTGCCGCCTCTTCTATCTCAGACTTCTTTGTGCCGGAGATGGATGGGAAGGGGAATGTGTTGTAGCAGAGACCTGCGGAATATCTGTAATCAGTCTTTAATCTGCCTCCAACAGTACGAACCCATACCATGTGCATCTCGCTGGTAAGGATGCCAAAGAGCCATAAAGGTGCATCATAAATTACAAATGCAGAATTTGAAACAACCATATCTTTTTCCAAATATCCCATCGGTATGTATTTCCTCCGTTCCGAGGAGACAGAAGGAACAATAATCTTGTCTACTTCTAAGGAAGGATGCTCTCTAAACTGATAAGGTTTTTCTGCCAATTTCAAACAAGCAGCATCAGTACTATCCAACCGAAGTTCTTTTGTTCTTTCTACACGCCTAGCAATCTCTTCATTTTTCAATGCCTCATCAGCATCCTGTTCGTCTATCCACAAACAGTATCTAGGCTTCCCATTTATAAATTCTTCAGAACCATACATCATTCGCAAATACTTAGAAAATGATGAATATTTGGCTATAAAATCTTCATATTCAACTTTGTTGAACAACAAGTTACCATTATCATAAGGCATGCAGCCAAAGCATAATTTCGGATAGCCATCAGGTGTATGAACATCCTTATGTACTATCGTTTCTGTTCCTACAGATAATTAAGGATTTATCACAGAAGATTCTATTTGTTTGTCGGAGGTAAACAATAGTTTCTTATTATTACTCTTATTGAACACCCCAACAATCACAACAGTAACACCGGCATTATATTTTGCATTATTGGTCCATTTGAAAGAAGTATAAGCAAAAGCTATTTCTTCATTCATTTTCAAAATTTGAGGCCAAAGAACAGATACTTGTTCTCCTTGGCATATTGAGTTTGTACTCACATAAGCGTACTTGGCTTTGGATTCATGAATATATTTTGCTCCCAAATAGAACCAGATTGTGATATAATCCAGTATCTTACTATTCTTTAATTTACCAAAGACATAACTTATATCTTCTTTCTGCTCCTTGGTTTGTAATTTACTCCCCAAATACGGCGGATTACCAAATACAAACACTTCTTCATCCTTGGTATGTGGGCATACTACCTCCCAATCCATTCTACAGGCATTACCACATTTTATCTGGTCGATATTATGCAAAGGCAAGGCGGCAACATTCACACCGAAATCGGCGTGAAACTTGTTGTTCATCTGATGCTCGGCAAGCCAAAGGGAAAGCATGGCTACCTCGTGAGGGAAGTCGAGAAGCTCTATTCCATAGAACTGCTCCAAACGGATGCACGAACCATCGATAAAATCGAGCATCTGCTCTGGCGTACATTTCTTGCGAAGATGCAGAATATCCATTTCGAGCAAGCGCAACTGCTTATAAGTGATAATCAAGAAATTACCACTACCACAAGCTGGGTCGAAGAACTTCATCTTGCTCATTCTTACCATCAACTTATTGCAACCATTAATAATTGGTCGGCACTCTTTAATAAACTGATTTTGAGACAAAGCACTCATATCAAGCAGATTCTTCTTCTGCTCGTAAAACTCTTCCAGTTTCTTACATACCCCTCTCAAATCATCCATAAAGAGTGGATTGATTACCTTCATGATATTAGGCACACTGGTGTAGTGCATACCTTCCTTGGCACGCACATCAGGATTCACCACCGCCTGAATCATACTACCAAAAATATCCGGATTGATATCCTTCCAATCCAACTCGCCGCTTTCGATGATAATCTTTCTAGCCTTATAACCCATCTTTGGGATAGGAATGTCTGAGGCAAAAAGACCGCCATTCACGTAAGGAAACTGATTGATTTCCTTGGTAAGTTCTTCCGAACGCTCCTTGTTTGGCACATTCATCACCTGAAATGCCTGACCTAGCATCTCGCCGAGATCGGAACCATCTTTCTTGGTAAATTGCTTGATAAAGTTGGTAAAGAGATTTTCGGCAAAGATACCTGTATCTTCGGCAAAGAAGCAGAAGAGCAAACGGGTGATGAAGATGTTAAGGTCGTGCAAGTCGTCATCACTATTATATTCGTTATAAGCACGAATCTCATCATGCAGTTTGGCAAGTTTCTCGGCAGCCTTCACATCGGCTGGGTTTTCTGCCGTAGTGTGTACTCGCTCCACGTTCATCAAAGGATAGAAGAAGCCAAAGTCGCTGTGCATCTTGACGAGTTTCTGCTCGTAAGTATCATTCTCACGAGTATCATAAGCAAGGAGGGTTTCACCGTCGCTCACCGCAATGATCTTTGGTGCAGCCTTCCTTACCTGAGCATCAGCCTTCAATGCCTCCAACCTGGTGGTAAGATGCAACGTATCTATAGCCTGATAGCAGAACAGGCCTTTGATAAGCAAGCCATCAAAGGTCTTCAAGATACCCTTTCCTTCCTTGTATCTCGACACATCCTTTTCGCTTTTACCAAAAGCCTTCAGTATCTCGTAGCCAACCTCAGAGGCTGGCACCACTTTAGTTTTGAACGATTCTAATCGGGATTCGATTTCCTTATAGCTGAGTTGCAGTTTCTTTGCCATAGCTTCCGTTGCCGATGGAAGCATAGCAAAGCCTTGCCACCCTATTACTCCACCGATTCCCGAAAGCAGAAACCATCTGATTTTAAAAGACTATTTTGATTCTAGTCCAGCCTCATCGTAAGATAAGGAATTGGTTAACTGATTAGCTATCAACAGAAAAGGCGTAGGGAATCTATCACTTACATTACCCTTGCCAATTGAGGTCCTCGGATGACCTGTGGGAACAAAGATAAGAAGCAATAGAGCCTACGCCAAGCGGGTATATATGATAGCACAGAGCGTACCCCCTCCAGACGAAGGGGCACACCTATGCCATGTGTATATACACAGTGGGTAGACGCCCACTGCTGTCTTCATCTGCTTCCCATTTGAAATTTCCGAGGTTTCAATTGAACAGAAGAAAACGTAGAGAACGTCTTTCTTAATTATGATAGGCCAAGCCATGGACTTTTACTTAACCAGCGACTCATCGCCAGCCATCCACAGCAAGACAACTGCAAAAGTACGAAAAAGAATTGGGATTTGCAAGAAAGTCAGAAAGTTCTTACAAATCTCAACAAAATAATTGATGATTTACTTCTTAAACAAATCAGAATGGGTTCCTGTATCAAGCAAACATAGAATTAACTCATCATTATCATACTTCCATACCAAAACCCAATCAGGAAGAATATGACAATCATTCCATCCTTCATAATTTCCATGCAAAGGATGATTCTTATACTTTGCTGGCAATGATTCTCCTCTCAACAAAATAGACACAACTTCCTCGAACAAGGTTTTGTCGTATCCTCGTTTGATACATTTCTTGTACGATTTTTTAAATCTTCCAGAAAGCTGTAACTTATACATAGCTAAGCATCCAGATAGTTCATCATATCCTCCATTGTATCGAAGTTCTTAACATTGCCCTCCTTTACATCGAGAATTGCCTTGTCTAACTCTGACATTTTAGAGCTAGAATTCACTTTGCTAGCAATCCATCCCATTCTTTCTGCCAATTCCTTCAAAAACTGCATATCGGAACTAGGAAGTTGCAAATATATTGTTTGTAATGTCGTATCCATAACACTATCATTTTAATAACACCGCAAAAATATGAAAAAGATTCGGAACTAACAAATATTCTGAGAGATATTTGCATTTATTCTTTTCTCTTCACCCAAACCTTGTGGCTGCCGCTGCCCTTCGAATCTATCGGCGAGGTTTGGTCGGCGGTGATTTCCTTCAGCTCCAGGGAGGCGGCGGTGCGGCTCAGGTTGTTGATGCAGGCATAATCAGAGAGGGTAATGAGACCATTGGTTTCTATCACCTCCAGGGCACGGGCGATGCGTTCTTCCCTGGAATAGAGCTGCTTGCGAATCACCTTCACGCCACCCATGTCTCGCTCCAGGTCGCGATCGGTTTTATGCTTCACACTCTTGAGAAATTCAGGAGAAGCCTTGAAGTTGATGTCCTTCACGCCCACCTTGCGATACGTCATCTTATCATCTTCACTCTGCATTTCCGTAGGCTTATCGTCCTCGAAACCGAGGGAGAGCGAGAAGGTGCCGATGCCTTCTATATTCACATTGTAGCCCATGGAGAGCATTTCTACCAGCATATCAGCCACATCCAGCAATACTGCCTCCGTGGTACTTTCCGAAATACCACGATGGTAGCTCTGCATCCTCTTGATGAACTCTTTCCTGGATAGTGTCCGATTGGTCACTATCTTGGGATAAACTCTGCGCTTGCCTTCATTACGCATGTCAGTTAACTCTTGCAACTTGTACTTTGCCATACCGATTCCTTTCTTATTAAGATTGTTATCACTCCATATTGAGACAGCCATTACGGTCAAGAGTAATGATGATTGCTCCTCATCATAATAGTTCTCATACCTAAGGATAAAAGTATTCATCCCTCGATAAAAGTTCCGTTCAACGTCGTTGAATGGACATCCGTGGACGTTGAATGCAGATTCAGTGACGCTGAACGCACATTCAACATCGCCGAACGAAACTTTCTATTAGGCAAAAGTACATTTTTTCCTAATAATAACCAAGACTTTTCCTAAGATAATCTATCTCGACGAGCGCGACCATCGCGACAAGGTGTGGCACGACCTTCAGCCAAACGGTTTCAAGGAGCCCCGCTTGTTCAATGCTCATGCCGAGCATGCACGCAACAGGCAGACCGCCGATGAGAGCAGTCTGCCTGTCAAATTCTATTGATCTAAATGATTGATTGTCTAAAAAAAAGTCGCTTGGATTATAGCGGCGAAGTGAGGATGAACTCGCGCAGGACATAGTAGCAGAGGATACCAGCGATGTAGCCGACGAAGGCTATCCAGGTAATCTTCTTCATGTACCACACGAAGGTGATTTTCTCCAGACCCATGACAACCACACCGGCAGCAGAACCAATGATGAGCATGGAACCACCGACACCAGCGCAGTAGGCAAGCAACTGCCAGAAGATGCCATCGACGGCAAAGTCGCCTGCCTCAGCCACGGGATACATACCCATACAGCCAGCCACGAGAGGCACGTTATCGACGATAGAGGAGAGCACACCGATGACACCCGTGACGAGGAAGTGGTCGCCATTGAAGGCCACGTTGAGTCCCTCGCCGAGTTGGGTCAGCACACCAATCGTCTCCAGGCAAGCCACGGCCATGAGGATGCCGAGGAAGAAGAGGATCGTACTCATATCGACACGGGAGAGCAGGCGCGTCACACGCTTCTGCAGGCCCTCGCGGTTCTTGGCGCGATGGAGATTGCGGTAGAAGACCTCCGTCACCGTCCACAGCGTGCCGAGCACCAAGAGGATGCCGACAAACGGCGGAAGATGGGTGATGCTCTTGAAGATGGGAACGAAGAGCAGACCGCCGACACCGACCCAGAACACGACCTTGCGCTGAGCCTCAGAGAAGTCGCTCTCGTTCTCCTCGCCCTCGCCATTGTCCTTGACGGGCACCAACTCCCCCTTGAGATGATACTGGAGGATGAAAGCAGGGAGAACCATGGAGACAAGGCTGGGGAGGAGGATCTCGCTGATCACGCCAGCGGCAGTGATAAGACCCTTGTTCCACAACATGATGGTCGTCACGTCGCCAATCGGCGAGAACGCGCCACCAGAGTTGGCGGCAATGATGACCAACGAGGCGTAGATGATGCGGTCGTTCTTGTCGGCGACAAGCTTGCGGAGGATCATGACCATGACAATACTGGTGGTCAGGTTGTCAAGAACCGCAGAGAGGACGAACGTCAGGAAAGCAATACGCCACAGGAGCTTACGCTTGCTGCGCGTGTTCATGACGCCCTTCACCCAGTCGAAGCCGCCGTTCTGATCGACCACCTCGACGATAGTCATGGCTCCCATCAGGAAGAACAGAGTCGTAGAGGTACTACCGAGGTGGCGCTCAATGATACTGCTGATGAAGTTGGCGATACCTTCATGGCTCACCGTGCCGTTCGAAAGCACCTCCGCCACCTCATGGGAGATGGTGGGGTCGAACATAAACAGTGTCCAACAGGCCACAAACATCAGCAAAGCCACAGCGGCCTTGTTCACTTTCGTCACGCTCTCAAGAGCTATGCACGCATAACCCAGGACGAAGACGATGATAATCGCAATAGTTAGTGTTGACATGATTATTTTTGATAATTGATTTTCTGCTGCTTCACGGTCATTGATTGATGGGTGCAAATTTACTAAGATATTTCTCACTTACCAAATTTTATACGAAGTTTATTCAGAAAAAATTAGGTACTTAGCCGACTTTGTCGTACATTTGCAGTATGAATCAATCACGGGATATGGAAAAGAAGCATTATGACGTGGTCTGTGCCGTGGTGCGCAGGGGCAACGATTACCTTTGTATGCAGCGACTCAGAAAGGGTCCTGACTATGTGTCAGAGCATTGGGAGTTTCCTGGGGGCAAGGTGAAAACGGGTGAGAGCCGTGAGCAGGCCCTCCTCCGGGAGATCCGCGAGGAGATGGACTGGGAGATCTATGTCGGCCGGCAGATAGGACAGGTGGAACAGGAGTATCCCGACTTCACCATCACCTTGACGGCATTCGACTGCATGGCCCGTGACTTCGACTTCAAACTACTCGCACATATCGACTGCCGATGGCTTCCTCGCGAGCAACTGACCACACTGGAGTGGACCGAGGCCGACCGCCTGCTCATCCAGCAGCTGACATAAGAACCGTGAATCCGATGACTCTTCATCCATCAAACATCATTAACAACTCATGATTACTGTCAAGGTATCAAAAGAAATAGAATCCGTTTGTCCTCACTTTGTGGGGGCTTGCGTCGAGGCCCAGGTCCTGAACACGAATTTCTGCCAACCGCTATGGGACGAAATCAACGCCTTGGGCGAACAGTTTCGCAAGGATCTGACCACAGAGAGTCTGAAGCATCTGCCCAGCATCGAGGCCACGCGCCACATCTATCGTCTTTGTGGCAAGGACCCATCGCGCTATCGGCCTGCCTCAGAAGCGCTGATCCGGCGCATGCTGCAAGGAAAGCAACTGTATCAGATAAACACGCTGGTGGATTTGATCAATCTTGCGTCTATCGCATACGGCTACTCCATTGGCGGATTCGACGCGGACAAGTTCCAGGGCGACACGCTCACACTGGGCATTGGGCGCGAGGGTGAACCGTACGAGGGAATCGGACGCGGCAGGATCAACATCCACGGACTACCGGTCTATCGTGACGAAGTGGGCGGCGTGGGCACGCCTACAAGCGACAACGAGCGCACAAAAATAGATCTCCATACCACCCACCTGGTCGTCCTCATCAATGGCTATGACGGCAACGAACAGCGGGTGAGCGACAATGCGACGTTCATACAGGGGCTCCTGCGCAAATACTGCGAAAGCGACGGAGGTAGCTTTTACTTGTATCGGTGACTATAGAATCGCTCAAGAAGAAAGAGGACGGGGAAAGAAAGTTGTTTTTTCATTATTATATATAACATACTGAAGTTTCGCAAGTGGTTCAAGAACGGGCTGAAGGCCCAAAAGCTCCTAGCCCAGGGCGATGCCCTGGGTATAATAGCAACCAGCAAGGCGCCCTGTAAGGGCAAAAGCCTTATATATTTGCTGGATTTTTAAAGCTTTTGCCCTTACAGGGCGACAGGTTTGCGTCCGTAATAACCCAGGGCGATGTCCTGGGCTAGGAGCTACTGCCCTTGCAGGGCGTGTGGAGCTTACATGCGAAAGTTGAGTAACATAGACTAAGGAGGAATTTTAGAGATATGAATCCAACGAAACTCAAAGAGATTTCGGAACTGGTCTCGCAGCTTAACGAGGCTTCCGACGCATACTACAACGGTCGGGGAGAGAAAATGACCGACTACGAATGGGACGCAGCCTTCGACCGACTGAAGCAGTTGGAGACGGAGACTGGCGTGATCCTACCGCAATCGCCCACTCACCGGGTCAGTGCAGACAACCTTGTAGGACAGAAGGAGGACCACGAGTATCCTGCCTTGTCTCTCGCCAAGACGAAGAAGGTGGAGGACTTGGTCAAGTGGAGTGAAGGGAGACCCGTGTGGCTTTCATGGAAACTCGACGGACTGACGCTGGTCGTGACCTACGATGGTGGTCGTCTGACAAAGGTGGTGACACGCGGCAACGGCCACACGGGCACGAATATCACCCATTTGGCCAAGGCTATTGGCGGAATCCTGCCTTCCATCCCGTATCAAGGTCACCTCGTCGTGCGTGGAGAGGCCGTCATCAGCTACAAGGACTTTGAGCAATTCAACCTCGAAAGCGACGAGGAGTATGCCAACCCGCGCAACCTGGCGAGTGGCTCCATGACTCTCAAGGATGTCGAGGAGGTGAAGCTACGTCATATACGCTGGATTCCTTTCACCCTGGTCTATACAGAGGTGGAACTGCGCTCATGGGGGGCGCGTATGGATTGGCTCGAATCGCAGGGCTTCACAACGGTTGAGCGAGAACTGATTGCTGATCCCAACCTCATCAACTTCCAAGAGGTCATCGACAGATGGACAGAACGTGTGACGGCAGGAGTGCAGCCACGAAAGGGCGTTACGCCTTTCCCCTACCCCGTCGATGGTCTGGTCATCGGCTATGATGACACCTACTACGCGGCTACAGGATCGGTGACGGGACACCACGCCACGCGTGCAGGCTACGCCTTCAAATGGCAGGACGAGAGCGCGGAGACACAACTGGACCATATCGAGTGGTCGTGTGCCGCCAGCACCATCTCGCCAGTGGCGGTCTTCCGACCTGTACTGCTTGAAGGGACGACGGTGAAGCGTGCCTCGCTGTGCAACATATCTGAATGTGAGCGACTCGGCATCGGCGACAAGGGATCACGATTGTCCGTTATCAAGGCCAACAAGATTATACCCAAAGTCATTCGGGTGATAGAGACCGTGGGAACTTTCGAGATTCCGAAAGCGTGCCCAGTCTGCGATGCGCCTACCGTAGTGAGGGAAAGTGAGGTGAGCGGCACGCGCACGCTACATTGTACGAATCCCGACTGCCCTGCCAAGCAACTCAAAAAGTTTGCGCGCTTCGTCTCAAAAGAGGGAGTGAACATAGATGGTCTGAGTGAGCAAACGCTTCAGAAGTTTATCAATCTTGGATGGGTGCGTGAGTATTCCGACCTGTTTCATATCAGCCAACACGCCATCGTCTTGCGCGACATGGAAGGCTTTGGCACAAAGAGTGTCACCAACCTGCTTGCAGCCACAGAAAAGGCGCGTCAGGTAGAGGCACGCCGACTCCTCTTCGCCCTCAACATCCCGTTGGTAGGCCAGGATGTCTGCACCCGTCTGCTCACTGCCTATCCTCTGGAGGAACTTATCCAGACGGCACGCAACACGCAGGACGACGCCGTCTTTGCTTCTATCTCGGGCATAGGACCGGAAAAGAGCACATCGTTCGTCCGCTGGATGAAGGACTGCCGCCATGCGGAAATGCTTGACCACCTGCTTCCCGAATTGGAGATAACCCAGCCTGACAGCACACCGTCGGGGGCAAGGTGTCAGGGACTAACCTTCGTTGTCACGGGCGACGTGCATCATTACAAAAACCGCAACGAACTCAAGGCGTACATCCAAAGTCAAGGGGGCAAGGTGACGGGATCTGTTTCCAAATCTACTTCCTTCCTCATCAACAATGACGTGACAAGCACGTCGAGCAAGAATGCCAAGGCGCAGCAACTCGGCATCCCCATCATTTCGGAAGATGAGTTCATCGAGAGATTTTCAGACCAGGAGTCATAGGAGCTAATATACAGAAGGCTTCAAATCATTACATTTGAAGCCTTCGTCATATACCATTGTCGGTCAAGGCTGTCTATATCACAAGCAGTCTTGACCGTTTTTTTTACTGCTGCGACTGGAAGATAAGCATCTGGTCGAGCACCACCATGGCAGCCATGGCCTCGACGATAGGGACGGCACGGGGCAAGACACAAGGGTCGTGTCGGCCTTTTCCTTGCATGGTGACAGGCTTTCCAGCGACGTCAACAGTCTGCTGGTCGCGCAAGAGCGTAGGGGCAGGCTTGAAAGCAACGCGGAAATAGATGTCCTCTCCATTGCTGATGCCTCCCTGGATGCCACCACTATGATTGGTGAGCGGCTTGATGCGGCCGTCGTCTGTCGTGGTCCACGAATCGTTGAGCTGACTTCCCAAAAGGGGAAGCGCATCAAATCCCGAACCATAGTCGAAGCCTTTCGCGGCATTGATGCTCATCATGGCCGAGGCGAGGCAAGCCTGCAACTTGGAGAACTCTGGCTCGCCCAAGCCCGCAGGACAACCTTTGATGACACAGGTGACAGTGCCTCCCACCGTGTCGCCAAGAGCGCGAACTCGGCGGATAAGGGCTGCCATCTCCTCGGCATAGGCCGGAGAGGGGCAGCGCACGGCGTTCTCTTCTATCAAAGATGGATCAAAAACATCGTGAGCAAGGTCCAAGGGAAGTCGGACGTCACCCACCTGCGAGGTGAAAGCCGTGACGGAAATGCCGTGGCGTCGCAATGCCAATTTGGCGAAAGCGCCGCCTACGACCCGCGAGAGTGTGATGCGGGCCGAAGAGCGTCCGCCTCCTCGATAGTCGCGGAGGCCGTACTTCTTCTGATAGGTATAGTCGGCATGGGACGGACGATAGAGTGTGCGATAAGCAGCATAGTCCTCGGGGCGAGCATCCGTATTGGGAACAAGAAAACCAATGGGTGTTCCCGTGGTCTTGCCCTCAAAGATGCCACTCAGCAGACGCACCTTGTCGGTCTCTTTGCGCCCCGTGGTGAGCGGGCTCTGACCTGGGCGACGACGGTCCAGCTCTCGCTGAATGAAGGCCTCATCGACCGCTACGCCCGAAGGCATGCCGTCGATGACGCCACCGACTCCCTCGCCATGGCTCTCACCAAACGTAGTGAGCGTGTAGAGTGTACCAAACGTGTTGCGCATCGCCGGCCCAATGACTGATCATTAGTGGCAGCCGCAGCCACCACCTTCACCATCACCACAATGGCAGCCACCCTCGCCGTCGCCGTCACAATGGCAATCGCCACCATCGCCACAACCGCCACCGCAGTCACCGCAATGTCCACTGCAATGATGCTGCTTGCTCTTCTCGACGAAGTCGTTGACTTCCTCCTCGGTAGCGGGGCGGTTCTCGATGATGTGTCCCTTGAAATGGAGATCCTTGCCTGCGAGCGGATGGTTCATATCCACCGTCACCGTGTCGTCGTCCACCGAGACGACATAGCCAAGATAGCGCTGACCGTTCTCATCGGCCAAGGGGATAACTGCGCCAGCAAAGACATTGGCCTCGTCAAAGACACCATCGGGCGAGAACATCTTCTTGGGGAGCGTGGCACGCCCTTTGGGGTCGTACTCGCCATAGGCCTCGGCATGGGGAAGGACAAAATCGTAATCGACCCCCGTCACAAACTCTGCCAAACGGGTCTCGAACGAGGGAAGCAGCATACCTATCTCTGTATAAATAGAGAGGGGCTGGTCCTCTGTGATTTGCTGTTTGAGCACTTCCTGACCATTCTCCTCAATGTACAACTGATAGGTTGCGGATATAAAACGATGTGACATTTTTATTTTCTATTAGTTTGTTATTCAAAATTGCACCGCATCAGCCCAACAGCGTCAGCGAATAAAGATAGACTACCGCGGCGGGAAGGGCCATAAGGGACGAGTCGAAGCGATCGAGCATGCCTCCATGACCAGGGATTACATTGCCACTGTCCTTGACGCCGATGGTGCGCTTGAGGAGACTCTCCACAAGGTCGCCCCACGTGCCAAAGACGCAGACTACCAGGCCGAGCCCCATCCACTGCCACTCATTGAGGACATGGGGGTCTGCTCCTTGATTGACATACCACCCTATCAGGTAGGAGACTATCAGCACGAGCACGCCGCCACCAATGCTTCCCTCCCAGGATTTGCCAGGGCTGACGCGTGGAAAGAGCTTGTGCTTTCCCAGCAAGGATCCAGCACAATAGGCTCCTGTATCATTGGTCCAAAGGAGCACGAAGACGCTCAGGGGCAAAAGCATATCGACCGTGAGCATTCCCTCGGGCGTGGTCTGAAAAGCCAGCACATTGACCATCGAGAACGGGAGGGCAATATACATCTGTCCGAGCATCGTGTAAGCCCAACAATGGAGCGGATTCTCATTCTTCAGATAGAGTTCGGCGATGAACAGATAGATAATCGAAAGAATGTAGGGGATGTACGCACTGAAGCCTTCGACGAAGCCCATACGCTGCCCTGCCACTGCCACGAAGAAATAGACTCCCGCCGCCGTGGAAATAAAACGGTTGACACTGATGCCTTTTTGGTCATTGACCAGTCCGCTAAACTCCCATAGCGTCATGCCCGTGATGACTGCAAAGAGGACGACCATATAATGGGGGCGCGTGAAGCCAAGCACCATGATGGCTACAAAGAGCGCACCAAAGATAGATCGCGTGATCAGATTTTTCTGTTTCTCACTCATCATTCCTTCTCCTTATCCTCTGTGTCGTCTTCTGCGTGATCGTCTTTCTCGGCCTCCGCCTTCTCATGCTCTTCCTGGGCCTTTCTGACCGCCTCGGGCATGTTCTCCAGTCGCAACTCGTTCTTCTCTTCCTCGGCCATCAACTCCTGCGTGCGGCTCGACCAAGGACGCTTGCCGAAGATGCGCTCCACATCCTCCGCCATAACGACCTCCTTATCCACGAGCAACTGGGCCAGCTGGGCGTGTCCCTCCTTGTGTTCGTCGAGGATCTGCTTGGCGCGATCATACAGCTGGTTGACTATCTTCAGCACCTCTTCATCGATCAGACATGCGGTCTTTTCGCTGTAAGGCTTTTGGAAACCATACTCGCTGTTGTCGTAGTAGCATATATTGGGGAGCTTGTCGCTCATACCATAATAAGTCACCATGCTAAAGGCAGCCTTCGTGGCACGCTCCAAATCATTCATGGCTCCCGTCGAGATATGACCCGTGAAGAGTTGTTCGGCGGCACGTCCTCCTAAGAGCGAGCACATCTCGTCGAGCATCTGCTCCTTGGTGGAAATAGGACGTTCCTCGGGCATGTACCAAGCTGCACCGAGGGCTTGTCCACGCGGCACGATGGTCACCTTGATCAGCGGATTGGCAAACTCGCAGAACCAGCTCACCGTGGCATGGCCAGCCTCATGGATGGCGATAGTACGCTTTTCGTCCGCTGTCATCACTTTGGTTTTCTTCTCCAGTCCGCCAACGATGCGATCGACGGCATCGAGGAAGTCCTGATAGCCCACTTCCTTCTTGTCATGGCGGGCCGCTATCAAGGCAGCCTCATTGCAGACATTGGCAATATCGGCACCCGAGAATCCAGGCGTCTGACGCGCCAAGAGGTCCAAGTCGATATTCTTGTCGAGCTTCAGCGGCTTCATGTGTACCTGGAAGATGGCCTTGCGCTCAGGCAGATCGGGCAGATCAACACGTATCTGACGGTCGAAGCGTCCCGCACGAAGCAACGCCTTGTCAAGCATATCCACACGGTTGGTAGCCGCAAGGACGATCACGCCCGAGTTGCTGCCGAAACCATCCATCTCCGTGAGCAGGGCATTGAGCGTATTCTCGCGCTCGTCATTGCCGCCCATAGCAGGATTTTTGGAGCGTGCTCGTCCCACGGCATCGATCTCGTCGATAAAGATAATACAGGGAGCCTTCTCCTTGGCCTGCTTGAAGACATCGCGGACACGACTGGCGCCCACGCCGACAAACATCTCGACAAAGTCGGAACCACTCATAGAGAAGAAAGGCACAGCTGCCTCGCCTGCCACGGCCTTGGCCAGCAAGGTCTTACCTGTTCCCGGAGGACCAATGAGGAGGGCTCCCTTGGGAATCTTGCCACCCACATCGGTATACTTCTTCGGATTCTTGAGAAACTCTACGATTTCCTGCACCTCCTGTTTGGCTCCTTCCTGACCTGCCACGTCCTTGAAGGTGATATTCAGTTCGTCAGCCTTCTCATAGAGCTTGGCTTTCGACTTACCGACGTTAAAGATGCCACCGGCACCTCCTCCGCCGCCACTCATCCTGCGCATCATCCACATCCAGAAGGCGATGAGCAGCACCCAGGGCAGAAGGCTCAACAGAATGTCGGTGAAGACATTGCCCTTCTCGTTATTGTAGCTGAAGCCGGTGATCTTTTTCGTCTTGATGGCTTGGTTGAGCATCGTCTCCAAGTTGTCAACAGAACCGATCTCCACTACCACATAGGGCTCGGGGCCCGTCTGCTTCACATGGGCCTTGAAGATATCATTGATATGCTCGGGCCGGACATACATCTTGAGCGTGCTCTCATTCTTATTGACGACCACGTGAGAGGCCCATCCCTTATTGACATATTCGACAAACTGGGTATAGTCCTTCTTCACGCTCACCGAAGTGTTGCCCAAACCTCCGTCCTTACCAGTCGCGAAGAAGGCCACGGCGAGCGATATGATGACCAGCGCATAGATCCAGTTCATATTGAACTTGGGCATACGCGGTCCACCCCCATTGTCTGTATTCATTGGTTTTTGATTATCCATTAGCTCTTGGAAAAGATAAAGTTGTCAGTTTTCAATCCAGATCCGGGATTCTCGTCAGTTTCGCATCCTCCCAAAGATGCTCGAGGTCATAAAACTCCCTCGCCTCGGGAAGGAAGATATGAACCATCACATCCACGAAGTCGATGGCGACCCACTGCGCCAGGCCCAAACCAATGCAGCTGACAGGCTTCTCACCCTCTGCCTCCCTGACGTAGTCGCCCACGCTTCCAGCAATGGCCTCTACCTGTGTCGGCGAGTTGCCTTGGCAGATGATAAAGTAACTACATACGGCTCCGTCGGTTTGCGTCAGGTCAGCAACGACAATGCCGCTGCCCTTCTTATCCTGGATTCCCTTAATAATCGAATCTACTAATTTTTGAGATTTATTCATTCAAAGTCATTCTATTTAAAATAGATTGCAAAGGTAAGCCTATTTGGGTAAACGGCAAAGGAAATAACTATTTTTAGTACTATCACACGCTCCGCCCACCATTAGCCAATGGCCACGGCGAACAGTCCTGCGAAAAGACTGACACAAAAGGTATCATCACTCCCGAACACATTCACAACCTTCGCTGAAGTCACGCTAAGATATGGTTGCACCGTTTTGGTGCTACACCAAAGAAGAAAAAGGGCAGGTTGCAGAAGAACTATTTCTCCTTCAACCTGCCCAGTTAATAGCGACGGCATTCACTTCGTGCCGTCCTTGTTCAACAAGGAATGATACTATTTATCTCAATACCTTCACCGTGTGGCTCGTACCGTCAGCAAAGATGGTCTTGACAAGATAGAGTCCCTGTTGCGGCTCTGCGACACGTTGACCGTTGAGCGTGTAATACTCCGTGCGAACGACCTCGCCGTTGGCCTTTTCCACACCCTTTACCGCGTCGGTATAGGTCACGGAGAGACTGGAAATATCCACGCGGTCATCATAATTTGGCTTTAAGTCTTTCTTCAGATAGAAGAAGCGAACGGTATGCCGGCCAGGGCCAAACTTCAAGTCTTTGGGAGCAAACTGTGTGGAGCTGGCATCTACATCGGGACCAGCAAACTCTATGCTTATACTACCGTCGAGCGTGATGCGCGTGCCCGTGGTCAACGTTCTTGAACCCATGAACTCGAAGAAATCCTTCGAGCTGTTATGCCCCGTCCATGAGAGCACACCAATCTTGTTCTCAGGCACTTCGAAAGAGGCTTCCAAAAAAGAATTCAAATTTTCACTTCCGTCACTGCTCTTTTTTGCGGTAGAGTTGAATGTCTTATTGCCCTCTACAGTGAAAGGCCATTCTGCTGAAGTGTTGAACGAGAAATCACCATTGGTGACAATAGGATGATAGTCTACAGGGATGGCAGTGTTGGATGCCTTGCACGTTAGTCTGTACGAGCCAGTATTGGTATGGAGCACCACCAATCCGCTTTGCTCACCGAGTTCCTTGGAGTCAAAAGCAATCTGCACTGGCAGTTCCTCTGAAAACGCCGCCGTAGCACCGCTCATCACACCAGAGAAGCTTCCATCGCCGTCAATGCTCGTCAGGCTCAGCGACTCCGTACCAAGGTTTATCAACTGGGCGGTCAGCGTATCTCGCACAGAGAATTGATCGAAGAAATGGTTGCCAAAGTCCAAAGCGTCCTGCTTCAAAACCGCGAGATGCTCCTGCTGGTCATAGAGGCGAAACACCATGTCGTAGATATAAGCGCGATAGCGCACGTCGGCATCTTTAGCCCAATCGTTGTTCGTGACATTTTGAAACTGGAGTACATAGGTGCCTGGTTTGAGTGCAAGCGCATTTTCGACATTATCCGTAAACTCACCACCATCCATACCATGGGAATAGACATCATTGAACACCTGATCGTCATTGTTCTGGATAGTAAAGCCATTGCCATAGCTACCCTTCTTGAAACCTTTCCAGCTGACAAGACCCACCTTGCCCTCAGGCACGACGAGGTTGGCAAACAACGTCGAAGTAGTATTATTACCCTTATTGGTGGCAACTGCTACGGGATAACCCGTGATTGTGTCGGTAATGACAAACGGGAAGTCTGTGCCCATGCTGAACGCAATATCACCTTCCTTTACAATTTTGCTATAATCGGGAGCTTCGCCCACTGTAGCGGTCACGTTGAGCACTGCTTTCTCGCCATGAGAATTCTTAACTTGCACGGTGCCAGAATACGCTCCTGTCTTAGAAGGAGAGAACTCCACATAGACATTCTGAACGGTGCCCGCATCAATACTTTGGTAAGCTAAAAGCCGCAAACCCTTACCGTCAACCAAGCCCGTATAATTGGTACTTTTCAAACCCTTATTGACAAGACGGACTGACTGTTTCAGAATTGAGCCCACGGTGACATTGGGACCCTCGAAATGGACGTTAGAGGGAATAAAGGTTAGTTTGGCCTCGTCAGGCATCTTCTCTATGCCGACCGTACCGCCCTGATAGAAGCGGATAGCACCATAAGGCGTAGCATTTTTTTTGACAAGCACCCACAAGCCAAAACCCGTCCGCGGGGTAATAGTGGAAAGATCATCACTCACGTCGAAGACCAACTTGTCTGTTGTCTCCAGGCCGTACTGGCCGTTTTTATCGGGCTCCGTCGAGAAATCGCCCGCAAAAAGCACGATGGAGCAATCATTGCCAAAATAGGTACAATCGCCATAGTGGGCATAATCGGCCACGGCACGCTCAGAATCATACCCAGGCGTGTTGATGGTGATAGTTTTAGCGGCAGAATCGTAGGTTCCCTCTATGGGACTCGTTGAGGTCGTTTGGAATTCGCCCAAGTTCACCAAATTAGTTATCGTCACCTTATCACCGTTGAAAGTCAAGTCAGCACGGTAACTGTCCAAATATCCATCCTCGCGGGAATAGCTCCTGTTGGCATCATAATAACTTTTGGCATCTACCCAATATGGGGTTGCAGCGGCATCGACTTTGGCAAGCGCCGTCTTTGGCGGCATCTTTGGAAAGGATTCCTTCTGTTTGAGCTGTTCGCCCGAATTGAGCGACTGTGCCATCGCAGCCTGTCCAAGTGTGAACAATGCGATAAGTAAACGGATTTTTTTTCTCATAACTCTGTGTCGTTAAATTGTTTTGAACTAATGTTTACGTCGGCAAAAGTATGCAATAGTCCTATAATACACAAGAATTTACGACCTGTACATGTATCAAAACGGGTTTCTAAACGTTCAAAGACAAGTATCTATACTTCGCACCGTATGTCTTACCATCGCACCACGTCTGAAACTAACCTTCCCGGTCAGCTATCTTGAGGAACTGAGAGGGCGTAAGACCCGTGAACTTCTTAAACGCACTGATGAACGAGGCACGCGACTTGAACCCCACTCCCTGCGAGATGGCCTCAATGGTAAGGTTGCCATAATGCTCGCGGTCGGACATTTGACGGCAGGCTTCTTTGACTCTGTACTCGTTAAGAAACGTGGAAAAGTTCATCTGACAAGTTTCATTGATGACCTGCGAGACCAGCTTGTAGCGTGATCCTACCAACTCGCTCAATCGCTCTAAGCTGAACTCAGGCGAATAGATTTCCCCACAGGTCTCCATCACGCGGAGAATGCGGGATGCCAGTATCTGTTTGTCATCATTGCTAAGGTTGTTGTAAGTGTATTTTTCCTTCCTTTGCGGTATACTCTCTTTGATTTTGCTCAGTTCCTGCTCCAGAGTCTCACACCGTTTACGTTCCTTCTCTTCATTACGAAGGGTGGAAAGAGTCTTCGTATACAGGTTTTTGTTCTGCTCACGTAGCCGTTTGTTCTTTCGCCAAAGAACCAACAGAAAACAAAGAATGAGTAGCGCCGCACCAATCACTACGCCAAGGATAAGCAGTTGACGCTGACGGCGCAGCTCCATCTGCGCCATTTGCTCATCGACACGCTTCATGCTATTGACAAAGCGCATCTCACTGACGCTCATCAGCTGTCGATAGTTGAGCAAGGTATCCTTCAACGCAAGGTAATTGTTGCGAAACCGATTCTCTCCAAGTATATCTCCTTGCAGCGCATAAAGCTCCGCCAAATGGTCGTACAGTTCAAGCTCGGCATCTTTCATGTTGGAATGGGCGGCGAGGGAGAGGGCTTCGTGTAGCAGTTGACCTGCGCCGGCCATGTCACCTTGCAGCCTCCGCGTTTTAGCACAATTAATTTTAGCAAAGATAAGATATCGCAAGCGGGAGGGATCATCCTTTACAAGCATCTCTTGTTGGCGATAGCACGTTTCGGCCTTGGCATACTGCCGCTTGGCCAAGTAGCTATTGCCATCATAGAGCAACAAAGCATAGCGACGAACTACACTGGAATGTTGCTTCTCAAGTTGGGCGTACTGATTGCGGATGGTCGCAATACGGGACAATTCTCCCAAGTCACTGCTCACTGACACAATATTGGCAAAAGCCATATCGAAATCCTCACTCTTCGCCTTAATACTGACTGCAAAGCATTTTTTGTAATAAGAAAGGGCTTTACGCAAGGTTTTCTGGTCTTTTCCCTGCTCGGCCATCGTCTGATACATAGCACCAAAATTGAGATAAATGCGGGAAATAGCCTCGGGCATATCCGTGGAGAGTTCCTCGGCCTTGGAAAGGCTCTCGTAAGATTTGGCATAATCGAAGAAGCAGAAAAAATAAACATACCACTTTCCTATATTAGCACGGACACAATCGCGGCGTTGCTGTTTGCTCATATACTTGCTATAACGGTTGGACACAATGGTATAGCAAGCCAAGGCACTGTCGGGAGCTTGAGTATTGAAGCAGTATTGATTTCCCATCTTAAGCAACTGCTCCGAAGAAAGCGACATCCACTGATAGTAATACTCTGGTTGAAGCGACGCCTTACAACAGATAGACATTCCCAATAAAATCAGGAAAAAGAACGCAAAACGTATGACTTGTCTGTATCTCCTCATATATTTTTTTGCTTTAAAGGTACAAAATTACGCATTTTTCTTAGAAATCAAGCAAAACTCAGAACAGAAAAGCATCATAGTACCACATTTCTCATCCGCCATGTGGCTTTGTGAGGCTCCACTGACGGCACACAAAATAGAAAAGGACAGTCCTCAAAATGAGAACTGCCCCCTATGTGACGCAGCATTAGCCATAGCAGAAATCACCCTACCCTGCTATTCATTCAGGCAGGATAATTTCTACTAGGTCCAAAAACCAGTGAGATTAGCGCACGATCGTGGTACGGCCATTGATCACATAGACGCCTGGACGGAGACCACGGAGCGACTCCGCCTGGAGAAGCACCTGTCGGCCATCCGTGGTGAAGACGTTGTAGCGACGGGCGTCAGTTTTGTTATCGACAATCGAGATGCCGTCGGCGAGGCTTCCGATGGTGAAGTTGTCGATGATGATCTGCTGGTCCTCCTCCATCGCCTCATCGGCCACAATCTTGAGTTGCGGGATGAAGTAGCGAGACTGGAAGAGCGAGTCGGGCAGGTCAAACTGCACCTCCTGCCATCCCTCACGGAAGTTCTCTGAAAGGTCGGCCTCCCAGACCACGTCTGTCTCCGTGCCGTTAGGCTGCTTGAAGTTGACAGAAAGGCGTGCGGGGACATCAGTCGGCGCCTTGTAATAAAACTTCATCACGGGCGAGGTGGTGCTGGTGGCAGCTACCTTTCCAAACACGACGAGCGTTTGCGACGGCGTAGTGGCGTTGAAGCTGACCGCGCCATTGTCGTTGTCAAAGGTGTCAAACGTAGTGAAACCAGCATTCATGCCAGCACCGACATACATAATAAGGATGTGGCCACCCTGATTCTGATTGGCGAAACTCTGACGGTAGGGAAGCGCATAGGGCTCACCCACGAGCATCGACACCTTGCCGAAACCGCTCGATCCGAGGGTGTTGAAGGCGCGGACGGCCCACCACTTAAACTGCTGTACGCCCTCGTCGGTGTTCAAGTCTTTGACGGTAAACTCCGTGGCTCCTCCACCGATCACTCCGATCTGGTCGTTGACGGTATTCTCGTCCTCCAGGTCAAAAATGCGGCAAGCAACATCCTTCTGGTTGATCACTCCGCCATAGAGACCCGTGACAGGCTCCCAATAGAGGCGCACCTGTGTCTGCTGGTCGTCTGCGTGGACGACGGGAGGAGCGGGATAGTCGAGGCCAGCATAGGTCGTGGCGTCCGTACGCGCGCCCTGCCCTGCCTCGTTGTAGCAATAGATGCGATAGGTGTTCACGCCCTTGACAGCATTCTCGTCCACGACGCTCACAGCATCGCCAGGACGGAGCCCACCCTCTTGCTGAGCAAGCACGGCGTCGCCTTTCAGCACCTCGTAGCGGGTGATGGCCGTCAGCTCAGCGCCGTTGTACGTCTTCGTCGGAAGATTGAAGTCCAACGTCACCTTCAGTTCACCCGTCTGGTCGGGTGTGACCTTCAGGTTCTCCACCTGTGCAGGCGAAGCAGGATCACAACCCAGGCTCACACTGACCGAGTCGATGAAGATATTGATGGAAGCCGGATTGGAGGTGGCGTGGAAACCGATATAATAGGTACCATCCTCGGGAGCCGTGATCACTTTCTCGAAGAGACGGTTCTCCGTATTGTCCAGTTCGGTATCTTCGGTGATCACCTGGTCCAGCTCTGCCACCGTCGTACCCTTGCCCCAATACACTTCCAGGTGCTCGGGGAAATAGGAGCGGGCTACACAAGCCTTGTAGCTGACCACATAGTTGCGACCCTTCTCCAGATGGATGGGAGGCGTGATGAGCCAATCGTTGCCACTATTCTCGGGGTCAGCATTGTAGCGTGCGGCCTTGTAGTAGCTATCCCACGACCAGGTAGAGCCGTCATGATTGGCATCCACGACGGTGTAGTTGTCTATGCCCTCGGGGAAGTCGTCGAAGAACGGCACCTCCAGCGGATCGCCCACGACCAGATTGTTGCTCAGCGTGCGCGCACTGGTCTGCGTCGTGTTGACGGCCTCGACCGAGTACTGGTAGCTGGTGAGGGCAGAGCCGCTCGCCAGGTCTATCTGAAGACTGTTGGCAGTCACGCCCTGGCGGAAGGCCGTATGCTCCCCGCCTTTCACGCGATAAATATTATAGGTAAGGTTGCCCATGTAGCCCTCGTGGAGTCCCGTCGTGGGAGCGACCCACGAGAGTGTGGCCTTGTTGCCCTGGCCCTGCTTGAGCGTGACCTCCGTGGGAGCCAGCGGCTGATCGTAGCCGACATAGATCTCGGCAGAAGCCTTCGGGCTCGGTCCCACACTGTTCTTGGCCACCAAAACAAACTCCGTCTCTCCCTCAGGCAGGTTGCTCAACGTGGCATTGACCTTCGCACCCGGAGCAGCCTGAGCCGTGGCCACAACGCTGCCGTTGGCCTTGATCTCGTAGGTAAGCTGGCCCGTCAGGTTGTCGTCGCCATCAAAGGTCTTCGTGGGGAGCGTGAACGTGGCCGTGCCGGAAGTGGCGGGAGCATCAAAATGGACCGCAAAGTCATGGATGGCAGCAGGAGCCTTGTCTTCGGCTAACGGCGGCAGCACATTGAGCGCGAGCTGCTGATAAGGAGAGGCACACACGCGCGTGACGGAAGCATCGTCCAGGTCCACCGTGTAGAGCGTACACTCACCGTTGGCGTCGGTGGCAGCCCAATAGAACACATCGGTCTTGGGATCGACGACAGCACCCTGGGAATAGGCCATTCCGCTGGCATCCGTGACACGGACTCCCGTCGAGCCGATACGGGTCTCCTCGCCCGTGGTGCGATCGATGCGGTAGAGGTCGCCATCGTCAGTGATACCGTAGCAGTCGCCCTGGCTGGTGATTCCCATCGCCAAGTAGAGATTGTCGGTCTCTGCGATCGTGGTGCGGGTCTTGGTGTCGTAATCGACCACACCAAACTCCCAGCTCTGCATCGTCTGATCAGTAAACTCACCAAACACCTCGCCCGTCTTGGGGTCGGTGGCGGTGGCATAAGCGATCAGGCTCCGGTTGGAGACATTGGTCACTTCTCCATCATACTCACCCGTCTCCAGGTCGAACCACCCGTACCACAGGAAGATGATGCCATACTCGATCATGGACTGGTCGAGATAAAGTCCGCAAAGTTTGCCGTCCTTGATGGTGGATCCAGCATTGAAGAGCGACTTGTCAAACGGCGCGTAAGTAGTCACGTCGGTGGGCGTGGCCGGATCATAGGACATCAGTCCCATGTAGTCGCCCAGTGCATTGGCGTAAAACACGGAATGCTGCGGTGCCTTCAGCACCTGACTTGCCTGGCGGGCCTTGCGACCCTTGGTCCCTGTGGCTACAGGGGGCACGCCACCCTTACCGTGGTTGACCAACTTGCTGAACTTGAAGTTCTTGGGTACATGGATGGCTCCCGCACCCCAACCGTCGCCCTCGCCAACGGCCTGCGCGCAGATCGGCAGAGCCAGCGTCAGAGCTACGAGCAACAATGCAAAACGATGAATACGTTTCCTCATGATGTGTTGTCTAAAAAGTATTCTATGTGCCCTGGAGTCGCCAACGATAGTCTTTAATTACGTCTCTCCAAAGGCGTTAACGGCTTCAAAATTACACAAAAGAATCGAAACAAGCAAAAGATATGGGTGTTTTTTCTAAAACAAAGCCGGAACTAGCTCGAAACAAAGCCGAAACTAGCCCGAAACAAAGGCTAACGTTTTACCCACAACTAACAAACAGAGGGAATGGGCCCCTACGGAGGAGCACGTTCCCTCTGCCTTGTTGCGTTTCAATTTGCGAAAACGCAAAACAGTCTGTCAGGTCTCAGATGCTATCCATCATGACATCTTCGTCGTCCTGCGCAGGCTCATCCTGATGGTCTTGGCGTCTGAACAACTCTCCCGCCAACTCATCCATCAGTCCGCCCATAGCTTCGTCAAGCATGCGGCCAATGGGCTGGGTGATACTCTCGCGCACTTTCTGCTTGACATTTTCCTCCAAGCGCCGCTTGGTCTCCTCCGCATAGCGATGAGCCAATTGCTTGAGCGACGACTTGTCGATGGTGAACACATGGCCCAGCACACCCACAGAGACCACGGGAGCCTTGTCGGCGTAGTGGATGCGCCCCAGCGAACAGACCAAGTAGTTGTCCACCGTGAGCGCGTTGCCGACCACCATCGCCACCATCTGGCGGGTGGCACCTCCGGCCAAGGACTTCATGGCCGTCGAGAAGGGATCGTCGGAGTCTATGGAGTCGATCTGCAGGGCCTCACCCATCGTTTCCGCCACCACACCCGAGATGGCCTCGGCGTGCTGCTCGGGTTTCGGACAAGTGGCCACCAGCAGTCCTGCCAACAAGAGCAACATCGCCAGCACCACCCACAAACAACCACCCCGATGCTTACGAGATCCACGGTCAACGGATGGAGGAACGGTGCGCTCGCTCTCAGACTGCGCGGAAGGCTGCGGAGCGTAGCCTTGGACCACATCGGGGCCCTCCCCTATCCTTTCGCCGACGATAACTTGCTCCCCACCCGAAGCATTGCTTACCCCCGGGCCCGAAGGACTGCTTACGTCAGAACCAGAGGAAATATTCACCCCTGAGTCCATGATCGGTTGAGACTGCTGCGCAGCCGTCTGCTGGCGGAGGATCGGTCGAAGCGCTTCCACCTGCCAGGCGGGTTGCCATGATCCGCCATCAGCAGCCATCACCAACGACTCCGCACCGATGCCACGAGCTGCCAACTCGGCCACGCTGTAAGGGCCACGCTTCTCGCTGCCCACACTAAGATAGTATTCCATTTTTCTATTTCCTTATCTGTTTTTTGAGACCAATAAGACGCGATTTGCCACCTCTACCGGACAATACGGACTCCTCAAGACGGCAAGTTATCTTTTTGGCGTGCGAATGTAAGTAGAAATAATGAATACACCAAAAATCGCTGGTTATATTTTGCTTTTTTAAGCATAAGGACTCTTTTCACCCTGCCAAAAACCAGATTTCGCATGCAATCTGGGAGGCCAATGGATGGAAAGGAAATAAAAAAACGCTTGAAAATACCAAAAAATGGGTATCGCTTGTTTGTGGTATGAGATTTTTTCATTACCTTTGCGAAACAAATAATACAGTATAGAAAACAACCATACCAAACAGCTGAAGAATGTTTGAGAATCTAAGCGACCGACTTGAACGGTCATTTAAGATACTGAAAGGTGAGGGAAAAATCACCGAGATCAATGTCGCCGAGACGCTGAAGGACGTGCGCCGCGCGCTGCTCGATGCGGATGTCAACTACAAAGTGGCCAAGAGTTTCACGGACGACGTGAAGCGCAAAGCATTGGGCATGAACGTGCTGACTGCCGTCAAGCCAGGCCAACTCATGGTGAAGATTGTCCACGACGAGCTGGCTGAGCTCATGGGTGGCGAAACCGTTGGCATCAAACTGACCAACAAGCCCGCCATCATCCTGATGAGCGGTCTGCAAGGTTCGGGTAAGACCACGTTCAGCGGCAAGCTCGCCAACATGCTCAAGCAGAAAGACCACCGCAAGCCCCTGCTGGTGGGTTGCGACGTGTATCGTCCTGCCGCCATCGAGCAGTTGCGCGTGGTGGGAAGCCAGATAGACGTGCCCGTCTATGCTGAGGACGACAACAAGAACGTCAACGAGATAGCAGACCACGCCCTCCAGGAGGCCAAGGCGAAAGGCTACGACACGGTGATCATCGATACCGCCGGACGCTTGGCAGTGGACGAGCAGATGATGGCCGAGATAGAAAGTCTGAAGAATCATGTTCGTCCCGACGAGACCTTGTTTGTCGTCGACTCCATGACGGGACAGGATGCCGTCAACACGGCCAAGACCTTCAACGACCGCCTGGACTTCGACGGTGTGGTGCTGACCAAGCTCGACGGCGATACCCGCGGCGGTGCCGCGCTGAGTATCCGCACGGTGGTGACCAAGCCCATCAAGTTTATTGGTACGGGCGAGAAGATGGAAGCCATCGACCTGTTCCACCCAGCCCGTATGGCCGACCGAATCCTTGGCATGGGCGACGTGGTCTCGCTGGTGGAGCGCGCCCAGGAGCAATTTGATGAAGAAGAAGCCAAGCGACTGGAGAAGAAGATTCGCAAGAACCAGTTCGACTTCAACGACTTCTACAATCAGATCCAGCAGATCAAGAAGATGGGCAACATCAAGGAGTTGGCCAGCATGATCCCTGGTGTGGGCAAAGCCATCCGCGACGTCGATATCGACGACAACGCCTTCAAGGGCATCGAAGCCATCATCCAGAGCATGACCCCGCAGGAGCGCACACATCCCGAGGTGCTCAACACCTCACGCCGCCGCCGTATCGCGTCGGGATCGGGCACGAGCATCCAGGAGGTGAACAAGCTCATCAAGCAGTTTGACCAGACCCGCAAGATGATGAAGATGGTCACGGGTGCCAACATGAAGGGCATGATGGGACGAATGAAAAACATGAAGGGCACAGGTATGCCCCCCATGAATTAGTCCTCGTGCATTATTATATGGTTCGCGCGCGTTCATTATATATAGTATAAACGTACATTCGGTAGCATCGTATTGCGGACATACTGTGATGGCGCGCCAACCATTCAACTAAAAACCAAACAGAATTTTCCCCTGCCTCGCCCCTCACGGGAGGGACAGAACGAAAGAAATAGATTATAAACGCGGGGACGCGAGACCATCCGTAGCCCATACTTTAGGAAGGGCTGGACGAGCCAACGTGTTCCCATAACAACACCTAACCATATGGAACTGATTGACGGCAAAGCTACTGCAACGGCCATCAAGGCCGAAATTGCCGACGAAGTGAGCAAGATTGTCGCCGCTGGTGGCAAACGTCCTCATCTGGCCGCTGTCCTCGTAGGACACGACGGCGGATCTGAGACGTACGTGAAAAACAAGGTTATCTCCTGCGAGCAGTGCGGTTTTACCTCGACGCTCATCCGCTATGAGGATGACGTGACGGAGGAAGAGCTGCTGGCTTGTGTTGACCGCCTCAACAAAGACGAGGATGTCGATGGCTTCATCGTTCAGCTGCCGCTGCCGAAGCATATCGACGAGCAAAAGGTCATCATGGCTATCGACTACCGCAAGGACGTGGACGGTTTCCACCCCATCAACGTCGGTCGCATGGACATCGGACTGCCTTGCTTCATCTCTGCCACTCCGCTGGGCATCATGACCCTTCTGGACCGTTACAATATCAAGACTTCTGGCAAGAAGTGTGTCATTCTCGGACGCAGCAACATCGTCGGCAAGCCGATGGCCTCGCTGATGATGCAGAAGTGCTATGGCGACGCCACGGTCACGGTTTGCCACTCCCGCTCGGCCACGCTGAAAGAAGAGTGCCGTGAGGCCGACATCGTCATCGCCGCCATTGGCCGTCCCGAGTTTGTCACGGCCGACATGGTGAAAGAAGGCGCTGTCGTCATCGATGTCGGCACGACGCGCGTGCCCGATGCGACCCGCAAGAGCGGCTTCCGCCTCTGCGGCGACGTGAAGTTTGACGAGGTAGCTCCGAAGTGTTCCTACATCACGCCCGTACCGGGCGGCGTTGGTCCCATGACCATCTGCTCGCTGATGAAGAACACCTTGGCAGCAGGCAAGAAGGAGTACTATAAGTAATGGAGCCCATGACTGCCGAGGAATGGTATCAGAAAGGTAACGAATATCGCAAGCAGGGCGACTGGAAACACGCCATCGACTGCTACTTGGAAGCCATCGAGCTCGACGCCGAGTCGCCAGCCGTGGAAGCCAAGAAGATGATCGACGACATTCTGAACTTCTATCATAAAGACGCATATAATCCCTAATCAAGGCCGCTCGGGGCGGACGCAGCTCTGTCCCAACGACTTAACTAAAAAATTCAAATCAATATGAGCAAGATTAAAGGTGCGATTGTGGTCGACACCGAGCGTTGCAAGGGATGCCAACTGTGCATCGTTGCATGCCCGAAGGATGTGATCCAACTGGCACAGAAGAAAGTCAACGTTCACGGCTATCCGTACGCGGAGCCTGTTTTCGCCGACAAATGTATTGGCTGCGCTTCATGCGCCATTGTTTGCCCGGACGGATGTATTACTGTTTATAAGAAAAAAGTGGAGGAATAAGGTATGGCTGAGAAAGAAGTAAAATTGATGAAGGGTAATGAGGCTATCGCACACGCGCTGATTCGCTGCGGTGCCGACGCCTTCTTCGGATACCCTATTACCCCGCAGACAGAGATTATCGAGACCCTCTCCGCCCTGAAGCCTTGGGAGACCACCGGCATGGTAGTAGTCCAGGCTGAGAGCGAGGTGGCCTCTATCAATATGGTCTATGGTGGCGCTGGTGCTGGTAAGCGTTGCGTCACGACCTCCTCCTCACCGGGTGTGTCCCTGATGCAGGAGGGCATTTCCTACATGGCTGGTGCCGAGATTCCTGGTGTCATCGTCAACGTGCAGCGTGGCGGTCCTGGCCTGGGTACGATCCAGCCTTCACAGTCCGACTATTTCCAGTCAACTCGTGGTGGTGGCAACGGCGACTACTATGTCATCGTGCTTGCCCCGAACTCTGTCCAGGAGATGGCAGACTTCGTAGACCTTTCCTTCGAGCTGGCGTTCAAGTATCGCTGCCCGGCCATGATTCTCTCCGATGGTGTCATCGGTCAGATGATGGAGAAGGTCGTTCTCCCCGACGAGAAGCCTCGCCTCTCTGACGAGGAGGTGAAGAAGCGCTACCCGTGGGCCACCTTCGGCCGCACACCGGATCGCGATCCGAACATCATGACTTCCTTGGAGCTGAAGCCCGAGGTGATGGAGGAGCGCAACCTCGCCCTCCAGGCCAAGTATGAGGAGATCCGCAACAATGAGGTTCGCTACGAGACTCAGCAGTGTGAGGACGCCGACTACATCATCGTCAGCTTCGGTTCTGCCGCCCGTATCGGCGAGAAGGCCATGGAGTTGGCCCGCGAGGAAGGCCTGAAGGTAGGTCTCTTCCGTCCGATCACCTTGTGGCCGTTCCCGACCAAGCAGATCGAGGAGCTTGCCAAGAACAAGAAGGGTATCCTCGTGAGCGAGTTCAACGCCGGCCAGATGGTCGAGGATGTCCGCTTGGCAGTCAATGGTGCCATCCCCGTGGAGCACTTCGGCCGCCTGGGTGGTATCGTTCCTTCACCCGAGGAGATTGTTGACGCACTGAAAACGAAGTTGGTAAAATAGTCGAATCAAATGGATAACCGGCTATCAACCGGCTTTCCCTTAAAAAGAAGAATCAAATGGCAAACGACATTATTGCACCAGAGAATCTGGTATATAAGAAACCAAAACTGATGAACAACGTCCCGATGCACTACTGTCCGGGATGTTCTCACGGTGTAGTCCATAAGCTCGTGGCCGAGGTCATCGAGGAGATGGGCATGGAGGACAAGACCGTCGGTGTATGCCCGGTAGGTTGCTCTGTGTTCGCATACCGCTACCTCGACATCGACTGGTCTGAGGCAGCCCACGGACGCGCTCCCGCTGTGGCTACGGCTATCAAGCGCGTATGGCCCGACCGCCTGGTGTTCACCTACCAGGGCGACGGCGATATGGCTTGTATCGGTAGTGCTGAGACGCTCCACGCTCTCAACCGTGGCGAGCACATCACGATGATCTTCATCAACAACGCCATCTACGGTATGACGGGTGGTCAGATGGCTCCCACCACGCTGATCGGCCAGAAGACCGTCACGTGCCCCTACGGCCGCGATCCGAAGATCCACGGCTGGAACCTCAACATCACGGAGCTGGCAAGCCACCTCAAGGGTACCCGCTACGTCACACGCCAGAGCGTTGACACCGTAGCCTCTATCCGCCAGGCCAAGAAGGCCATCCGTAAAGCCTTCGAGGCCAACATGGCTGGCAAGGGAAGCTGCCTCATCGAAATCGTGGCAACGTGCAACACGGGCTGGAAACTCTCACCGGTCAAGGCCAACGAGTGGATGCGTGAGAACATGTTCAAGGAGTACATCAAGGGTGACATGAAGGACACCCTCGACCAGGAGATTCCCGAGCTCTAATCATCATTCCTTCTCTTAACACAAGAAACAGCAATTATGAAAACAGAAATCATTATCAGCGGTTTCGGAGGACAGGGTTGCCTCTCAATGGGAAAGATTCTGGCTTACTCCGGACTGATGGAAAATAAAGAGGTGACGTGGATGCCGGCCTACGGTCCTGAGCAGCGTGGTGGTACGGCCAGTGTGACCGTTATCGTCAGCGACGAGCGCATTTCCTCACCGATTCTCAGCAAGTACGATGTGGCTATCGTCCTCAACCAGCCTTCCCTCGACAAGTTCGAGTCAAAGGTGAAGCCGGGCGGTATCCTCATCTACGATGGCAACGGTATCATCAACCCGCCGACCCGCAAGGACATCACGGTCTATCAGATTGATGCTACGGACAAGGCTGCCGAGATGAAGAACTCCAAGGTGTTCAACATGATCGTTTTGGGCGGTCTGCTCAAGGTTTGCCCCGTTGTGAGCACCGAGGGCTTGAACAAGGCTCTCTTCAAGTCGCTCCCGGAGCGCCACCACAAGCTCATTCCTCTCAACATGGAGGCCGTGAGCGAGGGTATGAAGATCATCGAGAAGAAGGAGATCTAATTCAAGACAAGATAGACAGGGAAGGCTCTCAAGGTTTGGCATTCCAAGGTTTCATCCTTTGCCCTGTCCCGTAGAGCCTGCTCGATATAGACACAAGGGAGAAGAAACGCCGCATCCATCTTGGCGCTTCCTCTCCCTTGATCTATATTCATTACCCTTGATTTATAAAGATGTTTTCTCGCCCTTGTCCCATAAAAGGAGCTTCTGGGTGATATTGAGACAATATGTAAAGTTGCCTCGTCCGGAAAGGGAGAAAGTGTTCGGTAATTCCCCTATTCTCATAGGTTTTTCCCTATTTATGATTACCAAACGTCTTTTTACCCCCTAAATATTTGTTCATATCGGTTTTTTTTCTTTACTTTGCACCCGAAATGATTGAGAGAATAAACTTTCATAACATAAAATTTTAAATTTAGAGAGACATGAAAAAGTTCGTTTTGATGATGGCCTCTGCACTTTTCGCAGTTTCGGCATCAGCACAGACTGTGCAGGAAAGCAAGACTTTCGACAACTTCTACGTCGGTATCAATGGTGGTCTTTCAACCAAGACAACTGGCCACAAGTGGCTTAGCGGTCTGAACCCCAACGCCAGCCTCCGCATCGGCCGTTGGTTCACTCCGGTCTTCGGTTTGGCTGCTGAGGGAACAGCATACTTCAACTCAAAGGCATGGGTCCCCGAGCCTGTCCGCAAGCCGCACACGGTTGTCACCTATAGCAACGTGAGCCTGCTCGGTACCATCAACGTCAGCAACTGGGTTGCTGGCTACAAGGGCGAGCCGCGTCCCTTCGAGGTAATCGCAGTAGCTGGCCTCGGCTGGGGTCACGCCTACGGTCCTGGTGAGTCTATCCTCGAGAAGAACGACCAGCTCACCTCTAAGTTGGGTCTCGACTTCACCTACAACTTCGGTTCCAACAAGGCTTGGCAGCTCTACCTCGAGCCGTCTATCAACTACGCTGTCGCTGGCACGCACGCCACTGGCTTCGATGATGACACCGAGTACAACCTCAACCGCAGCGCCTTCCAGCTCAACCTTGGTATCAACTACAAGTTCGGCAACAGCAACGGCACGCACAACTTCGTGATCGTTACTCCGCGCGACCAGGCCGAGATCGACGCTCTCAACGCTCAGATCAACGAGCTCCGCAACCGCAAGCCGGAGGTGATCGAGAAGGTTGTCGAGAAGCGCGTAGAGGTTCCTGCTCCCGCAGCTAAGACTGTCAGCGTTTCTGACCTCATCTTCGTCACCTTCGCTCAGGGCAAGTCTGCTCTCACCAACGACGCCAAGAAGGCTCTCGACGCTGTCAAGGAGGGTTCACACGTTCAGGTTGTCGGTACTGCTTCTCCTGAGGGTTCTAAGGAGATCAACGACCGTCTGTCTCAGGCTCGTGCCGACGTGGTCGCTAAGTACCTCAAGGGTCGTGGCGTAATCGTCGACGAGGCTACTGGTAAGGGCGTTCAGGGCACTACCTCTAACCGTCTGGCTATCGTTTACGTCAAGTAAGCATAGACAATAGACAGAAGATTACACCAAGGGACCATTCCCTTCAAGTAATATCACATCGAATCCCCAGTGCGGTCATCGTACTGGGGATTTTTGTATCAACACTCGCCTTAAGTCTTTCCCCTCCATCCTACTCCACTGGATAATAATCCTGTCAAGTACACAGTAAACCGAGCAGGAATACACGCTAAACCACCTATATACAACAAGCCCGTCACCACCATATTCGGAGGGCGACGGGCTCGTTGCTTGACGTACTCGTTGTTTTTATGTACTTGTAGTTTTATGTAGGAGTATAAGGATTATAAGCCGAAGAAACCTTATGCTTCCTTCTTCTCCTCGGTGTCAGCCTTGCGGCGGGTACTGCGCTTGCGCTTCGGCTTTTCAGCCTTTCCGTTCTCCACCTTGACGCCAGCCAACTCCGGATCGATCAGGATGCGTCCACAATACTCACAGACGATGATCTTCTTGTGCATCTTGATGTCGAGCTGACGCTGGGGCGGAATCTTATTGAAGCAGCCACCACAGGCGTCACGCTGCACATAGACGATACCCAGTCCGTTGCGCGCACTCTTGCGGATGCGCTTGAAGGAACTGAGGAGGCGCGGCTCGATCTTGACTTCCAAGTCCTTGGCACGCTCCTTGAGCATGGTCTCCTCCTCGCGGGTCTCCGCCAGGATATCCTCCAGCTCGCTCTTTTTCTCGTCAAGATCCTTCTGACGCTCCTCGCGCTCGGTCTTGGCTATCTCCAGGTCGTTGGTACGGTAAGCCACCTGGTCCGTTGCCTCCTTGATTTTCTTGTTGCAAAGTTCCACCTCCAGACGCTCGTAATCGATCTGCTTGCTCAGCGAGTCATACTCGCGGTTGTTGCGCACCTCATTGAGCTGGTTGTTGTAACGCTCCAGGTTGGCCTGTGCCTCCTGCACCTCACCCTTCTTCATCGTGATAGCCGACTGAAACTCCTTGATTTCTGTGTCGATTTTCTCGATACGGGTGTCGAGACCTGCGATCTCGTCCTCCAGGTCCTGCACCTCCAGCGGCAACTCGCCACGCAACGCACGCTTCTCGTCGATAGCCGTAAGCGTCGTCTGCAGTTCATAGAGAGCCTGCAGCTTCTGCTCTACCGACATTTCTTTTGCTTCTTTCTTTGCCATAAGTATTCTTGTCCTTATTTGTTTCTTACTATATACCTTATTAAAGATAAAGGATCGGGTTGGTGTTGACCGACGTGATGTAGCAAGGCACGCCCGCACACTCTCGCATGATGATCTCACGGAAGATCTCCGATGTATATTGCTCGCTCTGATAATGACCGATCACGCAGATCTGTATCTGCTGCTCCCGCCCAAAGAACTCGTGGTAGTGCATCTCTCCCGTGACAAACGCATCGGCACCCAACCGTACGGCCTCAGGCAGCAGAAAAGCTCCCGATCCGCCACAAAGGGCCACCTTCTCTATGGGGCGGCGCAACAACTGGTTTGCCTGGACACACTCCACACCAAACTCTTTCTTCAGCAGGAGCACCAGGTCGTCGGCAGCTACCGGCTTCGCAAAGCGACCGATCACGCCCTCGCCTCCCGAGACGCCTTCCACCTCTTGCTGCTGCCCGATGAAAGAGAGGTCCTGGAGACCCAACTTCTCAGCGATCTTATAGTTGACGCCCCCCACGGCACTATCCATATTAGTATGCATCGACACGATGACGATGCCACGCTGGATGGCCTTGAAGACCGTCCGCTGCACATAGTCGCCGTCCGATATGCACGACAGTTTGCGGAAGATGAGGGGATGGTGGGAAACAATCAGATTACAACCGCGCGCGATGGCCTCGTCAACGATGGCCTCCGTCACGTCAAGACACAATAAAGCCCCTGACACCTCCGCCTCTGTCAGTCCAACCTGTAGGCCAGCATTGTCGAAGCCAGCCTGCAAGGGCAGAGGCGCGAATCGTTCAAGGGCAGCGATTACTTCCTTTATTTTCACGCTACAAACATGTTTTTGAACTGCAAAAGTACGATTTTTTCCTTTCTCCACCAAGAAATCCTCTTTATATTTAATCTTTTTTGGGAAAAACGACAGAGGCCCTATTCGTTTACCGCTTCCTCACAACATGGTCCAAAAGCACTTTTCCCCAGTCTTCCATCCCGCTCCACACACTATTTTTGAAGCTATTCAAAAAACAGAATAAAAAAGTGATGAAAAAGAAATGGAATACCAATATTTTTCCATATCTTTGCATAAGATAAGCAACACCAAAAATAACGACTATGATCGATTACTTTGCACAAAACCTTTGGTTGGCCTGGCTGCTCATCAGCCTCCTGTGCCTGCTGCTCGAACTGACCAATGGCGACTTCTTTATTGTCTGCTTTGCAGTCGGCGGCCTCTTTGCGTCTATTTCATCCGTCTTTACCGACAGTCTGACGATTCAGATCATTGTCTTTGCAATCACCACCTTGCTGAGCATATTCTTCCTCAGGCCGGTGGCCCTACGCTGGTTTCACAAAGGCGAGGACCGCCGCGTAAGCAATGTGGACGCCCTCATCGGGCGCATCGGACGCGTCACCGAAGCGATCGAGGCCAACGGCTATGGTCGCGTGCAGATCGACGGCGACAGTTGGAAGGCAAAGACCCGCGACGGCCACCCCGTCGAAAACGGCATGAAGGCCCGCGTGCTCAGCATCGACTCCATCATCATCACCGTTGAGGAAGCATAAGATCCAAAACAGAAACCAAGTATATTCAACCTTAACACTTTACGATTATGTCAATAGCATCCTATGTTCTTGGAGCCATCGTTCTTCTGGTCATCTTCTTCACCATGAAGGCCGTTGTGATCATTTCTCAGAGCGAGACCAAAGTCATCGAGCGTCTCGGTAAGTATTACGCCACGTTGCAGCCGGGTATCAACATCATCATGCCCTTCCTCGACCACGCCAAGGAGGTGGTGGCCGTCAAGGGCGGACGCTATGTCTATACCAGCACCATCGACCTGCGCGAACAAGTCTATGACTTCGCACGCCAAAACGTCATCACGAAGGACAACATCCAGATGCAGATCAACGCGTTGCTCTATTTTCAGATTGTCGATCCCTTCAAGGCGGTCTATGAGATCAACAACCTGCCCAACGCCATAGAGAAACTGACCCAGACCACGCTCCGCAACATCATCGGAGAGATGGAGCTGGACCAGACTCTCACCTCGCGCGACACCATCAACACCAAGCTCCGCGCCGTGCTCGACGACGCCACCAACAAATGGGGCATCAAGGTCAACCGCGTCGAGCTGCAGGACATCACGCCGCCCGAGAGCGTCCTCCAGGCCATGGAGAAGCAGATGCAGGCTGAGCGCAACAAGCGCGCAACGATCCTGACCAGCGAGGGTGAGAAGCAAGCCGCCATCCTGCAGTCAGAGGGCGAGAAGGCCTCGACCATCAACCGGGCCGAAGCCGACAAGCAACAGGCCATCCTCATCGCCGAGGGTGAGGCCCAGGCACGCATCCGCAAGGCCGAAGCCGAGGCCATCGCCATCAACAAGATCACCGAGGCCGTAGGCAAGAGCACCAACCCCGCCAGCTACCTCATCGCCCAGAAGTACATCCAGATGCTCTCCGAGATGGCGCAGAACAACAACCAGAAGACCGTCTTTATGCCCTACGAGGCCACCAACCTCATGGGATCCATCGGCGGCATCAAAGAGATGTTCAAGTAAAACCGCTGGCGGCAGCCTACTCCGCCACGATGTTTCCATACTTGACACACGATATTTTCATACTTGATAGAAGAGCCGAAAAGCCACCACTTTTTCGGCTCTTCTTTTTGTGTTTTGCCACGGAATTGCTAATTTTGCAACCCAGCACCATCAGCTGACAAAATCTTAGAAACAAAATACAAGGTCTTGGAAACAAAAAACAAGGTCTTAGAAAACAAATTAGGAGAGAAAACGAATGAAGAAGATCCAACTGATTCTTTTGACGGCCATCACCCTACTGATGACCGCATGCGGTACCACCCAGACAGTCCCCCTGACAGGACGCAAGCATCGCATCGGCGTGAGCGACGAGCAACTGCTCTCCCTCTCGCAGCAGCAGTATTCCACCTATATGCAGAAGGCGAAGAAATCGACCAACGCAGCCAACACCCAGATGGTGGTACGCGTAGGGCGCAACCTCGCCAATGCCGTCGAGACCTACCTCCGAAACAACGGCTTCGCCAGTGAGGTGAACAACTTCCACTGGGAGTTCAACCTCATCCAGGACCCGCAGGCCAACGCCTTCTGCATGCCCGGAGGCAAGATCGTCGTCTTCGAAGGCATCCTGCCCTACACACAGAACGAGGCCTCCCTGGCCATCGTTCTGGGACACGAGATCGCCCACGCCGTGGCGAAACACAGTGCCGAGCAGATGACGAAGCAGCAGAACCAGGGCGTAGCCACTACTGTGCTCGGAAGCGTACTCGGAGCAGTGGCAGGACAAGACGCTGCCAACGTGGCCGGACAGATAGCCGGCACGGGCTTCTCCCTGCTCAATCTGAAATACAGCCGCAAGGATGAGAGCGAAGCCGACTATATGGGCCTGATCTTTGCCGCCATGGCAGGCTACGACCCAGCCAATGCCATCATCTTCTGGCAGCGTATGTCCTCATCGGGCAGCCAGTCCACGCAAGAGTGGCTGAGCGACCACCCCTCCGACCAGACGCGCATCGCCAATATCAGAAAATGGTTGCCCGAGGCCCAAAAGTATTACCAGGCCGCCAAGCCCAAGACGCACACGACCACCAGGACAACGACCCGCACTGCGCCCAAGAGCAGCAAGCACAAGAGCAAGACGACCACGCGCAAGAGGAGGTAGCACACTAAGCAGCAGATGCTTACGCTTTTTGCCACACCTTGTCCGTAGCACGTTTTTCCTGGCTATGCGAGTGAACTTCCCTGGCTATGTAGGTGGATTTCCCTGGCTATGGCGGGTGGAAAATCAGCGTGCCTATACGACATTTTGGCAAAAAGTACGGCAATTTGTCAGCGTTACCGATTATTTTGGTTATCTTTGCAGATTATTATGCAACCTACCGCCCAACGCGGTGAGACGCCGAAAGAAAAATGACAGAGGAAACAAAAGAACCGTTGATAGGAAAGACCCTTGAGGAGCTGCGCACGCTGGCCCGCGACTTGGGAATGCCCGCCTTCGTGGGCGGACAGATCGCGCGCTGGCTCTACGTGCAGCACGTCAAGGACATCAACGAGATGGCCAACATATCAAAGAAGCACCGCGAGCTGCTTGCCCAGCGCTTCACAGTGGGCTGCCATGCGCCCATCGACGCCCAGTACTCCAAGGACGGAACGATTAAATACCTGTTCCCCGTCTATGCGGGCGCTTCCAAGGAGAAGCTCCGCCATGAGTTTGTCGAGACGGTCTATATCCCCGACGGCGACCGCGCCACGCTGTGTGTGTCGTCGCAGGTGGGCTGCAAGATGAACTGCCTGTTCTGTCAGACGGGCAAACAAGGTTTTGAGGGCAGCCTCACTGCAGCCGACATCCTCAACCAAGTCTATGCCCTTCCCGATGTGGACAAGCTCACCAACATCGTCTTCATGGGACAAGGCGAGCCGATGGACAACCTCGACAACGTGCTCCGTGCCACGGAGATCCTCACCGCCGACTACGGTTGGGCCTGGTCTCCGAAGCGCATCACGGTCAGCAGCGTCGGCGTGCGCAAGAAGTTGCGCCGCTTCCTTGACGAGAGCGACTGCCACGTGGCCATCAGCCTCCACTCCCCCATCCCCGAGCAGCGTGCGCAGCTCATGCCAGCCGAACGAGGCATGGGCATCGAGGAGGTAGTGAAACTGCTGCGCGAGTACGACTTCACCCACCAGCGCCGACTCTCCTTCGAGTACATCCTGTTTGGTGGGCTCAACGACACTCCGACCCACGCCCGCGCCATCGTCCGTCTGCTGGAAGGACTGGAATGTCGCGTGAATCTGATACGCTTCCACCAAATCCCCGACGTGCCCCTTCACGAGTCGGACGAGGAGCGGATGGAGGCTTTCCGCGACTACCTGACCCACCACGGCGTCTTCACGACGATCCGTGCGTCGCGAGGCCAGGACATCTTCGCGGCCTGCGGACTCCTTTCGACGAGCAAGGAGATCGGCGAGGTGAGAGAGAAGCAACGCCACGATGCGTAGTGTCCTCTTCGCCGGGATCATGATTGCCTGCACCCTCCTCGGATGCCGGCAAGCGTCCCGCCACCGACTGCCCTCCAGTTCGGCCCGCGCAGGCGAAGTGCTGGTCGTCGGCGACACCACGGGCCAACTCGCCAGTTACCTTTCCCGGCCAGAGCCCGGACTGCCCCAGCCGGAGCCCCGCTTCGACGTGCGTCCTACGACGCAAGACCAACTCAAGGGCAACGCCCTCCTGGCCCGCGCCATCGTCATCCTGAGCGACAAGCCGTATGCTTCGGGACACGACCTCAACGCCCGTCCGCAACTCGTCATCGAAGCCTCCGCGAAGGATTCGGCACGGATCCTGCGCGACCTTCTGGCCTTTGAGGAGCAAGAGAGCTATGCCTTCCTCCAGCACAACCACCATCCCAAAATGGAGGAGAAGATACGGAGGCAGTTTGGCGTCCAGATGAAAGTGCCCGAGGCCATGCGTGCCAGCAAGACGTCGAAAGACTTTCTGTGGATAGCCACCAACGGGGCAGAAAACCTCAGAAGCCTCTGCGTCCTGCGCCTGCCGGACAGTCCGAAAGCCGACTGGGCAAGAGCCATCGACCAGATGCTCTCCCAGCACATCCACGGCGATCAGGCCTCCAGCTCCATGCACCTGGCGCTGGCGACCGTCCAAACCCACCAAGAGCGTGGGATCCACCTCCTGACGGGACAATGGATGATGGAAGGCGACGCGATGGGAGGACCCTTTGTGGCCTCCGTCAAAAAGACAAGGCAGGGCGCCCTCGTGCTCCTCGCCTTCGCCTACGCCCCCGAGAGAGAAAAAAGAAACATCATGCGGCAGCTTCGCACTGTCGTTTTCAATGAGTATATATCTTATGGAGAATAACAAGAAAATACGGGTGGCTATCACCCAAGGCGATACCAACGGTATCGGATACGAGCTGATATTCAAGGTTTTTGCCGACCCCGAGATGCTGGAGTTGTGCACGCCCATCATCTACGGTTCCCCCAAGGTGGCAGCCTACTACCGCAACCTGCTCGAGATAGAGGCCAACTTCACCATCATCTCGGACGCAAGCGAGGCCACCGACGGCGTGGTCAATCTGCTGACCACCTACGAAGAAGAGGTGAAAGTGGAGCCTGGCGTGGCCAGCGAGACCTCGGGAGACTACGCCCTCAAGGCCCTCGACTGCGCCTTGGCCGACTATCGCGAGGGCCGCTTCGACGTCCTCGTCACCAATCCCATCGACAACACCAGCGAGTTTCAGTTTAGCGGACAGAGCCGTTATATCGAAGACCACCTGGAGACCGACGGCCACGGCCAGACCCTGATGGTCGATGGCGGACTGCGCATTGCCCTGGCCACACGCAACCTGCCCTTGCGCCAGGTGGTGGAGTGCATCACCCAGGGCAGCATCGAGCAGACCTGCCGCAAACTCGCCCAGAGCCTGCGTCGCGACTTCCGCCTCTCCAATCCCCGCATCGCCCTCCTCTCCATCAATCCGAAGGCTGGCGACAACGGACTGCTCGGCACCGAGGAGCAGGAGATCATCCGCCCCGCCATCGAGACGCTGACCACCGAGGGCATCCAGGCCTTTGGCCCCTACGCCGCCGACGCCCTCTTCGCCGGCAACGACTACACCCATTTCGACGCTATCGTCGCGATGTACTACGAGCAGGGCACGATCCCCTTCCACGCGCTGTGCGATGGTCCTGGCGTCCACTACACCGTCGGCCTGCCGCTGGTCCGCACCTGCCCCGACCTGGCCAACACGCTCCCGCTGGGCGGAAAGGGCGTGGCCGACCCGCAGCCGCTGCGCCAAGCCATCTTCACGGCCATCGACATTTTCCGCAACCGCGCCGCCTACGACCAGGCGGGTGCCCATCCGCTCCCCAAACTCTACAAGGAGAAGAAAGACGAGAGCGAGAAGGTACGCTTCGCCATTCCCAAGAAGCGCGAACCCAAGGAAGAGTAAACGATCTCGTTGAGACATGAAAAAGAAGTACCAGAACATCTTCTTCATCTTTGGTCTGGTGGTCCTTGCCGTCATGGTAAGCCAGCTCCACTTTGCCGAAGTGTGGCAGGGCCTGCAACGCGCAGGCTACTGGTTCTTCGCCGTCGTGGTCCTTTGGGCCTTTCTCTACCTTTTCAATACGGCTGCCTGGTACACCATCATCCGCAGCGGAGAGCGACGCGGCGCCGCGAGCGAGACGCAAGAGAATCGAGAGCATCGAGAAGCTCAAGAGAATCAAGAAACTCAAGAGAAACGAGAGAATCAAGAAACTCGAGAGATTCAAGGGTATCAAGAGAATCGAGGGACGCAAGAGGCGTCCGGAACGCACGTGGGCTTTTGGTGGCTCTACAAGATCACCGTCTCAGGCTTTGCCCTCAACTACGCCACGCCAGGAGGCTTGATGGGCGGCGAGCCCTACCGCATCATGGTCCTCAAGCCCAAGATCGGCACGGAGCGCGCCACGGCCTCAGTACTGCTCTACGTGATGACCCACATCTTCAGCCACTTCTGGTTTTGGGTGCTGAGTATCGTGCTCTATGTCTTGACGCAAGAGCTGAACACCTTCATGGCCATCATGCTCTCGCTGACAGGCGGCTTCTGCGCCCTCTGCATCTGGTTTTTCCTTGCTGGCTACCGACGCGGACTTGCCGTGAGGGGCATGAAACTTCTCGGCCACATTCCCGGCATCAAGCACTGGGCACGGCGGTTTATCGAGGGCCATCGCGAACAACTCGACAACATCGACCGCCAGGTGGCAGCCCTCCACAACCAAAATCCGCGCACGTTTCTCACGGTCGTGCTCCTGGAACTGGCCTGTCGCGTCTGCTCGGCCCTGGAGGTGATGTTCATCCTGCTCGTGCTCTACCCGAGCGTCAACTACATCGACTGCATCCTCATCATCGCCTTCACGACGCTCTTCGCCAACATGCTCTTCTTCATGCCGCTGCAGCTCGGCGGACGCGAGGGAGGCTTCCTGATGTCGGTCTCAGGACTGGGTCTGACTGCCACGGCGGGCATCTTTGTCGCCCTGCTGGTACGCATCCGCGAACTGATCTGGACGGCCATCGGCCTTCTGCTCATCAAGCTCGACCGCACCAGCCTGCGGGAGAAGCCGACGGAGAAGCCGCCTTGCCCATAGCGACCCACAAGACTCCAAACTGCGGCTCATAGCACAACAAGACTCCAAACTGCGACCCTGGCGACCTGACTTCTCCCCACTCTGCCTATATATTATATAAGGAGAAAACGGGAGAAGGAGACAAGGAAAAGTAAGGCAAAGGAGGAGAAGCAACAAGGAGAAAGGGAGAAGCAGAAGAAGACAAGGGAGAAGGAGAAGAAGACGCAAAAGGAGAAAAGGGAGAAGCAGAAGTAGAAGCAAAAAACGGGAGAAAAAATCGGGCGACAAGCCTGACGGCTTTATTTTAACCCCAACTATGGTAAGAAATGGATACGAGTAAACTGCAAATCATCAAGCAAAGATACAACGTCGTGGGCAACTGCGACGCGCTCAACCGTGCCCTCGACGTGGCCCTGCAAGTGGCCCCCACCGACCTCTCGGTGCTGATCATCGGCGAGAGCGGTGTGGGCAAAGAGATCATCCCGCGCGTCATCCACGACAACTCGCCCCGCAAGCGGGAGAAATACTTCGCCATCAACTGTGGTTCGATTCCCGAGGGAACGATAGACAGCGAACTCTTCGGCCACGAGAAGGGATCCTACACGGGTGCCATCGGCGAAAGCGAGGGCTATTTTGGCATTGCCAACAAGGGCACGCTCTTCCTCGATGAGGTCGGCGAACTGCCCATGGCCACCCAGGCCCGCCTGCTCCGCGTCCTGGAGACGGGCGAATACATCCGCGTAGGAGGCCAGGAGATCCGAAAGACCAACGTCCGCATCGTCGCTGCCACCAACGTCAACATGCGCAAGGCCATCAGCGAGGGGAAGTTTCGCGAGGACCTCTACTACCGTCTCAACACGATTCCCATCAACATGCCGCCCCTCCGCGAGCGTGGCAACGATATCCTGCTGCTCTTCCGCCTCTTCGCCATGCAGATGGCCGAGAAATACAAGTTGCCGAAGATCACGCTCGACGACGAGGCCAAGCAGGTGATGCTCAAGTACAAATGGCCCGGCAACGTGCGCCAACTGAAGAACATCACCGAACAGATGTCGGTCATTGCCGAGAAGAGAGTGATCGACCGGGAGGAGATCCTGCGGTTCATCCCCCAGGACACGGAGAGCACCGAACTGGCCCTCGTCGATAAGGGGCAAGGATCGCATAGCTACGAGAGCGAGCGCGAGATCCTCTACAAGATCCTCTACGAGCTCCGTGGCAACGTCAGCGACCTGCGCCGCGACCTCAACAACGTGCGCAAGCAACTGGAGACCTACCGCGAGCTCGAAGAGACGGCCCACTACCGCCACCTGGCCACGGAGGGCGCCCAGACGCTTCCTGCCACGACCCAGGATGCCTTCCGCCCTGACGACAAGGAGGTGGAGGACGCCGTGGCCGAGGAGATACAGGAGACCCGCCCGCAGAGGGAGGAGGAAAGTCTCAACCTCAACGACAACCAGCGACAGATGGTGGTCAGGGCGCTGGAGCGCAACAACGGCAACCGCAAGAAAGCGGCCCAGGAACTCGGCATCAGCGACCGCACCCTCTACCGCCGCATCAAGGAGTACGGACTCGAAGACAAATAAAAACGTCTATGCGTACGGACTTGAAGACAAATAAAACGTCAAGGGAGTACGGACTCGAAGACAAATAAAAACGTCCAAGTGTACGGACTCGAAGACAAATAAAAATATCAAGGAGTACGGACTTGAAGAAAAATAAAGCATGAGAAGCGATAAGAATCAAAGGACCCCACGCCTCGCCGCCCACCTCTGCGTGTCGGCCGTGGTGGTATGGATGCTGCTGGCCTTGGCGACATCCTGCGTTCCGAAGTACACCTTCAACGGCGCCAGCATCGACTACACCAAGACCAAGACCATCCAGATAGCCGATTTCCCCATCCGTTCCGCCTATGTGTGGGGACCGATGGGCCCCATGTTCAACAATGCGCTCAAGGACCAGTTTGCCAACCACACGAAGTTGCAGCAGGTCCGTCGCGACGGCGACCTCCAGATCGAGGGCGAGATCACGCAGTATCAGCAGCGCAACAAGTCGGTGTCGAGCGAGGGCTACGCTGCCCAGACCGAACTCTCCATCACGGTCAACGTGCGGTTCACCAACAACGTGAACCATGCCGAGGACTTCGAGCGCCAGTTTACGGCCACCTCCTCCTACCCCACCACGCGCAACCTCAACGACGTGCAGCAAGAGCTGGTGGAGCAGATGGTCAAGGATCTGACCGACCAGATATTCAATGCCACCGTGGCCAACTGGTAGCCCTGCTTCCCACGCCACCTATGTACGGCAGCCACCACTATTTACGGATTCCTCCAATCAGCACCACATCATGAGTATAAACATAGCCACCCTCACGCGCCACCCCGAACGGCTGGGCAAGGACACCCTCTACGAGCTGCGCAGTCTGCTCGCACGCTATCCTTACTACCAGCCCGCACGGCTATTGCTGCTCAAGAACCTCTACCTGCTCCACGACCCCACCTTCGACGAGGAGCTGCGTAGGGCCGCCGTCTATATCACCGAGCGCCAGCGCCTTTTCGACCTGACAGAAGGTCCCCACTACCAGTTGCGGGACGATCAGGCCGCCGAGCACGAAGCCGCCAAACACGAAACTGCCAAACACGAAGCCGCCAAGCAGGAAGCTGACGCGCAGAACGCCCCCGAGGGCGACCGCACCGCCGCGCTCATCGACAGTTTCCTCGACCAGCTCCCCGGAGAGGAGGGCGATGAGACGCAGCCGAAGCCGCAGGACCAGCCCGTCGTCAAGCGCAAGCCGACCCCCGTCGACGCCACCATCGACTACGTGGCCTACCTCATGGAGGCCGGAGACGAAGCCCCCCAGGAGACCCCCCAACTCAAGGGCCAGGAACTCATCGACGACTTCATCAACAAGGAGAAAGGTAAAATTTCTCTACAAGACGAAACCGAGTACGAGCCCGAGGAAGAAACCGTGGAGGACGAAGGATCGAGCTATTTCACCGAAACTTTGGCGCGTATCTACATCAAGCAGGGCAGATATTCCAAGGCGCTGGAAATTATTCAGCGATTATATTTGGAATATCCAAAAAAAAATCGTTACTTTGCAGACCAAATTCGGTTTCTACAGAAATTGATTTTGAACGAACAATAAAAATAAAAGACAAAAAGATAAAAAATGGGACTTTACACATTATTTGTGATTCTTATCGTGATCGCCGCACTCCTGATGATCGGAATCGTTATGATTCAAGAGTCAAAGGGTGGTGGCCTGGCGTCTAACTTCTCCTCGTCCAACAGCGTGCTCGGCGTGCGCAAGACGACGGACTTCATCGAAAAGGCCACATGGGGACTGGCTATTGCCATGGTCGTGTTCAGCGTTGTCTGCGCCTACGTAGCTCCTTCTGCCAACACCGATCAGAGCGTGATCGAGCGTGCAGCCGAAAGCAGCTCTTCCAACCCCAACAACCTGCCCAACTTCGGCGCCAGCCAGCAGAAGCAGGCTGCTCCCGCCCAGAAGGGTGGCGCACAGGGTGCAGCTCAGGGCGCTCCTGCCCAGGGTGCTCCCGTCCAGGGCGAGAAGGCCGCACAGTAAGAAATCTTATCATAAGCTATCATATCCCCCTGTCTTTCAAGGCAGGGGGCTTATTGGTTTTGCCCCTACCGACCCTGCCCGCTCCATTGTTTTACACGTCCTATCCTTTGTTTTCACGCGGGCTCTCCATTGTTTTTTAGAAATTTCCACGCCCACTCCCTTGCCATATCATAGAAAAACCGTATCTTTGCAAAAAAGAATACCAAAATCATCCAGAACTTATGGAAATAGCAGAACGATTTATCAACTACACCAAGTTTGACACCCAGTCGGTCGATGAGTCCGAGACCGTACCCAGCAACCCGAAGCAGCTCATCTTCGCCCGCTACCTCAAGGAGGAGCTGGAGAAGGAGGGCCTGAAGGAAGTCGAGATGGACGAGAAAGGCTACATCTACGCCACCCTTCCCGCCAACACCGACAAGTCCGTGCCCACCATCGGCTTCATCGCCCACTACGATACCGCCCTCGACGCCAGTGGCGCCAACATCAAGGCCCGTATCGTCAAGAGCTACGACGGCGGCGACATCGAGCTTTCCCCGGGCATCGTCTCCTCGCCGAAGATGTTCCCCGAGCTGCTCGCCCACAAGGGTGAAGACCTCATCGTCACCGACGGCACCACGCTGCTGGGCGCCGACGACAAGGCCGGCATCGCCGAGATCGTCCAGGCCATGTGCTGGCTGCGCGACCATCCCGAGGTGAAGCACGGCAAGATCCGCGTGGGCTTCAACCCCGACGAGGAGATCGGCAAGGGCGCCCACCACTTCGACGTGGAGAAGTTTGGCTGCGAGTGGGCCTACACGATGGACGGTGGCGACATCGGCGAACTGGAGTATGAGTGCTTCAACGCCGCCGCTGCCAAGATCATCATCCACGGCGTGAGCGTCCATACGGGCTACGCCAAGGGCAAGATGATCAACGCTGCCCGCCTGGCCGCCGAGTTCAACGCCCTGATCCCCACCACCGACATCCCCGAGACCACCGAGGGCTACGAGGGCTTCTACCACCTCCTGTCCATCGAGGGCCATTGCGAGGAGGGCAAGCTCTCCTACATCATCCGCGACCACGACCGTCAGAAGTTTGAGCAGCGCAAGAAGTTCCTCGCCGACTGCGTGGCCAAGATGAACGAGAAGTACGGCGAGGGCGTCTTCGAGATCACCCTCACCGACCAGTACTACAACATGAAGGAGAAGATCGAGCCCAATATGCACGTCATCGACTTCGTGCTCAAGGCCATGGAGGAGACGGGGGTGAAGCCGAAGGTAGAGCCGATCCGTGGCGGCACGGACGGCGCTCAGCTCAGCTACCGCGGCCTTCCCTGCCCCAACATCTTCGCTGGCGGCGTCAACTTCCACGGCCCCTATGAGTTTGTCTCCATCCAGGTGATGGAGAAGGCCATGCAGGTGGTCATCAAGATCAGCGAGCTGGCAGCCGGCTACAACGACTAGTCCGCTCCCTCTCTTCTCTGAGGATGCTTTGTGGCGTGGCGACGCGTCTCGCCGCAAAGCATCCTTATCCCCACCCCCCTGTCTGTGCATCATCACGGTCTGTGTATCATCACGCTATTTTTGCCGGAGGCGAACCCCACTGCTGACCATCACGAGAACTATTTTTTTTCTCTCCACCCCGCCCCCTCCTTGGGCCGTCCCTCCGACACAACATACCAACCTAAGAAAAGAAAGCGAGGCGCCTATCAATTCCCTTCCCCATCTCGTGAGCGACCTGGCCCTGATCCTGGTCGTGGCCGGAGCCGTCACCCTGTTGTTCAAGAAGCTCCGCCAGCCGCTTGTGCTGGGCTATATCGTAGCCGGATTCCTGGTCTCTCCCCACATGCCCTACACGATGAGCGTCGTCGATAAGGGCGACGTCGAGATGTGGGCCGAGATCGGCGTGATGTTTCTCCTGTTCTCCCTGGGCCTCGACTTCTCCGTCAAGAAGATCCTCAAGATGGGCACCAGTCCCGTCATCGCTGCCTGCACCATCGTCTTCAGCATGATCCTGCTCGGCATCACCGTGGGCAAGGGCTTCGGCTGGGGCCACATGGACTGCATCTTCCTGGGCGGCATGCTCGCCATGTCCTCCACCACCATCATCTACAAGGCCCTCTCCGACATGGGGCTGCTGCAGCAGGGCTTCGTGGCCACCGTCATGAGCGTCTGCATCCTCGAGGACATCCTCGCCATCGTGATGATGGTCATGCTCTCCGCCATCGCCAACGGTTCCTCGCCCGACGGCGGCCAGTTGCTCGGCAGCGTCTTCAAGATAGGCTTCTTCCTCGTCCTGTGGTTCGTCATCGGCATCTTCCTCATCCCCCTGCTGCTGCGCAAGGTGCGCAAGCTCATGAACGCCGAGACCCTCCTGATCGTTTCCCTCGGCCTCTGCTGCCTCATGGCCGTCATCTCCACCAAGGTGGGCTTCAGCAGCGCCTTCGGAGCCTTTGTGATGGGCAGCATCCTTGCCGAGACCGTCGAGGCCGACAAGATCATCCGCCTCGTCGAACCGGTCAAGAATCTCTTCGGCGCCATCTTCTTCGTCTCCGTCGGCATGCTCGTCGATCCGCTGATCATCGTCGATTACGCCCTCCCCATCCTCTGCCTCGTCCTCACCATCCTCGCCGGTCAGGCCCTCTTCGGCACGATGGGCTACCTCTTGGGCGGCCAAAGCCTGAAAAACGCCATGCGCTGTGGTTTCTCCATGGCCCAGGTGGGCGAGTTTGCCTTTATCATAGCGTCGCTGGGCCTCTCCCTGGGGGTCATCGGCGACTTCCTCTATCCGGTTGTAGTCGCGGTCTCCGTCATCACAACATTCCTCACACCTTACATGATCCGTGCTGCGGAGCCGTGCTACAACCTTCTCACACGCCACCTGCCGCGCCAGTGGAGCCGCCGCCTGGAGCACATCGGCACGGGCGCCCCCGCCACTCCCTCCTCCGGCCATCTCTGGAAGCGCCTCCTGCGCGCCATGGTGGTCAACACGCTGATCTACGGCATCCTCTCCATCGCCGTCATCGCGCTGATGTTCTCCTTCGCCCTGCCCTTCTGCCGCGAACTCTCCACCGAGCTGACGGGGTCCCACTGGGCCGGCAACGCCGTCTGTGGCATCGCCACCGTACTGATGATCGCCCCCTTCCTGCGCGCCTTCATGATGAAGAAGAACCACTCCGAGGAGTTCAAGACGCTCTGGACGGAGCGGCGCACCAACCGCCCCCCGCTCGTCTTCACCGTCCTGGTCCGACTGGCCATCGCCGCCGCCTACATATTCTATATCGCCAACTACCTGACGCGCTTCGCCGACGCGCTGCTCATCACCATCGCCTTCGGCACGATCGTGCTGATGGTGCTCTCGCGCAGTCTGAAGAAACGGAGCATCCGCCTCGAGCGTCTCTTCGTCCAAAACCTCCGAAGCCGCGAGATCCAGGCCGAGGCCCTCGGGCGCAAACGGCCGCTCTACGAGGGCCGACTGCTCGACCGCGAGATCCACATGAGTCTCTGCGAGGTGCCCGAAGACTCGCTTTGGGCCGGCAAGCAACTCGCGGAGCTCGACTTCCGCAAGCATTTCGGCGTCAACGTGAGCAGCATCCTCCGCGGCCGCCAGCGCATCAACATCCCCAATGGCGAGGTGGCCCTCTTCCCCGGCGACCAGCTCCAGGTGATAGGCGACGACGACCAGCTCACGCGCTTCGCCCAAGCCATGCGGACGGAGGTCCACGACGAGGACGCCGAGATAGAGAAGCGGGAGATGCGCCTCCAGCAGATCATCGTCGGCCAGAAGAGCCCCTTCTTCGACCAGACGCTGCGCGAAAGCGGCATCAGGGACCGGTACAACTGCATGGTGGTGGGACTCGACGAGGGCGAGAAAAACCTCACCATCATCACGCCCAACTACCGCTTCGCCCTGGGCGACGTGCTGTGGATCGTAGGCGAGGAGCAAAACGTCAAGGGCCTCCTGGAGGCCAACGGCGAGGAGTAGCCACCGCCCCAGGGATGATGATGTAGCCACCACCACCATTGATTTGATTTTAACCACCACACCTATGAGTAGAAGCATCCACCGCCGCGCCCTGCTGCGCGCCCTATGTCTCCCCCTCCTCCTGGTCACGATCGTGGCCTGCCACCGCCAGGATCCGTCGGCCCTCAACGCCAACGAGCTGTTCTTCGACGAGACGCTGGCCTCCATCTCCCCCGACGCGACGCTGCCCGACCTTTTCTATATCGGCACGGAGGACGGCGTAGTCTATGCCTACGATGCCGACCAGGGGACGACGCGCCGCTGGCTCACCGCCTTCGACCGCATCTACAAGGTCTTGCGCGACCAGCCTGCCGACTCCGCCGCCCAGCCCCACGACGGCACGACCTTCTGGGTGGGCACGCGCAACATGGGCGTCGTCCGCTGCCAACTGCAGGGCGACTCGCTCGTCCTGCTCCGCCAGTATGCCCTTCCCCGCTCCGGCCGTGGCACCCACTACTCCGTCTATGACCTCCACCAAGACCCCTCGGGCCTCTACGTCGCCACCAGCAACGGTCTCTTCCTCCTCTCCCCCAACGACACGATGCAGGCGCTCCACGCCTCCTGGGAGATACAGTCGGGTGAGGGTGCCTTCCGCCCCTTGGTCGTCAGCGACATCCGCCCTTTGCACAATGGAAACCTGGTCTGCGCCAGTGCCTCGGGCGTACTCTCCATCGACACGCGGCGCCGCCAGTCCCACCTGCTGCTGCGGGCCAACTGCACCTCCCTCTCGCTCAGCGGCGACACGATCCTCGCCCTCTGCGGCGACAGTATCAAGGCCCTGCTGCCCGACGGGCGATTGGTGGGCAAGTCGCGCCTCTCCCATCCGGCCTACACCTGCTTCCACGAGCCCTCCACACGGATGAACTATCTCCTCGACGGCACGTCGGTGCAGTTTTTCTCCAACGACGAGATCGCCGACCGCCTCACGCCGCGGCGCGCGCCCCTCCCCCGGCCCGTGCGCACGTTCTGCCACAACGTGATCGCCAACGACCCCGCCCGCGGCCAGTCGCTGCTGGTCACGGAGCACGCCCTGCTGCGCGTCGGCCACCACCAGGACCTCTTCAGCGATATCGGCAACGTGAGCTACGCCTGCCACGACGGCCCCTTCATCTACTACCTCGTCGGTTTCCACCTGTTTCGCCAGCGCATCGGCGAGCAGACCGCCATCCAGGTCAAGGACCTCTCGCGCGGATCCTCCGACGTGCGCTTCATGACGATCGCCGACGGCACGCTCTACTATGCCGACAGCGGCCACCGCGTCTTCACCGCCCCCATCTACTCCTCCTACCTCCTCAACTCGCTCCTCTCCTGGGACCGCAAGGTCTCGCCGCAGCCCGGCCAGGACCTCACGGCGATTGGCCACGACGGTTCCGGGGTCTATGTTGGCATACGCGACGGCCTGCAGCAGTTGGGCCGGGAGAAGGGCCAGTTGCAACTCCACGACGCCTCGGCCTCCACCATCGCCGACCCGTTCATCACGGCCTTCTCGGCCCCCACGTCCTCGGGCCGCCTCTTCCTCGCCACGCTCAACGACGGCCTCTTCGTCGGGCGCCAGGGCAGTTTTCGCCACCTGGCCGCCTCCCGGGGCCTCTCCTTCGTCCGCGACATCGCCGTCCTTCCCACGGCTTCGGGCGCCGACAGCCTCTTCGTCCTCACCAACCACCGGCTGCTCTGCGGCACGGAGAAGCAGCTGCGCGTCTGCGACACGCTCACGGCCATGCGCCGACTGGCCGTGGCCGACGCCACGCATGCCTACGGCTTCCCCGACTATGGCCTGATCTCCCTCGCCGACCACGAGCGCTACTTCTCCGACATCCGCTTCAACCCCAAGGCCTGCATCGCCGTCAACGGGCGCGTCTATGCCGGATCCTCCTGCGGCGTCTATACCTTCGACACCAGCCTCCACAAGCAGGACAACCTGGAGCGGGGCTACACCACGGTGCAGTTTGAGCGCCGCGTGCTCTTCTCGCGCACCAACATCGCCTGCCTCGTGGCCCTCACGCTCGTCACCCTCACCCTGCTATGGTTCTTCCTCGCTCTGACCGTGGCCAAACGCCGGATGCTCATGCGCATCGAAAAACTAAAGACCGCCATCCTGCCCAAAATGGCATCGGAGCGGATGGGCGGCAACGCGCAGAAGGCCCTCGGCGCCGAGATGGGCCACCTACACAAGTATCTCCAGCGACTCGACCATCTGGAGCAACAGGTCACAAGTCTCAGCCTGGTGGGCAAGATCAGGCAGCGAGACATCATCGACCGCCTCAATAGCAACATCCAGGACCTCACCATCGACCTGCCGTCCATCCTCATCGGTTGCCTCAACCGCCAGGTGGCGCTCATGCGGCGCCGCCAATGGGAGGGCTACGAGGCCTATGTCGCAGCCACGGAGCGACTGATGCAGGGCAAGGACGAGGCCCGGGAGGGAATGGAGGAGACGACGGCCCTCAGCTTCTGCGAGCAGACGGCCAGCACCATCGGTGCCAACGCCCAATGGATGAGCAAGGCCGAAGGGATCGACCGGCGCTACGAGCAGTATCTGCTCCTTGCCGACCTGGAGGGGGCTGGACGCGAGATCTTCCTCGCCCTGCGCGATCTCTGCCTCGACGCGGAGGGCAAGGTCGCACCGATCAAAAAAGATCACCCCATGAGCCGGGAGAAGAAGGTAGCCGAGGCCGACCGTATCTTGCCCGCTATCAACCGGGAGGGCATCGCCCGCCACTGCCGCGACCTCCTCCTTGGCGAGCTCGCCCACGCCCGCGACCGCTACCACGCCGCTCTGTCCGAAGAGGCTCCCGAGCCGCCCTATCCGCAGCAGCTGCTCCGCGAGGCCGTCGCCAGGGCCGAAGCCCTCGTGGGCGAACTGGCCGAGATGGGAGACGCGCCGTTCCAGAACGCGCTGCCCATGCTCATCAGGGTCTCCAAGGCCTACCAGCGCCTGAAGATCGCCACGACGCTCCTCCAGACCAAGGAGGTCCTCGAGGACTTCGAGGCCAACGCCAAGGCGAGGGACAAGGAGAAAGTGAGGAAGCAGTTTGCCACCTGCGTCTCCTCCTTCTACGACGCCGTGGGCCAATGTGAGGACAAGTCGATCCTGCAGATTATCGGACTGGCACGGAAGAAGGGGGAGGGCAAGGAGAAATCGCGCTTCCTCAACGAAGACCTGCTGGTCCTGTTGCTGGCCGGACGGAGGGCGGAGAGGGACGAAGGCGGATCCAGCGTACTGAGGTCCATCCTCTCCGACGACAACAGCGAGAAGCTCCTCAATGCCGACATGCAGAGCCTACGCCGCGCGCGCCGTGCCTTCCGCAACCTCGCCACGACAAAGCTCAGCGAGCAGTCGAAGCGCACGGAGGTCCACCACGACGAGGACGCCCCCGCCCCGTCGCCCCTGGCTCGCCTCAAGGCCTTTGGCCATGCCCACCCCGACAGCTTTGCCAGTTGGCTGGCCGAGATCGTCGAGGGCATTTAGCCGCCTGTGAAAATAGCCCCCGATTGCCTTGACTTTCGGACAAAAGTTGTATCTTTGCACTGTGAACCAGCCCCATACATAAAATGTGATAGTGTCAAAGTGCTACTGAGACACCTCATGTACTATCATAAAAAATAGACAATTATGGACATAGCAAAATATATAGGTGAGACTACCGAATACGACAAGAAGCAGGAAGTGGAACGCCGTAAAGTGAAAAGTTGGCTGAAGAGCGTCAGCGCCTTTGCCAATGGAGGTGGCGGCTGCCTGTTGTTTGGCATTGCCGATGACGATACTATCATAGGGTTGACTGATGCCAAGGCTGATGCAGAATTTATCAGTCAGAAAATAAAGGAGCGCATAGACCCTATGCCACAAATCGACTTGAAGATAGAGCGTGTGGAAGACAAGGAACTGCTCATTCTTCATGTGCATGGCGGCGAAGATACACCTTATTATTATATTGGCGACAGCGTGCTTGAAACCTTTGTCCGCATTGGCAACGAATCGGTTGTGGCTGATAGTACCGAACATAAACGCTTGGTACTAAGAGGTCGCAACTCTTCATTCGACGCACGCCCAAGCGATGAAATGTTTGAAGATTATGCATTTTCCAAGCTTCGCAGCCGTTACTATGCCTGGAACGGTCTGAGCTTCGACAAAAAACTTTACCGCTCGTTTGGCTTGGTTGATAATAAGGGAATACTTACCTATGCCGGTCTGCTGATGGCAGACGAATGTCCATTGCGCCAAAGCCGAGTATTCTGCACAAGATGGAACGGCAAGACAAAGGCTGGAGGAAACATCGATGCTCTCGACAGCGCAGAGATTACAGGCGGACTTGTAACGCTTCTCGAAGACACCATGTCCTTCATCCGTCGTAACAACCGTACACTTTGGTACAAAGAACCCATGCAGCGCATCGAGATTCCTCAATATATGGAACGTTGTGTGATGGAAGTTGTAGTGAATGCCTTGGCTCATCGCGACTATCTGATCCAGGGTAGCGAGGTGCATGTGGATATATACGATGACCGTATGGTGGTTTACTCTCCAGGTTCCATGCCGGAAGGACGGCTTATCCAAACGATGAACTTAGAAGACATTCCTTCTGTCAGACGCAATCCGGTTATTGCCGACGTCTTTGCCCAGTTGGGTTATATGGAGCGTAAAGGTTCGGGTATGGGCAAAATCATCAATCCTATCAAAGCCCTTCCCTACTTTGAAGAAAAGATGCTTCCAAGCTTCTTCTCCGACCGTGCTCAGTTTACTGTCACGTTCCCCAATATGATATTAGCATGGCAGGAAACTCATCCTGATATTGAGGTAAACTTTGTGGAAAACGAAAGTGATACTCAAGGTGATACTCAAGGTGATACTCAAGGTGATACCCAAGATGTCCCTCAAGGTGGCACTCAAGGCGATGATTTAGATAAATGGATAGAATATCAAGTAGCTGTTTATCCTAAAATAACAACTGGTGAACTGGCTCAACAATCTGGGAAAAGCATTATTACTATTAAGCGTCGTATCGCCAAAATGCCTCATATTGTGTATATTGGAAGCGGCTATAGCGGTCATTGGGAAGTGAGGAAAAAAGAGAGGCTTTGACGCAGAGCCTCCACCATTTGCCTTGGGACGATCACGAAAGCTGCTTGAGGGAGCAAAAAAATAGCCATCGGCGCGGATAAAAATCCACGGAAAATGTGTATCTTTGCAGCTATATATGAATTCGAGCGACAACAAGATACAGAAGGTTTCTATCCGTTTCTTCAACGACCGCGAAGTGCGTGCTGTATGGGACGAGACGCTATCCAAATGGTGGTATTCCGTTTAGGATGTCGTGGGCGTGCTCAACGACCAAGACGATTATACCAAGAACCGCAACTATTGGAAGTATCTGAAGACGAAGCTGAAGAAGGAAGGAAACGAACTGGTTAGTGTCACTAACCAGTTGAAACTTCTTGCTCCGGATGGCAAAAGACGTTTAACTGATATCCCATGGCGTTGCATAGGTCGCTTTCGTGGACACGGACCTGACTTTTAGCAAAAAATAGCCTCCGATTGCCCTGACTTTTAGCAAAAACCAGCCACTTATTGCCCTGACTTTTAGCAAAAAATCGTATCTTTGCACTGTGAATCAGCAAATTACACGAAAATGACGTATTACAAGCGAAACATAGACAAAAAACTCTTGGAATGGAAGACATCTCAAAGAAGGAAGCCTTTGCTGATACGCGGGGCAAGACAGGTGGGGAAATCGTCTGCGGTACGCCAGTTGGGCAAAGAGTTTAAGTACTTTGTGGAGATCAATTTGGAGAGTCAACCATCTATCCGAGGACTTTTTCCAAAGGATATTGACGTGCATAGGACTTGTGAGGGAATCAGTGCCACCACAGGCATTCCTATCATACCTGGGGAGACGCTGCTTTTCATAGACGAGATACAAGTGAGTCAGGAAGCTATCATGTCGCTTCGTTATTTCAAAGAGGATTATCCAGAGCTACATGTCATAGCCGCGGGATCTCTGCTGGAGTTCACCCTGGAGAAGCTGCCTTCTTTTGGAGTGGGGAGAATACGCTCACTATACATGTACCCATTCTCCTTTGACGAATTTCTTATGGCGCAAGGTCTGGAAACGACGGTCAGCTACAAGCACCAGGCTTCGCCTTCTTCTCCGCTTCCCGATGCCGTCCACAACAAACTGGTGGAACAATTGAAGACGTTCTATCTCGTGGGGCGGTATGCCAGCCGCGGTCACAGAATGGATAGCGTCCAAAAGCTACATCGAGTGCGCCCATGTTCACAATGACATTCTGGACACCTACCAAGATGACTTTGCCAAGTATAAGTCGCGCGTGTCTCCAGCTTTGCTGAGAAAGGTCTTGCGCTCCGTAGCTTTGCAGGCAGGCTGCAAGTTTGTCTATAGACAGGTGGCCGACGATGTTCGCTCTTCGGTCATCAAAGACGCGCTTCATCTATTGACATTGGCGGGACTGATAAAGCCGGTGACGCATAGCGATGGAAATGGTGTTCCACTGGGAGCAGAAGAAAATGATGGCTACAAGAAATATCTTTTTTTAGACTTGGGACTGATGCAGACCATGCTGGGCACTCCTGCCGCCAATGTCCTTTTGGCTTCGGAAGTTGATTTTGTCAACAAAGGGGCTGCTTCGGAAATGTTCGCAGGCTTGGAACTCGTCAAGAACCATGACTGTTTCCAAAAGGCAGAAATGTATTATTGGCAGAACATGTCAAGGGGTTCCAATGCGGAGATTGATTACCTGGAGGCCAAAGAGGGGGTGGTTGTACCAATAGAAGTGAAGGCTTCCACCAAAGGCAGTATGCAAAGCTTATGGCTATTTATGAGGAAGAAAGCCCTTCACCATGCTGTTCGTACTTCCTTGGAGAATTTTGGAACGTTCGAGTATATTGACAAAGAAGCACAAAATGCACTCCGCCACATAGACGTTGTGCCACTTTATGCCATGAGCAATTTATAGCACCACTTCTTGGTTGGACCGACTGGATAGTCGCTGTCGGTACAGTACGGGCTGTGATCGGCGTATCGATTGCAGCCCGTACTGGCGTCTTGCGCCCCTCTGCGCCCGCTCGAAAGACACGTTTTTGGCGAACATTTCGCACACTATGGACGAACCAAATAAAAATGTGCGCGCATTTGATAGGGAAATGGGTACTTTTGCACACAAATCATCAAAACAAACCTACGTATGAACATCATCAGACTTTTCCTGTTTCCGACAGAGTGGTCCGCCACGCTCGTCCTGTTTTTTTTCGCACTCCGCCGTATGGCCAACTGCCAGCACCTATGGGAGGTTTTGATCCTCTTGGGCTTCTTTCTATCCATCTTTTTCATGGTGTGTCTGGCCACACTGACCTATGCGCGCATGGACACGCACATGAGGCTATGGGCCAAACTGATCGCCGTGCTCGCCACGCCAGTAGTCATGTACGCCGTGCCTGCATAGCGAGCAAAAACGAGAAAAATCGAGAAAAAACGAGAAAAATCGCATGGGCCGCGATCTAAATGAAAATGTGCGCACCATCGCTTGCGGAATGCCTAATTTTGCACTCGAATCCTGGCGACACCAGCAGCGCAAGAAAGGCGCGACGGACTGTCATAAAGGATGAGCATAGAGCGAAGGCCGCCCAGCGGCACGAGGTCTATCAAGAGAGAACCAATAAACAAAATGATCAACTCAAAACTATCAAAGTCATGAAACGAAGAAACATTTACATCGCCAGCACACTCGTGCTCGCACTGGTCCTGATGGTGGGATTCCCTACCTCGGCAAAACCTCAAGTCTTGAAAGGTTTTATCAAGGGTGTGGTGAAAAGGCTCAACTCACCTGCCAAGACCTCGGCAATCGCCTTGATGGGGGCACAAAAGATGGACGCGTATGCGAAAAAGCGCATTGAGCAGCAGAGACGCACCACCGTCAGACCTGTGACAATTCCCCCAAGCGTCCGCACCAAGCTCATGGCAGAGCAAATGAGTAAGCTGCGCGCAAGACCCAACATTGCGGTCCCCCGCCCCAATGTGAAGCCCGTGGCGCCGAGCAGACCTCACCCGCGGCTGCCGAAAACCCCATGTCCGAAGCTCGTCAACGCTGTAAAGGCTGCACAGCCCGCCAAGGCCGCACCGGCTCCTGACCCCAAAGCTGCCAAGGAGAAGAAACGCAAAAAGACGATTGAGACCATCATCAGGCGCTTCACGACCTACGCCACCATCAACAGCCAGTCGTGGGACGCCTATGACCCCATAGAGTTTCCTATCAGCGATGGACAGGAAGAGATCGCAGAGCTGATAGAGCAGGAACTGCGCACTATCGGATCAGACAAGGACTTGATCGTCAGCCGTAGCGACTATCAGTACGTCTATGCCACGATTCCGGCCAACTGCGAAGGCGTGCCGAGCATCATGTTCATGGCCCACATGGACTGCACGCCCGAGTGTGCCGGCGGCGAAATCACTCCTATCGTACACCGCAACTACGATGGCGGCGACATCCAACTGCCTGCTGGCATCACCCTCAGTCCCGAGACACCACAGGGCAAGCACCTGGCCAACTGTGTGGGCAAGACCATCATCACGAGCGACGGATACACGCTGCTGGGCGCCGACGACAAAACGGGCTGCACGATCCTCGTCACGCTCATCGAGACCATCCTCAACGACAAGAAGCTGAAGCATGGCGACCTCCACTTCGTCTTCTCGCAAAACGAGGACATTGGCCGTGCCGCCGAACGCTTCGAGGAGGAATATGTGGACGGACAGCCTGATATCGTCATCGACGTGGACGGCGACGCCCCCACGGCCTTCTCGGTAGAGAACTTCACCGCGGTTGGACGCAACTACATCTTCCATGGCAAGAACGCTCACCCCGGCAACGGCTTCTACAACCAGTATGGCGACGCGCTGACCGCTGCTTCCTACTTCATCGGACAACTGCCGCCCGAGACTCACCCCTCGGCCAGCAAGGGCAAGGAGGGCTACATCCACTGCTACTCGATCGAGCCCCTCATCGACGTGAACGGCGAAGAGACACCGCAGAACTATCTCGTGAAAGTGCGCCTGCGCTATTTCGACGCCCAGGAGGGCAACGCGTTCCGCCAGCTTCTGGACGAAGCCGCAGAGCTCACGGCCAAAGCTTTCCCCTATGTCGTGACCGAGGCCGAACCCGAGGTGATGCAGTATGAGAACGTGGCCTACACGATGTACCCCGGCCTGGGCGACCTGATCATCGAGGCAGCAGAGAAAGAGGGCGTGAAACTGACTCCCCGCAGCGAGCGTGGCGGCACGACTGCGGCCATGCTGGCAGCCAAGGGACAGAAGGGCGGCCCCTGCCTCTACAGCGGACAACAGGCTGAGCACAGCGTTTACGAGTGGACTTGCGCCGAGGACATGTATCAGATGGTCATGGTGGCAAGATCCATCATCGAGACTGTGGCCAACCAGTGAGACCGGCCTCCGCTATCAAGGAGGAAAACTGAACCGGACATGCGGAATGAAACGAACTGATCACTCGGAATGAAATGAACTGATCACTCGGAAAGAAACAATCAGGATACTCGCCCGCTTCACGGACGACCCGACCCAATAGCTGCTGCACTTATCACAAGCAAACAGAGAGTAAAAACAACTTTGACTAAGACACTATATATATACCAACAAAAAGAAGGGCAAGCAGCGGGCAGACCTCTTACAGAAACCGCGCCAAACTCGTGTCGAGAGGACACCGGACAGCAGCAGGGGGAGGATCTGCCCACACGGGGGAGGGAGCCGTGGAGCGAGGCGGGCGTTGCGTTTTGGCGGGACATCCGCCTCGCAGGGGCGTTTAACCTGAAAAAATTTTGGGCATCAGCGTTTTTTCCGTAACTTTGCAGAACAAGACATCAAGAAGCGTTATGGAAAGAGAAAGAATAGCGCGTGTGGACCTCCAATCGCCCCGCCCCTCGTCGGCGGCAGTGAGAGAGATGGCGGAAGCAGCGCGCACAAAATACGTATTGATACAGTTGACCGACAACACCGTCTCCTTGGGCTACGGCGCGGAGCAAAGGCTGCTCCAAGTGGCCGACAGCACGGGGGCCGTCATGGTCTATGCCGACTTCTACGAGACGGAGGAGGACCAGCGGACGAAGCACCCCGTGATAGACTACCAGGAGGGTGCGCTGCGAGACGACTTCGACTTCGGTCCGCTGGTGCTCGTCAGGACGAACGCGATCCAGCGCTGCGACCTCGGCGCCAACTGGCTGTATGGTGGCTGGTACGACCTGCGTCTGCAACTGAGCCGGCAGGGGGCGATCTTCCACCTCAACGAATACCTCTACACGGAGGAGAAGCAACCCGTGAGCGCAGAAGGCGAACGACAGTTTGACTATGTCGATCCGCGCAACCGCGACGTGCAGGTGGAGATGGAGCAGATCGTGTCGGAGCACCTGCGGGCTGTGGGTGGCCTCGTCCATACCGACCGCTACCAGAAGCCCGACGTGGAGGGCGACTTCCCCGTCACAGCCTCCGTCATCATCCCCGTGCTCAACCGCGCCAAGACCATCGGCGACGCGGTGGAGTCGGCCTTGGGGCAGGAGACTGGCTTCGACTTCAACGTCCTCGTGGTGGACAACCATAGCACCGACGGCACCTCGGACCTGATAGAGCAACTGGCGGCCCGCGACCCGCGCGTCGTCCACATCATCCCCGAGCGCGAGGACCTCGGTATCGGTGGCTGCTGGAACTGGGCCATCAACGACCCGCGCTGCGGACGCTACGCCGTGCAGCTCGACAGCGACGACCTCTATCTCGACAGCCACACGCTGCAACGGGTAGTCGATGCCTTCCAGGAGCAGGACTGCGCCATGGTGGTGGGCTCTTACCGCATGTGCGACTTCCAGTTGCAGACGCTTCCGCCGGGCGTGATCGACCACAAGGAATGGACGGACGACAACGGGGCCAACAACGCCCTGCGCATCAACGGACTGGGAGCGCCGCGGGCCTTCCTCACCTCGATAGCAAGGGGCATCGGATTTCCCAACACCAGCTATGGCGAGGACTATGCCATGGGACTGGCCGTGAGCCGCCAGTACCGCATCGGCCGCATCTACGATCCGATCTATCTCTGCCGCCGCTGGACGGGTAATAGCGACCACGGACTGAGCATCGAGAAGACCAACGCCAACAACTTATATAAAGACCGACTGCGCACCATCGAACTGCGGGCACGCATCAGCCTCAACAACAACCACCAAGCATGACGCTCTCCGAGTTTTTCCACAATCAGATGGCCACATGGCCGGAGACGGCCGCACGCTACGCCGACCTGGCACGCGTGGAGGTGAGAGACTTCGGTGCGGTCAGTGCCCAGTACAACCCCGCTCGCATGGTCAGTACGGGAGCCAAGGTCGATAAGAAGACGCTGGCCCAGCGTCCCTGCTTCCTCTGCAAGGACCATCGTCCTGAGATTCAACAGGAATGGGCCTTCGGCGAGGACTTCGACGTGCTCGTCAATCCCTTCCCCATCCTCCCGACCCATTTCACGATCGCCGCCAGGCGCCACCGCCCACAGACGATCCTCGACACCTATGCCACGCTCTACGAACTGGCCGACCGCTTCGAGGGCACTCTGTTCTTCTACAACGGGCCGAAATGTGGGGCCAGTGCGCCCGACCATCTCCACTTCCAGGGGGGAGACGGAAGTGTGGTGCCGCTCTGCCGCGACTGGCGCGGATGGAGGGAGCGACTGCAGGAGGTGGCGCGGCTGGACGCCGACAACCGCCTCTGCACCATCGAGGACTACCCCTTCCCCACCCTGGTGCTGATCAGCAACGACAAATCCCTGGCGCAGACGCTTTTCCGCAGGGCCTATGCTGCCCTGCCCTGCCATCCCGACGACACCGAGCCGATGCTCAACGTGCTGGCATGGCGAGAGGAGGATAGCGTCGTCACCATTCTGCTGCCTCGGGAGAAGCACCGCCCCGCCTGCTACACGGCCTCGTGCGAAGCAGACCGCATGCTCATCTCGCCGGGTGCGCTCGACATGGCAGGACTGGTCATCACGCCGCGCAAGGAGGACTTCGACCGACTGACGCCCTCCCTGCTGGTGAAGACGGTCGGCGAGGTGGCGCTTGGGCAGGAGGCCTTCGCCAAGGTGTTGCGCCGTCTGCAGGAACCGAGGGTCGCCGTAGGCATCACGAGCGGGACGGAGGTGGCCTTTGTCCTGGAGGGCTCCTTCATGGTCGACGGCACGCTACAGACGGGACCGCAGACCGTGAGGGCGAAGGACGGAAGGCTTCTTTGGCAGGAAAGATCATACGACACGCTCACGTTCGCTCCCCATTCCCCGCAGTCTTCGTTCACGCTGCCCGAGGTCACGATCGGCATCGGATTCCACTGGGAGCGCCAGGAGGCGCAGACCTTCGAGGGGATGCTGCGGCTGGAGGCCGACGGCGATCGGGTGTGGGTCATCAACGAGCTGCCCGTGGAGCGCTATCTTGCCAGTGTCATCTCCAGCGAGATGCGGGCCACCTCGTCGCCATCGCTCCTGCGGGCCCATGCCATCATCTCCCGCAGTTGGCTCCTGACGCAAATGGCGCATCGCATCAATGCGGACCAGCCCTCGGAGGAGACCTGTGGAGGATGGGAGACGGAGGAGGAACTGGTGCGCTGGTACGACCGCGACGACCACCAGCGCTTCGACGTATGCGCCGACGACCATTGCCAGCGCTACCAGGGCATCACCCGCATGGTGTCGGATCATGTGGAGGAGGCGATACGCAGCACCTATGGACAAGTATTGTGGGACGGCAAGAGCATTTGCGACGCGCGCTTCAGCAAGTGTTGCGGTGGTGCCACGGAGGTTTTCTCCGCCTGTTGGCAGGATGAGGACAAGCCTTATCTCGCCGCCTTCCTCGACCGCCCCGCGCAAGCAGGCCAGGCGGCAGACACGCTGCCCGACCTGACCGACGAGGAGACGGCCCGCAAGTGGATTCTCTCCGCACCGCCCGCCTTCTGCAACACGCAGGACAAGCAGGTGCTGCGCCAGGTGCTCAACGGCTACGACCAGGAGACCGCCGACTTCTATCGCTGGCACATCGACTACACCCAGGAGGAACTCGCCAGCCTCATCGCCCGCAAGACGGGACTGCGCTTTGGCAAGATCCTCGACCTCGTCCCCCTGGAGCGCGGCAAGAGCGGACGCATCGTGCGCCTGAAGATCGTGGGCACGGAAAGGGAGCGCGTCATCGGCAAGGAACTGGAGATACGCCGCACGCTGAGCGAGAGCCACCTGAAGAGTAGCGCCTTCGTCGTCGAGACGCAGCAGGGCGCCGACGGCATCCCGCAGTCGTTCCACCTCTCGGGCGCAGGCTGGGGCCACGGCGTGGGACTGTGTCAGATCGGGGCGGCCATGATGGGCGAGAAGGGCTACGACCACGAGGCCATCCTCCGCCACTACTACCCTGGCGCCACGCTGAAAACGCTTTACAAACCTTCCATAGAACAATGATTATGACCGAGAATAGCAAGCGACATATCAACCCGTGGGCGTGGGTGCCCTCCCTCTATTTTGCCGAGGGACTGCCCTACGTCGCCGTGATGACGATAGCCGTCATCCTCTACAAGAAGATGGGCATCTCCAATACGGACATCGCCCTCTATACTGGCTGGCTCTACCTGCCGTGGGTCATCAAGCCCTTCTGGAGTCCGATGGTCGATCTCGTCCGCACCAAGCGGTGGTGGATCGTCACCATGCAGGCGGTCCTCGCCATCGCCTTCGCAGGCATCGCCTTCTTCATCCCCGCACAGTTTTTCTTCCGGCTCACGCTGGCGTTCTTCTGGCTGGTGGCCTTCACGTCGGCTACCCACGACATCGCGGCCGACGGCTTCTACATGCACGGCCTCGACAGCCACGAGCAGTCGTTCTTCGTCGGCATACGCAGCACGTTCTATCGCATCTCCACCATAGCGGGACAAGGACTGCTCGTCATCATCGCGGGACTGATAGAGGACCATACGGGCAAGATACCGCTCTCCTGGACGGTGGTCTTCGCCATCCTCTCCATCCTCTTCTTCCTCGCGAGCCTCTACCACGCCTGGGCGCTCCCCAGACCTGCCTCCGACCGCCACGCCCCCGACCGCACAGTGGGTGGCATCCTGCGCGAGTCGCTGCTGACGTTCCGTTCGTTCTTCATGAAGAAGAATATCGTCCCCGCCCTGCTTTTCATGTTGCTCTTCCGACTGCCCGAGGCGCAGCTCGTCAAGATCATCAACCCCTTCCTTCTCGACCCGACAGCGAAGGGAGGACTCGGCCTCTCGACCAGTACGGTGGGTATCGTCTATGGCACGGTGGGCATCATCGGACTGACCTTGGGTGGCATCCTCGGTGGCATCGCTGCCTCGCAAGGCGGACTGAAACGCTGGCTCTGGCCGATGGTCTGTGCCATCACGCTCCCCGACCTCGTCTATGTCTATCTCGCCTACGCCCAGGACAGCGCGCTATGGATCGTCAACACCTGCGTCTTCATCGAGCAGTTTGGCTACGGATTTGGCTTCACGGCCTACATGCTCTACCTCATCTATTTCTCGGAGGGCGAGCACAGCACGTCCCACTACGCCATCAGCACGGGCTTCATGGCCCTGGGAATGATGCTGCCGGGCATGATGGCCGGATGGCTGCAGGAACTCATCGGCTACCGCCACTTCTTCCTCTGGACGATCCTCTGCTGCGCGGCAACGTTTGTCGTCTGCCTCTTCGTCAAGATCGACCCTGAGTTTGGCAAGAAGAAACAGCAGGTATAAGGAAAAATAGTACAATGATGGAAAAGGGAAGCAATCTGGTAAGAGAAAGGGCTGCAAGGGCCTGGGAACGCCACCTCTCGTGGGTTCCCACGCTCTATCTGCTGCGCGGCATACCCTATGTCGCCATCCTCGCCCTCGTGCCCATCGTGCTCAACCGCATGGGGGTGAGCAATGCGGTCAACCTCTTCTGCTGCTCCTTGGCCCTCATCCCCTTCATCCTCCGCCCGTTGTTGGGCCGCTTCTCCCGCCAACTGACCGACTGCCACCATCTCATCCTCTACGCCGAAGTGCTGATGGGACTGATCTTCCTGGCAATGGGGATCGTGCTGCGGCTGAAAGTATGGCTTCCCGCCTTCCTCTTCCTCTTCTATGCCGAGGCCTTGGCGGCAGCCTTCCACGACGTGGGGATAGGCCGCTACTTCATGATCTGCTCCGAGCGTCGCTTCTACCAGCAGGTGCCCGCCACACGGGCTGCCGCCACCTGCGCCGCCTTTGCCCTGGCGCTGGGCATTCCCGCGATGGTGGGAGGCAACCTGGAGGTGATCCATCGCCGCATACCGATGGCGTGGAGCACGGTCTGCGAACTGCTGGGGGGCTTTATCCTCCTGCTGGCGGTCTATCATGCCGTGGTCCTCGTGCCGCTCGGCGAGCAACTGGTGCGCAAGCGCAACGACTACAAGGCGCTGCTGCTCGAGGACCTCCGCAAACTGACGGACCGTCGCTATTTCCGCTTCGAGATGCTCTTTCTGCTGCTCTTCCTCCTCCCCGAGGGCTTCTTCTACCGTGTCGGCATCCTGTTTCTTGTCGACCCCGGGAGCAATGGCGGACTGAGCCTCTCGCCACAGGAACTGGCCTTCACGCAGGGCACGGTGGGTGCCTTCGGCATGCTGCTTGGTTGCCTGCTCGGCGGACGCTGCATCCACCTCCACGGCTTCCGCTATTGGCTGTGGCCGATGACGCTCGCCATCACGCTGCCAAAAGTGTTCTACGTCCTGATGGCCTACACGCTGACGACCAGCTTCTCCCTGACCACCCTCAGCGTCTTCCTGGAGCAGTTTGGTTTCGGTTTCGGCATCATGGCCTTCGTCGCCTACCTCGCCCACCTCTCACGGGGCTACCATCCCGTCATGTTCTACTCCTACTGCTTTGCCCTCGCCGCTATCGGCATCACGGTCTCGGGCGCACTCTCCGGCATCCTCGCCGACTATCTCGGCTACCGCATCTACTTCGCCCTACTGATGCTCCTCTCCCTCACCTCCTATCTCGCTGCTGCCTTCGTCCGTACCGAACCGATAGAAGGTCTGAAACTGTGATCATGGCGAGAAAGGGTACCATAAATGACACGTTTCGCCTTGGCAATTTCCTGCTGATTGTCCTGGCGAAGCGTTGTATATAGTTGTTTCGCTACAAGCAACCCTTGGTTTGAATGGGCCTCGAAGAGGCAATGTCCCGGCGAAGCGTTGTAACTTGTTGTAAAAGTTGTTCAAGTTGTTTTTCTATATGTCCACGTCGAATCTCTCCATGTCCCGGACGAACCTGACAAAGGGTCTGAAACTGTGAGCGAGGACAGAAGGGCTGAACTTTTTCTCCCTGCCACTCGCTTTTTCCAGAAAAAATATGTAAGTTTGCATCCATGAAGCAATTATTGACCATCCTTGGGCCCACGGCAAGCGGCAAGACGACCCTTGCCACACGCCTTGCCTATGAGTTGGACGGCGAAGTGATCTCCGCCGACAGTCGTCAGGTCTATAGAGGCATGACGATCGGCACGGGCAAAGACCTCGCCGACTATGTGGTGGAGGGCACACCGATCCCCTACCACCTGATAGACATCTGTGACCCGGGGACGAAATACAACCTCTTCGAATACCAGCGCGACTTCCTCCAAGCCTACGAGGACATCCGCCGTCGTGGACGCCAGCCCGTGCTCTGTGGCGGCACAGGACTTTATATCGAGGCCGTACTGCGGGGCTACCAGCTCTCGCCCGTGCCCCAGAATCCCACGCTGCGGGCGCAACTGGAGGGGAAGACGCTCGACGAACTGACCGTCATCCTCCAGGACCTGAAGGCGCGCAACCACTCCACGATGCACAACCGCACGGACGTGGACTCCTGTCAGCGGGCCATCCGCGCGATAGAGATAGAGGAGTACAACCTCCATACGCCCACCGAAAACCGCCAGGTGCCACCCATCCCCTCCACCATCATCGGCACATGGGTCGATAGGGAGACACGACGCGCACGCATCACGCGCCGCCTGCGCCAACGACTGGAGGAAGGAATGGTAGAGGAGATAAAAGGTCTGCTCAAGACGGTCCCCGCCGAGGACCTGATCTACTACGGCCTGGAGTATAAGTTTGTCACCGAATACGCCCTCGGCCGCACCTCCTACGACGAGATGTTCAGCCGCCTGGAGATCGCCATCCACCAGTTTGCCAAACGACAAATGACCTGGTTTCGGGGCATGGAGCGCCGCGGCCTCACCATCCACTGGATCGACACGCAGCGCCCCATGGCAGAACAAGTGGCGGAGGTATTGCGCCTCATGGCGTAAGTTTTATGAAACGCGTCTCATGGCGTAAGTTTTATGAAACGCGTCTCATGGCGTAAGTTTTATGAAACGCGTCTCATGGCGTAAGTTTTATGAAACGCGTCTCATGGCGTAAGTTTTATGAAACGCGTCTCATGGCGTAAGTTTTATGAAACGCGTCTCATGGCGTGACTTTTATGGACAAAGGCATAAAAGTCACGCCATGCTTTTATTTTCTCAATAAGCCCACAACATTCTGCACCAGGTTCACGGCCTCCTGCTGCGTAGGCTTTTGCTTCCGCGCCAGCAGCACCTGCACCAGATAGGTCTTCCCCTTGCCGACCGTCACGACCTGAGCATAACTGATCGAATGGAGAGTAAATTCACTCGGCGTCACCACCGTGTCGCGGACCACCTCCCCCGCAGCCCTCGCTATCGAGTCGGTGGGGATAAACGGGACTGGATCGCAGTTGTAATCGACGGTTTCCATCTTCCTGGCCTTGACACAAGCGACGAGTTTGTTGGAATCCTGTTTCGTGCAAGCATCGAGCTGGTTGTTGGAAACCTGTTTCGTACAAGCATCGAGTTTGTTGGAAACCTGTTCCGTGCAAGTATCAAGTTTGTTGGAAGCCAGCTCCGTCACTCTGATCTCCATGCGTTCGCAACGCTCGTAGTCATACACATTCGCATGGCCTTCCACCACCTTGCAGATCCGATCCTGCAGCGAATGGTCAATATGGTCCGCCACCCAGCGCTTCTCTGACCAAAGGTCGTAGAGCGTATAATACCCATTGCGCCTCATCTCCAGCACACCAATCCGATTATTGGCCGTGTGAAAGGCGAAGGAGTCAAACTCCGGTTTCACCAGCATTCCGTAACGGTCGCGCAAACCCACCTTCCCCGTCTCCGGGTCCTTGACGACGAGAATGCCCGGGTAAGCATCAAGGCGCTGACGGTACACCCTGGCAACATCCAGGCAACAGTAGGGATTGCTGCCAATAGCCATGCAGGGCAGCAATACGCCCAGATAGCCCACAACGACGACATAGAAAGGCAGGTCCTTCACGCTCCTAAGGAGTCCGCCACAAGCATAGGCCATCGCACAAAGACTGAGAGCGAGCATCGCCACACGCTCCACCCCCGCGTCAAACTGCGACAAGAAGAACGGGACCATGGCAATGACCACCACCCACAGTTTCCCCATCGCCACACCACGGAGCCTTTGCAGCAGATAAAGACTGACCATGGGCGCCACAACACAAGCCAAGGCGCAAGCACGGTCGTAGAGGGCCAGCCCGAAATACAAGGCAAAGAGCGCCACCAACAGCAGGGCGCAGTAGGTCTTGCCCCGTCGGTCCGTCCAAAGCAACAGTCCCATCGCTTCCTTCCACGTCAAGTTGTCCACCATACCGCCCTTGCGCATCGCATTGACGGCATAGGCAACGACAGGAAACAGTCCCAGCCATACTTTCAGCACCCACGGGAACACTTCCTCCCTTGGCTTGTCCGTCTCCATACCCATCATAGCATACGCCTTCGAGGTAAGAATCCACATATGCACATCAGCATCCATCAACCATTTGAGTGCCATCAGCGCAAGAGCAACCAGCCCCGAGGCCCAAGCCTTTTTCTCACCCTTGTAAAGGGCGAACGAGCACACGATGCGAAACAGCACCATCAATGCCACTAGATTGACAGGGAAGTACGGGAACCAGCCATAGCCGGCTACCACCACGCCTATTGCCCACAAGAAGCAGATAGTCCAATCCAAACCATAAAACGCCTTTTTCATACTACTGTTAATTCCTTTTTCCATCATAATGATTTCCTTTGTTTTGATTTATAGATTTTATTTGTCATCTTATTGATTTATTGATTCATTTTGTCACCTTGACGATTTCTTTTCACCTTGATGATTCATTTTCATCTTGACGATTCCTTTGCCAACATGACGATTTCTTTGCCAACGTGTTGTTTCTTTTGCTATCGTAATAATTCTTTTGCTTCAACTCAATTCTATTCCCTCGCTACTCCACTTCTATCAGAATAGCCGTATAGTTATCATCGCCATACTTCCAGCAGCTAAGGTCGAAACCATGCAGTATCTCCTCCAGCGACTTCGCCTCCATCATCCTTGCCTCCAAGTCCTCGGGCTCCATACTCTTGTGGACCCCATCGGAACAAAGCAAAATCCGGTCGCCCGGACAAACAGGAAACTGCACCACGTCGGCAATCGCCTCCTCCGGATGACCGCTGAAGAAACAGCGCGCCACGATCTCGTACCCAAAGCTCAACCTCACATGGTCCTGCGTCTGATACATCACCCCCTGGCCTGGCCGCTGCAGATAGCACCTGCTGTCTCCCACATGAGCTATGGTCACAATATCCCCCTCGATACTTGCCATCACCAGCGTCGTCCCCATCTCCTTCAGTCCTACCTCTCGCGCCTTCTGCTCGATAGCACGAGTCGCCTCCTGGCAAGCCCCCACGACCTTATCCTCACTATCCCTTTCCTCCGCATGCTGCTCCCAATATGCCGATACAGCATGAGCCACCGTCTCGCTCGCCACCTCCCCGCAAGCGTGACCACCCATCCCATCACACACGATACCCAAAAAGCGCCCCCTCTCCTGCTGGTCCATGACCACGAAGAAGTCCTCATTGTTAGAGCGCCTTCCCTCCTTACTGATTGTTGCATACCTGATCTTCATTGCTTGTCCTTTCTTTATATCCATATAGTTATTTCAACATCACTCGAAGCCTTCACACTCCTTTATGACAAAGAGGGGATGAAAGTAACCCATCTATCAGAAAAAACTAGCAAAAAAGATCAGGTATGGTCCTTTTATCCAAATATGAAGACATTGACACTACGTTTATTCTCCAGGCTATCATTTTGACTGATACCCCATTTGATCGCCACATCCTCACTAGCTATCTGGTTCATCCCGTCACAGAGCCCGAACATTTCCTCCATCATGATCTCCTCCCCTTCTTTATAGAAGATGGAAACTATGATGCTCGAAGGCTGACTTATACCCTGCTTCCTGGCCTCACTCATAGCCTTATCCACAAGTTGGCTAACCGGTGCATCACCCTCATTCTTTACAGCCATCAACGGTCGATGCTCTTCTGCAAAAGACCGAAAATCGTTCCAATCAAGATTTATTATTCCTTCTTGCAATACCACCTCGTAGATATACATTTTAGTGATTTGCCACTCTTTTTTTATAATTTGCACCATATTTCTACTCTTCTATTCCATTAATATATTTTCTTTTTCCGATACTCTTTCTTTGCATAGACGCAACACCTCTTTCTTAAACTTCACTGTCGTGACCAATTGTTGGAGTTCTTCTATGGTTTTACACGCAATTACGAAAATAGTATTTTCTTTCACCTCTCCATCTAATTCTTCAAATATAATATTTACTGCTAGAGAGTATAAAGGCGGAGTAATATCCATCCTCATTATTAAAACACCCATTTTTCTGATCCTCACTCTATTCTCTTCTACTTTCCTTGAGGCCTGCACCATCCTATCAAATGGAAGAATCTTTTCCAACTCCTTCAAGAATGCCACATCTTGTAGTTCCTTTCTGACAAACTCCGTATAGCTTTCTACTATCCTTCGCAGATGCCTAGAAAAGTTGTCGTCACTTTTAACTTTCATTTTATCCATCATAATTATATTTTAAATCATAGAGAAGCAAAAGATTGACGCTCTACCAATTTAGAGCGCCAATCTTGCCTTTCATCTATTTTTTTTATTATTCTCTTCCCACCAGTTTTTGATGGCCTTTTTAAAATGAGCATTGAGTCTGGAATACCTGGTGTCAACCCAGGACCGTTTTCTGCCGATGCGCTCGGCAACCTCTACAGGAGCTGTGTTCTCGATGAAGCGCAGGGTCCATACCAAACGATCCTCATCGGACCACTTCAACTTGCCGATTATCGTCTGGAGAAACTCTATGACCTTGGCTTGCAGCTCCTCCTTGTCCAACTCTACACCCAGAATATCCGACAGCGGGTTCGCGCTAAACTTACTCTCCTGCCACGCACAAAACTCCATGGCAAACTCTTCAGACACCTCAAAGTGGCGAGGAGACTTGTCGCGCAGCACCAGTTCCTCATAACCACAATCGCTACGGATAAGTCGGTCCCGCAAGTCGGCCTCGGCCTTCTTCTGAAGGGTGCGCAGCGCTTTCTTATCCATGCCAAAAGCCTTCGCCACCTCGGCTTCACTCTGGCGCACAACCAGCGTGGCATGGAGCACCTCTCGATATGGTCCCTGAGGCATCATATCGCTCAGAATATAGTCCCACAACTCGGGATCCACTGACATACCGAGCAAGCGCGTATTGCCCACCGTGCGTTCGCGGCAGGGAGGCACCAACCCCATCATCTCGAGATATCGACGCAATTCGTGGCGTGACACCTCAGCAAGCCAAGCAAAGAAGCTACTCTTCCTCGAATATTTATCGAGCACGCTCCAAGTGCCTTCATTCCACAAAAACGTATAAAGGAGGGTACCAAACTCATCGACCGTCACCTCGACTCCATAGGTCCGCTTGATCTGTGAAAGGATCTTTGAGCGGAAGCGACTAATATTACATCCTTTCGGATCGTTGTCATAGAAGAAACTCTGCGTAAACGACGCGTCGCCAGACTTCAAGCGACGGATGATTACATCAGACTCTTCTGTATTGGCCTCCAACCACAGCATTTCACGGGTCACAGACTCCAAATGGCGGCGAAGCTCCTTTTCTGTAGAAAAATTCATCGCCTCGCCCATCAGTCGGTCCCAAATCTTCTGGACCAACTCGTCGTTAGAGGCAGAGATTTTCTTCTTCTTGCCTCCTTCAATCTCGAAACGAACAACCTCTACGTACTCGAGGATCATCGCTTTCTTTGTCAAAACAACTGCCTTCATATCGATCAAATCTAAAAATTTCACATACGAAAAAACCTACCTTTACATCGGAATTTCCTTTGCAAAGGTAGGCATTTTTCGAAGGGCGGTCGGGACTTGGCTATGTAAACAACCCAGCAATCATTTTTCTACTGATAGACAACAAGTTACGACATTTTGTTAAGCTATTTTAACTTCAAATCAGAGCCATGATTTCATCTGGTATAATGATGTGCTCTGGCAATACAGCAAGATGAGCAGTAGCGTCTTGCAACAAGAAGGGCTCCGCGGGCTCCTGCATCCGCTCACAGGTGATTCCCACATTGTCACGAATGCATTGCAGCACGTTGTGCAGCCCCTTCTGCTGTGCGTCATTTTGGGCATTATAGTTCTTCAGCATATCCGTGAATACCGTCTCCCCTTCCCTGCCGTATGTCATTTTATACAATTTACCAAAGAGCGATTTGTATTGCGCGATATTCAGCGTGTCAACTTTCTCGCCATTCTTTTTACGGTCCATGAGGTAGATGAGGTAGAGAACGAAACCTGCACTGCGTCTGAAATGCACGTGCAAGCTCTCATCACCTCTACAAAGATAGAGACGATAATGTCCGTCCGTCTTATTTATTTTGTCGATTTCTTTCGACCAGCGTATCTCCAAATCCATGGTTGACATCTCTGCCAACCGCTTGGGATTGACAAAATTCGTTATTTTTTCTTGCAACTTTGGAGATTGTTTCTGAAAGAACATCCTCAATGTAGCTGGATCTATACACTTGATGATAAATTCTATTTCCGCCTCCACCTTCGGATCATGCTTCCTATGGCTTTTCTTCAGATTGTCAAACAGGCGGTCGTACAGCTCCATTCGTTGCTGATGGGTGACGACACCCTTCACCTCCATTTGCTTCTTGAGCGAGGAAGTGGAAGATGCCATTCCAAAACCCAGGGGCTTCGACTGCTCCGATAAGACAGCACAGTAATTGGCCTCGAAACGCCGAGTCCTGACAAATATCTTCGCCAGCTTTGCAAACTCCTCCGGATTCTCGTCAACGAACGAACGAAGCAAGTCCCTCATATCAAACTTGGTCACCCGCTCTGCCACATAAGTCATCAGAGAGATGTTTTCAATCAATTGGCATTCTTCAGTACGGGCGACGACAAAGCGTTTCTTTCCCTCAGAGTTATAGGAAGCAAGCTGCATCAAGAAGTTGTCACCATGCTGCTCCACCCGCTCCTTAAGCAGGGGGTGGTTTTCCAGTTCCACCTCTTGCACCACTTCCAGTTCATAATGATTGTAGTAAGTCCCTTCAGGGCTTCTCCGCTTAAACTCTTCCATGTACTCCACGGCCTTCTTTGCCATCTCCGATTTCGGATCAGCTATCAGGTAGATGCAGTTGTCCACCAACTGTCCTACACCACAACCTTCTTCTATCATTTTGCCGATAATCGGTCTATCCAGCGGATCATTATCTATGACTCTCATTTTTCTTATTCTTTGATTTTTTACACCTCTCGACTGCCTGCTTGAGCAGATTGGTATCAGGCAGTTCTTCTACAACATAGGGTCTTGCTTGCTGGGGTGGCGCTTTCAATTCGTCGATCAGCAGAAACCAATCCTCATCCAACTTCTCTTGATGCATGAAGAAAAACGACGGCATGATCTGCATCACCACGCTCAGTATCTCTTCCCCACTCGCCTGCTGCCGCTCCCAATAATGGCGTCCAAACTCAACAATCTCCTTCCTCAAACAACCATCGGGATGGGTGAGACTATATTTTTGCCGGGACAATGCGTACTTGTATTTTCCTGTTGCCAGCAGATGACTTTCAGCATAAAGCCCTGCCGTCAAGTCTGCCGCCAACTCTTGCATCCACCGTTCACAACGAAACAACACAAACCGATATGGCCAAAGCAACTGATGCGCCATCTCATGAACGAAGCACAATGTGAAAGCATCCCTATTGTTGATGCCCGCCTCCTTCAGCATTTCGATGTTGTACGACATCTCACATTGTTCAGCCTGTTCCCCGACCAGCACCTCGGCAAAGGTCTCACACTTGGTGCTGACCTCCGGCTCTGGCAGATGAAAGAAGCTCGCCACGTCCGCTATCACGCAGCGAACATCTTCCTCCGTGACATTCTCCGTATCAAAGAAGATCGCATTAAACACATTCGCCTCGTGCTGACGCATGTATTTCATCAACTGTTGGAGATCGTCTGCAGCCATACCGTTTGTTGCCTGAAATCAGAAACAACCTACACACGAAACGTCATCTTTGAGCTTTGTGCAACGACATCGTATATCCACACTTTATGCAACGCGTGCCTGAATGCGGTCTTGCACCAGGATTAGAAACCAATAATCTTTCTCCATGCCTCGTCATCTTTTTTCATTTTTTCGAGACCAGCTTCTATTCTTGCTATCGTATCATCAGCACGCTTTAAGGCATCCTTTACCCGAGCATCCTGTTCTCGCTTTTTCTTGCTTTTGAAGATATAATCAAATAGTCCCACTTTAGTTCAAGATTAAAACATCACACAATATCCCCATTTAAACACCTCGTTAAAGGACAAAGACTAAGAATCACTTTTGCACTTTGTGCAAAGACATCGTATAGCCACACCTCATACAGCGTGTACTATTAAGAGGCCTTGCGCCTGGATAGGACGGTTCATATGTGAAATTGTAATTGTCTCTCACATAATCATGATTGGGACATTTCAACCCCTTGATTTCTTTGATTGCATTCATATTTTCTTTTTTTTAAAAAATCGTTAATTACTCGTATGACTTAAGAGAGAAGAAATTGCAAGCACTTCTATCATCCATAGCCATAAGGATGGCCAAATAATCCTTTTACATACCTCACTATCTTTCCTCATCTTATCAAGGCCTACTTCCACTTTTACTATCGTATCACAGGCATGCTTTAATAAAGCTTCAGATCGAGCACCTTGTTTACGCTCTTTGCAACTTTGACTTAAAACCAACACATTTGCCTATATTCCCGTTAAAAGACACATAGTTTATCTCACATAGTACATAGCTTTGTGGTATATATGCTGGGAATAGCTCTTTTACTATGGTTTCTTCATCATAATCAACTTTATAATTTTCTATATTGCTGGAAAAATCACCAGGTGGAATTAAAATGTCAACTCCATTTTCTTTCAGCAAGTTTTGTAAGTTACTAAAAGAGAAATGAAATCCAGAACCCTCTTGAAGTGAAGTTGGCAAATCATGTTTCACGCTGCTAGCTTCACTCCACCATCTAATCGAAGCAAGCTTTGCTAACCAACCATTTTTAGATACGATTTTAAGTGTTATATCACTAATGGTCTTTTCTTCTGTAATAAATCTATCTACATCTCTCTTTATTCCACCTAAATATTCTTCCCATTTAGGGGCTAAATGTGTACACAAAGAATTTTGTAACATCTGTGAGAGATTTTTTATGGCCTCTACAAGACGTCGTGTATTTGCATCAGTCTGCTGCTTCGCCAATTCATCATAACTACTTTCGACAGATTCCTTATCTGTTTTCAAAACTTGACATATGCCCTTTAGTTCTGCGAGATCTTTTTTTAACGCTTCTTTCTCAGCTTCCAACTTCTGACATTTTCGCTCTTGCTCTGCCAACTTATTTTCTGAGTCTTTCTTTTGATCTACTAGTGCTTCGTATTTGCCTTGTTGCGCACTGAGATCATTTGCTAACTTTACTTTCTCGGCTTCCAACATCTGGCATTTCCCCTCTTGCTCTGTCAACTTACTTTCTGAGTGTTTCTTTTGAATTACCAGAGTTTCGTATTTGCCTTGTTGCGCACAGAGATCATTTGCTAACTTTTCTTTTTCGGCTTCCAACATCTGGCATTTCCTCTCTTGCGCAGCCAACTGGCTTACGATATTGTTTTTCTCACTATTTAAAGAAAGGTTTATTTCTTTTAACTCCTTTTTCTCACACTGCAAACATTCCACAACTTTCGTTAGCAGACGTATTGACTGAGACTCTGACGAATCCGAAATTGCAATATTAATATTCATTTTTATCCAGTTTTGTTATAAATGGCCACATACTTCTTTTGTACAAGATATTATCTTCTACATTTTCAAGCATCTTCATGTCTAAGAGCAAGGCACTTCCTATTCTTCTGTCTAAAATCTTATTATCTTTTGAAACACGCAAGCTTATTGCAAAAGGCTTGGTATCAACTATGCGTTTTTTGAACAATATATTTACGAAAGCCCAATTCAAATCATCCCTGCTTGATGGGTCGTTTAGATATATTTTTTTAAATAAATCTTGAATATGAGATTCATCTAAACATGTTTGAATATAATACACCTTTTTACCAGGAAGATGGTCAGAGATGGATAGACTCGCACAGAATTCCTTACACCAAGTTCCATTAATAAGTTCAGCATCATTCCAATTCTCCGACAGAGGATCGACAAGAAAATTGACACGGACTCCAAATTTCCCTTTGCTTTTACCCCAATACACAACGGCAATCTTTGAATAAATGTTCTTATTCTCAATTTTAAACGAGTCGTTGCCATTAAAGAAATACTGATATTTTAACGCCCCTATCGCCACACAGGTTTTCAGATAATCCCCACAATTACACATAGGCGACAGTTTGTCAACTTTGATCGGCTCACCGTTCATAGTTGACAATGACTTTACAACTCTTTCATGCAACAAACAAAACTGACTTGCTCTTCCAGAAAAAACAAGGGTATCAACTTTTTCTCCCTTAGGGATAAGTAGCTTAAATACAGTATCGCTACAACAAACAAGGAAATCATTGAGACTGTCTTCAAAAATGCTACGGTATGTATCCGTATCTGAAATATTCAGCTCATCTTGTTCAGCACTATACCAACTAGGGTTAATACTCCTAATAGATTCGTCTGAGAGCTTGTAATCACATTTAATTCCTTCTACCAAATCATTAATTGTATTTTCCATAATATCGTCCGGAGTTTTTAATTTCCCTTTATCTTTTAGCGTCTTATATATGATATACCCCAAATAGTTTCCTGCAAGAGGAACACCAATTTTGTTAACTATAGAAGCTATTATAACTCCAGACTCTATTTGCTTAAACGACACTAGGCTTAAATCTAAAGTACCCGCCCCCATATCATAAAACACAACATTTTCCTCCGTTTTTAGTATCCCATTTTCATCAAAGAATCCTCCTTCATTCATGATTTTTTGATCAAAATAATATGCTGCAACCGCATCAGATTCTGGTACGAAAGTAATTTGCCCATTCATACTCAATCCAAGTTCGCCATTCAATATAGCCTTTATACTTTCCAAGTTTTCAATAGTATAGGTATTCGGATAAGTAATTACAAGCTTTTTTATTTGATTTGCTTCTTTGGAAAAACGCTTAAATATTCCTCTATACAACGAAGCTATTATGGAAGAAACAACCTTTTGGTTCTTGTCTTTGTCATTGGTATAACTAAGATCTATTTCGGATTGGTTAAGACCAAAAAGCTTTACTTCTTTACAAAGACTATCGTCATTGTAAAAGTCCTTTAAAAATGGGATTTTTTCTTGACCAATTATAAATTTACATGGAACCAATCGATATCTTTTTACATCTGTTTTTCCATAGTAGTCAACGCCTGCTGGAGAAAGCATAATCTCACCTTTAATATCACCTTCATTTGCAATCAGCATTGTGTGTGATGATATTATTTCCGGCTTAGACTCAATTGGGTCTTGTTCATCATCATCAAGCACGACAATTTCTTGTTCTCCATCCCTTTCTTTTGCAACAACAATACCAGTAGTTCCAAGATCCAAAGCATAAACATCGTCAACGAACAAATGAGTTACTTTTAGAAGCATCTCGAAACAAGTAGAGCGTAGTAACTGTTTTTCTCCCATGAACTCATCTTCTATTTCGACAAAAAGATGAACTTGTTCATTGCGCGGCAAGCTTTTCCAAAGCTGATAATCAACAAATACTGGAATTAGGAAGTCAGGTTCTCCATTCAATATTTCAATGTTGGAGTCAATATACCTAGTAGTGTCCTCGTGTAACAAATTACGGTTTCCGACCTCTGCTTTTAAACTCTTCACGTGGCACCTTAGCCCCTTTCCCTTACATGGAATCCTTGCAGCGTTCCTAAAACAGATGGACCCAAGAAACATTGCCATAACATCTTCTGGTTGTTCAAATAGATTTATATCTATTTGTTTTTTAGAGCCAAACGGTGTTTCTTCATTATTATCTGATACAAAAAATATTTTTGGCTTTGGCTCTTCACTTATTGGATGCATAAGTAACTTAAATAGTTTGGAGGATTCACCTCGCCTCCTGCTGTTACATATAATACTTGTTTGTATTTCAATAGCACGATCAATATTCAAAGCACCCAGACATACTTGGTCTAAATTATCAATATTAACACATAGAGTAATATTGGTAGGCTCGGTCAAAGCAACACGTTGTATCACCTCATCATTATATAGCATAAAAAATGGAGAAGACACTGATATTTCTTGATCATCATCCAAAACAAACAACTCATTGGTTTGTTCCGAAACTCCAATGGTACACAGCTCCATCTGACGACACTCATCAGGACGCGGAAAATCCACAGTACATACCTGAGGATAAGACAACTTATAATGAACTGGTTTCAACAAGGGGACTAAAACTACACCTTTTTGATTATGGTAATTCCATGACAAGGGGTAGTATCCATTCTCGTCCACTGGTATTGATTTAAAATCAGAAAATGCACCTTTTTTAACACCAATACTAAAACAATAGCAATTATCATTATTTACATTGGACGATTCTATATAAAAATCCCCCGACTGTAGCTTGAACTCTTCTAAAACGAAAGGATTGTTATGCGAAGAGTGGTTTTTTGTATCCACAACAATGCTTCCACATATCTCATTGCAGTCATACCCTTCCTTTACGATCAATTTATAGTTTTCTTTCAAGATGAATTTAGGATGAATTTTTATATCTTCTTTTTTTCTCACCCTAACACCTAAAGACACCTTAACGACATTCGCTTCTTTTGTGTACAATCTATAGGTGATGGTTTTGTTTTTAGCTCCTTTGACAATAACTGGAATGATTTTTTTTGCTCCACCATCAAGTTCAAAAACTTTTCCATTATAGTTATAAGAACTATCATTAGAGCTAATTTCCGTTATTGTAAGTGGAGACGATAGTTTATTTTCAACCTCAAGTCCCACTTCTCTTTTCTCATCCTCGTAAATATCTACAGAGTTATTTGGAAGCAATCTCAAAATCGGCCCTTGACCAGGCTTCAGGCTAACGCTATTACTCTTAGAGCAATCCTTGGCACAAAGTAAGACCTCCTTGCTGAATCGCAAAGAATTATCAAGAGTTATCTGAACGTTGTATTTTTTATCAAAATCCATCCATCTGAGAGCAGAAACATCTATATAAACAAGATGTCTTCCATTGTCAAGACGGTGAAAAAAAGGAGCTGCATTGCTAAATGAAACCTCTGCTATCTTAGCAGGACTAACATAATCGTTCGCAGTGATAACCTCTAATTCGAACAAAGGTTTATTGTGCGTGCCGTATTCGAACTCTTTTACTAAGCGTTCTATAAAAATGTCATAAGAAGATTGATCTACTGGTATAGGCTCGAACTCAAAGGGGATACACTTTGCCTCTCCAGCAATCGCAAATACTACATAAAACCTCTCCTTTGACATTAATGGAGACGGTTTAAAAATAAACTTCAGAGGAATAGCGATACCTTCTTTTGCTCTAAAAGAGAACTCTGAAACATCATTATCTGGGAAGAAGCAGTTTTCTTTACCTCTCTGAAAAGAGACTTTTACCAACTGGTCCTTATATTGCCATGCATCAGAAGTAGAATGTGAAGGAGTTATGTTCAGCACACAATTCGGCTGAGTCCCCCACAAACCGATTTCTTTGCTGAGGTGTATATTAAATCGAACATTAGATAAAGGATACTCTATACGAATGCTTTCTGTTATACGTATATTCCCATCGTATTTAATATATAAATCAAAAGCCTCCACAGGCCGAGTCATGAATATACGATTCCAGTCAATATTTATAGTATGACCACCATTTTGGTGATTAATAATAAACGCCCCATTAAATCTTGAATTGGAGCAAGTACACGAAAACTTATCGTTATTTACGGATATAGGCAAAAAATTGCGTCTAATCTCGGAATCGGTAAAACCAAGTATGAAACGATTGCCCTTATATATTCTATTTATTGACATTTTTTACAAAGAAGATTTTAACGTAGTAATTTGCTCCACTATTGACACAAAAGTCTTGATGCTCTCTTGATTATCAAACACTGCTTTATTTTCAGGAGATATGAAGCCACAATCCATAAGTATTTTACCATACTCGTTTGGTTTAAGACTCTTATACAAGTCTAGCAGTTCTAAAACATATTTATATTCAACATCCATATCCGAGACAAGACTTGTCAAGACGTTTTGCTTATTTCGCGTATCATTATTAATTTGCTCTTTATAACGAGTTGCATAGTCATGAAAAGAATATGCGGTAATAACAGCTTTCCGAAGTTCGTTATCCTTAAAAACAGGACGGGTATTACTCCGTAATTCATCCTCAGAGGGCAATTGGGGAACAGAATCAAAAAAAGCTTTCAAGATAGCATAAGATGTTCTTGGGTATATACAAGTCGCTTTATTCTCACTTGTAACCTTTTCATAGGTTTCAATCCACCTTTCAAGCATAAGATACTTCTGATCGCCGCTCTTTATCATTGTTTTAAGCAGCTCGACGTCAAACTTCTGGCATTCACAGAATTGATTGACAGAGAACTCCGTCCACAGTATATTGAACACATTAGTCTTGAAATCTGTCAAGTTATCATTATTTGAATTTGCTATAAAATAATGATTAATGTTTTGATTAACTTTTTCAAAGATTAATAATGACAAATTATCAATAAAGCTTCCTATGCACTTTGCTGTACAAATAATCTCATATTTAAGAAAGCCTCCTTTTTTTCCAGCCTTCTTAATACAATCATCATATAGCTTACCAATAGCTAACTCTACCGCTTTTTGATTACCAACAGGAGTTTCGGTTTTCAACTCTTCTCTTGTAATCATCTTGTAAATGCCTTTGCTTATCTCATTATCCTCTGGTACATATTCGCTAGTAGAGATATCCTCATCGGACGAACTATTCTCATAGTTAGTACTAGTCTGAGTTTGTCCTTCATCTTCATCGGCATTCCAACCATTGCTCGTGCTGTTTGTATACGAAGTGGTTTGCTCGCTTTCTTTGTCTTTTGCCGTGGGAAGAGTAATATTTTTCTGTCGTGCATATTTCAGAATATTATCTTCCACTTTTCTTTTTTTATCAAGAAGAGCAGGGATAATTACGTCATTGTCCCAATCGAGTTTATCCTTAGGCAATTCACCATTAATATCACGCAACAACTTCAAAATCTCAGTCTTCTTAACATGAACAGCCATTTTGTTTTCGTCTAATGCAGTTTCTAAGTTCTTGTCCGTTTCATTTGTATTTACAACTATTTTTTTCATCATGTTGTAAATGACGAAATCAACAAATTTCTGCATATCCAAAATCTTAGATTCTTTTTTGCCGAATTTAATTCTCGCATTACTTATTAATGCTCCAATATAAAGTGATTGAGCTATGTTTAATTGTGCGATTTCTTTAGCATTTTCAACCACCTCACTAAGGATTCCGCCCGTATGTGAATTTATTACTATATAATGCTTTAAATCAAAATCATTAAATTGAGCAGGATGGTTAACCATTTCATCGCTTATTTTTTGGTAGAAACCTTTAGATCCTTTTCCTGTACTAGGATCAGCGTCAAATTGAATAGAAAATGCCGCATCACAATTTTCCAGTTCGGAATACAATTCTTTTTCCCATACACGACCACCTGCTTCAACACTAATTCCCTTGGTGTCACAAATTTCAATATTTTCAAACATGTTGTCTCGCCCCAAATCTACGTACACATGTATTTCTGAAACAATTGAAAAACGCCTTGTTCCTTCATACTGCATATCATTATACATTGGAAGTTCTGATAGAGATATTAGCTTTCCTTTTTCCTTTACAAAGTAATCCTTGTTACTATTATCTATAATTTCAGAGTAATCAGAATGAGGGTAAAAGAAATTCTTTAAAATATTCTTGTAAGACAAGAAATCAGGTACCGTTGAATCCTTTTTTTGTGTTAGTTTCTCGATTTTATTATAAATAGCCAGTCTATTCTTTTCATTGTCGAGCACATCCTGTAATTCTGACAATGATGAAAAATAGTTTTTTTCGTTTATACTCAAGCCTGCTTTCGAAAGCATAGAAAGTGCCTCATTTACTTTTGACAATATTTCTTCAGGCTTACGAAACACCACATAGATTTCGGGATTTTTAACTGACACTCCAGGCTTATGAAAGTAAATACATGTTGTACCGGTCTTATCTTTTGTACTACCCTCCTCTTTAGGTGTAACTATTTCATTTGGTAATGTAGTAAACGCTTTGATAAAGCTACTCTTTCCTTGTCCTTTGGAGCCAAATGCTATAATCCTAATTTTTGCATTTTGAAACCTTTTTGCAAGATTTCTTGTAGAGTTCTCATACAGGCTATATGCATTTTCCAAATCAATAATTAGCCGATTCAGAGCATCCTTATTTTGATTGCTGACGTTTAATTTTGACAAAGCATCTTGCGCTTTCTCAAGCAGGCTCTTTATGGATTGCATTTCTTGAGCTATCTTTGCAGAGGAAGCTTCCAATTCCCTAGCTTTGCGTATGCGACGAGTTCTTATCTCAGCAGCTTCCGATTTAACTTCGTTCTGAATAGTGCTTGTATCAAGCACTGTACTCATCCAATCTTTTGGTTCAATTATTTCCATTTTTTTTGTTTTTTAAAGTTCAACTTGAAAACCTGCTCCAAATGAAAAACCATTTAGGTCTTTAAATTTAGGGCAAATATTATAACCAGCACTAAGAGTGATATAGCTATCATAACCGACTGGAATATATCCTGTCAGGCATGGTTTTACATAAAGACTCTTACCTATAAATTCACTACTTAAAGAATAGTCACTTACTGTTTCTTCTTCTTCACGAGAATCAAACAAAAGTCCGACACCACAAGAAAGCGACCAATATTTCACATACAGTCCTGGGTTAACAGACAAGTAAAAAATAGGGTCTCCAGTTTTTTTCTCGCGTGGTGTATCCGCAAGGATGTATTTATCTTTCTTAAAGTTGACCCCCAATTCACCTCCTATGTAAAAGTAACTAGTTGTGTAATTTGCAGAAAAAGAAACCGGGAAACTGGAAGAATAGTTATATCCAAATCCCCAGGTGTCATCGTCAACATCCCAACCAGTTGATCTATGGTACGAATTAGTTCTTGACACTCTTTCGGAAGCAGTAGTTTTTGGCTTCCTTTTCAAATCATCAAGACTTTGCGCAAAGCTTCCTATAGTAAAGAGGCTTAAAGTCAGAAGTATAAAATTTTTTTTCATATTTAATAGTATCTATACATTTCACGTTCCCGCTCTTGTAGCCATTTAATAGCATCTTTGCATCCCCCAGCTGCAGCCAGCTTTATAAGTTCAAGGCCTACGGATGTATTACGAGAAATCTCATCGTTACCTTGAAAGTACAATAATCCCAAATAAAACTGCGCATCAGCATATTTTTCGTCAGATAGCCTTTTAAGAATTTGCACAGCATTTTCCTTTGCATATATTTTCTTACTTAGAATCAAACTAGCAATTTGATATCTTCCTCTCCTTGTATCTGATTTTTTATAATATTCATATGCTTTCTGCGGGGTTTTACCAACCACAAAGTCCCCCAAATCATCATATACTGCGGATTCGTGCTTTGCAGCGATTTCGTAAAGTCGTATTATTTCATCGTCTGTAACGGTTCTATATTTCGGAAGCATCTTAGCAAGTTGCCATGCACTATAATATTCACCCCCATGAGCAACACCTTTTTCATATTGTTCCATTGCTGCATATGGCTCATCCAAATGCTCATAGCAAATTCCTATCCAACTATAAAAAGATGGGACATTAAGCCCATCAATAGGTATAAGTCGTTTGAAAGATTGAATAGCATCACTATAATCACGCTTATTTACTGCATTTCTTGCTAGTAATACAGAGTGATTATAAATGGCTTTTACCGAATCACGCAATTCAGAACGAAGCCTGTTCAACTCTTCACGATTGTTTATATCAGAAACAAAACCAGCAGCACCATCGTACATTTGCAAAGCAGAGGAATACTTTCCCTCGTCAAATAAGACCTTTGCCTTATCTCTCATCTCTATATAGTCTGCATCACTTGACTGAGCATATAAATAGCTCGCGTTCACAAGAGTCATAACGAGAGCTAATTGTAGCATAACAAACACCTTCATTTTAATTCACTTTGTAATATATTAATACGAGCATTTATACCTGAATCATATTGTATTTCTTGAGCTTTTTGGTATTTCACAATGGCTCTTCGTGCAGCACCTTTATCTTTCTTATTACTAAAGTAAAAGGTCTTGTAATCTTGATTTGCTTGAGCAACCCAGTTTTTATATAATTGGAGGGTAGCGTTGCTAACATTCATGTCTTTTTTCGTTTTTGTCCTTTTTTCATGCTCACGTTTCCTACCTTGCCTTATAACAGGAGGTGGGGCGCCCCTTTTACTATCCTTCGTTTTGGACTTCTTGCTTTTATGCTGGGCAGACGCATACCATTCTCTGGCACGTTCAAAAAGTCTATCTATAGATTTTCTATAAGCATTATATTTTACAGTGAATGGTATATCATTGCCTTCAAACCCTCCTTTCTGTTCAAGCATTTTCGTCTTTAACTCTAAGAGAGAATCAGATATTTTCCTTAGCTCAGGCTTATCTAAATACATCAAATATTTTTGATTTTTCCTTTTCTCTTCTTTGATATGTTCTAGCAAACGATTAACTGATTTCAAATTATCACTACATATTTTGGCCCGTTTTTCTTTTTGCTTTGTTTCACATTTTATTTTATCGTTTTGGGCATTCCCTACAAGTCGAGATATTTCCTGCTTTATGCTATCTTCATTTATTGTAAGTAGTCTATATTCACCTCCATTTTTCGCATTACAGTAGTTTGTGTATGCTTTTTTTTTAATATCTTTGATGTATTCATTTATGGCTTTGGAAAGAGCGGGTGTCAAATACTCCACATAGGGATTATTGCTATTTATAGCCTCATTATACGCTCTTTCAATTTTTCCAATTTTCAAACTATCTGCTTGGTACTGGTCTGCATTATCCACAACACTAGTATCATTTCTACACCTACCTAAAAAAAACACCAATCCTACTACAAGAATCGCAAATAAAAGAAATAATATTGCCTTACTTTTTTTGTGTCTAAAGTTATCTTTGCAATAACAACCTTATTAATCGTCAATTCAATTTTATTATGAGCAAAGATTGGCTGAATATATTGTGAAATATACTTTCCTTGATTAGCGACATACACGAATAGCGTTTCTTTTAGAACTTCTAGAAGTATTGGGTTGTCTATGCCACTTAATAGTTTTGAGCAAGGCACATTTAGCCCGTATTTTTTCGCATTCAATTCAATAACAGTTGCGGCATCTACGTTTTGACCACGAGGTACCAGTCTTGCCTTTTTGAATATTACTATTATGCGAGAATCTTCATTTGTATAACAAAAGTATTCTTCATTAATATATGTTACCTTCTCTTTCATTCTACATTACTTATATTTATAGGGGCATCCTTACTTGTTGAATTCACGGACGAACTAAAACCATATCATCATATTAACATTTCTTGTAATGGTCGTACTTGCGGACCTTGCACCATGTCTCGTCGCAGTTTACTATAGAGTCTTTCTCCAACGCCGCTTCCTTCAGTACCTTAACAAGCTATACCAAAACGCAAGGCAATCAAAACGTCACTTGTATCTTTTTATAACGACATGCCCTATACGCTCAAGTTCCTTTTGCCTCGCTCGTTTCATGTTCAGCTTCTCCACATTACAGCCATGGTCATTGCTGTCCGTAAAATACCCCTCTATGCCATCATCAAGAACGACATAGAGTTGACGATATAGCTTGTCCTCTATTTGGCAAAGACGGGCTTCCCCGCGTTCCGTGTTGCGCATACTTCGCCATACCTTGTCGCACCATTCTATACTATCTTCATGATAGTTTGAGTTACCGCAAACTAGATGCGTCATGAAAGTCAATAATCCCCAAAGTAATCCCATATATCCATTAAAATTTGAAGCGATAATATCCCTCAGAAGTCGTTATAGCATATCTCCCTGCATCTGTAAATTTGATTATTGAGGGAGTACGATGATAGTCATGGATTGCCTGTTGGACATTTGAAGGCAAATTCCTATAATAAACACCTCGTTCGCAACAAGCAACTTTTCCGCTATCTGAAATAAACATATACTTAATATTTCCATACTTTTCTTGAGCTACACTACAGAAATCACGTATATCTTCGTTTGACCAAGAATAATGCTTGTTGGTTATAATAACCCAGTCCTTCTTGGAATTAAACGATGCAGAGAATATGGTCTCTGCCCTTTCATTATATTCTCTGAGTTTTTTAATAAAAGAAGGAGGAGCTCCCTTTGCCGAAAAGCCATTTTTGCCCACGATCACAACATAAGAAAGTCCATCTATAACATTAACATCCGTAATCGTTTGCTTTTTACTATTGATATTATGCAATTTCTCATGAAGTCCATCTGGCGCATTGTGGCAAGCAAAGCCATTGACTCCATATACGATAACACCTTCGTCAGTATCTGTTACGGCTGCTATTCTTAAAGATTCCCATTCACTAATTATTTTTCGTAAATTAGAATAATCGACAACGGCGGAGTCTTCCGTTTCTACAGTTATAGAAACGGTTTGAACAGAGTCATTTACACAATCTCCATCAGAGGTGTCCACAAAGAATTCTTCGTAAAAAGGTAGATCTTTCAACCACGAAGGAAGATTAATGTAAGGATAAGCAAAATAAAGTAAACAAGCCGCTATGAGTATTCCGCTAACCCATCCCCATCGATTGCCATTTGAAGGCTCTTCGTCTGGGAAAAACATTTGCCCCATGACTATTTTTCTCCTATTTTAGTGCCCACGATTGAAAAAGAACTCTATGTTTGTTAGACTACTTTCTATAAAAGGCTGCTGCCTTCCATTCGTGTATCCATTCACCAAAGCATTCACTTCTTGAAAGAAGAATGATAACGGAACACGCGGCTTGTCCAACATTTCCAGCAAAGCTTTAACATAAGGACTATGAGCTCCACATGGGCCATCGCTTGCCACAAAATTTGGAGACGTCGCATATGCCACGAGAGCATTTTGGGCGTTTGTTTGATATAAACCTTTACACCCCTCTTCAAAATTGCTACGGCAAGCATCTATTATGGCTATTTTTATTTTACAGCCAACCCCATCTAGTAAGTTTATAATAGTGTCAATACTATAGAATCCATCATCAATGGGAACCATATATGTACGACCATTATGTGATATTCCATGACCAGAATAAAACACTAATGCTAGCTCGCAATTTTGAGCTCTCAAAGAAAAATTTTTCAGAATCCTCGCAAAATCAGAATTCCTAGCCTCTTTAACAACTATTGTATCAAAGCCGAGCATTCTCAACTTCGTCGATAATATTTCTGCATCACCAACACAATTATTCAAAGGAGCAAAACCATTTCTTTTATATGCACAATTTCCTATGCATAATGCCAAACGATCGCATCGTGTTTGTGGCGTCGGATTCTGTTTTTGTTGCCAACGTTCACTCGTAAACTCATATATTATTTTTCCTTCATACCACACACCATGATGATGCTGATTTCCATCAGCATCAAACAAACAACCAGTTCCCTGTTCTTTATCATCTACCCAGCTACCTGTATAGCGACTTCCATCGCTATATATAAATGTACCTTTGCCATGTCTTTTTCCATGGACTAAAGCACCATAATAGAAGCCGTTGGCGAACAATTTAGATCCCATCTTCTACAGATTTTTCAAAACGCTCTGAAACCATGCTATAGCTTTTTTATCCGTCAGCATCCCAGAAGCGCTAATCGCCTCAGCATAGCCTACTTTTGAAGACACAAAGAACTCATGCCTACCACTATTGCAAGTCAACCTCATTTGTATAAGTGGAGCACGCCTCCCACAACGCTCGCAATGTATATACGCATGCTCATCCAAATATAGTCTTCCTCCACAGCTACCCCCATGAGTCCAATACTCAGGAGGGTAGCTGTATCCATATTCTTGGCATTTTGGACAGGGCATGTACAAAAAAACACGTTTCATACCTACGCCTTGTTATCAATAGAGTATTCGTTCAACATAGTTATCAACTGCCCTATAGGTTTTCCTTCAAATAACGAGTATTGGTCAGTCGGAACAGTATATTTTTTCAACAATTGCTCCACAATGTCTTCATTAGGCAACTCCAATGATACGACCTTCCCAAACCTCTTGTAACCTAAATACTTATTAGCAGCCTCTACACTACCATCATGAATCAAAACCATAAAGACCATAGATCTTTTGTTTATCGAATTGGCTTCCAATGTAATTTTTTCTATATACTGTTGATAGACACTAGACTCTGGCAAGTGGGAAACAAGTACAATAGAAGGCGCAATCTGTTTTGCCTTTGAGAACTTTCTTTCTATTTCCGCAAAAGCTTCGGCCTGGTCTTTGGACAACAATCTCATGAAATCCAAGTCGATAATCTCATACCCAAACTTAGATGCGAAAGCATAAATCAGCGTATGCTTTCCAGAACCAACAGGAGCGGCAAGGACAAAGTTTGCAAATGATGGACGAGTTTGTATGGATTCGGCATTTGCAAATTCCTTCATTTTATGCTGCAATTGAGTTAATTCATTCTTGCACTCATCCACTCCAATAAGGTCATCCCACGGAACTTGATAGGCACTTGCGTCTTCATTTCTCATAGCTGTTGGAACGATATGTTTCATCGATTCATATAGATCTTCTGCAGAAATACGACTTTCCTCCATGGATGAAGTTTCCTCCAGTTTCCCTGACAGGCTGTCTATCTTGACGTTTCGTCTTACTGCAAGCATTGCTGCTTCACGGTAAAGCAATGAGAGATCTGCTCCCGAATATCCATTCGTAAGGTCAGCTATCCTTTTCAATGTTTGCACCGTGACATTTTCGTCGAAAAGGTGCTTTCTATCCAGCTTGATATACTTTTGCAAAATATCAAGCCGAGCTGCTGTGGCGGGTAATGGAACTTCAAACTCAAGATCAAATCGTCCAGGCCTCCTGAGAGCAGGGTCTATCGCATTGATTCTATTAGTTGCGCCTATAACGAAGACATTGTTGTTCTTCATACCATCCATCAGGTTAAGCAGCGTTGCAACAATAGAGACTTGGTATTCTGCAGCTGTTTCACTACGGACTGACGCAATAGAATCTATCTCGTCTATAAAAATCACACAATTACCTATTGTCTGAGCTTCTTCAAACTTCTCGCGCAATCGTTGTTCACCAACGCCGACATACTTAGACATCAACTCTGGCCCCTCTATCGATATAAAAGCTGACCCCATTGTCTGTGCTACCGCACGAGCTATCATGGTCTTTCCGTTACCAGGAGGACCATACATGATCATACCTTTTGGGGGGTTAATTCCAAAACGAGCGAGCTGGTCAGGATATGTGATTGGCAACTGGATAATTTCTCTAAGTTTTTCAATCACATTAGACAATCCGCCAATTTGCTTAAAATCAATTACCTTTTGTTGGTTTTTAGGAAGTCCTTCTAAAAAGATTTTAGTATCCTTTCCTATAACAAATGGCTGCGTGTGAGACTCTGGGCGCGGAAAAATGCTATCAACAACACCAACTACCACATTTTTTGTTCGTGGCTTCATGAATGCGCATTGGTTGACGAATGTGAGGCCATTCTGTATTCTAAAATTGCGCCTTGCTTTTTCTGCCTCTTCCTCAGACCAATTGACTACTTCGTCTTCATTAAGCCTGACCGTCACAGATTCCGCCTTTGCACATTCAGATATTACCACAGGGGTAATTGTAACTTCTGTGTTTTTATCAAAGATAATACTTTTATGAAAAAGCTCACTTGGGATCCATATGTATCCTTCTTCTACTTCTACTCTCGGATTAATAGAAGCAACCGTACCATAGATGGTGAAACGATTCAACGGAGATAGACACTCTATGCAAATATACTGGGGAGCTCTTTGGGAAGCCTCTAAAATCCCCAATTCCAACATCGCATTGGGCGTAAGCCACATATGCATGTCATTAGGAGGAAACCTTAGAGTGTTCCCAGATGAAAGAAAACGCTTTATTTTAACGTTAATTTTATTCATATGCATAAATGATAATAGTTCCGTAAGGAATAATGCGAGTTGCACCATTAATCAAAGGGTACAGAGGGGATGCACTCTGTTTTTACCCCTTGTTAGCAAGACAAGCCTACACTGACCCGCTCTCTTTCTTACAGATCTCAAGACACATATACCCTATCAATAATGTTCGAGATTCTTGAGCACTTCCATCAGCCACGGAAGACCTGCTTTCCTAACCAATTGACTGGCAGCGGATATCACATCAGCATAGGCGGCAACGTCCGTCAGCTCTACATAGTCATCGTCTGAGCTACTATGAGTAGAACATCTGTACCTCCACTTCATTAGATGCTCTGTATACCCGCATTCTTTGCAGTAATAGAAAGCATTGTCACCGATATAGATGTCACCATCATCTACATCGTGAAGCCATTTACTTGGAGGCACATTAATTCCCCGCTCATTGCAAATAGGACATTTAATATACAACCGATAGTATGTCGCACCATTTTTCTTGAAACTATCAATAACTACGTCGCACATAATTCAATACGTTGATACTATTTTATATAATTCAAAAATTTCTCCTTTAAGCTTGGATTGCTTGCCAAATTTTCTTCTTTTGACACCTCTGGTTTCTCATTTATAGGATGAGACTCGGAAACACACGCAACAGGCTCGTCTTTTGTTGGACTGTTAGCTATTTCTGGTTGATCCAAAGGTGCTGACATAGATGCTTCATCAAGTTCATTTACAAGACCTTCTACAGATGTATCATCATTGGTATCTACTGATGTTTGATCTGTTTTTTCAGAAGATACTACGTCTATAATGTTCTCAGCATAAGAAACATCTTTTTTCTGATAATCTAAACACATGTCCTCAAAATCCACAGGATCTTCATACTCTGTAATTATAGGAGTCACCTTTTGCTCGATAGGGTTATCAGAATTTTCAGCAGCTACAAAACTATCATTTTCATTTGAAGAGTTGTCCTTTGCGTCTTTCGAAGCAATAAACTCCTCTATACTTCCTTCAGATACAGATGGGACCGCTTTGGAAACCTCGGGCAAATAATTGCTAACTGTTCTAAATACTACAATAGCAGGCATAACCTCATCATACATCTGAAGCATAGCATTTATCAATCGCTTATACCCATCGACTTTATCGCCACGCTTATGAATAGTAAATTCGACTTCTCCCTCAGAACTCTCATGGTGACTTTTCTCATGATTGTGTTCGATGACCTCGATCAAAGTTTCCATAGACTGCGCAATAGCCTCAGCCTTTTCGTCATCATTGTACGAAGATATTCCAGGAATAACTGCTACATATTTCTCGACCACCTGCATTATCTCAGCTACATTCTTTACTTGTTGATTCAATGATACGATAATAGGTAGTACAAAAGCATCCACCTCGTTGAATGGAATAGAGTCTCCTCGTCCACCATACCACTCAAGCAAATCGCCAAGAAAATATTTTACTGCAGAAGTGAAAGTTTCTTTATCATCAATCTTTGTTTGAAAATACAACGCAGACAACTGAAGCTGTATTTCTCCCAAAAATGAGTTGCGCGAAGGTGGATTTCTCTCATCGTCATGAAGATCACGATCTGTTCTTACCGCCGTGGTTATCAGTTCGCCATTTGCCCTTCCATCGAGCCTAACGGCTTCGGTATAAATTTCCAAACGCTCCAATGCAACCATCATACGATGGAAGACATCGTCAAGTCGCTGCATTTTAGCCCGAATCTGATCTTGAGTTAGATTTACCATAATTATTAATTTATTAATTTTAATATTTCACAAAATTTAGCAACGCCATATTTTTTCATGATTATTTGCCCCAACATAGAAACAACGTAAGCATAGTCCATACTCATATACCCATCCTCTGCCTCTGAATCTAGAGCCATGGAGCCGTCGTCTTCGTTGACTGCCCATTGTGTACAAGGTGCTTCTATCCCTTCGTCTGGACAAACAATAAATGCAGTATCCATGTCAAAATACAAAATGCTTTCAGTCTCAGCTAAGTGCCAAAGTAAAGGATGAGAGTCTATGCCGTTCTCTCGCTTTAACGGGGGTACGAAAAACAATTCTACCATTTGTTCTGATAGAATTATGGATTCGTCTCTTGCTGGACTAGGATCGTCTTCTTCATCACAATCTTCTTCCATACCATGATTAGTATTAATAAAAAGCTCATGATATGTGCGTTCTTTCATATCCTCCGTTACCAAACTAACGCCAAGGAGGTCTTCACCAATTATCAGCACAATGTATTTATCAGAGCCTATTTGCTTAGAAGAAAAAACAAACCTACCATCCTCCGTTACAGCCTCTTTCCATTCGAAAGATTCTCTTCCGAGGAGTTTTTCAAGACTAAGCATCAGGTTATTGGGCTCAACACCAATTTCTACCCACGACGAAGGAAACCCAAAGTTTGATAATGAATTAATAAGACTGGTAAAGACCTTTTTATCTGACGACCTTGCAACAAACGAGACACTACCCCCATACTTTGTGTAATTATTAATGCTGATAGCTTTTTCGTTTCTCAACATAGGGCTGTCGCTTTTCACATATTCCTCTGCGTCTATATCGTATATATTTGTCTCACCTAACGTAACATCATGTAGTGACAATAGGATAGAAACTACATCCGAACATTTTTTCAAGCTTACTCCACAAGTGGGACAAAACTTACTGTCAGAAGGAAGAATTCTCTTTCCGAAATCACTACACGAAGGATTGGTGCAAGCAATAAGCTCACCTGCTCTATCCTGGGACACTTCTATCTTTTTGCCTGTCTCGGGACAGAAATTAGTATTGTCAGAATGCTCCTGACCACAATGTGGGCACTTCATATTAATATAGTTATTCTAATACTTACATTTTTCAATTGTACAAAAGATTCCATGTTTATCTTTAGCACATTCTAAACACTGTACAACGATTCTTTTATATAGCGTCATGGATAATTTGCAACTTCACATCAACTCACACCCATTTAGATATACAGTCAAGCGCATCCCCGACAGTGTTTATAGCTTGAGCGTCTTCGTCAGATATACTCATACAGAATTCTTTTTCAAACTCCATAATAAGCTCTACCATATCCAACTCGTCAGCGCCCAATTCTTCAACAAATCTTGCAGACGATATGACTTCGCTTTCATCAACACCAAGTATATCAACAATAATCGGACATACTCTCTGAATTAATGAATCATCATAATATGCCCTTGTATTTTGGGGATTATTAATCGATTTTTTGTGCCTGCGTTTATTCTTTTTTGAATTCTTCGAATCACTTGTGCAACCTTGAGCTTTCTTTATCTTTCCTCCACATGTAGGACAAAACCTACTATCAGATGGAAGTATCTTCTTGCCATAATCAGGGCAAGAACTATTTCCACAAGCTATTAGCACTTCAAGCTTGACACCGCAATGGCTACAGAAATTCGAGTTTTCCTGTATTTCTTTGTTGCAATTTGGGCATTTCATAAATTTCATAACGACTAAAAATAATTAAGCTCGAATAGTTTCTCCTGTCTTTTTTATTATCCACTCTGATAGAGGACATATATAGACGCAGACACCATTACCGTCACATATTGCTAAAAGCGCATGGTAATCTCCACATGTTTTATCATCTGAAACAAAAACGAAGTGAACATCAGAATCCTTATTGTCAATTTCAATTTCACTAAACCCACAATCCTCTATCAAGTTTGCCAGCTCCCATTGCTCCATATCATCACCTACAGCATCCTCAACTGAAAATCCGACAGCAGAAACGTTTTTTTCTTTATTTACAAAAACGCTTTTATTAAATCCATAACCTAGCTCAAATCCACAACTTTGCTTTATAACATCATTGAAAAAATCAGGATCGTTTACTTCCCGCATACTACAATTATACACAAAACATTCAGTATCGTTAACGTCATTATCAAAGGCATAGCAAAATTCTTTCGAGTAGTCTGTTTTACGAAATCCCAGACGACGCAATTCTCCGATTTTTGTTTTTCCTAAAACAATCCCTCCGTAATCAACAACTCCATCTTTAAGTTTTTGAAGAAAAAGACTCAAAGCATTTTTTTCACTTGACACAGCGGCCCCACAGGTTGGACAAAACTTACTGTCTAAAGGAAGTACTCGTTTTCCAAAATCTGGGCACTCTATATTTGAGCATCCAAGAAACTCTTCATTTCGTTGTATTTCGTCACCTGTCGTTGGGCAAAACTGAAAACTGTCAGGATGCTCCTGACCGCAATGGGGACATTTCATATCTTATCATTATTTGTTTATTTGTTTCTATCTAAAATCTCATTTACACCATTTATATAGTCCAAGAAGGCCTGATCTTTAGCGGCGCTACATTCAGCTTGTGCCTTCGACTCTTCCCAAAACTTTTGCGATTGCACATCTTGCTGCATAGCTTTCGTTGCACGTTCCATATCATCGCTACTTTGCGCCTTATTGAAGTCATCAAGGTGTCGATCGAAATTATCTTTGGCATTTTGAATATGCCCATCATACAATTTGTCTATATGGCTATTACCAAAAGAGGGAGTATAAGCATTTGACGTCTGTTCAGATCCATCAGTAACAAATCCAGAGTGGATATTTTCCGCATCCAACTTTGTCTGCAAAGAGTTAAGGTCGCCCAATGCAGCATCCCCCCAAGTTTCATTTGCATCTTCCATTGAAAAATCTGAAACATCAACACCAAAAGAAAGCTCTGATGCCATTGGGTCCGTAGGTACAGCTGCCTGAGCCTCAGAAATGCCAAGAGAATTATCGATCATAGGTGTCTCTGGAACACACATCCCGAAGTTTTCCGCCTGAAAACCTTCAAGTTCACTATCTCTATACAACAGCTGCTCTATATCATCTAAAAAATCGAACATTTTATCTACTTTTTCAATATTACTTTTGCTTTTATCAACACCTTGTCGCCTACTGAAATTCCAGGACTTAAAGTTGCTTCAATAGGTGTACCCTTTCGAACGATAGCCTTTGGCACAGGATCGTGGCGGCTAATATTAAAAAACTCTTCACTCGCTATAGGGTCTGCACCTGATGCAATCAATCCCTCTACAATTCTATCTTCAACAATTCTAATGAATTCGCGTACCTCGTCAGAAGAACTCCCACTGCCTATCAACTCTATTTCCTTATAGAGATCAGAGAGTTTTGAAGCCAATGACATAAACGCTCCATTATCCAATAATGCGGACGGTATAGACTGCTCCGCTTCTTCCACAACCGCTTCCGTCGGATCGGTATCATCATACACTACTTGACTATAAGCGTCTGGCTCGTTTTTTTGAGACTCTATGCTTGTTGCATTATTCATTTCCTCATGCTCTTCACTCAAAGAATCAACAGGAGAAAAATCTGGTGCTGGAACATCCACATGATGACTCTGCGGTAGAGGTTCATCAATGCTCACATCTACAGGAACATTCTCTTTTGTTTTTGTAGTCCAGCCCTCAAAGAACAGGAAGCGCAAAAAATCCATCCATTTCATAATCTTTGCTACGTTTTTATAATGCCATAGGCTTCGATGGCCAATTCCATTATACGTTTGACATTTTTATCAGCGGCAAACTCTATCTCACCGCTCCAATAATATTGACGCTCAAAAATATGATTTCTATCAGTAGATACCGATTTATTAGGATATTTTCCAAACAAAATTTCCAATTCTTCCAAGTGTTCGGGGGAGAAGAAGTCTCTTTTCTTATCCAAAAGTAAAAGAGCCTCAGACTCTTGATCTACCTTTGCTATTATCAACCATATCTTTTCTATCTCCAATATGAGTTCGTTTAACGCTTCCACATAACTGTCATACTGCCTTTTAGTACAGATATGAGCTGTAACAAATTTGCGGAAAGATTGTTTGAGTTCTGCGGAAGATGAGCTAGTATCTATTATGCCCAAATAAGCTTCTCGATTCTCTACGTCCTTACGCAAATCATAGAGTTTCCTCTCTCGAAGATTAAGTAAAATGGTTTGAAGGTCTCGCATTATTTTGGCACACCGTATGATGCGTGAACGATCGAAGAACTGTTGGCGAAGGATAGTCTTAACAGCTTTCATGCCAGAGTATTCCAACAAATTATTGACCGCTATCTCATAATCATTGTGATAGAGCTCGTTAGCTATCGTATAAAAGACCATCCAGTCGAGTCCATTAGACATTTCGTCTCGAACTGTCACTGACAAACCATACTTGTCGTACATTGTGTCCATAGTACGATTGTCCTTAAACAACTCTCTATTGCCATCAAACAGATACTGATAAGTGTCTTTGGGTATCTTCCTGATATTGTCTTGAATGAAATGCAACTTTCCCGTTTCTTGCATCTTAGTGACGGCATGATAGACATTGGCAGACACTGGCATAATGGCACTTAGCTGCTGATTGAGCATCCTGGAATAACGCTCCGTTCTTGCCATCCATTCCGCGCGCGTAACCCCCTTTTCGGAGTCGATTTTCGACATCACACCTAAGGAGTTAAATGACTTTGTGTCCTGGCTGAATCCTGCTATCAATTTCGCTTCCTGACTTTTTTCAACACGACCGACAAGCACGATGACAGCATCAGCTTTGTCCTTGAGCGCTATTGATTGCTCATTATGCTTCCGCCGAAGTATTTCTTCTCCATCAATATAATCCTTTGTGCGCTGGCTATGCTCATCCACATTAGAGTTAGTTCCTGGCGTGTCAATAAGAATGACATTTTCATCCAAGAAATCACTTTGGACATAATACTCTAGGTGGTCTATACCTTTGGCCCTATCAAGGACCTCCTGGGTATGACCTTGCAGTGAGTCAAGAAAGGATTTTGAAGCCCATTCATCATGTCCATCATCCCAAACAACCTTGATTGGGGTTTCAGGACACGGTGGTCTGCGATTAATAAAATAGTTGATGGTAGCAGTCATTTCTGTTTCTCCCACCATTGCATAGTCATCGCCAAGGAGCGCATTGAGAAAAGAGCTCTTTCCAGCCTTCACCATTCCAGCAATGGCAAGTTCACATGGCATTTCCACACGATCCACCATGTTTTGCAGACGGGAAGCATATTCTTCGCCCCATGCTGTCTGATCAAGAAATTTCTTGACCTTCAAGATGATTTTTTTGGTATCATCTATCGTGTTCATGACAAACCAACTTTATACTTTATATTCTTTGCTCCGCAACTACAAAACTCTATAGAGGTGTCTATCTGTTTGCCACAACTCAAGCAGAAGCATCTCTCAATATTTGCGACTGGTTTTTGTAATGGTACTTCAGATGAGTATTCTACATTTTGAAACCTATAGTCGTATTTGAAGTTTGGAGTACCGCAGTTAGGACAACAACGCATGCTTGTGTCCATTTCCTTGCCATCCATTCTGCAATAGCATTTCTTTTTGGGAATAGCAGACTCGTTGGCAAAGATTGCAGCACCTTTTGCCACAGCAATATCTGCATCTTCAAAAGCCTGCACCTTCCCTGGAAGCAGCTTTTCAAGCTCCTCCTTTACTTGCGGGAACCGAGAACTTCCACCAATCAACAGAATCTTATCAACAGTAAAATGTTCCCGTTCTACCACTTCAAGCATTTGCTTTGTCAAGACAATAGTCTTGTCTATAACATTTGAAATCATATCCTCCCACAATTCCCTTGTCATCGGCATTTGTCGTGAGACGTTGCCTATACTTACACGAAGTGTGTACTGTGGAAGTTTCTTGAAATAAGCTGACAGAAATTCTTTTTGTCGTTGACACACAGCTTTTAGAAAGGGTAAGTCTATCTCGCCTTGATTCTTAGCGATATGCCGCCTCGACTCCTGATAGACTATCCCATCCCATGCGTCATAGAGTATCCTATCGATGTTTTCGCCACCACAATCTTCGTCGCCCATAGGAGGCAAAGTAATATGGTCGCCATTACCATCGAATTTTACAAAGGCAAGATCAAACGTGCCTCCTCCAAAATCGTAGATTAGGATTGACTTATTAAGATAATCAAAGTCATTGTCCTTATATCCCATAGCTGCGGCGATAGGCTCCATCAGCATCTTTACTTCCTTGAATCCAGCCTTTTTTGCTGCTTCTACAAGAATCTGCTTTTTGTAATCGGCAAAATCCACAGGATGAGTCACACACACGCCTGTCACTTTTTCGTCAACGAAGACGGTCTGTTCTATCTCTTGCTTGATGAAAGAAAAGAACTCTGCGATCATGTCGACGTATGACAGTTCCCTGCCATCCGCAAAACGCTTGCGAAAGTCAGGGTTCATTTTTCGCTTCATGCCGGAAACTATACCTCTGATGTGACGTTTCACCTCGTCAATATCATCAATACTACGACAAAGCTCAAACATGTCAAACGCCTCCTTTCCAACCATAGGATCTCCACCATCGGGAGAATAATACAGAATGGAAGGAATCTTGTCCTCTCCATTTATGCGGATTGGTTCAGCCTTGCCAGTCTTGGGGTTTATTCGACAAACTGTACTGTATGACGTTCCAAAGTCAATACCAATCTTTGCCATAAAAACGCGATCTTATTTGTTATACTTGACCCCAGTTCGGGATAAGAAATAGTTCATAAAAAAGTTGGTAGT
>UMGZ01008685.1_pt1 | contig 108705 bp, 143 predicted proteins | sample 1965421 | NCBI WGS metagenome assembly UMGZ01 (sample SAMEA4836087, study PRJEB28245) | human gut metagenome | biome: gut microbiome; material: fecal sample | place: Denmark | collected 2008
ACCGTTGGCGCCGGTGTTGTTACCGCTATCGAAGAAAAATAATTATAAGGATCCCATTTAATAATTAGATCCCGTTATGAGGGGCTAAAAATACGCCCCTCATATTGTTATGTTTGTTTGTATGGCCCTGCGATGATGTGAGAGGTTGCTTGCCTGTTTAGACAGGGAGATTTTCACGGAGTATGTCCGTTCTTAGAAACTGGGCGATTAGGAGGAAATGTTTTAATGTCGAAATCACAGAAAATCAGAATACGCCTCAAAGCGTATGACCACAAAGCACTTGACCAGAGTGCTGCCAAAATCGTGGAAACTGCGAAACGTACCGGTGCTCAGGTTTCCGGCCCGATTCCGCTTCCGACCGAAAAAAATATCTATACGATTCTGCGTTCCCCTCATGTTAACAAAGATTCCCGTGAGCAGTTTGAAATGCGTACTCACAAACGTCTTGTAGACATTCTGGAACCGACTGCGAAGACCGTTGATTCTTTGATGCGTCTTGATCTTCCTGCCGGCGTAGATATCGAGATTAAACTGTAAGGAGGAGGTGCGAGAATGGCTAAAGGAATCTTAGGTAAAAAAATCGGTATGACTCAGATTTTTGAAGCTGACGGCAGATTGATTCCGGTTACTGTAATTGAAGCCGGCCCCTGCGTTGTCATTCAAAATAAAACCGAAGAAAAAGACGGCTATAACGCTGTTCAGCTTGGCTTCGGCGAAGTAAAAGAAAAACATACCACGAAACCGATGAAGGGCCATTTTGACAAAGCAGGTGTTACTCCTGTAAAATTTGTCAAAGAATTACGTTTGTCTGCTCCTTCTGAATTTGCAGTAGGCGATAAAATTTACTGCGACATTTTTGCTGCCGGCGAATTGGTTGATGCAACCGGTATTTCCCGCGGTAAAGGCTTTGCAGGTACTATTAAACGCCACAATTTCGCTCGTGGTCCTATGAAACACGGTTCCAAATCCCATCGTGAACCTGGCTCCATGGGTCCCATGTACTCCGGTCCTGGCGGCCGCGTAATTAAAGGTAAAAAGCTGCCTGGACGTATGGGTAATGCTCAAGTAACCGTTCAACGCTTAACCGTAGCTAAAGTTGACGCTGAACGCAATCTTATTCTGGTTAAAGGTTCCATTCCGGGAGCTGCCGGTTCTTTCGTTGTAGTTAAAGAAACCGTAAAACCCAATAAGAAATAAGAACATAAGCGAAAGAAAGGAGGATGCTTCTAATGCCGAAGTTATCAGTGTATAATATTTCCGGTCAACCTACCGGTGAAGAAATAGAATTAAATGAAGTAGTTTTTGGCGTAGAGTTTAACGAAGCTGTTGTACATCAAGCAATCGTAATGCAGCACGCTAATCAGCGCCAGGGCACTGCTGCTACCAAAACCCGCGGCCTTGTTCGCGGCGGCGGACGTAAACCTTGGAAACAAAAAGGCACCGGCCGTGCACGCAGCGGTTCTACCCGTTCTCCTCTGTGGGTAGGCGGCGGCACCGTATTTGGCCCGCAGCCCCGCAGTTATGACAAAAAAATGCCCCGTAAGGCACGCCGTCTGGCAATCCGCTGCGCACTGAGCGCAAAAGTTGCTGCTGGTGAAATGGTTGTAGTTGACGGTCTTGCATTTGATGCACCGAAAACCAAAAATGTTGTAGCAATGCTTGCTGCTTTTGACGCTGCTGATAAGAAAGCTCTTATCATTACCAACGGCGAAAATGAAAATGTTGAACTTTCTTCCCGCAACATGCCGAAAGTTACAGCACTTTCCAATGGCTGCCTGAATTGCTTCGATTTACTCAACAATAATAAAGTATTCCTGGCTAAAGACGCTATTGCCAGAATTGAGGAGGTGCTCGCATAATGGCAACCAATCCTCGCGATTTGTTAATCCGCCCTGTAATCACCGAAAAAACTTCCGTGATGATGCAGGACAATAAATATACTTTTAAAGTGCCTCTTACTGCTAACAAAACTGAAATCAGACAAGCGGTAGAGAAAATTTTTAACGTAAAAGTTGAAAAAGTAAACACCGTGCGCGTACTTGGCAAAACTAAACGCATGGGCAGATACGTTGGCAAACGTTCCGATTATAAGAAAGCTATCGTGAAGCTGGCTGAAGGCAATACGATTCAAATTTTCGAAGGAATGTAATTTAACGTAATAAGGAGGTAAAATTAAATGGCTATTAAAAGCTTTAATCCGTATTCTCCTTCGAGACGCTTCATTACAGTGTCTACCTTCGAAGAGATTACGACAGATAAGCCGTACCGTCCTCTTGTTGAGAAACTTCAGAAACATGCTGGACGCAACAATACCGGCAAAATGACCGTTCGCCATAAAGGCGGCGGCGTTAAAAGACTGTATCGTGTTATTGATTTCAAACGCACCAAAGACGGCATTCCCGCCCGCGTTGCAACCATTGAATACGATCCTAACCGCAATGCACGCATAGCTCTTGTAAACTATGTTGACGGTGAAAAACGCTACATCATCGCTCCGCTTGATTTAAAAGTTGGCGATATGATTGAAAGCGGCCCGGAAGCTGATATCAAAATCGGCAACTGCCTGCCGCTGAAAAATATTCCGCTTGGTACTACCGTACACAATGTTGAACTTAAAATCGGTAAAGGCGGCCAGATGGCACGCAGCGCCGGTTCCTCCGCTCAGCTGATGGCTAAAGAAGGCGAATATGCACTTCTCCGTCTGCCTTCCGGCGAAATCCGCAAAGTTCACATCAACTGCCGTGCAACTGTTGGCCAGGTTGGCAATATTGACTTTGAAAACATCACTATTGGTAAAGCCGGCCGTAACCGTTGGCTCGGTATCCGTCCTGCAAACCGCGGCGTAGTTATGAACCCGAACGACCATCCGCATGGCGGTGGCGAAGGCCATTCTCCTGTTGGCCGCAAACGCCCTGTTACTCCTTGGGGCAAATGTGCTTTCGGTACTCGTACCCGCAAGCAGAAAAAAGCTTCCAGCAAGCTGATTGTAAAACGCAGAACGAAATAATTAGCAGGTTAAAGAAAGGAGGCCCAAATAGTGTCCAGATCAATCAAAAAAGGACCTTATGTGCATGAAAGTCTTCTGAAGAAGATCGAAGCCATGAACGCTTCTAACGATAAAAAAGTTGTAAAGACCTGGTCTCGCAGCTCCACTATTCTTCCGGAATTTTTAGGACATACTATTGCCGTACATGACGGCCGTAAACATGTGCCTGTATTCATTACCGAAGATATGGTTGGCCATAAATTGGGAGAATTTGCTCCCACCCGTACTTACAAAGGTCATGCCGATAAAAGTACGGCTTTAAAATAAGGGGAAAGGGGGCAGATAGCATGGAAGCAAAAGCTGTTGCAAAATATGTTCGTATCGCGCCGCGCAAACTGCGCATCGTGATTAACCTTATCCGCGGCAAATCCGTGGGTGAAGCATTCGCGATCCTCAAACATACCCCTAAAGTTGGGTCTGAGGTAATCGAGAAGGTACTGCGCAGTGCAGTTGCCAATGCAGAGCATAACTTCGACATGAATGTAGACGAACTCGTTGTATCCACCTGCTTTGTGGATCAGGGTCCTACCATGAAGAGAATTCATCCGCGTTCCCGCGGACAAGCGTTTAAAATTTTGAAACGCTCCAGCCACGTAACCGTAGCAGTTAAAGAAAAATAATATCCCGAAGAAGGAGGGAAACGATAGTGGGTCAAAAAGTTAATCCGCATGGTCTGCGCGTAGGCATCATTAAAGGTTGGGATTCCAAATGGTATGCCGACAGAGACTATGAAAAATACTTATTGGAAGATATTAAAATCCGTGAATTCATTAAAGATAAACTGTTCTTATCCGGTATTTCTAAAGTAGAAATCGAACGTGCATCCAACAGAGCACGCATTTCTATCCACACCGCTAAACCCGGTATGGTAATCGGCCGTCAGGGCAGCAACATCGAATTGCTTAAAAACGATTTAAAAAAAATGACTGACAGCGTAATCGACATCAATATCGTTGAGGTTAAAACCCCGGATATGGACGCAACCCTTGTTGCAGAAAACATCGCTTCTCAGCTCGAACGCCGTATCGCTTTCCGCCGCGCTATGAAACAGTGCGTAGGCCGTACCATGCGTATGGGTGCGAAAGGTATTAAAGTACAGGTTAGCGGCCGTCTTGGCGGTGCAGAAATTGCCCGCAGCGAAAGCTACCGCGAAGGAAGCATTCCTCTGCACACTCTGCGTGCTGACATTGATTATGGTACCGCAGAAGCACATACTACCTACGGCCGTATCGGCGTAAAAGTATGGATTTATAAAGGCGAAGTCCTTCCTGAAAGTAAAGAAGTAGCAAAAGCTGCTCCGGCGAAGGAGGCATAAGTTAATGTTATTACCGAAGAGAGTTAAACATCGTAAACAGCACAGAGGCCGTATGACCGGACGTGCAATGCGCGGCAATAAAATTGCTCATGGCGATTACGGCCTGGTAGCACTTGAACCGGCCTGGATTACCAACCGTCAGATTGAAGCAGCCCGTATTGCTATGACCCGTTACATTAAACGTGGCGGCCAGGTATGGATTCAGATTTTCCCTGACAAACCTATCACCGCTAAACCGGCTGAAACCCGTATGGGTAGTGGTAAAGGCTCCCCGGAATACTGGGTTGCAGTTGTTAAACCCGGCCGTGTAATGTTTGAAATGAACGGCGTATCCGAAGAAATCGCTAAAGAAGCTATGCGTCTTGCTAGCCACAAACTGCCGATTAAGACTAAATTTGTGACCCGCGCACAGCAAGAAGCTGAAGCTGCCGCACAGGAAAAGGGTGGTGAAGCTTAATGAAAACCGCAGAAATCCGTGAAATGTCTGCTGCTGAATTAGACAACAAGCTGGCAGGTTTAAAAGAAGAACTCTTCAACCTGCGTTTTCAAATGGCAACCGGACAATGTGAAAACCCGATGAAAATTCACGAAATTAAAAAGTCCATTGCCCGTATTAAAACCATTCAGCGCCAGCGTGAATTAAACGCCTGAGTGTGTTTGAAGTATGAAGAAGGAGGAAACAGTTGTGACCGTTGAAAGAAATACGCGTGTTACCCGTATCGGTAAAGTAGTCAGCGACAAAATGCAGAAAACTGTTGTAGTTGCTGTTGAGCGTTTTGTAAAACATCCGGTATACGGTAAAGGTGTTCAACATACTATCAAATTTAAAGCTCACGATGAAAATAACGAAGCACATGTTGGCGATACTGTCCAAATTATGCAAACCCGTCCGCTTTCCAAAGATAAATGCTGGCGTGTTATTGAAATTTTAGAGCGTGCAAAATAATGAAATCTGCCGATTGATTGATTGGCAAGGGAGGTAAAACCATGATCCAACAACAGACTATTCTTAATGTCGGCGACAACACCGGCGCTAAGAAAGTTATGTGCATCCGCGTATTGGGCGGTTCCTACCGTAAATATGCTAATATTGGCGACGTAATCGTGTGTGCTGTAAAAGATGCATCACCCGGTGGCGTTGTAAAAAAAAGTGACGTTGTAAAGGCAGTTGTTGTTCGTTCAGCTAAGGGTGTCCGCCGTCCGGATGGTTCTTACATCCGCTTCGACGAAAATGCGGCAGTTGTAATCAAAGACGACAAAACTCCGCGCGGAACCCGCATCTTCGGGCCTGTTGCCCGCGAACTCCGTGAAAAAGACTTTATGAAAATCATTTCTCTGGCACCTGAAGTGCTGTAAGAAATTTGATGACGCACATAAGGAGGTGTACCTGAAATGACAGCAGCTAAAATGCACGTCAAGAAAGGCGACAAAGTTTTGGTACTGTCCGGTAAGGACAAAGGCAAAGAAGGCAAAATTATTATGGCCCTGCCGAAAAAATCCAAAGTTGTCGTTGAAGGCATTAATAAAGTAAAACGTCACACAAAACCGACTCAGAGCAATCCTCAGGGCGGCATTATCGTTAAAGAAGCTCCGATGGCTTCCGCAAAAGTTATGCTCGTTTGCCCGCATTGCCAGAAACCGACCCGTATTAAAAAAGTTGAAGTTTCCGGCAGCTTCGTAAGAGCCTGCAAAAAATGTGGCGAAGTAATAGATAAATAATCCGGGAAAGGAGGAAATGTTTGAATGGCAAAAACAAGATTGCAAGAAAAATATTTGTCTGAAGCCGTTAAAGGCCTGATGGACAAATTTAACTATAAAAATGTTATGGAAATTCCTAAAATCGAGAAAGTTGTCATCAATATGGGCGTTGGCGAAGCCGTTGGCAACAGCAAAGCTCTGGAATCTGCAGTAGCAGACCTGACCGCAATCTCCGGTCAGAAACCTGTTATCACCAAAGCAAAAAAATCCATCGCAGCTTTTAAACTCCGTCAGGGCATGCCGATTGGCGCAAAAGTTACTCTGCGCGGCGATCGCATGTACTACTTCCTCGACAAACTGATGAACATCGCACTGCCTCGTGTACGTGACTTCCGCGGTGTTAGCCCGACTGCATTCGATGGCCGCGGCAACTATGCACTTGGTTTGAAAGAACAATTGATTTTCCCGGAAATTGACTACGATAAGATTGATAAAGTACGCGGAATGGATATCATCATTGTTACGACCGCTAAGACTGATGAGGAAGCAAGAGAATTGCTCAGAATCCTCGGAATGCCGTTCAGCGCATAAGTTAGGAGGGAATACTTTGGCTAAGAAAGCCTTGATTGAAAAGTGGAATAAAGAGCCGAAATTTAAAGTACGCCGTTACAACCGCTGCAAAATTTGCGGCAGACCCCATGGTTATATGCGTAAATTTGGCATCTGCCGTATCTGCTTCCGTGAATACAGCTATCAGGGCGCTATTCCGGGAGTTACCAAAGCAAGCTGGTAATACAGCATTTTAGGAAGGAGGGTATTAAAGTATGGTAATGACTGACCCGATTGCCGATATGCTTACCCGTATTCGTAACGCAAATTCGGTTCATCATGATAAAGTTGAAATCCCGTGCTCTAAAATCAAAGTTGCTATCGCTGAGATTTTAAAGAACGAAGGTTTTATAAAAGATTTTGAAGTAATTGCTGATAATAAACAGAACGTTATCCGCGTCAGCCTGAAATATGGTGCCAACAAAGAGAAAGTTATTTCCGGCATTAAACGTATTTCCAAACCTGGTCTCAGAGTTTATTCTCAAAAAGACCAACTGCCCAGAGTTCTCGGAGGTCTTGGCATTGCAGTAATCTCTACTTCCCAAGGCCTTATGACTGATAAAGCAGCACGCAAAGCCGGCCTCGGCGGCGAAGTGCTTGCATACGTCTGGTAATACTGAAAGATAGGAGGTGCTCATAAGTGTCTAGAATTGGTAAGCATCCAATTACCGTGCCCGCTGGCGTAACAGTTACCATCGAAAACAACCTTGTTACCGTTAAGGGCCCTAAAGGCGAACTTTCCCGCCAAATCAACAAAGAAATGAAACTTACCATGGAGGACGGCGTTATCACCGTTGAACGTCCGAGCGACGACAAAGAACATCGCTCCATGCACGGTCTGTCCCGTACTCTCATTAATAATATGGTTATCGGCGTAACCCAGGGCTTTTCCAAAACTTTGGAAATTACCGGCGTAGGTTACCGTGCCGCAAAACAGGGTAACAACATTAACTTTACCCTTGGTTTTTCCCATCCTGTAGTTAAAGAGCCGCCTGCTGGTATTACCTTTGAGGTTCCGGCTCCGAACAAAATCGTAGTAAACGGTGCCGATAAAGAAAAAGTAGGCGCTGTTGCAGCAGAAATCCGCACTTTGCGTCCGCCTGAACCGTATAAAGGCAAAGGCATCCATTACGAAGGTGAACGTATCCGCCGTAAGATTGGTAAAGCAGGCGCTAAAGGCAAGAAGTAATTTCTAAAGGAAGGGAGTGAAACTCTTGCTTAACAGAGTTGATAAAAATGCGAAACGCCAGAAACGCCATCTGCGTGCCCGTCAATACATTTTCGGCACTGCTGAAAGACCGCGTTTGAACGTATACCGTTCCCTGGCAAACATTTACGCTCAGGTTATTAACGATGAAACTGGCGAAACCATTGTTTCTGCCAGCACTGTTGAAAAAGATAGAAAAGCCAATAACGGCGGCAACGTAGAAGCTGCCCGCGAAATTGGCAAAGCCATTGCCGAAAGAGCATTGGAAAAAGGCATTAAAGAAGTAGTATTTGACCGCGGTGGTTATCTTTACACCGGTCGTGTAGCAGCTCTTGCAGATGCAGCCCGTGAAGCTGGACTGCAATTCTAAAAGAAGGAGGAATAATAGTGGCTAATTTCAGAAATGAAGAAAGCGACTTGAAAGAGAAAGTCGTGTTCATCAACCGTGTTGCAAAGGTTGTTAAAGGCGGACGCCGTTTCTCCTTCTCTGCACTTGTTGTGGTAGGTGACGAAAACGGCCATGTTGGCATGGGCCTTGGCAAAGCGGCAGAAGTTCCCGAAGCTATTCGCAAGGGTGTAGAAGACGCTAAAAAGAATATGGTTAACGTTGCTTTGGTTGGTACAACCATTCCGCATGAATGCATTGGTGTGTTCGGTGCAGGCCGCGTATTTTTAAAACCGGCTGCAGAAGGTACCGGCGTTATTGCCGGCGGCCCTGTTCGTGCCGTACTCGAACTTGCAGGCGTACGTGATATCCTTACCAAATGCCAGGGTTCCAATAACCCAAATAACGTAGTTCGCGCAACTATTGAAGGTCTTCGTTCCTTAAAGAGTGCTGAAACGGTTGCTGCACTTCGCGGCAAAACCGTACAAGAAATTTTTGGCTAAGGAGGAAGCTCGATGCAACAACTTAAAGTTACGCTGACCCGCAGCCTTATCGGTTACCCGCAAGACCAGCGCATGACCGTAAAAGCTCTGGGCTTAGGAAAAATTAATTCTACTGCTATAAAAGACGATACCCCGGCTATCCGCGGTATGCTTCACAAAGTAAGACACCTTGTGAAGGTTGAAGTCGTTGAAGCTTAATGGAGGAGGTGCAACAGATGAATTTGCATGAATTATCACCTGCACCGGGTTCCAGAACCAAACATGTACGCGTTGGCCGTGGTTTGGGTTCCGGTCTTGGTAAAACATCCGGCAAAGGCCAAAAAGGACAGAAATCCCGCTCCGGCGGTGTAAAACGTCCGGGCTTTGAAGGTGGTCAAAGACCTTTGTATCTGCGTTTCCCGAAACGCGGTTTCTACAATAGATTCGGTTCTGACTATGTTGAAATCAACGTAGGCAGCCTTAATTGCTTTGAAGACGGCACAGTAGTTGAACCTGTAATGCTGATTGAATGCGGCATGGTTAAAAATATCCGTGACGGCGTCCGTATTCTCGGCAATGGTGAGCTTACCAAAAAACTCACCGTTCAGGCTATGGGCTTCAGCAAAACTGCTGAAGAAAAAATTATTGCAGCCGGCGGCAAAGTAGAGGTGATTTAAAGTGTTATCAGCCCTCGCAAATCTTTCTCAAGTAACAGAACTCAGGCGGAAAATCCTTTTTACTCTCGCCATGTTCGTCGTTTTTAGGGCTGGAACACATATCCCTGTTCCTGGCGTTAACGCAAGCATGATTGAGCAGCTGTTTAACAGCGGTAACCTCTTGGGTTTGCTCGATATGTTCTCTGGCGGTGCCTTGAGCAAATTTTCTGTTTTTGCGATGAGTATTACACCGTACATCAATGCTTCCATTATTCTGCAGCTTCTTAAAGTCGTTGTTCCTACGCTGGAACAGTGGGGCAAAGAAGGTGTGGAAGGACAGAAGAAAATTACCAAAGTAACCAGATACGGTACTGTTCTTCTTGGTTTCATCCAGGCATTGGGTATGGCGTATGGTTTAAGAATGGCAATTAATGACCCGAGCATTTTCTCCGTTCTTTTAATTGCGATTACTTTAACTGCCGGTACTGTATTTTTAATGTGGATTGGCGAGCAGATTACCGCTAAAGGCGTTGGCAACGGTATCTCTTTGATAATCTTTGCAGGTATCGTTTCCAGAATTCCTGACGGGCTGCACGTAATTTACCAGTATTTACAGGCCGGAACAATTAATGCTTTAAATGTACTTTTATTTGCTGTAATTGCAGTTGCCATGATCGTATTTGTAATTGCAATTACGCAGGGTATCCGTAAAGTACCGGTACAATACGCTAAACGCGTTGTTGGCCGTAAAATGTACGGCGGCCATTCCAGTTATATTCCGCTGAAAGTTAACCAGGCCGGCGTTATTCCTATCATCTTCGCATCTTCAATCCTTATGTTCCCGGTAACCATCGGACAGTTTGTTGACGTTGCGTGGATTAAAACGGTAGCAGGCTGGTTTGCATGGGGTTCTCCTTTGCAGACTACTTTGTATGTATTGATGATTTTGTTCTTCACATATTTCTATACTGCTGTAAGCATTAATATTAATGATGTGGCGGACAATCTTAAAAAATACGGCGGATTTATTCCCGGCCTGCGCCCCGGTAAACCTACCAGTGATTATCTGGACAAAATCATGACCAGAATCACTCTTGCCGGTGCAATTTTCCTTTCGCTGATTGCGCTTATGCCTAATGTCATCGGCTGGATGACCGGCATTGAAGGTGTTTACTTCGGCGGTACCGCTCTCTTAATCGTTGTTGGTGTAGCGCTCGATACCATGAAGCAGATTGAATCGCTCGTATTGATGCGTCACTATCAAGGTTTTATGAAATAGGAGGAATCAGGAAATGTATATTATTTTAATGGGACCTCCGGGTGCCGGCAAAGGCACTCAAGCAGAAAAATTAATTGCCGAATTTAAGATTCCCCATATTTCCACCGGGGATATGTTCCGTGCAGCAGTAAAGCAAGGAACTGAACTTGGCAAAGAAGCTAAAAGATATATGGATGCCGGACAGCTTGTTCCTGATGTTGTAACTATCGGCATTGTACGTGAAGGATTATCCAAACCGGAATGTGCAAACGGATTTATCCTTGACGGCTTCCCGAGAACTGAAGAACAGGCAGTTGCACTTGACGGCATCATGAAAGACCTGGGCATAAAGATGACAGGCGTAATCAATATCGTAGTTCCCGATGCTGAGCTTGTTGGCAGGGTAACCGGCAGACGCATCTGCAAATCCTGCGGCGCTACCTATCATGTAGCGTTCAACCCCAGCAAAGTGGAAGGTATGTGTGATAAATGCGGCGGGACGCTTTATCAACGTGACGACGACAAAGAAGAAACAATCAAAAACCGTCTGGAAGCATATCATTCCCAGACCGAGCCTTTAATAGAGTACTACAAAAAACAGGGCTTATATCATGAAATCGACGGCATGCAGCCGATTGATAAAGTATATGCCGATGTTAAAGATAGTCTCTCTGGCAACTGAGCAAGGAGGTATTGAGCGTGTCCAAACAAGATGTAATTGAGGTTGAAGGCACAATCTTGGAATCTTTGCCAAATGCCATGTTCCAGGTAAAATTGGAAAACGGCCATGTTATTCTGGCACACATATCCGGTAAGATACGTATGAACTTCATCAAAATTTTGCCTGGCGACAGGGTTACAGTGGAGCTTACTCCGTATGATCTGAACCGTGGAAGAATTACTTACCGTTTTAAATAAGCAAGACAGGCAAGAGGAGGTTAAAAAATGAAAGTCAGACCGTCTGTAAAGCCAATATGTGAAAAATGCAAAGTCATCAAACGTAAAGGCCATGTTATGGTAATCTGTGAAAACCCGAAACATAAACAAAAACAAGGATAAGAAGGAGGTGCGCTTTAATGGCACGTATTGCAGGTGTCGATTTACCGAGAGATAAACGTATTGAATACGCTTTACCTTATATTTATGGCATCGGACTTACTTTATCGAGAGAAATCCTCGCAAAAACCGGTATCAACCCTGATACCCGCGTTCGCGATCTCACCGAAGAAGAAGTTGCTAAAATCCGTGAAACTCTTGACGCTGATTATAAAGTAGAAGGTGACCTCCGCAGAGAGGAATCCCTCAATATTAAACGTTTAATTGAAATTGGCAGCTACCGCGGCCGCAGACATCGTATGGGTCTGCCTGTTCGCGGCCAGAACACCAAAAACAATGCACGTACCCGCAAAGGTCCTAAACGTACTATTGCCGGCAAGAAGAAATAATCAGTGAAGGAGGGATAAACGAGTGGCTGGTAAAAAAGTTGTTCGCAACAAGAAAAAAGTTAGCAAAAATATTATTAACGGTGTAGCTCATATCCGTTCGACTTTCAATAATACTATCGTTACTATCGCTGATACCGAAGGTAATGTTCTGAGCTGGGCATCCGCAGGCGGCCTTGGTTTCCGCGGCAGCCGCAAAAGCACTCCGTTCGCTGCACAGATGGCTGCTGAAGAAGCAACCAAAGCAGCTATGGAACATGGCCTGAAACAGGTTGAAGTTTATGTAAAAGGCCCCGGCGCCGGCCGTGAAGCCGCTATCCGCGCACTTCAGGCTGCTGGTCTTGAGGTTAACTCCATCAGAGACGTAACCCCGATTCCGCACAATGGCTGCCGTCCGCCGAAACGCAGAAGAGTATAATTGGAGGTGTAGCATAGATGGCAATTGATAGAACGCCTGTCCTGAAAAGATGCAGATCTTTGGGATTAACTCCGGCATTTCTGGGCATTAGCAAGGAATCTCACCGTCAGGCTAAACGCGCTAACAGAAAAAAGAGTGAATATGGCATTCAGTTAACTGAAAAACAAAAAGCAAAATTTATTTATGGCCTGCTGGAAAAACAATTCCGCGGCTACTACGACAGAGCTAAAAAAATGGAAGGCATCACCGGTGAAAACCTGCTCATCCTTCTGGAAAGAAGAATTGACAACGTTGTATTCCGTCTTGGTCTTGCAAACACCCGCCGTCAGGCTCGTCAGATTGTAAGACACGGCCATATCGCCGTTAACGGCAAACGCCTTGATATTCCTTCCGCTCTGGTAAAAGCAGGCGACGTTATTTCCGTTATGGAAGGCAGCCGTTCCAAAGAATATTTCAAAGGCATGGCTGAAACTCTTGCCGGCAAAACCGTTCCGGCATGGTTGATTCAGGACGCTGAAAATCTCGGCGGCAAAGTTGACCGTTACCCGACTCGTGAGGAAATTGATGTTCCTATCGAAGAACATCTCATCGTTGAGTTGTACTCCAAATAATAGTTTGAACATCTTCATGCCACCATATATTGGGCGTATTGTGGTAATACGCAAAAGAAGGAGGCTTTCCATATGATCGAATTAGAAAAACCAAAAATGGTCACAGCTGATATCAGCGATGACGGGCGTTATGGTAAATTTGTTTGGGAGCCGCTTGAAAGGGGCTACGGCATTACTCTTGGCAACAGCCTTCGCAGAGTATTGCTGTCCTCACTGCCGGGCGCAGCAGTAACCAGCGTTAAAATCGAAGGTGTACTGCATGAATTCTCTACAATTCCTGGCGTCAGGGAAGACGTTGCAGACATTATCTTAAACATCAAAGGCCTCTGCCTTAAATTGCACGGCGACGAACCGAAAGTTCTGCGCATTGAATGCAGCGGCGAGCAGGAGGTAACGGCAGCAAACATCATTGCTGACGCAGATGTGGAAATTTTAAACCCTGAACTGCACATTGCCACACTTGATACCGATGCGGTATTCAATATGGAAATTAATGTAGATAAAGGGTTGGGATATGTTCCGGCAGATAAGAATAAACGTGCGGATCAGCCGATAGGAGTTATTCCCGTTGATTCCATATATTCTCCTATTACCAGAGTGAAGTTCGGTGTTACCGATACTCGCGTAGGTAATGTTACCAACTATGACAAACTGACTTTGGAAGTTTGGACAGATGGCAGCGTAGAGCCTGATACTGCTGTAAGCATGGCATCCGGCATTATGATTGACTATCTGAAAATGTTCCAGCCGGCAGCTGAAACTGCTTCCGGCATCATCACCGTATCCAGCAGCACGGAAGAAGCTGCTGCAGAAGAACAGGGCGCACCGGCAGGTACAGGTTCCGTTTCCATTGACGACCTTGACCTTTCCGTACGTTCCAACAACTGCCTGCGCCGCGCCGGCATCAACACGGTTGATGAACTTATCCAAAGAACAGAAGAAGATATGATGAAAGTGCGTAACCTTGGCCGTAAATCGCTTGAAGAAGTTAAGAAAAAACTCAGTGATATGGGCCTTAGCTTGCGCAAAAGTGAAGAAGAATAAGAAGGGGGTCGGAAACAGATGGCATACAGAAAACTGGGCCGCAATTCCAGCAACCGTAAAGCATTGTTCCGCAGCATTTTAAGTTCTTTCTTCAAACACGAGAGAATCGAAACTACCGTAACTAAAGCTAAGGAAGTAAGCAAACATGCTGCTAAATTAATTACTTTGGCTAAACGCGGCGACCTTCATGCACGCCGCCTGGTAATGGCTGAGCTCGTGGACGAAGAAGCAACGAGAAAACTGTTTAACGAGATCGCTCCTAAATACGCAGACCGCCAGGGCGGCTTTACCCGTATTTATAAAGTTGGTCCTCGCCGCGGTGACGCTGCTGAAATGGCAATTATCGAGCTCATCTGATTGGTATAAACAGCTAACATAAACAAAAAGACAGCGGATAACCGCTGTTTTTTTGTTTATACATGCAAATTTTGCGCAGCTTGGAAAAACACTTGCCGCAGACATAACTAATTGTGTAAAATAGTAACATAATAAAATATAATGGAGGCATAATAATGAGCGAAAACAGCAAAGTAAAATTTACAACCAATAAAGGTGTTTTTGTTGCAGAAATTTTTGAAGACAAAGCACCGAATACTGCCAAAAACTTTTTGGATTTGGTAAATAAAGGCTTTTATGACGGTATTATTTTTCACCGTGTAATCGACGGCTTCATGATTCAGGGCGGCGATCCGACCGGTACAGGCATGGGCGGCCCCGGCTACAAAATTAAAGATGAATTTGGCGAAGGCCTTAAACATGATGACGAAGGCGTGCTTTCCATGGCAAATGCAGGCCCGAACACCGGCGGCAGCCAGTTCTTTATCACGCTTGCGCCTACTCCGTGGCTCGACGGTCATCACGCAATTTTCGGCCGTATTGTAGAAGGCATGGACAGAGTAAGATTAATCGGCGTAGTGCCGACTGATTTCCGTGACCGCCCGATTGAACCGGTAGTAATGGAAAAAGTTGAAGTTGTAAAATAATGCCGGCCTATGTATATATGCTGCGCTGCGCGGATGGTTCGCTTTATACCGGCTGGACCAATGATATGGAAAAACGCCTGAAAGCGCATCAAAGCGGGCAGGGCGCAAAATATACACGCAGCCGCGGCCCGGTAGAGCTTGTTTACTGCGAGGAACTTACTGATAAAAGCGAAGCCTTAAAACGTGAATATGCAATTAAACAGTTAAGCCATACAGAAAAGCTGAAATTAATAGAACGTAACAAATTGAACACAATTTACTGAAAATATTTGCAATTTTGCCTAAAGTGCCTTGCTTTATTTATATTGATAGGGTATAATAGGCGGAGTGAGTGCGAGACAGTGTATTTTCGCACTTAAGTAATATTTTTAGGAGGCCCAGAAAAGATGACTGGCAAAGTAAAATGGTTTAACGCAGAAAAAGGTTACGGTTTCATTGAACGTGAAGAAGGCGGCGACGTATTCGTACATTTCTCCGCAATTCAGGCTGATGGATTCAAAACCCTCGAAGAAGGCCAAGCTGTGGAATTTGACGTAGTTGAAGGTCCCCGCGGCGAGCAGGCTGCTAACGTAGTTCGTCTGTAATATAAATTTGTAGATCCGCTTGTAGAGCGGCTTTGAGCGATTCATATAGTTCGTTTATACAAAAAATTATACAAATTTGACGAATAAAACAAAATATAAGCCCCCAACAATATTTTTATAGTGTTGGAGGCTTATTTTTTTATGCTTTAGAATAATAAATAAAATTAACTTATTACAATATAAAGGTGAAATACACACAAATTTTAAGGTTTGATTATAATAACAGCTATTAAAAAAGACTTGGAAGCCGTACGGAGAGCGGAGTTTCAACGAGATTTTCAAATTTCAAATTCGTTTTAGGGATTTTTTTAAAATTCACGCTCATTTTCGAGAAATACCTACTTTTTTAATAGGAATTATTTACGGCGCTGGGGAAATATGATAAAATAAAGGTACGTTTTAAGCAATCTGTTTTAACGGATTCGGAAGCACCGTAGAAGTAGTTGTTGAGGACAGCGACCCCAAATGGTAAGCCTTGTAATCATCAATGGGGATAGGAAGCGGCGATATATTTAAGCCGTCAAAAGTCTTTAAGTGGTTACGGAAAGTGGAAGCGGAGCAGACGGTTTCTTTTCCGATAGCACGGATAACGGACTTTGAGGTCTGAATACTTTTGATGATATTTAGGAGTATATTTTTTTGGCGCGTAGTAATATCAGCGGCGTTAATAATTTTAGATATTTCTTTAAACTTATGGAAATTGCCAGCAGGGAATACAGCGGAAGCATAAGAAAGGAGAATATCGCGCGCCGTTTGTGAAGTTATTAAAGTTAAATTAGATAGTTGAAGCTTATCTAATTTCTTCTTCTTTAATTTAACTTCATATCGCAGTAGACCAATAGTATCATCTTGGACGGCTGGGTGATGAAGGTGTAATCTGTCGAGAACTTCACGGTGCTTATCGTAAAAAGTAATAGCCATAGAGTTATTGTATAAATACAAGCTATTACTTTTATAACGAGTGGAACGTTTAAACTTATATTTTGTACCGTCTATACAAGCTGAATTAAACAGTTTGATGTATAAAGGCACAAGATTAGGCGGATCTATAACAAAATCATAGCTGTATTCAATACGGTATACGGTTACAAGGGAAAAATTATAAAGTTGGTTTAGGTAACAATCTATATTTTCATCACGGCTTGGTGGAAAGAACTGTGAGAAAAAATGATTGTACTGGATCAGAAAGCATTTAACGAAAATAGGCGTTCCGTTAAATACGTTTATATTGTAAAACGCAGATGTAATCTGTGTTAAAGAAAAGGTTATATACATAGTAAAGAATTGTATATAACGGTTATAAAAGAACATTATCTTCTTAATAGGGGCATGATACCATTTAGTATACTTAAAGTTTATTTTTGATCTAAAATCTTCAGTATAATTATAAATAGCGCGCCTATAAGAAAGACCAACAGAGCTATCAGGGAGATAACTTGAACGGATATAACCAATAACAGTACTTTGGGGGATCTTAATTATATTAGTTAAAATATAATTTAATGCTTCCTCCGAAAGCTGTACTGATATGGTAATGGTGTCAATCAATGGGGATCACCTCTTTTTTATTTAAAGTTTAGAAAATAAATTTCTATATGAGGAAAGAAGATTAAAAGGAACATCCTACCGCCTTCTGACTTCCACCAAAGCCACATAACACGCGGGTTACGGGCTTTGGAGTCGTCCTGAAAACGTAGGGATATTCCGTCTTATTATAGGGAATTTTTGGCGTTAATTTTATCGTCATAATCAATAACGCTTTTACCTAACGCGCTGGGATTTTCAAGTAAATGTTGAACGCCGCCAGCGCCGCAGGAAACATAAAGAAAATCATAAAGTAACATTTGAAACAACAGACGCGGGCTTATAAAAAGTAAGTGCTCTGATGTGTCAATGGTATTAAATGATTTTTTTATACTTACTTCTTCCTCGGTAAAAGTACCGTGGCGCAGGAACGCACGGACAATGGAAGCAGCGGAAAATATTTGTGGTGGGCTTTGTGGGGACAGGGACACCACGATATAATCGGCTGACTTAAAATTTAATATAAATGGTGTTACGCCGTTTTTGTCAACGTACTTGTAGGCAAGAGCGGCTTTTTCTTTACCCAAAATAATTTTTATCGGGAGGCAAATATCATTATCAGCCTTTTGACGGCATTTTAACTGGAACGAGGTACTGGAAGCAGAAAATTTATCATCAGCCAGCAGATCGACGCCGTTAAAAATGTCATTCACGCCGCCGAAGGTATCTCGAACATTACCTAATTCAGGGAAACGCTCATTGATCGCCGCCAACTGTAATGGCTTGGCAGACTCCGAAAGATTAAGCGCGATAGACCCTACCATTGGCGAATACTACTCCGTATACAATCTGTTCGCGTAGTTCAGGCTTAATTCCGTAAAAGTCACACAGCTTACGCCCAACGGCACGAGGCATAGACAAATCGCCTTCTTCCATTCGGTAAAGCTGTAACGGTGTTTTACCAGCCACGGCAGAAGCCTCCGTAATACTAATGCCCTTTATGATTCGCGCGGCTTTGATCGCCTTGTAAAAAATTTTCTTCTTACGCATAGTTAGACTGCCTCTTTCAAAAGTTCATCGGCAGAAAGCCCATACAGGGAAGCCATTTTTATAAGCGTATCAAGTCGAGGAGCATATACACCATTTTCGATATTGGTAACAGTAGACGGCGACAAATTAAGTTTTTGCGCAACGTAGTATTTACTATAACCGTTATTTAAACGAAGCTGGGCTAATTTATTATTTAATTTCATAAAATAATATCCTTTCAAAAAAATTTATTTCAATTTATCTATTACCGTATATATTCCAGGTAATTGGAAATATAGAAATAAATTAAAACCAAAGGTACTAAACAATGAGTAAAAATAATAAAATAGCCAGCTTGAAAAGGGTAACAGATTTCCTCTTGGATAATATCGGCAACGATAGCGAAGCAGGAAAGCTTTTTAACTTCATTACTGAAAACGCCGTAGAGGGTTGGGACAATCATTCCTTATCAACGGCGTATGACCAAATGAAGCGGTTGGATATGATCGGCGGAAGTTCATTAAAAGATGAATTACGGAACATACAACGCCAGCAGGATAAAGTTTACCAGCAGTACGCATATATAAACGATATACCAGAGGGGGAAGCACGCGCCGAAGCATATAAGAAGCGCTCCCAACAATTAAAGAAAGCCGAAAAGAACGCGGAAAAAATAAAATTTTGGGCAGAACATTCCGCGCCGCCGAAGCCGCGAAAGACACTGAACCAAAATAATGAAACAGTATCTACACCGCCGCCAGCTAAAGAAGCACCTACACCGCCGCCAAATCAGCCTGCCAGTACCAAAATAAAGGGAGAGGCAGTTAATTATGATAAAACGCCGCCGCCAAAAACTAACGCCACCGAAGCAGAAACAGCCAATAACGGTATGTTTAAAAACTTCAAACGTAAAAGCAGACAGTTCGGAGCTGGGGCAGTTACGGCAGGCGCGCTTGTACTGGCATTAAACAGTACGCGAGGGCAACAAACTAACGCGCAGTTATACGGACAACAGCCAATTTATTACTAAAAAACAGAAAAGGACTAGAAGAAGGCATAGTTAACATACCATATCTTTTAGTCCTTTAAAAACTAAATCAGGGAAAAACGTTTACAAGGCAATCTATAAGTTAATCATAGAAATACCTCTACCGCATTTACGCGGAGTCCTTCACCACGCTATCATATTGTACGAATTAATCATATCAGATATAAAAAAGAAAGTCCAATACGGTTATCGTATTGAAAATAGAATTCAATACTCATAAGGCATAAATTCCATATAAGAAACAAAAATTATAAAAATTCCGCGCGGCACCTATTATTAGTAGTAAAGTGTTTCACTAAAAATACTGCCCCAGGTGGTTCGACTTTGGAGCCTCCAGTGTATAAATTTATTGTTTTATTTATCTGCCGCTGTCATAAAAACTAAGCAAAAATACTTATGTGGCTTTTTTCCACTATAGCAAGTGTGTTTGATACTATAGCGATATACGAAGCACTATCTATGATGATTGCTTTTGAAACCATTATGGTACTCATTCTTTTATTTTTAGAAGATAAATGAAAAAACGTATAATAATTGTAAATAATACAAACAAAGTTAACTTATATTGTCCGCTTTAATATGGTATAATTATTTTAAGAAAAGCTATATTACAGTATGTCTTTTCGGAAGGGAATTAAGCGTTAGATATACCGCTTTTTATCGTCCTTTCAGTTAAGATTTTTAAATGGGAGGAGGTTTTATTATGCGCAAAAGTTTAACTTATAAAATTTTAGCGGCGGTACTGGCCGCAGGCAGCCTTGGCTTATATGCGGCAGCACCAGCAGCGGCGGAAGTAAATTTTAAAGCGCCAGATGATGGTACTACAATAGTTAACGATACTTACGATAATGTTTACGGCAACGGTACACCTATAACCATTATCGGCGGTACAATTAACCGCGATGTTTTCGGCGTTGGCAACGTCAATTACGATAAAGATGCCAGCGGCGGCAATGTAACTTTCAATAATAGTTCTGCTAATGTTGTTTACGGTGGTTATTCAAATACCGGAAATGTAAGTGGTAACCATGTAACTTTCAATAATAGTTCTGCTTATACTGTTTGCGGCGCTCGTTCAAAAAACGGAACTGTAAGTGATAACCATGTAACTCTCAATAATAGTTCTGCTTCTTTTGTTTACGGTGGTTATTCAAGTACCAGAGATGCTAACGAAAACCACGTAACTATCAATGGCGGTACTTTTGAAGGTGGTACAACAATTTCAAACATTGGCATTTTCGGCGCTTATTCCTACGAAGGCACTGACATTACACTTAATGACAATAACGTAACTATAAGCAACGCTATTATAAAAACCAACGTTTGCGGAGGTTATTACATGGGTTACTCATCCGCCGAAATAAAGAATAACACTATTACTATTAAAGAAAATACAGATATTTCAGAGGCTAAACTGTATGGCTACAAAGCATACAAGCCTGACTCTAACATAATAGCGGAAAACAACGCACTCATCATTGACGGCTGGAGCGGTAAAACAAATACTGTACAAAACTTTAATGATATTGCTTTTAAAAATATCAACTGGAATGAAAATAAACCCGTACTTACAATTACAGCAGGTAGTGCAGCTGACCTTGACAAAACCAATATTAAAACCATTCACATTGCTGGCGGAAGCAATATTAACGTCGGCGATAAAATGACGCTTATTAAGAGCGAAAATAGTTTTGACCTTGGCTTAACGGAAGGTAATGTTACAGATACTTTTACCGCAGGCGTAGCACGCGAAGGGCTTGGCAGTACCACTATTGAGAACGGAAATGTAACATTTAATATTAACAGCGTAAAATTAAGCAGCCAGGCAGTAAGTGCCGCCCAAACCCGTGCGGCTTCCGCGGCGTTCGTAAACCAGGGCACGGATTTAATCAGCGACAGCTTGGACACCATAAGCCGTGATGATAACTACGGCGTTAAAACCTTTGCCGCCGTACACGGTAACCGCAGTAAGTATGATGTTGCAGACGATATTAAAATTAACGGCTGGAGCACGATTGTCGGTGTCGGTAATGCCGATAAGTTCGATAACGGCAGTGAATTAAGCTGGGGCGTATTCTACGAAAACGGCAGCGGCAATTACCGTACTTACAACAGCTTTAATAATGAGTTCTTCCGCGGTGACGGCAGTATGGTTTACAACGGCGGCATTGCGGCAAGGTATGAGAATAAAAACGGCGTTTATACCGAAGTCTCCCTTCGTGCAGGTATGCTTAAAAACGAACTCGATAACGCCATGCGTAATGTTAACGGCAGTTACGGCTACGAAACCGAAAGTGCTTACTACGGCGCGCACATTGGCGTTGGTAAAATCATCAACCTGAGTGACAGCAGTGACCTCGATATATACGGTAAGTTCTTCCATACTTATACCGAAGGCGACAGCGTTACCATTGCAGACGATAGATTTGATTTTGACAGCATTACCAGTGACAGATTAAGAGTTGGCGCGCGCATTACAAGCAATAAGGAAAACAAATTCAGCACTTATTATGGCTTGGCTTATGAGTACGAGTTTAACGGCGACGCTGATATGACGGCGCAGGGACTGCGGGCAGATACACAGAGCTTACAGGGAAGCAGTGTAATGGCGGAAGTTGGCTTTAATTACCAGCCCACGCCGGGCAGCCCGTGGAGCTTTGACCTTAATATGCGCGGCTACGCAGGCGAGCGTCAGGGCGGCAGTTTTAACGTACAGGCAACGTATACTTTTTAAATAAATAAATTTGTAATTGAAAAAACGCATCCAACCCTCGAATGGGTACGGGTGCGTTTTTATTATATAGGAAATATTATAAAAAAATCATAAAAGATAGGCGGATCTTACGGCCTTCGGCGTCAAAAAATATTGATTTATTTATCTGCTAGAAAATAAATGAAAAAGACCGCCTAACGCGCGGTTAAGCGGACTCTCCTTCAAACTCAAAATTTGAATAGGGGAGAACCGCCGCCGACCAAAGCATAGGTATCTCCGTGCTTCTATTATACAATTTTAAAGGTAAATTTTAAAGGCATAGCTTTGGGCTGTGCTTTTTTTATAAAAAGGTACGCTTCCTCGTGCGGCTGATTCCCTATCGGTAAACAGCCTTAAAGCACTCGGAAGCTACGCCGTCTTGTCTACGCCTACCAGCTTCAACAACACGGCGATTGAAAGCTTAAAATAAAATAGTGGTTGGCGGACGGCTTTAAGATTTATACATAACTAACATTATCGGTTCGTTGCGCTCTGCTCCACACATTCTCCGCCGCGCTCCGAATGTCAGCGATAATGTTGAGTTATGTAAAATCAGCCGCCGCCGTGTAGTAAAAGATATTATAAACGCCTGTCAAGGTTAAAATGAACGCTTACGCGACCTTGACAAAGGCGTTTTTTTATTTTTATGTCACAAAGTAATTTCTCGGCTTCCGTTCGGACAGCCTCGAAATAAATTAAAATTTTGTTTTTCCACGCCACAGCCTACCACACCGCCCTGACGCTATGTCAATGGTAAAATGAACGGTTTTCAACCGCCATTGACAACGCTGGGCGGCGCGGTTGTATTAAGGCGTAAAAAACAAAAAAATTCAGCGCTGGGGTACGGCGTAACACGAAAGGGTGGTACAAATGTTAAAAATCTTCTTAACGAATTTAGGCAAGTACAATGAGGGCTATCTCGTAGGCAAGTGGGTTGAACTGCCGTGTGATGATCTCGAAGCTGAAATGGAAGCTATCGGCGTAGGTAAAGCACCTTACGAAGAATACTTCATAACAGATTATGAAAGCGACTTCGGAGTTAGCATAGGCGAATACGATTCAATTTATGACCTAAACGAACTCGCCGAAGAATTGGAAGCACTGGACGAGGAAGAAGCGGAAACAGTGAAAGCCTATATGGAAACAGAGGGCGGAACGTTAAGGAACGCTATTGATGAAGTAAATAAAGGCAACTGTATGTTCTACCAAAACACCGATTTAGACACACTGGCAGTAGAGGAAGTGGAAGCGTGGAACTTGCCTGACATAGCGTTACGGTACTTTGATTGGGAAGCATACAAGCGTGATATGGAGTTTAGCGGCTACACGGAAGTGAATAACGGCGTTTTATACATACGGTGCTAATTTAATGGGCGGTAGAAATATCGCCCCAAAAAATAAAAATTATGGAAAGGAAGTATGTTTTATGAAATCAGTACAATCTAAAAAAGTAAATTTGGTATTAAGCGCAGGTGATTTTTTAAGCCCTGTAATTGAGGCAAAGTTAAAACGCGCCGCATATTGTCACAAAATTAGTTTAGTAGTAGTTACTACCAACAGCGGAATGGTGAAGGAAATTTTTACGCTTGGACAGTACGGAAACAATGAAGATGATATTTTAAAAGCGGTCGGCAGGGACGGCGAAGTTTACATTTATACGCATAACGGCTGGCACGGTTACACTAAAACACTGGCACGGCGGTTATACGAAAGAAACAAAAGGGTGATCGTCACGGTAGACGGAAAAATTTTTGATGATATGAAAGAAGGTGAAGCCAAATGTTATGGTCGGTAGTGTTAATGTGGTTGGGCGCACAAATCGCTTTTAAGGCTTTTAAACATAAAAAAGGGGTAGAAGCAAAGGCAAAGGCTGAAAAACGGCGCAGACGCGAATTTAAAGCCTTGTACAGAGTTAGTTAGTAAATAAAATATAGCCGTCAGCATAAAAGTTGGCGGCTATATTAATAAAAGGAGAAGATAAAAAATGACTATTAAAAACATCAAGATAAAGAAATTGACCAAACGTGAAATTGAAAAAAAGAAAAAGCTGGCGCGGCAGTATAGGGGTATCAGTTATGACGCAGTGAGAGATGAATTTGTGGTGCGCTATAGGTTGGGAACAGATGTTAATAACAACCCAATTTACATAAAGCCAATAAAAAGGTATAATAATTTTGAATCGGCAGTACAATGCCTTTCAGAATATAAGAAATTGGCGGAAAAAAATGTGGCAAGAAGAAGAATAATTACATTAAAAAAAATTCACGAAATTTATACAAATTTACACAAATCTTTGTGGCAGGAAATAAAAAAAGATAAACTTTCAGATAAATCGAGAAATTTAACGCCAAATTATAATTTAATTGGAAAGAGGCTGGGAACACTAAAATTAATAAAAGACCAAGCACCTGAATTGTATTTATCTGACCTGAAAAAATAAATGATTCAGAGGAAAATTTAGTACAAAGTTATTATGAAATTGTTCGAAATAAAGACTTAAAATATATCAAAAAGAAAACTATTGATGATTATTTTTCAAGATTAGTAAACATTTTGAGAGATAGACATAATGGTATAGAACAATTGCTGTCTATTAATGGAGTGAACATTAAAGACCATAAATTTAAAATTAAAAAAATAAGAACAACATCAGAACGCGATATAAATCCTGACCTGCGAGAAAATTTACGGAGTTATAGCATTGAGGAACTTAACAGCCTCTACAAAACAGCAAAAGAAGAAAAATCTGGCAGGACGCTATTATTATTGTTATTATTATTAGCGACAGGAGGAAGAATAAATGAACTTTTGAATATTGGGGTTGACAGGATCAAATCTAAATTTACAGATGAAGATTTTTTGGTTGAGAATAATGGACAAGTTTACAATATAAAGCTTGATTTAGAAAACTATATTATTATTTATAGGCAGAGAAACAGAGTTACGGGCGCAGAAGCATATGCTAAAACAAACGTTTCCAACAGACCAGTAGTTATATGTGATTATTTATTCAGAATCATACAATCATACATAAAAAAATATAATTTAAAAAATAATGATAAATTATTTTTTAAATTTAAAGGAAATGGTAAAAACATAAGCATTTCTGATGACCGCGTGGGCGACATAATGACAAGGCTGGAAAAGAAGGCTGGCGTTAAGCATATTAAAGGCAGAACGAATCACGCGCACCGTAACGATTTGATAACTTTTTTCGAAGATATTTTAGGCGTAAAAGAAGGTACGGTTCGTTTTTTCGTAGGACATACAGGGAAAAAAGACGCACATCAGCGTTACAACATAGTCAACGAAAAAGAAGTTAAAGCAATCAGGGCAAAAGAATTTAAAGCCGCACAAATGGCATATCTAATGACAGTTATTAACAATTATAGTTCTGATAGGGCAGTCAAAATTTTTAAGGACTACTTAAATTATTATGAAGAATACTCACCAAAGTATACACAAATGGGAGAAATTTTTCCAGGTGTAGAAGAAAACAAAAAGCTTGTGGTTACAAAACGTAAAGAAGTAAACTATCAAGAAATACTAAAGCGCGAAAAAAATGGTGAGGACTTCTTTAAAATAGCTATAGATATGGCGTTATTTGAAAATGAAACTGACTTTGATAAAGAAAGCTATGAGCAGTTCAAAAAATTATGGGAAGAACAGTACGATGAGTTTTGGAATCTGCCGCGTTCAGAAAGGAAAAAATATGTATCATTTGATGAATATTTTGATTCTTATGATGAACGCTTAAGGTTACAATATGGAATACCTTCTTATGAGGAAGAAGGGTTAGCGGAAGCTAATAGATATGGCGAATTACATTCAGCATACGAGAATAAGCTAAAAAATCTGATTAAAGATGAGGTGAACTTGAAAAATTATTATATGTATAACGAAGCATTAAAAAACTATAGGATAAATAACACATTTGAAGATTTTAAAGCTGATGTTTTTGATGATGATAATAACATAATAAAAGAGAAATATATTAGATTCTGTAAAAATAAAGTTTAGATACAAAATTAGTTACAAATTAATCTATTTTTCTTGTATAATTCAAAATGATGGGCTGAAAAGCCGCATAAACACTGGCAATTTTAAGGTATAACAATACGTAGTTCGTCTGTAATATATAGTTATTAATACCAATTAATTATATAGAATCGGCTTATGAACAAACCGGAACGCATTTTCTCAGGAAGATGCGTTCTTTTTATTTATGTTTGCTTTTTAAAATGCTATAATTAAAATATATCAACAATTAAAGCAGGTATTGTTATGAAAAGGTTCAAATTTATCTTAGTGCTTTGCGTATGTATTTTATGTTTTTCTGTGCAGGCTTTAGCTGCCGCCATATCACCTGAAAAGCAGGAAATTATAAAAGAATACTATTTTACAGAAGCTGTTAATATTGCCGCAGGGCTTTGCATTGGCATTTATGACCCGCAACAGGCGCCGGAAATTGCCTATCTGCGCGATTATGGCTGGGAGATTGTGCCGTTTAAATTAAAAGACGGCAAAGTTGACAGCAGCATTGTTGTAGCCAAAAACCATATTAAAGAACAGGATATTGATTTTTATATAGTGGGCTTCCGCGGAAGCGCCAATAAAAGTGACTGGAAAATAAACCTTGAAACCGAACAGGTGCCGTATGGTGGCAGTACGGTTGAAGAATTTAAAACTTTTGCCCAAACTGTTAAAGCAGATGAAACGGTGCCTATGGTGCATAAAGGGTTTAACGAATATGTAAACACTGTTTTAAGTGCTACCATGCAGGATGGTTCAAGCAGCAAACGGTTTGTTGAGGAGATTAAAAACAACCCGAAGGTAAGAGTACTTTTAACAGGGCACAGCCTTGGCGGTGCGGTGGCAACGCTTACAGCGGAACGCCTTGTAAGCATGGGCATAGAAAAATGGCGCGTGCCGGTAATTACTTTTGGCGCACCTGCCATAGGCAACGCGGCATTTGCCAAAGCCTACGGAGATAAGATTTTGCTTTGGCGCATAACCAATACGGCAGACCCTGTTCCCGGAAGCTTGCAGACTTTTTTTGGCGGCTATAAGCAGTTTGGCAAACAATACAAATACAGTGTATCACCTAAACTGGCAACACAGCAGCATGATATGGCAATGTATTTTGATGTATCGGTACACAAATATTACAAAGCGCTGCAAAAAGCGCAGGAGGCCGGGCTGATTGCAAAAACGCCAATGCAGCAGCTTAACGGCAGTGAGCCGCTTGTGGCGGTATGGATAGGTTCCAGCCGGGCTTTGGAAAAACACCCTTATATGCCGGATATTCAAAGTTTTCTGCTTTCGGAATATCAGAACATGCTGCCAAGATATATAATTATGGATGACGACATCAAATTATACAGGCAGGAATTTTATCCGCTGAATTACTTTATCCGCGAGGCTCGGGCTGTTGGCGCAGATTACATTATAATTGCCGAAATGGACGGGCATCAGCCGCGAAACAGCCAAAACTGGTATATTAATATGAATCAGAGCGTTTTTAACGCAAATGGCGGATTAATAAATGTTATCAGCATTTCCAAGCTGGTTTCGCCGGTATCGGGCAATATGCACGCTGCCGTTTATGCCGTTAAAGAAGGGCGTACGCAGCTGAAGCAATACCTGCCCTTTATAAAAACCAGATATAACAAAACACCGCAGTGGATTAGTTTGGGAGAGGTTGAAAATTGAAAGAAGAAGCATTGCAGGAACTTGAACAGCAGCTGGCAAAATGCAGGGAATGTAAACTGTGCGAATTTGCCAAAGGCCCGGTCGGCTGGTTTGGCTGCGCCGAAACGCCGATAGTATTTGTAGGAGAAGGCCCCGGCGGGGTCGAGGATGATTATGGCTGCCCGCTGATTGGCCCTTCGGGGCAGCTTTTGGACAAAGCTTTGTGGGCAACCAAAATGACAAGGGACAGAGTAATTACAACCAATATAGTAAAATGCCGCCCTAAAGGAAACCGTACGCCTAATATTGCCGAAGCCGATTTTTGCGCGCAGCGCTGGCTGGAAAAAGAACTGGAAATTTTGCAGCCAAAAGTAATTGTGGCGCTTGGCAGCGTAGCGCTGCATTATTTGGGCAGCCCGGATATGCGCATTACGCGCGACCGCGGCAAATGGTTTAAAACGCGCCAGGGTTACGACTGCATTGCAACATATCATCCGGCGTATCTTCTACGCCTTGCAGACCCGCATGTACTGAACCATGCCAAATGGGAAGTTTTTTATGATTTGGAGGCGGCGCGCAAAAAAGCAGAAGAAGTCGTACCGGATTATAAATTTATGAGCGAAGAAAAAGCAGACCTGTTTAAGCTGTTTAAGAAACGTTAAAAAGAAAGTAAAAAATTTTTTACACAAAAAGCATTAGTTAGGGGTTGCTAACTAATGCTTTTTATGTTATACTTCTAAATGTGAGTTAGATTAAGCTAACCAAGTATTCTGAAGAACCTTCTTCTTTTGATTACTGCTTAAATAACTGCGCTTTGACCAATGCCCCTCCTGAGGAATATTTGGTTAGCAATCTTTCTTTTTGGTGATATTATGGCACAAAGCATTCTTGGTTTTAACAATCTTGATGAATTTTTTGCTTTCCATGCGGCTCCTGCCATTGCAGGAATTAAACCTGCAAATTTGTTCAGCTGCCCTGCGGGGTTAATGCCGCAGGCGGAAGAAATACTGGCAGATTATGAAAAACAGTTTAAAGACAGCCATACGCGTTTTAAATTGTTGTGCCGCTGCCGTGCGCATATATTAATTTTGGTTTATGATACTGAACTTACCGAAAAGATTTTTCAAAAAAAGGTAACTCAAAATTATCTTGCCCGTTTTGGCTATGCTGCCGATACCGGCGTACAGGATTTTTTAAACCAGATTGCCGCAAAAATTGCGGGCGGAGAAAGCTTTCCGCATGAAATAGGCATCATTCTCGGCTATCCGCCGGAAGATATAGAAGGCTTTAAGCGTTATAAAGGGCGCAACTTTAAGTGCTGCGGTTACTGGAAGGTTTACGGCAACGCAGAACGCGCTCAAAAATTGTTTGATGCATATACGCTGTGCCGCGAAAAACTGATGCAGGCATTGCAGAACGGCGTAACGTTAAAAGTTGCTGCCGCTGCCATATAAAGGAGGTATTATTAATGGAAATAGCTGTAATTTACTGGTCCGGAACTGGCAATACAAAAATGATGGCCGAAGCCGTTGCCGAAGGCATTGCCGAAGCAGGCGCACAGGCCGTTGTTAAAAGCGTAAGTGAAATTACTCCCGACGAAGCAGCTGCTTATGATAAAATTGCTTTTGGCTGCAGTGCCATGGGCGCCGAAGTATTGGAAGAAACAGAATTTGAACCCTTCTTTACCATGGTTGAAGATAATTTAAAAGGCAAAAAAGTAGTGCTGTTCGGCTCTTACGGATGGGGCGGCAGCTACATGCAGGACTGGGAAGCCAGAGTACAGGCCGACGGTGCGGAACTTCTGCATCCAGGCGTGCTTGCTATGGGCGAACCTGATGACGCTGCCAGACAGGAATGTAAAGAAATTGGCAGCCTGCTTGCCAAAGCTTAACTTATTCTCTGCATAAACGGCCCTCCCCGTTTATGTTAAATCCATTTCTCCATAAAGCAGAAACAACGCCTCTAATATTAGGGGCGTTTTTCTGTTGCCCGGGAAATAAAATAATGATTTTTTAGTGAAATAGATTGTAAAAATTATTTTTTGAGATATAATTAAAGTAAGACAAGAGAGGTGACGTATGGAATTTTTAGCTAAAATAAATGACCCTGTGCTTTTGGCGCTGGCTTCAACCTGTTTTACCTGGTTTATGACGGCTCTTGGTGCGGGTATGGTTTTCTTTTTTAAAGAAATAAACAAGCGCGTGCTGAATATGATGCTCGGTTTTGCCGCAGGTATTATGGTTGCGGCTTCCTTCTGGTCGCTTTTGGAGCCTGCCATTGAAATGGCGCAGAGCGCGCCCATACCGGCATGGCTGGTAGCGGCTATCGGCTTTGTTGGCGGCGCGGGCTTTTTGTGCCTGGCAGACCACGTTATGCCGCATGCTCACTTCTTTGCCAAAGAGGGGCAGACGGAAGGCATACCGACGCATTTAAAACGCAGTATTCTTTTGGTATTCAGCATAACGCTGCATAATATACCGGAAGGGCTGGCAGTTGGCGTGGCCTTTGGCGCAGCGGCGGCAAGCGGCGACCATACATCCTTGCTTGCGGCTATGGCAGTAGCGCTTGGCATAGGCCTGCAAAACTTTCCGGAAGGCGCGGCGGTATCCATTCCGCTGAGGCGTGAAGGCATGAGCCGCTTTAAAAGCTTTATGTACGGGCAGGCAAGCGGCGTGGTAGAACCGATGGCAGGCGTGCTTGGTGCGTGGGCTGTTGCAGGAATGACGCCTGTTTTGCCGTATGCACTGGCATTTGCGGCCGGGGCAATGCTTTATGTGGTGGTAGAAGAACTGATACCCGAAGCACAGAGCGGCGGCGAGCATGAAAGCGCAGATTTATCGACCATTGGCTTTATTGTGGGTTTTACAATAATGATGATAATGGATGTGGCACTTGGTTAATCAAAGCAGGGGCTTTGTAATAAACACAAAAGTTATTTAAGGAGATGAACAGAATGGAAAAAAGATTTTATGTTTGCAAACATTGCGGCAACATGGTTGGCATGATTAAAAATGCAGGCGTACCTATTATTTGCTGCGGCGAACCGATGGCAGAACTTACCGCCAACACCGTAGAAGCATCGCAGGAAAAACACCTGCCGGTTTACACTATGGAAGGCGGCGTACTGAAAGTACAGGTTGGCAGCGCCGAACACCCGATGCTTGCAGAACATTATATTGAATGGATTTATGTAGAAACGGAACAGGGAGGACAGCGCAAAGCACTGAAACCGGGCGATAAACCGGCAGCAGAATTTGCTTTTGCAGGCGGCGATAAACCCGTTGCCGTTTACGCTTACTGCAACCTGCATGGCTTGTGGAAAACAGAAGTAAAATAATATAACGGTGTAAAATAAACACGGAGCTTGCAAAACGCAGGCTCCGTGTTTTAACTTATAAAGTAAAAATATCTTTACAGTTTTATATTTTTTCTGTTAAGCTATCTAAGCAAATGTGCTGCCATAACGGTAGGCGGTTAGCCATCCCCGGAGGGACTGTGACCCTCTGTTGATATAGAAATCCGTACGCGGAAATACTATGGAGGAGGGGATAACGTGGATATATTATCGTTATTAGCCGTAATCGGCTATACGGTAACAGTCTTTTCTATCGGTTATACCCTTGGGAAAGATATTGCGCGTAAACAGAAATAAACCGCCATAAGCCTTGCAAAAACTTAGCGGTTTATTTCTATAAATCCTAATTTATTTTGCGGCTGACCGTCTATCGGCAGCCATTTGTTTTTCTATAATTATTATAGCAAATTAAAAGATAAAGTCAAATATAGCGGTTAAAAACATCAATGGTACAAAGTGTGCTGTTGGTGTTTTTTGGTTGAGCGCTGCATATAATTAATAGCTGGTTTTGCAAAAAGTTTACCTTGTCAGTTTTTTATTGACGGAGCGGCGGGCGGCTCGCAAATTTTAATTTGCGGCGTTGTTAACAAAAAGTAACAGAAAGCGCATGCAAGGCGGAACATGCCCCGGGCAGCGGTCGGGGCAGTTACGCCGCCGTGGGCATTGCCCACCCAAAAGTAAAGTTCGCTATGCGAACTTTTGCTTGCGGGGGGAGATGGTTTGGTATAATATTACTGCATATAATATCAAAGTAAAATTTGTGTTACGGAATAATAAAGAAAAGGTTATATGCAATAATAAAAATGCGGAAGGGGAAATGCATATGAAATGTAAAAGAAATTTGGAAAGGGCAATTGTGTTGGGATTGATTTTAAGCACCGGAGTTTGCGGCAGATATTGAGTTTTATGGAAAGGCAAGTCCCTCAGGTGACACTTATGGTTATGAAATAAAAGAAAATATAAATGGTATTAATATAAATGTAGCTGGATCAGAAAAAACATATGATACCACCGCTGCTTTAATTTTTAAAACTGGCAATGAACATACTGTAACTGGAGATATTTATATTGTTAATACTGTTGATGCGCCGGATGGTGAAGATAGTAGTTTAAATATTTCTAATAATGATGGCTTACAGGTTATTTATGGAAGTAAAGTCGATATCCAAGGTAATGATGTATATATTGCGTCGGTAGGTGGTTCCGGGTATAAATCAGCAAGTTTTCAAGGTATGAATCTTACTGCTAGGAAAAAAAGTACGGCTTTATCTGTTGGAATTGGTGATAATAACGAAATTAGCATAAAAGGTGATAATGTAAAAATAATTGGTAATATTGACTTTACAAGCGATGATACAAATGCATTGACGAATAGAAAAAATAATAAAGTAATACTTGAGTTGAACAGCCAAAATTCATATTTTTATGGAGATGTGTATGATAGATTTTCAGTTAAAGTTCCAATTTTATTTTTTTCAATTAGCGGGCTTGTTGATGGCAGACAAGGGACAGCTGAAATTACATTATCTAATAGCGCTGAATGGATTTATGATGAAATACCACAAATTGAAAATTTAAATTTAGACGGTGGCATAGTTGTTCTTGATGATGAATATATACAATCTAAATATGAAAATGAAATAATTAAAGTTTATGATGAAAATGGTAAAGTTATTGATGAAGTAAAACTTTCTGATGACAGAAAAGCTAATCATAACATTGTAAAAGTAGATAATTTAGGTGGGAGTGGTATATTCAAAGCTGATATTAATTGGTTAAAGAATAAAGGTGATAAATATACATATGATCAATATTATGAGAATATTGATTTAGGACAATTTGGGGATGAGTTTGAGGGTCATTATGTGCTTGTAGATAAAAAATTTAACCCTGAAACTGATTATATTTTTATAACAAATAGTGAAGAAAATACAACTCAAATAATTGATTTTGATACAGAAAAAGCAAATTTGGATAAAATGAATGTTGGCGATAAATTATATTTTGCAAATGTCGCAGACGGCAATACTTCCTTTACCACTGCGAGCAGTGTTTACAGCAATGCCGGCAACGTATTTGATTATACTTACGGTACCGGCAGTGAAGATGATGATAACGACGGCAGTGAAGACTGGTATATTGCTGTCAGCGGCAAATCTGCGGAAAGCAACCCTAATTTTAGTGCCGCCAAGGGCGCAATGTATGCAGGTTATGCGCTGGGCACGGAGCTTGATACTTTAAACAAACGCATGGGCGAGGCACGTTACCTTGAAGAAGATGACGGCGTTTGGGTACGTTACCGCCACAGCAAAACAGGCTGGGATGATGCTTACGAAACCAACGGAGATATGTTCCAGATTGGCATTGATAATGAAGTAACCGAAAAGGACGGTAAGCATTACCGTGGCGTTGCTATTGATTACACCGATGCTGATACTAATATTATGGGTATCAGCGGCGAAGGAGAACACGAGCGTTACGCCGTAAGCCTGTACGATACATGGTTGGGCGAAAAAGGGCATTACCGTGATTTGGTGCTGCGCGGCGGCCGTATTAACAGCGATTATGATGTAAGCGGCGCTTTCGGCAATGAGTACGAAGATATTGGCGGCGATTACCACCAGTGGTTCGGCAGCATCAGTGCCGAATGGGGACGCAAAAACGATATGGGCACCGGTTGGTATTTTGAGCCGCAGGTTCAGGCTCAGCTGGCTCGTGTCGGCGGTGCAAGCTATGTGTCCGACAGCGGTATTGATGTTGACCAGGACGGCGCAACAAGCTTAATCGGGCGTGCCGGTTTCCGCATTGGGCGCGAATATGTAAAAGACAACGGCAAGCATGATAACTTTTACATTAAGGCCGACCTGCTGCACGAATTTGCAGGCGACAAAAGCTTCAGCCTTGACGGCAATGACGGACGTTACGACAAAGAGTATGACGGGCAGGAAACATGGTGTGATGTTGGTATCGGTGCGGACATTAGCCTTGGCAAAAACAGCTACTTCTGGGCCGATGTAGAACGTACCTTTGGCGCAGATTTTGACAATACTTGGCAAATTAACGGCGGCTTCCGCTGGGAGTTTTAAATTTAAAAATATAAAATAAAAACAGTTACTTTTTATTTATGGGTGATGTGAAAGAAAGAACGAGGTAAATATGAATCAGGAAAATACAGGGCTTGATAAAACGTTGCTGCAAAAATTTGCGGCAGGCGGTACGGTAGAGTTTGAAAATTATCTGCCGCGCTGCAGAAGCGGCATGCGCACATGGGAACTAAAAATAAAGGATGCAGACGGCAGCCGCAGAATTGTGGTAATCCGCGACAGCGGCTTAAATATTACCGGCACAGAAGTGGCGGTGCAGTCTTTTACAAACCGCGCTGAGCGCAACGAAGAAATTTGCAGGCTTTATAATGAATGCCATTTGTCGCAGGTGTTTTTGGCAAATTTGTTTAATATCAGCCAGCCTGCTGTTTCGGTAATTATAAAAGGCTGCAAATGTATCAAAGCTTAAAAAAACAAAGAAGCGCATCCGTTTTTTACGGATGCGCTTAAAGTATCTTTACAGTTTTATATTTTTCTGTTAAACTATCTAAGCAAATGTGCTGCCATAACGGTAGGCGGTTAGCCCTCTCCGGAGGGACTGTGACCCTCCGTTGACATAGAAATCCGTACGCGGAAATACTATGGAGGAGGGGATAGTATGGAAGTTATTGATATTTTAACCATTATCGGTTATACAATAACAGTATTTTCCCTTGGCTATGCCCTCGGAAAAGATTTATCCAAAAAACAGTAGTAGCCGCCACGCGTCTGTCAATGCTGTAGCGGCTACTATGTAACCAAAACTTTATTGCAGGCTAACCGTCTATCGGCAGCCATTTGTTTTTCTATAATTATTATAGCAAAAAGGTAAAAAAAGTCAAATTAGTTTACACTTGCCGCTGTTTTAATATTCTTTATATTTTAAAGGAGTTACCATAACTATGCCGAAGTATATACATAGTAAACTTTCCGCACAGGAGGGATTGGTTATGAGTGAATTAAGTGAAAGAATCGGCACGGCGGCAGGCAATGCTTTTAAAAGCGGGTTTAACTGCGGCGAGGCAATTTTGCAGGCGTTCCGCACTGAAGGCGGCTTAAAAATTGACGACAACACCATGCGCATGGTTACGGCGTTTGGCGGCGGCATGGGGCACGCGCGAGCTGTTTGCGGTGCGCTGGTTGGCTCGGTAATGGTCATCAGTTATTTTGTTGGGCGCACCAGCCCGCAGGAAAAGCCTTTGCCGGAAGTTTACCCTTACAGTAAGGAATATCATGATTTGTTTGTAAAAGAATTTGGTTCTTCGGAATGCAAAGATTTGATGCCGTATGAGTTTAACACGCGCGAGCATTTAATTAATTGCTTAAAGCTTGTTAACCGTATGGGCAAATTTTTGGCAGAGTATTTGGAGAACAAGGGCTTTTTAAAATAGCATAGAAGTTTTTTGGCACCGCTGGCGGATGATACCGGCGGTGCTTTTTTTACATATTTTTTACTTACGCTGCATTAAATTTTTAAATAATTTGCTTATAATAAAGCCAACCTAAAATAACAATATACTAAACTGCCATTTTAAAGGAGGACTAAAGTTTTATGAAATTATCCAGCAAAAAAAGAAAAACTGCTGCTGCCGTTTGTGCATTTTTAAGCATTTTTGGCTGTGCCGCAGCAGCAAATGTATATCTTCCTGCCCACGTTGAAGCTGCGGGCTATACCGTTCAGGAAAAGAACCCTGTAAGCGTAATGCCTATTAACCAGGCCAAATTTTTAAAAGGCCAGCGCTTTGATTTGCAGGTAGAAGTTAAAGGGCTTGCTGATGATTTTAAAGTAACTGTTGACGGCGTTGACGCCGAAAAATATTTTGGCAAAAAAGGCGAAGTTAAAACTGCTGACGGCGTAACCGTTTACTGCATTCCTGATGTTGCCTTTACCAAAGCAGGCGCTGTTAAAGTAGAAGCTGTAAGCGGCGGCAATAAAAATGTTGTAAACTACACTGTTACCGACGCCAAAGCCAAGAAAAAAGCCAAAAACGTAATTCTGTTTGTAGGCGACGGCATGAGCCTGCAGGCACGCGAAATGGCCCGTATCCTTTCCAAAGGCCTGAGCGACGGCAAATATAACGACCTTTTGAACATGGAAAAAATGCCGCACATGGCTGTTATTACAACTTCCGGCTATGATTCTCTGGTAACGGACTCCGCCAACAGCGCATCTGCTTATGCAACCGGCCATAAATCCGTTAACAACGCTATGGGCGTATATGCCAACAGCACCAAAGACCCGTTTGATGACCCGAAAGTAGAAAACATTATCGAGCTTGTTAAACGTACCAAAGGCATGGCAACCGGCATTGTTTCCACATCAAACATTACCGACGCCACTCCGGCCGCAATGCTGAGCCATACCCGCCGCCGTGCTGAACAGAACTTTATTGCCGAAACCATGACTGAAGATTATCACCGTCCGGACGTTATCATGGGCGGCGGTTCCCGTCACTTCATTCCGATGAATGTGCCCGGTTCCAAACGCAAAGATAATGTTAACGTTGTAGAACAGTTTAAAGATTTGGGCTACACTTTCTCCGGCAACAGAACAGAACTTTTGAATACTCCGGCAGATGAAGATAAAATTCTCGGCCTGTACCAGCTGGATAACATGAACGTATATATCGACCGCGCCATGCTGAAAAACCCGAAAGTTCTGGGCGGCTTTAATGACCAGCCGGGCCTTGTGGAAATGACTCAGCGCGCTATTGATACTTTAAGCAAAAATGAAAACGGCTTCTTCCTGATGGTTGAAGGCGCCTGCGTTGATAAACAGCTGCACGTTATGGACTGGCAGCGTGCCGCTTACGACAACATTGAGCTTGACCAGGCTGTTGGCGTAGCCAAGAAATTTGCTGCCGAAAACGGCAATGATACTCTGATTATTGTAGTTGCCGACCATGCACACGGCGCTAGCATTACCGGCACCTACCATGAACTGGACGGCAAAACCGGCCGCGAAGCAGTACGCACTTATGCAGCAGCAGGCTGGCCGACTTTTGAAGACCGCGACGGCGACGGCTACCCCGACAACCCGAACCCGGACGTAACCCTTGCAGTTCAGTTTGCTAACCATCCGGATACCAACATCAACTATAAATTTAAAGAAGTTCCGACTTCCCCGGCTATTATGGCAGGCGACAAAGCCATTGCCAACCCGAAACTGGAAGGCGAATTCTACAAAGGCAACATTCCTTACAAGGAATCCCAGGAAGTTCACTCCGCTGACGATATCCTGCTGAATGCCATGGGCCCCGGCAGCGAATATTTCAACGGCGTAATGGACAACACCGAGGTATTCTTCGGTATGGTTAGAGCCCTTGGCCTTGACGGAACCAAAAACTACAAAAAATAATTAAATTACGGAGGCAGGATGATGCTCAGAAACTTTTTAAAAAGTTTTCTGCTTTCGCTCCTGCTGCTGGCAGGCGGTGCCTTTACCGCCGCAGACTTGCCGTTAAAGGCGGTTCACTTTGAACCGCCTTTTTTGTGCAGCAGGGCAGAAGCAGCAATAAGCATGACTTTTGATGAAATGTATGCCGGTGTTTCTTCGCTTGGCATTACGTTTTCCGATAAACTGAAAAACAGCGAAGGGCAGACGGTGCAGATGACAGGCTTTATGGCGCCGCCGTTAACGCCTACCATTAACTTTTTTGTGCTGACGCGCGAGCCGATGAGTATTTGCCCGTTTTGCAGCACGGACGCCGACTGGCCTGCGGATATTGTTGTTGTGCAGCTCAGCGAGCCTGTTGTAGCATTGCCGTTTGACCGCCCGATAAGCGTTACCGGCACGCTGGAATTAGGCACGGAAGTTGATGCGGAGACAGGCTTTGTAAGCCTTGTGCGCATACAGGCGCAGTCACTGGAGGCTTTATAATGCTTTTGGAGATTAAAAACGTATTTAAACAGGTTACGGAGCCTTCAGGTGAAATTATTACCGTCAGCCACGCAGAACATTTAATGCTCGATAAAGGCGGGCAAATGCTTTTAACCGGACCTTCCGGCAGCGGCAAAACAACCCTCCTGCATATGATTGCGGGGCTTCTTTCGCCAAGCGGCGGCGAAATTTATTTTGACGGCGCGCGCATTGACAATATGCCGGAAAAAGAGCGCGATTTATGGCGTGCGCGCAATATCGGCTATGTGTTTCAAAAACTGAACCTTATAGAAGCGTTGACGGCGGAAGAAAACATTTTACTGGCCGGTTATTTTGCCGGCAGCGATATGGCTGAACTGAAAAAACGTGCAGCTGGGCTTTTGGAGCGCGTGGGGCTGGCAAATAAAAAAGACACATTGCCCGGGAAATTAAGCATCGGCGAACAGCAGCGCATTGCCGTTGTGCGCGCCGTTATCAACAAGCCTGTACTGCTTTTGGCAGATGAACCCACGGCAAGCCTTGATGCGGAAAACAGCCGCATTGTGCTGGGGCTTCTGCGCGGTTTGTGCAGCGAAAACGGCACGGCGCTTATCCTCTCCACGCATGACGAAAGCGTTAAAGAACAGTTTGACGAATGGTTTGACATTAAAGGCGGGAGGTTCATAACTCATGAGCATCATTAAAATAGTACGCCGCAATATTATGTTTAAACCTTTGCAAAGCCTTGTTGCCTGCTGCGTTGTTATGGCAAGCATTGCCATGGCGGTGCTGGTGCTGCTTTTGGCAGACGGCGTGCACAGCGGGCTTACGGCAGCGGCAGAACCTTTCCCGATAGTTGCGGGCAGCAAGGGCAGCCCTAATCAGCTGGTGCTGAATACGGTGTTTTTAAAAGACACGCCCATGAGCAACATCAGTTATACAGAAGTGGAAAAGCTGCGCGCCAATAAAAATGTGGCAATGGCAGTGCCTTTCGGTTACGGCGATAATTACCGCGGCTTCCGCATGGCGGGAACGGAAAAGGAAATTTTTAACTATGTAATTAACCCGCAGCGCGGCAAATGGCTGCAAATAAACGAAGGACGTGCGTTTGAAGCACCTTTTGAAGCCGTGCTCGGCGCAAGAATGGCTGCCATGACGGGCTTAAAAGTTGGCGATACTTTTAAAACTTCGCACGGCATGGTAGAAATTCCGGGCAGCAAAGGACATGCGCAGGAATATAAAGTAGTTGGCATTTTAAAGCCGGTTAACGGGCCGTATGACCAAAGTATTTTAACCGATATTAAAAGCATTTGGGCTGCCCATGCAGGGCACGGCGCGGCGGTGCAGGGCGTAACCGGGGTGCTGATTAAGCCTGCCGGTTATGCGCAGGCACTGGCAGTGCTTTCCCAATACCGCAATAATAAGGAAATGCAGGTGGTATTTCCTTCGCAGACAATAATAGAGCTGTTTTCGGTAATGGGCGATGCTGAAAAAGTGCTGCAAATTATAAGCTATGCCGTAATTTTGCTGTCGCTGATTATTATTGCCTTTACAACTTACTGGGCAGCAGCCATGCGCAGACACGACAACGCTGTTATGCGTGCCATTGGGGCAGGGCAGAAAGCAATTATTAAAATTAACTTTTTGCAGGGCATGCTGCTTTCCTGCATGGGCACGGCGGCAGGCGCGGTGCTTGGGCACGGTGCTTTTGTGGCGCTGGCATATCTGCTTCGCGAAAAAACTGCCGTTAACCTTACCGCAGGCTTTACTTTGCAGGAGGGCATTATGATAGCCGTTGTAGTGGCAGCGGCGGCGGTGTTCAGCTTTATTCCGGCAGCGGCGGCATGCCGCAGGCAAGCTGCGGACGATTTGTGAAATTTTTGGGCCCTGCTTTTGTTGAAAGGTATTTATGCTATAATTAACCTAACAACAAACCAAAAGGAGGGTTTTTATGAAAATCGCAAAAACTCTGGCAGCAGCGGCATTGTGCCTGTCGGTATGCTCGGCGGCGTTTGCGGCACCGGCTGTAAAAACATTTGACGTACACGAAGGCAGCGTAAAGATTGACGTTCCGCAAATTAAAGGCGCGGCAGGCGGCAAATTTGCCGATAATAAAATTAACAATACTTTAAATTTTTATGTTTTAAAGCAGCTGTATACAGCCCTGCCTTTAAGCCTGAGAAACGATGACGTTATGCGCACCGCTTATGATAAAACCTTTAAAGCCAAAGACGGCAGCGAAGATGCACGTGAATTTGTTGAAGACGTGGCCGGTTTTGTTAATTTTAAACTGCGCTGCGACCTTGAAGATGTAAAACAGTACGGCGGCACCAGCGTGCCCAGCTACGACTTGCAGGGGCAGTATACCGTGCATTTTAAAGGTGATAATTATTTAAGCGTTGAGCAGCGCGGTTACATTTACACCGGCGGCGCTCACGGCATGACGCTTTTTAATGCGGCAACGTTTGATTTAAACACCGGCAGGGAGCTTGAACTGGCCGATTTATTTAAAAACGGCAGCAACTATCTGGAACGCATCAATAAAGTTGTTGCAGCCAAGGTAGCCGAAGACTCCAGAATGTTCTTCGGGCCGGTAGAAGTAAAAGACGGCGACCGTTTTTATATTCAGGACGGCAAAAATCTTGTAATTGCTTACCCGCCTTATGAAGTTGCTCCTTATGCGGCTGGCGTTGTAACCTTTGCCATTCCGCTGGACGGCTTGAGCGATATTTTGGCAGTTGATATAAAATAACACCTCCGAACCTTAAAAATAAAATTAAAGTCTATTTATTTTAGCAGGCTGAAATGTTATAATAAATTTAGTCAACGGGGACTTCACAAATTGGTGGAGTCCCTTCTTTTTTAATATTTTGAAAGGTGAGGAAGTGATTTTATGGCAAAAGCAGAAGTAAAACAAAAGGGGTTCTTCGATAAAGCGATGGACTTTATTGAAAAAATCGGCAATGCCATGCCGGACCCTGTCAGCCTGTTCATTATTCTGGCTGTTGTGGTTGTAATTCTTTCTGCTATTTTGGGAAGCATTGGTTATGGTGCTGTGCATCCCGGTACCGGCAAAACCATTCAGGTAGTAAATCTTTTAACTAAAGATGGTTTCCGCGATATGTACAGCAAGGCCGTTGCCAACTATTCAAACTTTGCGCCGCTGGGCATGGTAATGGTATGCATTATCGGCGCAGCTGTTGCAGAAAAGAGCGGGTTCCTTGTAACTATGATGAAACAGGTTATGGGCGACGCCAAATCGTGGATGGTAACTTTTGCCATTCTTTTTGTTGCAATTAACGCTAACCTTGCGGGCGACGCCGGCTATATTGTTATGCCGCCGCTGGCAGCAGTTATTTATATGGGCATGGGGCGTAGCCCTGTTTTGGGCATGATTGTTGCCTACGCCGGCTGCGCAGGCGGTTTTAGTGCCAATATTATGCTTGGCATGACGGACGCTCTGGCTTACGGCTTTACCGAAAGCGCAGCACGCATGATTGACCCTAACTATCAGGCAACTATGGCCATTAACTGGTACTTTTTAATTGTATCCTGTATTTTGCTTGCTGTTTTTGGTACGCTGCTGACGGAAAAATTTCTGGTAAAACGTTTCCCGACAACCAAAGAAGATTTATTAAAATATAATTTTGACGAATCGGAAGGACAGATTACCGAGGCACAAAAGCGCGGATTAAAATGGGCTGTTATCGGACTTGTAATTTTTGTAATTGCGCTTGTTGCCGCCTGCATAGGTGATGACCCGCTTCTGGCAGACCCCAAAACACATTCTGTTATGACTAACGGTTCTCCGTTTATGAACGGCATTATTTTAACGGTTACCGTTGCACTGTTTGTTGTTGGTGCCTGCTATGGCTTTGGCTGCGGCAAATACAAAAATGACCGCGATTTGTTTGCCGATATAACTCTTGGCTTTAAAGATATGGCCGGTTACATTTTTATGTGCTTCTTTATCGCTCAGTTTACCAGCTATTTTGCATGGAGCAACCTGGGCATTGTAATGGCAATTAAAGGCGCGGAAGCTTTAAAGGCAATGGAATTTACCGGTGCGCCGCTTCTGATTGGCCTTATTTTTGTATCGTGCCTTGTTAATATTCTTATCGGTTCTGCTTCCGCAAAATGGGCAATTCTGGCGCCGATTTTTGTGCCGATGCTGATGCTGATGGGCTTTGACCCGGCCGTTACGCAGGTTTCTTACCGCATAGGCGATTCCATTACCAACCCGCTGTCGCCGCTGTTCCCGTACTGCCCGGTTATTTTGGGCTTTGTACGCAGGTACGCGCCGGAGATGGGGCTGGGCTCTGTTATCGCCAACATGGTGCCGTTTTCTGTTACTTTTACGGTTATCTGGATTATCCAGCTTCTGGTATGGATTTTCCTTGATATTCCTCTTGGCCCGGGCGGCGGTATTTTCCTTAACTGATAATTTAAACGTAAATACAGCGGCTGCTTAAAGGGCAGCCGCTTTTATAAGGAGTATGGCTATGTACTATTCTAAAATTAATATTTCCGTTCATGGCAGTTCCGCGCATGGCTCTACGCCGCATTTAGGCAAAGATGCTATTGTGGCGGCATCATCTTTTATTTTAAATGCGCAGGCTCTTGTAAGCCGTTTAAACAATCCGCTTAAGCCGCTGATTTTTACGGTAAGCGGCGTTAACGGCGGCACGCAGTTTAACATTATTACCGATTTGGTAAAAATGACGGCTTATTTATATGCAGGGGATGAAGAAAACCTTAAAGCCGCGCAGACTGGCCTTACGGCAATTGCCCAAAGCACAGCCGCAGCATTTGGCTGTACGGCAGAAGTTGAATTTGGCCAAGTGCAGAAAAACGGAGGTGAGGCATGATGAACTTTAAAGAACTTGCTTTAAAAGAAGAAAGCTATATTTTAGAGCAGCGCCGCTGGCTGCATGCCCATCCGGAACTTGGCACCAAAGAATATAAAACAACGGAACATATTGTAAACGAACTGAAATCCTTCGGCATTGAAGTGCAGGTGTTTGATGATATTACCGGCTGCGTCGGCATTATCCGCGGAAAGCAGCCCGGACGCACGGTAATGCTGCGCGCCGATATCGATGCGCTGCCGATACAGGAAGAAAACAACTGCGGCTTTTGCTCGCAGAACGATGGCGTTATGCATGCCTGCGGGCATGACTGCCATACGGCAATGCTGCTGGCTGCCGGTAAAATGCTGGCGGCGAATAAAAATAAGCTGCACGGAACGGTAAAACTTTTATTCCAGATGGCGGAAGAAATTGGGACAGAATCGCGCCATTATGTTGAAAAAGGCTGCCTTGACGATGTGGACGCTGTTTTTGGGCAGCATGTATGGGCTTTAATGGACAGCGGCAATGTTAATTTTGAAGACGGCGAACGCATGGCGTGCAGCGACCGCTTTACAATTACCGTAACCGGTAAAACCGCACCGGCGGATAAGCCGCAGCAGGGCAGTGATGCCGTACTTGCGGCGGCAGCCGTTGTTATGGCGCTGCAAAGCCTTGTAAGCCGTGTTAACAACCCGGAAAACACTCTTGTTGTAACAACCGGCATGATGAACGGCGGCAGCGCAGATGCCGTTATTGCCGGTAAGACAGAACTTGTGGGCACGGTAAGAACTTTTAATAAAGAATTCCGCAAAGGCATGCCGCAGCTTATTGATGATATTGCCAAAAAAGCAGCGGTTACCTATGGCTGCGAAGTTAGCAGCACCTATTTCTTCGGCCCTGCGCCGCTTATTAACGAACACCATGATTTAAACGAAATTGCCCGCAAGGCAGCCGTAAAAATTATGGGCGAAGGCTGCCTGAGCCATTTGGATAAAATGACTGGCGCGGAAGATTTTTCCGTATTTATGGAAAAAACCAAAGGCGTGTATGGCTTCATCGGCGTGCGCAACCTTGCCAAAGGGCTGAACTGCGTACATCACCACCCCAAATTTGCGGTAGATGAGGACCAGTTAAAATACGGCGCCGGTATTTATGCGCAGTTTGCTTACGATTATTTAAACAGTGATGCCAAATGAACAGGCTGATAAAAATAATGCTGCTGCTGGTGCTGGCTGCGTTTTGCAGCCTGGCATCGGCGCAGGAACCTGATTATGCGGACGCGGGCAGTTGGGCATATTGGCGCGTTGGCGAAAACAAGCCGGCCGATTTATTTATTGTGTGCCCTACCGTTGACCTTGGCACGGGCGGCAATAAAAATATGAGCCTTACTGATAACGAAGCGAAAAAGAATTTTTACGGCGCACTTAATATGGAGCGCGGCATTTATGAGCAGCATTGCCGCATGTATGCGCCGTATTACCGACAGGCAGTGCTGGCTGCTTATGATTTGCCAGCAAACGAGGCAGAGCCTTATTTTAATCTTGCCTATAAGGATGTGCGTGCAGCGTTTTTATATTATATGCAGCACGAAAACGGCGGCAGGCCGTTTGTGCTTGCAGGGTTTTCGCAGGGGGCGGAAATGTGCCTGCGCCTTTTAAAAGAATTTGGCAATGATGGTTTTGTAAAAAACAACATGGTTGCCTGCTATGCCATCGGCTGGAGGTTTACGCCGCAGGAAGCCGAAAAATATCCGTATATACAGCCTGCAAAATATGCGGATGACCTTGGCAAAGTTATAATTTTTAACAGCGAAGCTCCGGAAGTAACTAGTTCGGCCATAGTGCCGGAAGGCGTTAAAACTTTTGCCATTAACCCGCTTACGTGGAGCTGCGGCAGCCAAAAAGCGCCCAAAACACTTAATGCCGGTGCCTGCTTTACGGATTACAGCGGCGCTGTTGTGCGCGAAGTGCCGCAGTTTACGGGGTGTTATATCGACAGTGTGCGCGGCACTTTAAAAGTAACGGATGTTGACAAAAAAGAATTTGTACCGGGGCTGCCGCTGTTTGGCGAAGGCGTTTACCATATTTATGACTACCAGTTTTTTTACCGCAATTTGCAGCAGAATGTTGGACTGCGCATAAATACTTTTGTTGAAGAAAGGCAGGTACAAAATGCAGCATAAACAAGGCTTGCCTCATATTAAAATTTTGGCTACAGGAGGCACTATTGCCGGCAGTGCGGCAAGCGCCGGCAAACTTACCGGCTATACCGCCGGGGCGTTAAGCGTACAAAGCCTGATTGATGACGTGCCGCAGCTTACGGAAATTGCAGCGGTAAGCAGCGAGCAGCTTGCGAATATTGACAGCTGCAATATAACAAGCGATTTATGGTTTAAACTTGCTGCGCGCTGCAATGAGCTGATGGCAGATGAAAGTGTAGACGGAATTGTAATTACACATGGCACGGATACACTGGAAGAAACTGCCTATTTTTTAAATCTTACTGTTAAAGGCAGCAAGCCGCTCGTTCTTACAGGCGCTATGCGTCCGGCAACAGCTATCAGCGCGGACGGGCCTTTGGATTTGCTTAATGCTGTAAAAACAGCGGCCTGCCGTGAAGCTGACGGGCAGGGCGTAATGATAGTAATGAATGATATTATTATGGCGGCGCGTTATGCTACAAAAACCAGTGCTTTTAAAGTAGAGGCTTTTCAGGCACAGCCATATGGACAGCTTGGCACAATAGCTGGCGGCAAAGTTTATTTTGAAGCACAGGTGAAAAAACGCCATACAGAGCAATCTGCTTTTGCCGGTAAAAATTATGACATTTTACCGCGGGTAGATATTATTTATACGCACTGTGATGATGACGGCGTACTGATAGAAGCGGCTGTAAAAGCCGGTGCGCAGGGCATTATTTATGCCGGCAGCGGCATGGGCAGTATCCACGCCGGTGCAGAGCAGGCGCTTATGCGGGCAGCGGCTCATGGCATTGCTGTTGTACGCAGTACCCGCGTCAGTGAAGGGCGCGTTTTAGCGGCTAACCCTAAATGGGATGAGGCGGGCTTTATCTGTGGAGGCAATTTAAATCCGCAAAAAGCGCGCATTTTATTGCAGCTTGCGCTTACATGTACAAAAGACACAAAAAAAATACAAGAAATTTTTGACGAATATTAATGGAAGAAGGCAATATTATGGCATTGCTGGAACAAATTTTGGAAGAAAACGCTAAATTTACGGCATCATTACCGGAAAGCTATCTGCACCGCAATGACAAAGTAAGCAAATATCCTGCAAGGCAGCTTGCAATTTATACCTGCATGGATACGCGTCTGGTAGATTTTCTGGAACCTGCCATGGGCATATCGCGCGGCGAAGCAAAGGTTATTAAAGCAGCAGGCAATATGATTACAGGCCCGTTTGATGAAGTTATACGCAGTTTAATGGTAGCTGTGTATGAACTTGGCGTAACGGAAATAATGGTTGTTGGCCATGAAGATTGCGGCATGCAGCATTCAACATCCGAATCGTTAAAAAAACGTATGCTGGAACGCGGTATAAAACCGGAAGCGATTACGGAAATTGAAAGTGAATTTTCCAGGTGGGTTGATGCATTTCATCATCCAAGGGAGAATGTGGAAAAAACAGTGGCAGCAATTAAAAATAACCCGCTTTTGCCGCAGGATATTATTGTGCATGGACTTTTATTCTGCCCAGATACAGGCAGGCTGGAAGTTGTTGTACATGGTTAACTGGTGGCTGATATGAAAATTGCTAAGTTTTTACTGTTGTTGATGGTGCTTTGTTTTACTGCAACTGCATATGCGGCAACGGTCACTGATAATGAACATGGTGTTTTAAAACTGGACCGTAAAAATACCGATTTGCTGCCTGATAATTTCCGTACTTCCGGATATGCTTTTGAAAAAGAGCTTTTGCAGGGAGCAGAGCCTTCAAGAATAGGTATGGAAGAACTGAATATTTCCGGCAGCAAAGCTTTTTCGGAACTGGAATATGCAGAAATTATTAAGCATATACCGGTTAAGCCGGAACTGATTTATGATGTTGACCTGCGCGGTGAAAGCCACGGTTATATTAACGGAAGTGTTGTAAGCTGGTATAAAGCCAATGACTGGGGTAACAAAGGCCGCGCCCATAACGAGATTGTGAGGAATGAGAAAAAACTGCTTGCGGAAATTGCCGCTGTGCCGTTTATTAATATTGGAATTTTAGGCGCGAATAAGGAAATTATACAAGGCAGGCAATATACATGGCCGGTAGAAAGCGCAATTACTGAACAGGCTATGGCGGAAAAGCACGGTACAAAATATCTGCGACTTACTTTAACCGACCATTTAACGCCGCACCATGCCGAAGTAGACCGTTTTATCCGGTTTTATAAAAATTTGCCGCAAGGTGCATGGCTGCATTTTCACTGCTTTGCAGGCAAAGGGCGTACTACTACATTTATGGCAATGGCTGATATGTTGAAAAATGCTGATAAAGTCAGCTTTAACGATATTATTATGCGTCAGTTTGCCATTGGCGGCATTAATTTAACGGCTTATAATCCTAATAAACCGCAATGGCGCCAAACGGCAGTTAATGAACGTATTGCCTTTTTAAAATCCTTTTACCGCTATGCAAAAGAAAACCCAAAACTGCAAAAATCGTGGACTCAATGGGCAACAGAAAATAAAATGCCTTTGGCGGTGGAATGAAGTAACAGACCTTTTCTATTATGAAAAGGTCTGTTTTTATCTCAGGAAGATTTAAATTTTGGTATAATAATAAAAAAGATTGCAAAAGAGGTTTTATGATGCCATTACAAATTATTGCTGCTAATATTACTAAAATGAAAGTTGATGCCATTGTTAATGCTGCCAACAATAGTTTGCTTGGTGGCGGCGGTGTGGACGGCGATATCCATAAAGCGGCAGGACCACAGCTTTTGGAAGAGTGCCGGAAGCTGAACGGATGCAAAACCGGTCAGGCTAAAATAACCAAAGGTTACAACCTGCCTGCCAAATATATTATTCATACTGTTGGACCGCGTTGGATGGGCGGCATTGTTGGTGAAAAAGAAGCACTTGTTTCCTGCTACCGTGAAAGTTTGAAATTGGCAGTAGAATATAATTGTGAGAGTATTGCTTTTCCGCTGATTTCATCAGGTGTCTACGGCTATCCCAAGGATAAGGCATTGGAAGTCGCAGTAAAAACAGCGGAAGAATTTTTACGCACGCATGACCTGGCTGTATATATTGTTATTTTTGACCGTAAGGCATATCGTATTGCCGGTTCATTGTATGACGCTATCGAAACATATCTTGATGAAAGCGAAATTGTTGAAGAAGTACCGCGCCTGTATAATGTGCCGCCTTTAAAAATAAGCAAAAAGTTATTTAATAAAGCAGTTGCTGAAAAAAGCTGTGAGTATGGAAATGCAGAACGTGATTTAGAAAAATTTGTAAGTTATATAGATGAAAGTTTTACAGAAATGCTTCTGCGCAAAATTGACGAAAAAGGCATGACGGATGCCGAATGTTACCACCTTGCAAACGTTGACCGCAGGTTGTTTTATAAAATCCGCAAGGATAAAAATTACCGTCCCAGCAAGCAAACTGCCATTGCTTTTGCCATAGCGCTTAAGCTGCCGCTTGACGAAGCGAAAGAACTGCTGACAAAAGCAGGGTTTGCGTTGTCTCCATCGCAGGTGTTTGACAGGATTATTGAATTTTTTATAATTAACAAAAAGTATGATATATACGAAATAAATACTGCTCTGTTTGCCTTTGACCAGCCTTTGTTGGGTGCATAAAATGTCGCTTTGCGGGCGACCAAAAGAGCCAACAAAAAATTTAAAATATGGTTGTAAGCAGAAATGTTTACAGCCATATTTTTATTTTGGAGGTTATTATTATGAAACAAAATTTAACGGAGCTCGTTTTTATTATTGACCGCAGCGGTTCTATGGCAGGTTTGGAAGTAGATACTATCGGCGGATTTAACGGCATGCTGCAAAAGCAGAAAAAGGCAGAGGGCGAAGTACTGGTGACAACTGTGTTGTTCAATCATGAAAGCCAAAGCATCCATGACCGTGTGGAGATTGATAAAGTGCCGCTGCTGACGGAAAATGATTACTGTGTTGGCGGCTGTACGGCTTTATTGGATGCTGTCGGCGAAACCGTGGAGCATATTAAAAATATCCACAAATACGCGCGGGCGGAAGATGTGCCGCAGCATACGCTGTTTGTTATTACAACGGACGGCATGGAAAACGCCAGCACTAAATACAGCTGTGTGCAGGTTAAACGTTTGATCGAGGAGCAAAAGGAGCGCGGCTGGGAGTTTTTGTTCTTTGGTGCTAATATCGATGCTGTTGATGTTGGCCACGATTTGGGGATTGCCAAAGAGCGTGTTGCAAATTTTAACAACGATGCCAAAGGTATTAACCTAAATTTTGCGGTAGTCAGCGAAGCAGTATCCTGCCTGCGTACCGGCAAACAACTTAAAGCAGACTGGAAAAAGAAAATTGACGAGGATTATAAAAATAGGAAAAAATAAAATAAAAAGATGCCTGCTGTTGAATAAATTAAATTTGCAGAAATAGCAATAATATTACTATTTTTAAAATAGCCGAAGTTTTAAATAAAAAACAAAAAGCCTGCCTTTGCATTTGCAAAAGCAGGCTGAATTTTTACAATATTATAATTCTGGTACACCAGAGAAGCGTTCAGTCGAACACAGGAGATAGAGATATACCAGCACTACTTTAAAACGCACATCATAATACCGGCATAAAAATAACGGCGGTGTTCGACCGCCGTTATTTTTATAGATGGTATAGGAGCCTAAAAATAAAAATGGCCCCGCTGCCATATAGACAACGGAGCACCGACCGGCCGCGTATGGTTATGGTCTATTCGCCATGCTTATATTATATTAGGATAAAAAAAGTCAAATTAAGGAAATTGTTTATAATTGTCTGATAAGATACGCATTTTATCAATAAAAATAAAATCGTCCCCTAAATCGGTTAATTTAAAATATTCATAACAAATGTTTGCAAGTAATTGCTGATATGCTTCTAAATGTAATGGGTTGTCGCTGATTAGTTTTTTTATATCATACATAAAACTGCTGCGCAGCATCGGCAAAGGTCCCAAAGATAAATATATAGAAATTATACAAGCATAAAGATTATTGAAACTTTCTATGCCATCAGTAAGTGCTTTATTATTTAAAATCTCACAAGTAGTTTTTAATGGTAGCTGATAACGTTTTTGTTTAAAGGTTACAAATTTCAAATTATGTGCAACGACATTTCTAAATTCTCTTATTAAATTTAAAGAAGATGTAAAAAAATTTATTTTATCTTTAATATCCAAATCATAGTTTAACATAAAATTTGTAAATTCATTTTTGTATTCTTTGCGTAAAAGTCGGTATAAATTTATAGCGTTACCAAATGAAATGTTTTTCATCAATATCCATGGCGGTACATGGTTATGGCATTCAGCATAATGTTTGGTAGGAAGCTGCGTATAAATATATTCGCCGGTATCATTATTGAAATATCTTATTTTAGAATATATTTCCCTGATAACTTTATTAAATACAATATGTTTATTAACTGATGGTCTGAAATATTTTGCGTTTAAATAGTCTGATTGGTGTTCTGAAAATTTATCGGCAAAAAAATAGGCAAGTTTTGTTTTGAATGAATTTTCGACAAGCAGACTGTATTTAAAAATAATGTTTTGAAAATTTTTATCGAAAAGATAAAACAAGTAAAGAAATTCAATAGTAATACCTTTCTTAAATTTTTCACCGTCCATCATACATTCTTTATAGCCATTGATTAAATCATAATAGGAGATAGTAGCAAGGATTTGCTTTGCTAATTTTTCATCAGATATAAGTAATTGGTGTTTAGTTTTTAGATGTTCAATTTGCTTGTCGAAAGTTAAAAATTGTTTATCATAGAAAATTGGTATACCCATTATTGCCTCCATAACTAAAGAAGCCCCGCTGCCTGAATAGACAACGGGGCTTCAACCGGGCGCATGCGCTACCGGTGAGTTCCATGCCTATATTATAATTAACTTTGGCTAATTAGTCAATGTTTTTAATATCCGTTATTGTAATCATATATAGCATTGTTTACAGTATCAACGGCTTCTTGCTTTGCTTCGATAATACGTTTAATATCGTTGTCGCAGTTATCAAGATATTCCTGGGCTTCTGAAATATATAACTGCATATCAAGCTGCGAAGGGTTATAAGGTAAGAAAGCATCAAATTTTGGATAGCCCATATAACCTAAATTAGTTCCGCCATATACATAGGCAAAAGCTACGCTTGTTGCCCAAAAACAAGCTAACAATAAAACAACGAGTATTTTCTTTAACATAATTCATCACCCTTTCCACCTATCAGGAAAAATTATATTGCCTTCCCGTGTATATCTTTACTTTTAGCATTTTGCAGTTTTAATTTTAAATCAATAAGTCCGTCAATTTCCGCCTGGCCGTCAGCATCAAGCTGTCGGTATTTTTCTATATGGCGCAGTTCGTCGGCGGTAAGAAAAGCATTATTTTCTTTTGGTAATTCCCATCCCATTATATAAGCTTCGGATACATTATAAATTTTAGCCAAAGCTTCAATTTTATCGGTTGGAATATTTGTTATAATATCGTTTTCATATTTGAAATAGGTTTGCCGTGCTACGTTTATTTTTTTACCTATTTCTTCAAGTGTAAAATTGTGTTTTAAGCGAAGTTCCTTTAAACGTTCTCCTTTACTCATAAAATCACCTCAAGAATATGATAACATATTTGACGCAAAAAGCAACAAAAAAGTTACCGCAAGGCACGAAAATAACTTGACAAGTTACAGATGGTAGTATAAACTAAAAGTAACCTAAAAAGTTACAGGAGGAACAGTTATGATTCGCGTAGATAAATTAGTTGGCGAGATGGCCGCTAAAGGTATTAGTGGCAAGGAAATGGCAAAAAGAATAGGAATAGCACCAAAAACATTTTATGAGAAAATGAAAAAAGGGGTATTCGGTACTGATGAAGTAGAAATTATGATTGAAGTTCTGCAATTATCAGACCCGATGTCAATTTTTTTTGCACGTTCAGTAACTTCAAAAGTTACAAAAACACAGGGCGCATAAGGTAGCGATAGTAAGGAGTTAGAAATGGATGAATTTACGAGGACGGTTATAACCGTATTTATCAGCTATTTGTTTTTTACTTTTGTTGACAAGCGGTGGCGATAGTATGGAAGTGACTATTATTACAAGCCCTGCCTGGTTAGCAGGTTGGATTAGGTATTTTATCGGGGCAGGGGTTATGGCGGTTATTCTTCTTGTTTTAATAATTGTTTGGCAAGTTTTAATGCTGATTCTTGACTGGCTGTTCGGTAAATAAGCTGGGGCGTATCTGGCTCGTTATTGTTGGCTATTAGATAGGAGAAACGGAATACTTCTTCCGGAAAATACATTGCAATGTCGAACTGGTGCTTATCCCATAGAACATTTGACCATGGAAAACCATCATTACGCCGGTTAGCAAAAGAAAGAATTACATTTGCTAATAAAATACGGATAGCTTTACGGCGTTTCTTTTCTTTCACGTATTCGCGGTACATGGTTAAAAAATGTACAGCGGCAGCGCCTAATAAAGTAGTAAACGCACCGGAAAGATATTGTAATGTTGAAGGGCTAAGGTTTAATGAAATATCCAAAATAACACATCCTTTCAAAGTGATTATATCAAAAGTAAGTGAGGGTGTAAAAGCATGGTGCATAAGGGGGAACGTGGTGGAAAAAGAAAAAGCCTGTCAAATAGACAGGCAAATTAATCCAATGATGATATTACCGAAAAAGCATAAACAGCTGATAAGGGAACGTAAGCAAAAAGAACAGGCAGAGCAATTAAAAAATACTGCGGAGTTTATTTTTGAGTTATTCCTGCGGATGTTGGTTTTTTGGATTGGTTATACGCTTGTACATTTCTTCTGTAATGCGTAACAAAGGAAAGGAGCAAATTATGTACCCGGAAACAAAAATGTATACAGTAACAACGGCATCTGAATTAAGGCAGCTTTGCATAAAAAATAACTGGTTTACAGCCGGAAGCAACGAGCAGTATGAAAAACTGTTTTATGCCAACGAGAACGGCTGCCCGATAAAAGAGATTGCAACAATTATTTGGCTTTGCAGTAACGAAGAAGTACGCAGGATTGATGTTTTGGCGGAATTAAAAGCCGCAAGAAAATCATACTTAAAGCACCTGCGTAAGCGGAATGAGTGGTGAGGAAAATGCTGCACTGCATTGCTGGCGAGAGAATCCGTACTAAAGCATACGGACTGCCTTGTATAACAACAGAAGCAGAAGCAGTACGTTTGCAGGAGCAAATGAATAAATTTTACCAAAACCCAAAAAATGAAGAAGCTTTTAGAAAATGGGTAGAAGAAAGGAGAGAAAGGGAACGTGAAGCAGGTATTACTAATAACTTATGCAACGGCGTTTTACCTTGGGAAGTTGTTGATTGAATGGGTGGACAAGACGAGCCCGGTGTGGTTACTGCTTGGATGCGGCGCTTTGCTGCTGCGAATTATTCAGATAGCATGGTAACTTGTTCCAAAAAGGAACAGGTTGGAAAGGGGATATAAATGTTGTGGGAGTTTATAAAATGTGCGGCAGTGATATTTGCCGGTGTACTTGCGGCGCAGCTTGTAACGCTGCTGATTATAGTAACCATGTTTGCAAAATAAAAAAGCCGCAGCAAACGGGGCAGCTACGGCTTTAAGAGGAATATGAAGCCAAAAGGCTTTTAACTATTATAACACGGAAGGAATGAAAAATAAATATGGCAGTAAGCAAGTGTTATTTGTGCAACGTGCGCCTTCGCGGCGGCGATGGTAAATATAAGGAACTGGACGGCAAGGCCCGCAAAGTTTGCGTGGACGAAAGAAGCTGCCGCCTGCGCCGGGAGATGAAAAAGAAAATTGCCGAAACGGCGGACGAGGAAGAAAAGGCCGATGCGGCGGTGAGTTACATCGGCGTCGCAGCGATAGTATTAATGCAGCTGCTGGCATTTGCCGCAGGCATTGTGGCGGGTATGCTGATATGCTGACGGAACGCGACGTTTTAAATGCGTGGGTTTGCTGGGGCAAGGCTGGGCGAGTACCGCCCCCGGCGGCGGATGCCGGAGAACTTCGGACGAAGGTGCGGCACATGCTGGCAAGGTTTTTATATGCTGACCGTAACCTGTTTTTGGCGGCGGCGAAAATGTTGGCGGCGGCGAAAAGTACAGACTGGCCGACAACGCAGCAAATTGAAATGGCTTTACTGATAGAAAAAACGAAAGCGAAGGTGGCGCAGCGTGTTTAATGATTTTTACGAATACGAAGTGTATTCAATAAAATTTGACGGTGCAATAACGGTTGATTATAAATACAGCCCGCTGAACGGTAAAGAACGCAGGCAGAAGGCAAAAACTACGGAACGGCCGCACGATGATTGGATTAAAGCGTGGTACAACATGAAGGAACTGTTTGCTGACTTGTGGGGTATGCCGCTGGTGGATGCGGCGACAGGCGCAAAGCTGGAATGGAATATCAGAAACGTTAAGTTTTTGTTTAAAGAAAAAACCGGCAGCGGGGTAAAGATAACTGCATCGGCGGAAGGCGTGGAAAATATTGAAGATGAAATAATTTTAACCACGCAGCCTTTTTGGGAAATGGCACCTAAAGTTTTTTGCGGTGTGCGGATGCAGGAACTGACAACAGAACAGCTTGCCAAAGTTACGCAATTAAAAAAAGAAACCTTTGAATTTATCCATATGGGTAAGAAACAGCAGCCAACACTGGAAGAAGCGGCGCAGTTTATTGAAGGTGGTGCTGCCGAATGAGCGGGTTTAAAAGGAAGTTAAAACGCAAAAATGTAGTTGTGAAAACTGCATCGGCGCTTACGGAAGCGGAGTATCAAGATATTGAAGCGAGAATCTGCGGGCAGCTTACCGAAGAAATAACGCTTAAAATACTTGCCGTGGCGGTTGATATTTTGGAAAAAGACTATGGCAAATTAAAGAAACGCGAAACACGTTTTGATACCTTGCTGGATTTGTTTTCGGCAGGCCTTAACGAATTGGGGCACGGCGATGCCGCAAGACTGGCGGCGGTTGAAAAATTGCGCAGCAAAGGTTTGAAAGTGAGGTTACGTTACCAATGACATCAAGTGCAGATAAATTTGATAAGAAAATGAAAAAGCTGATTAAAGCAGACTGGACGGCGAAAGAAGTGGCGGCGGTGTCGCACAGGCTTAATAAAAGCCCTTTTGCGGCGAAAGTTGATTATGAAGATATCGAAGAAGAAGCGGCTCTTAAAGTCGATAGAAGAAGTGAATTAATCAATCGTGTAAAAGCTGCAAGTGAAAAAGAACTCGAAGGCATGTTATTTGTTTTAGATAAAATTTTGCAGGCAGCAAAGAAAGAACATTCGGTACGGCGTGTTCGTCGCAGGCGTGTAAGAAACTGGTAAGGAGTTGGCGGAAATGATGATGTTGAAAACGAAGAAGGTTATTTTAACAGGCAAAAAGCAAAGGCTGCTGCACGAAGAAGTGTACCAACGCGATGGCGGCTGCTGCGCTATTTGCGGCGCACCTGTACCGGAAGGCGTGAAAGCACATCATGAACCGCCGAAAAGCCAGGGCGGCCAGGACATAAAAGAAAATTTGATTATGCTTTGCCAGGAGTGCCATGCGCAGCGGCATTTTAACGCGCCGCGCGAGTACAAAGCAAAATGCAAGGAGTATTTGAAAGGTTTATATGGAGAAAGTTGAATATTGGGCGTTCGGTACAAAGTGGCACAAAGAAGTGTTTACATACCCTGCCGGAACGCCTAAAAAGAAAATAATGGAAGATGCCTGGGACTGGGTTGATTCCTTCGGCACGGCCCTAGGCGTTACTGTCGAAAAGATAAGTGAAGAAGAAGCAAGGTTGTGGAAGAAATGAAGGAAATTAAGTTGTACCAATGCGGCATATGCCATACACAGTATGCTGATAGAAATGAATGTAAAAGATGTGAGGCTGCGCATAAGCAAAATTTGGAATTGAAAGAGGCTTGCTACAAACCTTATACGGTTGACCATAGTGGTTTTCCGATACGAATTATAGTTATGGATACCAAAACTGGCGAAACTGCTGTATATCGGAGATAGTAATGAGCAAAATTACAGGAAATAAAATAATTAGCAGAAATTTATGGGATGAAATTGTTGTTGATAATTTTGCCGGTGGCGGCGGTGCGAGTACAGGCATAAAAATGGCAATCGGCAGGGATGTTGATATTGCAATTAACCATGACCCTGCGGCAATAGCTATGCACCGCGCTAATCATCCGCTTACAGAGCATTACTGCGAGAGCGTATGGGACATTGACCCCAAAACTGCAACCGGCGGCAGGCCTGTTGCTCTTTGTTGGTTTAGTCCGGACTGCAAACATTTTTCAAAAGCTAAAGGCGGCAAGCCGGTTGATAAAAATATTCGCGGTCTTGCGTGGGTTGCGCTTAGATGGGCGGCGACGGTAAGGCCGCGAGTAATAATGCTGGAAAATGTGGAAGAATTTAAAACGTGGGGGCCGCTTAAAAACAACTACCCTGACCCCGAACAAAAAGGGCGTACTTTTAATTGTTTTGTAAATGCACTGCGAAGGCATGGGTATAAATTAGACTGGCGGGAACTGCGGGCCTGCGATTATGGTGCGCCGACAGTAAGAAAAAGGTTTTTCCTCGTTGCACGGTGTGACGGTAGACCAATAGTGTGGCCAGAGCCTACGCACGGAGACCCGGCAAGTATACAGGTAAAAACGGGATTGTTAAAACCATGGCGTACAGCGGCAGAATGTATTGACTGGACTTTGCCGTGCCCGTCTATATTTGAACGTAAAAAGCCGCTTGCAGAAAATACTATGCGGCGCATAGCAAAAGGATTGCAAAAATTTGTAATAGATAACCCCGCGCCTTTTATTGTTCAGGTAAACCATGGCGGCGATGCTTTCCGTGGAGCTGACATTGACAAGCCATTTCCAACGGTGACCGCTAAGCACGGGTTTGGGGTAGTAACACCTTATATTATGGTAAACCAACATCAAAACGCAGGAAGTAAAGCCGAGGCACCGTTGCATACGGTACTTACAGGAAATCATCATTACCTGATAGCTCCGAACTTAATTCAATATCACGGCGAGCAGTCGGGCAAAGAAGTTCGCGGGCAGGATTTGCAAAGGCCGTTATTGGTAGTAGACGCCAGCAATCGTTATGGATTGGTAACAAGCCATCTTGTGCAGATGAATAAAAGCAGCGAGCAGGACCTTGCAAAACCGTTTAATACTGTAACTGCTGGCGGCGGACATTTTGCCGAAGTACGAGCCTTTTTAATTAAATATTATGGGCAGGGCGAAGGACAGAAACTTGATAATCCACTGCATACGATAACTACAAAAGACCGCTTCGGTTTAATAACTGTTGCGGGGACGGAATATCAGATTGTTGATATTGGCATGCGTATGCTGACGCCGCGCGAATTATTCCGGGCACAGGGCTTTAGTGATGATTATATTATCGAACATGACGATAAAGGCAAGCCTTACCCAAAGTCTGCGCAGGTTGCAAGATGCGGCAATGCAGTTCCGCCGCAGTTACCGGCGGCATTGGTAAAAGCTAATTTACCGGAATTGTGTGGGGAAATGGCGGAAAGGAAGGCTATATAAACAGCATAAGGAGGTTGTATATTATGGCATGGTTTAATAGATTAAGAAAAGAAGCCGATTTACATTTTGAAACTAATAGTGATATTGGCGGCGTAGCGGTTGGCAATGAAAGTTTTTGCATGAATTTAAAAAATGGCTACGGTGATGGAACTACACATGTTTATGTTTTTAATACAAAACGCATACCCATAGAACTCATAGAATTTTTGAATTTTAATGACTGTTTAGGCGGCAAGTTTAATATTTATGAAGATGATATTAGCGTATACGATAAGGAAAAAAGTAAAGTTTTGTGTACTTTGGAAGGTTATTATGGGGCTTATTACGCTAAAAACGAAACATGGTGGTACGGTGCTGGTCCTATTGTAGTTTTGGAAAAATGGGATGATATAAAATGACAAAATTAAAACCCTGCCCGTTTTGCGGGAGTGAAAAAGTAAAAGCGCAACACGGCATTGGAATGGTTATGATTTTATGCTATAAATGTGGCGCAACTGTTAGCTTTTACGAAAAAGAGAGGAAAGAGCAAGCGATTGAGGCGTGGAATAGAAGGTGTAGTGAAAGCAAATGACGGTTGCTGAACTTATCGAAAAACTAAAAACAATGCCGCCAGAAGCTAAGGTTATACATATTAATTACAGGTGGCACAAAAATAATGCTTATAGCGACCCCGATGTGTTTTTTAATTCGGCGGGAAGTTGCAGCATCGGCGCAAGAATAGTAGGGGTGATGAAAGATGACATCTGAAAGGCAGAAATGGTGGGATAGCCTGCCCGCGGAAGAAAAGCGGGTAAGGCTTTTAATAAAAACATTGAAGGGGAATATTATTTGTTGCAAACAATCAATTAGTGACGAATGGAACGCAATTAATGCTGATATGGAAATTGGTAAAAATCAGCTTGAAGCAGCTAAAACAAATTTGCGTGATACAAAAAGAACAATCAAATTTTTGCGCAGACAGATTTCACAGCGGCCGCGACCATGGTCCAGTAAAAAATTTTTAGTGTGTCCGTGTTGCCGAAAGTGGGTTTATGAACAAACGTATTGTAAACTGTGCGGGCAGAAACTGAGGTGGGCATAAATGCTTATTCTTTGCATGGAAAAAGATAAATATAAAAACAGGCGGCCGGTATACAGCATCGTTAAACGCAGCGTTGAAAATCGTGATATTAACTTTTTTGCAATACGCTGCCGGTTTAACCCGGAATTGCGGTATTACATTACGCGCCTGGACGAAGAAAAAACAGATGAAGAAATAATAGCAATGTTCCGGCAAAACAAGTACCGGAAAGAGCCGTTATTTGCAAAAATATGAGATTAACCATGTTAAAAAGAGAATTATTAAAACTTTTAGAAGATGTGCCGGATGATGCACCAATAAACATAATAAACGATTATGAAGAAATGGATAACGCCAGTTATGATATATTGCAAGTTATTACCACGAAAAGCGTAAACTATGATATTTGCAAAAACAATTTTAATGAAAATGAAAAGCGAAAATCGGTAGAAACTTTTGTTTATCTTTTGAAAGAGGTGGATTAAGGAAATGGGCGATAAGTGGTTAACGAACAAACAAGCACTGGCAATACTCGGCGGCAGCGAGGATTTTAACCTGCCGGGTATACTTTTACAAAGCACAACACAGGCGCACGCATTGGCGGCGGCGAAGCGGGCTTTAAAGTACCGGATTGCAAAGACTGCGCTTTATGATAAAGAAAATAATTGCCATGTGTGCCCCAGCTGCAAAGGAAAGCTGGAGCGCAGCGACTACGAATTTAACACCGGATACTGTAAAGTATGCGGGCAAAAAATTGAATTTAAAAGCTAAAAATAGCAGGCCTTGTGCCTGCTTTTGGCGGTTTATGAAGTAAAAAAATACAACTTCCTACTAATATATAGTAAAACGGCGGTGGCCGTTATTGGGCTTGTATGTAAGTATTATCTTTTGGACCACGGGTGATGAAAATGAAATCAGTGATAAGAACAAAAACATATTACTGCGGAAAAAATGATTTGGAGATTGATTTATTCCCGTGGATGGAAGTTGAAAAAAGATATACCCGTAAGAAAAAAGAAAAAGTAACGATACCGAAACAGAAAGTTTTAAATGACAAAAGAGCAAAGAGAACATTTTGCCAGTTAGTTAAAACAAACTTCGGTGAAGGTGATTTGCATTTAACACTTACATACAGTCAGAAATTTTTGCCGGAGAAAGTGGAAGATGCGGAAAAAGAAGTGCGGAATTATCTGCGGCGAGTTGCCCGCCTGCGCAAAAAGAAAAACCTGTCGCCTTTGAAATATATTTTTATTACAGAGCAGGGAGTGCAAAGTAAACGCATACATCATCACGTTATTATTAACGGCGGGTTAAGCCGCGATGAAGTGGAACTGCTTTGGCGCCGACCGAAAAGAAAAGGGCAGCAGCAGGGTGATGCTTTGGGTGACTGTAATGCAGACAGGCTGCGCACTGACGATAAAGGGCTGGAACGCCTGGCATCGTATTTGGCGAAAGACCCCAAAGGCCGCAAGCGTTGGACTCCGTCGCAGAACTTAAAAAAGCCGGAAGTATCAACCAGTGACACAAAAACAAGCCGCAGGAAATTCATGCAGCTTGTGCTTTTGCCGGAAGACGCAGAAGAAGTACGCCGTCACTTTGAAAAACAGCATCCGGACTTCGCCGTAACGGAAGTGCGCAAGGAATGGAATGAGATAACCTGCACCTGGGCAGTATATGTTAAGCTGCACCGCAAAACAGAAAAGAGGGATAACAATGCTTATCGAACAGCATTTAGAAAGTGTTAAGCTGCGCTTCAAATGGCGGCGGCTTATTAGTGCTGCCGTAAAAGATGCACGCGCAGAATTGTTGGCAAAAAAAGAACGCGGCGCAGGCCATGCAAAATATAAAAATTCAGACCCCACGGGAGATACCGCTGTTAAAAATATCAGCGGCATTAAAAGCGTGCGTATATTGCCGCGGCGCGGCGGAACGCCTGTATATATTCAAGAGCCGGAAAAGTGGCTTGCCGTTATTGACACAGTGTTTAGCGAATACGAAGAAAAATCGCCGTTTGTGGCGCAGGCCATGCACATGCTGTACGATAAACACATTAATGCCGATGTTGTTGCCGGGCTTATGGGCGTATCACGCCAGGCATTTTATTTAAAACAGCAGCGCTTTTTAATCGACGCTGCATTTTTGGCGCAGGAATACGGGCTTTTAAAAAAATAGCAAAATGTAAATGACAAACTGCGCAAAAAAGCGTGGTAAAATAATAGCATAGAAAATTTGAACACCGTTAGCACAACGTGCTGGCGGTGCTTTTTTATGCCCAAAAACAGGAAGAAGGTGAGAAAAATGGCGGCTAAAGATAAACTTACCGAACAGCAGGAAAAATTCTGCTTATATTTCCGAAAAACTGGTGGCAATAAAACATTGGCTGCCATCAAGGCAGGATACAGCAAAAAGACAGCTGCGGCACAGGGAAGCAGGCTGTTAAAAAATGTTAATGTCAATAACCGCATAAAAGAACTTGCTGATGACGCAGCCAGAAAAACAATTATGGACACGGTGGAACGGCAGGAACAGCTTACCAAAATTGCCCGTGACCCGACAGCCGAAAACCGCGACAGAGTGCGTGCTATGGACATTTTAAACAAAATGGACGGCAAGTATTTAATCAAAGTTGACGTTACCGTAACAGCACGCTTTGGCGATGAATTAACAAAGCGGCGCAAGAGGTGGCAAAATGGCTGATATTGCACAGGAAGATATAAATGTATTGGCAGACTTTGCCGATGAATGCCGTCATGACCCTTATAAGTTCGTTATGCTGGCTTTCCCGTGGGGCGAAGGTTCGCTGGAAGGCAAAGAAGGGCCTGATGAATGGCAAATATCGGTTTTGCAGGAAATAGGCGCAGGGCTTAAAAGTACTGACCAGATTGTACGTGAAGCGGTTGCTTCCGGGCACGGCATCGGGAAATCTGCCCTTGTAGCGTGGCTTATACTTTGGGCCATTGGCACGCACCCGAACACGCGCGGCGTTGTAACGGCAAACACCGAAACGCAGCTGCGCACAAAAACATGGCCTGAACTTGCAAAGTGGTATCAGCTTTGGATTTTAAAAGACTTCTTCGAGTACACCGCAACGGCAATATACAGCCGTGAAGCGGATAAAGAAAAGAACTGGCGCATTGACGCCGTGCCGTGGAGCAAACAAAATACCGAAGCGTTTGCAGGCCTGCATAACGAAGGCAACCGCACAATCGTTATTTTTGACGAAGCATCGGCCATTGAAAATGTTATCTGGGAAGTATCAGAAGGCGCTATGACGGACGATAACACAGAAATAATCTGGTGCGTGTTTGGCAACCCAACCCGTAACAGCGGACGCTTTTATGACTGTTTCCATAAGCAGCGGGAACTTTGGCATACACGGCAGATTGACAGCCGCACGGTAAAAATATCCAACAAAGCACGTTTGGAAGAATGGCGGCAGCTTTACGGCGAAGATTCGGACTGGTTTAAAGTGCGCGTGCGCGGCGAATTTCCTTCGGCATCGGATAAGCAGTTTATACCGACCAACCTTGTGGAAGAAGCGCGCAAGCGCCTGCTAAAGAAAAGCCAGTTTGATTTTGCACCGGTAATTATCGGCGTTGACCCGGCATGGACAGGTGAGGACGCGCTGACAATCTACCTGCGGCAGGGACTGTACTGCAAGCGCCTTTTAAAAATGGCCAAAAACGAAAACGATATCGAAGTAGCCGGTATGATAGCCCGCTTCGAGGATGAGTACAACGCCGATGCAGTGTTTATCGACTTGGGCTACGGCACCGGTATTAAAAGCGCAGGCGACGCTTGGGGCAGGAACTGGACGCTTATTGCTTTTGGCGGTAAAAGTACACGCCCGGACTGTAAAAACAAGCGTGCTGCTATGTGGGCGGATATGAAAGACTGGCTGCGTAATGGCGGTGTGCTGCCGTATGATGACCAGGAACTGGCGGACGATTTGTGCGGTCCGGAAACAGTACCGAACACCAGCGGCTTGGTGCAGCTTGAAAGTAAAGATAAAATGCGTGAGCGCGGGCAGCAAAGTCCGAACTGCGCCGACGCATTGGCGCTTACCTTTGCGCAGCCTGTACTAAGCAGGAAACAAATTGAATTTGAACAGCAAACACAGATAGAAAAATATGACCCGTTTAAGGGAATGTGAAAGGCGGTGAGAACATGGAATTAAAACTGCAATTACACGGCGGCGGTGGAGGCGGTGGAAGTAGTGAACCTGTAAAGCAATCTGCACCGGGCAGCAGTGCTGTTGCTACAATCGACAACGCAACGGAAGGCGAACGCCAGCGCCTGCGTGAACAGCTTTCGAGCGCACGCGGCCGCAGGTACACCAACAAAACGGGCAACACTACGGCGATTGCCGAAAGCTTTAAGAAAGTGTTTTTGGGGGAATGACGCATGAAGTACGAAGAAAAGCTGTTTGATACGCAGCTTTTAAAAAGCGCGCAGCATATCGTTACCCAACTGCACAACGAGCGTACCCGTTATGAACAAACATGGCAGCAGCTATCAAAGTACATTTTTCCATATCGCGGTAGGTTTAATGAAGAACAGCATACACGCGATGGAGAGAGGCGTGACCAGTACCTTTTAAACCCTTTCCCGATGAATGCGGTATCCCGCTGCGCAGCAGGTTTGCACAGCGGGCTGACGTCACCATCGCGCCCGTGGTTTGAACTATCATTGCAGGACACCGAAAAGGCACAGTACCATCCGGTACGAATGTGGCTTGATGATGTGCACGACATTATGATGGCAATCTACGCACGCAGCAACACCTACGCTATGCTGTACCATATCGAACACGAGATGGCGCAGTTTGGCACGGCGGCGCTAATGCTGGAAGACTACAACACCGGCATTTGGCACAAAGCCTTTACCTGCGGCACGTATTGCGGCGGTATTGACGCACGCGGACGTATAAGCATGTTTGCCCGGCGCTTTAGCATGACGGCGGCGCAGCTTGTAGCCGAATTTGGCTATGAACACTGTTCACTTGCCGTACAGAACAGCTACAACGCCAACGATTTAACAACCCGGTTTGACGTGGAAATGCTTATCATGAAAAACGATAAGTATGACCCGGACAAGCTGGAAATGGGCAATTTTCCATGGCAGGCAGTGTACTACGAAAAAGGCACAACCGAAAAATTCCTGCGCATATCCGGCTATAACGAACAGCCTTTTTTAATGCCGCGCTGGCATGTAACGGCCGGCGAAACTTACGGTACAGGACCAGGGCATATGAGCCTGGGCGATTGTATGCAGCTGCAAAAGCTGGAAGAAAACAAACTGCGCAGCACAGATAATGTTGCGGACCCGGCAATGATGTTCCCGGCATCCGCAAAGAAAGTATCGACGCAGCCGGGCGCTAAAAACTATGTGCCGGACGGTACGCAAATGACTGCGTACCCGCTTGTGCCGCCGAACGCAAAGCCGTATGAAGGCATTATGATGCTTGTACAAGAGAAAGTGCAGAGTATCGGCGACAGCTTTTACAACAACCTTATGGCCATGCTGACAAGCCAGACGCATCCGCAAATGACGGCGCGTGAGATTGCAGAACGCCATGAAGAAAAACTTTTGCTGCTTGGGCCTGTTTTGGAACAATTTCACGGCGAAGTGCTTAACGTATTAACAAAGCGCTGCTTTGGCATTTGCCTGCGTAACGGATTGTTGCCGCCAATGCCGGAAGAAATCACGGAAGATGATTTAAAAGTCAACTTTGTATCGCTTTTGGCGCAGGCGCAGAAAATGGCGGCAATGCCCGCCGTTGAGCAAACGCTGGGGCTTGTGGGTAATTTGGCGGCGGTGTACCCGGAAATTCTGGATAACATTAACGCCGACGAAGCTATCCGCCTGGCAGCAGACATTAAAGGCACGCCGGAGAAAATGATGCGCAGCGAAGAAGAAGTTGAAGAACTGCGCAGGCAGCGCGCCGAAGCGCAGCAGCAGCAAATGCAGGCGCAGCAAATGGCGGCGATGGCGCAGCCCGCAAAGGACATGGCGGAAGCCGCGCGCCTTATGAGCGAAACGCCTACTAACGGCACAGGCAACGCTTTGGCAGATTTATTAGGGGGTGCCGTATGATAGACCAGGACTTAAAAGACATTATGGAAACAGAAGGCGGCAGGCGCTTTATATACCGCCTTTTGCAAGATTGCGGTACGGATAATACCGCGCTGATAATTGAGCCTTATGCCAACACATACCATTTAGGCAGGCGCAGCGTGGGCATGGATTTGTTAAAACGTATCCGTGACTTGCCCGGCGGCTGGGAGCTGGAATGGCAAATGCGCATGGAAGCGCGGGCGCAGCCGCAGGAAAAACCAAAAAGAGATTTTTACGGACAATTTACAGGAGTGAATGAAAATGATTAAACCCTTTTATGAAGCGGACGGCGCGGGCGGTGGTGGCGCACCGGCAACACCAGCAGAACCAGCACCAGCAACTCCACCGGCGGCGGAACCTACCGGCGGCGTACAAAACATTATGACGGCACTGGACGGCGCACCGGTAACACCGGCTGAACCGGCACCGGCAGCACCTGCAACGCCGGAGCAGTATACCTTTAACCTTGGCGAAGGCTTGACCATCAGCGACGAGCAGCAGGCAAGGTTGACGGAAATTGCCAAAAGCGCCAACATGACGCAGGAAACGGTGGACGCGCTATTGGAAATGCACAGCAATATTATGCTGGATACCATCCGCCAGGCGGAAGACCAAAAGAACGGCTGGGTAAAAGAATGCCACGAGCAGGGGCTTGCCGACAAAGTACACCTTGGCTACGCCAAAAAGTGCCTTGATACCTTTGGCGGCGGCAAAGCAACGCAGGCGCTTGTGGACACCGGCGCTATTAACCATCCGGAAGTGCAGCGTATGTTGCAGCGCATCGGCGCGCTTATCAGCGAAGATACCGGCGCGACCGGCGGCGGAAACCCAACACCGAAACCATTATCCGACGCTGACATTATGTTCCCAAACTCTAAATATTAAAATGAGGTGAATGAAAAATGGCTTTAAACTTGTATGGACAAAGCGGCCTTGCAACTCTTTACGATATGGCGGCGCGCCTGGGCGCGAAAGGCGACAGAATGGCGCAGCGCATTGTGAAATTGCAGGCACAGAAAAACGACGTGTGGCAGGTAATGCCTTTTAAACCGTGCAATGACGGAACAAAAGAAGTAGTGCAGCTGCGCGAACAGTTGCCGGAATTGGCATGGCGTATGATTAACCAAGGTAGCGAAACGGTAAAAACCGGCACGAAACAGGCCAGCTACACTACAGGCGGGCTGGAAGCATTCAGCACTGTTGACGAACGCGCACTTGCCATGAACGGCAACAGCAATCAGTGGCGTTTAAGCGAAAATGACGGTATTCAAACTGCAATGAGCAATCAGATGTCTGAAACTATCTTCTACGGTGATGAGAAAGTAAACCCCGCAGGTTTTACCGGTTTTGGCGCACATTATTACAGCAAGACCGGCACCGGCATTTGGGGCGAACAGATTATTGACGCTGGCGGCACCGGCAGTAACCTTACTTCTTTGTGGGTAGTAACTTTTGGTATGGATACCGTATACGGCATTACCCCGTCGAACATACCGGCAGGATACCGTTATAAAGATAACGGGCGTGTACAAGTTGCTGACCCCAATGGCAAAAAATTCTATGCTTATGAATCGCAGTTTAACTGGGACATGGGCATTGCCATCCGTGACCCGCGTTATGTAGTGCGCCTTGCCAATATCGACACCACGGACCGTGACGACACCACGTTTATTGAAAAGTTGATTGAAGCGGTAGACCAGATTTATGACCCGGATAAAGGCAAAACCGTACTGCTTTGCAACCGCAAAGTAAATACCTATATCAGCATCTTGGCGCAGAATAAAAACAATGTTAACCTGCGCATTGATGAATTTGCCGGCAAAAAGATTACGCATTTCTGGCAGTACCCGATTCTGCGTAATGATGCAATTCTTAACACCGAAAGCCAGATTGTTTAAAAAGGGGGCATAATAAAATGGCAGTAATTGACGCAGCATTAGTATTTGCAAACAATGTTGCCGCAGGCACAACCGTTAACAGTGATGTGTGTGACCTGGGCAAAAACGGCAGCCTTGTGCATCAGATTTATGTATCCGTTAAATTAACCGAAGGTGTAACCGCAGGTGCAGTAGAAAGCGTGAAAGTGCAGACTTCCGCCAGCAGCGAATTTACCAGCCCGGTTGACGAAATGACGGTGAACATTAAACCGGACAAAACAAAACAGAAAAAGCCTTGCACGCTTGCGCAGTTCTATTGCCCGCTTGAACCTTCCGCACGCTATGTGCGCCTTGTTATTTCCGGCAGCACAACTTCTACCACGGCGGCAGAAAACATTGCAGGCGGCAAGCTTTGGGCATATATCAGCCCCGACGTGCAAGTACCTATTTAACGAGGTGGCAGCATGAAAACATACATATGCCGCAAAACATGCCAATGGCAGCACCGTATATGGCATGTGGGCGACAAAGTAACAACGGCGGAAAAACCGCCGGAACACTTTGTTGAAACTAACGAAGCGCCGGTAAAAGTTATTACTCCCCCGGCAGAAAAGCCGGTGCAGGGTATTGACGATACGCTGGGCGATGAAAAAGAAGGCTTTAACATTATGGCCTTTAAAGCAAAGCTGCGCAAGCTGGGCATTGAAGTAACCAACAAAGACAGCAAGGAAACCGTATTAAAAAAATACGAGGAATACAAGCAAATGGTTGCGGAAGCTGAAAAAGCCGGAATCGAAGTGCCGGACGGTGCAACAAAAGACGAAGTGCTTGCCTTAATTGGCGGCTGATAAAAGGCAGGGCTTAGGCCCTGCTTTTGTTATTGAGAGGTGAAAGCATGAATAAAATTGAGATATGCAATATCGCGCTGGCACGCATCGGCGTTGCGCCTATTGAAACCATGAACGAAGCATCGGAAGCGGCGCGCGCCTGCAACCAGTATTATGACTTTGTGCGCCGCAACGTGCTGCGCAAATACCCATGGACCTTTGCCACGCGCCGTGTAACGCTGGCGCAGATTGACACGCAGCCGCCGGATTATAAATATGCGTACCGTTATCCTACAGACGCATTGGCATTACGTAAAATGTATAATAAAACCTATTGCGGCCTGCCGGAAAAGAACAGGTACAAAATTATATCTGACCAGGGCGGGCGCGTAATATTTACCAACGTTGAAGCGGCGAACATTGAATACACTGCCGACGTGCAGGACGTAACCTTGTTTGATGATGAGTTCATCGAGGCGTTAGGCTGGAAGCTGGCGGCGGAAATTGCTTTTATGCTTACCGGCAATATGAACATAGCGCAGACCTGCGTGCAGGCATATAATGCTTATTTTGCCGAAGCATCGGCAGACAACGCGCAGGAAGAAAACGTGCCCGATGCACAGCTTGACAGATTGGCTCTGGCGCGTTTTACGGGGGTGGGCTAACATGTATATGCTTAAACCTTCTTTCGCCGCAGGTGAGCTATCCCCGGCGATGTACGGACGTACGGATATAGCAAAGTATGACGTTGGCGCGGCGAAGTTAGAAAACTTTATTGTTTTGCGTTACGGCGGCGTGCAGAACCGTGCGGGTACAAAATATCTTGCGACAACGGCGGGTAATAAAAAAGCCGTGCTGCTGCCGTTTAGGTACAACGTGGAGCAAAATTTTATTATTGAATTTACGGCGGGTAAAATACGCTTTTATACGCAGGGTGAACTTGTAACAAAAGATGGTGCGCCGTATGAAATAACAAACGATTACACCGAAGAAGAACTGGACAGTTTGAAATATACGCAAAGCGCCGACGTCATGTTTTTGGTGCAGCCGAACCATCCGCCTGCTACCTTAACCCGCTATGCAAATGATAACTGGACCTTTGAACGCATGGATATAACGGGCGGCCCGTTTGCAGACAGCGAACTGACGGCAGAGAGCACAAATACAATAACCTCATCGGCTACAACGGGCGAAGTAACACTTACGGCCAGTGCGGATATTTTTACTGCCGACATGGTAGATGATTTAATCGCGCTGACGCATTTTGTAGACAGCGATTATAAAAAAGGCACGCCGTCAGCTAACGGCACAAACCTTATTGTGAGCGTATTGCCGCATAGCAGCGTATATGTAGAAAGCTTCGGCTTTTGGGATGGTAACTTTACGCTTGAAAAATATGACCGCTTGACCGGGCAGTGGGTAAAAATCCGCAGCCAGAGCGGCAACCGCAGCCAGAACTATAATATGACCGAAGAAAACGATAGTGACGAGATAACGCAGTACCGCGTAACCAGTACCGAATTTAATACCGATGTGTGGAGCGGTGAAAATGAACAACAGCGCGGCTACATTACCATACAGGCTTTCGGCAATGATTACACCGGGCATGTGCTTATTACTGGCTATACCAGTGCGACGCAGGTAACAGGCACCGTTAAAAAACAGCTTGCCAGTACGGAAGCGACAAAAGATTATCAGTTTGCCAGCTGGAGCCAAAAGAACGGCTTTCCTACCTGCGCAGGCTTTTTTGAGGACAGATTGGTATTTGCCGGAAGTAAGGCAGAGCCGCAGACATTTTGGGCCAGCAAAACAGGTGATTATTATAACTTCGGCACATCCATACCGGCGCTGGATAACGATGCAATTACTGCAACGCTGAATGGCGGGCAAATGAACGGTATAAAAGCCATTATTGCTTTTGGCGAGATGATTTTATTAACGGCCGGTGGCGAATATAAAGTAACCGGCAATGGTAAACCAATTACCGGTGAAAACGTATTGAGCCAGGCGCAGGAATACCGCGGCATTTCCGACGTGCCGCCGGTAACGGTAGGCAGCCGCATTGTGTATTTGCAGCAGCAGGGCAGCATTATACGTGACCTTGCTTACAGCTACGACGTTGACAAATACACAGGCGACGACCTTAACCTTCTGGCATCGCACCTTTTCGAACGGCACAAAATTACAAGCATGACCTATCAGCAGACGCCGAATAGTATTGTATGGTGTACGCGTGATGATGGTGTACTGCTTGGCCTTACATACCTTAAAGAACAGGACGTTTACGCATGGCATCAGCACAGCACGGCGCACGGTAAATTTATCAACGTATGCAGCATATCTGGACAGCAGGAAGATGAATTATACTGCGTTGTGGAACGCGACGGCAGCTATTTTGTGGAACGCATGGAAATGCGCGAAAAAAGCGCAGAGCCGCAAGACCAATACTTTGTAGACTGCGGCGTTACCGTATCCGGCAATACCAAAACGAATGAGGTAACAGGCCTTGACCATTTGGAAGGTTACGAAGTGGCAATACTTGCCGACGGCAACGTGCAGCCGCTGCAAACCGTAACTGACGGCAAAATAACATTAAAGCGTGCATACAGTAAAATACATGTAGGCTTGCCGATACATGCGGAAATGCAAACCCTGCCATTGGAATTTAACGCCGAAGACGGGACCTTTATGAGCCGCAAAAAAAGAGTAAGCGCTTTAATGGCAATGTTTAAAGACAGCCGTGGCGGCTTGTACGGCATCGGCGATGGGCCGAAGAATGAATTTAAGTGGCGCAGCACGGAAAAATGGGGAGACCCTATTGCACTGTTTACCGGCAAAAAGAAAATGCCGGTGCCGCAGGCAAACTGGAACGAAACTGTAATGGTAACGATAAGCCAGGAAGACCCGCTGCCGCTGACCATACTTTCGCTTGTGCCGCAGATTGAGGCAGGTGGTTAAAATGTACGAATTTACAGTACCGACAAAAAAAGATGCTGTTTATATAGCGGAAAACTTAAAACAAAACAACCGACAGGAAGTGCTGGCGGTGATAGGTAATAACTGCTTAACGGATATTTTGCGCAGCATGGAAGCAAGCGATATGTTGGGCTGTTTTAAATATAACGGAAAGCCCCTTGCCATATACGGTGTAATACCTGACAGTATTATGGGCAATACAGGCATAGCGTGGTTGCTATTCAGCGCCGAAGCAATGCAGCATAGGCAAGTGGTAGGACGCTATACAAAACGCGGCATACAGGCAATTATGGCAAAATATGAGTTTGTTTATAACTGGGTAAATACTGGGAATAAAGATATAATCCGTTGGCTGAAATGGTTGGGCGCAAAATTTAAAGGACCGTACAAACACGGCATTTATGGAATAGAACATTATTACTTTTATTTTGAAAGGAGCGGTGACTAATGGGCGTGGGTGTAGCAATAGGCGCAACGCTTTTGGGCGGCTATTTGCAGGGGCGTGCGCAGCAGCAGGCGTATGAAGCGCAGGCGCGGCAGGCAGAGCAAAATGCACAGATAGCATATAATAACGCGCAAAAATTGCAGGAGCAGGGCGAACAGCAGGCGCAGAATAACGCAGTAAACGAAGAAAACAAGCGACGCAGAATATTGCAGCAGCGCGGCCGTAACATTGCCAATGTTGGCGCCTCTGGCGTGGCCATGAGCGGCAGTGCTTTGGACTTTATGGCAGACAGCGAATATAACGCTGAAATGGACCTGGCCATTGACCGCTGGAATGGACGGCAACAGGTTGACCAGTATATGCAATCAAGCACGGATAATTTAAACCAAGGCGACGTTTACAAGCGCAACGCCAGTCAGTACCGCAAGGCGGGTAAAAAAGCTATGATGAATAGTATGCTGCAATCAGGGTTAAGCCTTGCGGCCAATCTTTACAGCCCTAAAAGCGTGGGCGCGCAGAAGCAGGCACAAACCGGCAACGGCGATTGGGGCAAAAGCAATTATAACTATAGCTTAGGCACCGGCACGGATACCATACGCCATTTTAACAGCGGCACGCGTGGCTTTGAATATGCGGCGGCGGGAACTCCGATTTATCAGCAGCGTGGTTTGAATACTGTTCGTAAAGGTTATGGCAGCTTGAGTTGGTAAAAATAAAACGCCTGCATAAAAAAGCAGGCGTTTTATTATGTAAATTATTAAAAATATGTGGCGTAAACATAAGTTCAATGGTATAATCTATTTAACAAAAAGCAACGTATAGTTGCATAAAAGGTGATAACTATGACGGCAGAAAGCAGCTTGTTTTGCTTAACAGTTGAATATGACAAGCAATCTCCTAACCCGGAAAGGGTATTTTTAGGCATTGCTAAAACGCTGGAAGCATTTAAAGCTTTAGATATTCAGCTTGCAAGCAGTGTTGATAACAGCATAGAAACGGAAATGCTGCTGGAAGATGTCGAAAGAGGTTCTATAAAGCTTTGGCTTAAGAATGTATTAAAGAGCATACCTGACAGTGCAATAGAAGACTTGGAATACAAAAAAATAATAGGGCATTATTTGGTGAAGGCTAAATACTACGTATTGCAAAAATGTTCTGATGTTGATGAAATAAAAGATGCAGAGTATGTAGAAGAAATTGAAAACGGCATAAAAGAAATAGCTGATGAAACAGGTGCAAACGGTCTTGGCATATATACGGCACCACCGCGTGAAGCACTTTTGACAAGCGTAAGCAAAATGAGTGAAGCTTATGAACTTTTTGACAGTGCTAATGTTATTACAATGGAAGACGGCGAAGGGAACAGGCTTACTTTAAATACAGATTTCCGCTTAACGGCAGAAAACATTGATGAATTATGTGCCGGCGAAACAATTGAGAACGATGCGGAACTTATTTTAAAAGTAAGAAAGCCGGACTTTTTGGCAGATACTTTATGGACATTTAAACACGGCACGGAAACCATACAAGCTAAAATTGATGATAAAGAATGGCTTGGCAGATATTTAAACGGCGAAGAAGCGGTGCTGCCCGGAGATTCATTAAGGGTAAGAATACACAGCGTGGCTACTTATGATAATGGGCAAAACTTAATGAAAACAAAGTACAGCATAATTAAAGTGATAGATATTGTGCATAAAGAACGTGTTGAAACAACCAGCTTAAAATTTTAAAAACAAAACGCCTGCACTTGATTGTGTAGGCGTTATTTTTATTATTCTTTAGTTATGATAAATCTAAAACACAAATAATGAATTACAAATATTATTGATAAATAAAAGTATGATTCGTGCCAAAACACATGGCTAAAAGGCAGGTGATAAATGGGATTAAAGAAAGCTACAAGCGGTATCCATATTGCAGAAGATATACGCCGTTTAGTAGAAAAATAAAACCCGAACCAAAACAAAGAATAGGCGGTTATATAGCAGTGCAATAATTGATAATTTGAAATATCTTTAAAACCAAAATTTGCAGCCCACAGCAAGAATGACATGGTGATTAGAAAATATAAATCGGTTAAAATAAAATCTTTCGGCGTGGAAATTTTGAATGTGAACATTTTAATCCTTTCAATAGCCGAAAAAGCGATAGGTGTTAGCCGATTCTAAATTATCTACTCTGTACTCGACATCTTCAATTCTATTCTCGAGTTTTTCAAGATACACTTGTTGCATTTGTTTATCATAATCATCTTCAATTCTTGATTCTAATTCATAACACATAGAACGCAATTCTGATATATCATTATGGGCAATGCTTAATTGAAAAACTAAAAAGATAATCATAATCAGCAAAAACCATATAATTTTTATACTGTTTTGTTGCGTAAATTGCGCCATTCTTTCAAAAAACAAAATAAACACTTCCTTAAAAATTATTTTTCACAATTATATCACAATGCAGAAAAATAAACAAATTACTTGACTTATGCACGCGCATAATATAAAATATATGCGAGGGCAAAAGTGAGGTGATAAAATGAGCCCACGAACAGGAAGACCGCCGAAAGCGGATAAAGCACGCAACAAGAGTTTAAACATACGTTTAACAGAAGATGAGCTTGCAAGAATTGAACAATGCGCAGAAAAATTACAAAAAAACAGGACAGATACGATTATGTATGGCATTAAACTCATTGAAGCAGAAAAATAAAATACACCCGCCAGACCGTGGAAAGTAGAGCGAGTGTATTTCAAGTAGAAGCTTGCGCCTCTATGAAATATTGTAACATAAAGGCGCGCTTCTTTCAAATGAAAGGAGTAAACCATGGACAGCTTAGTTGAAATTAGAAATAATGAAGTAGTGGTATCCAGCCGTGATGTTGCAGAAAAATTCGGGAAAGAACATAAGCATGTTTTAGAAAACATCCGACAAATTTTGGCAGCCGAAAATTCGGCAACCAAATTCTTTAAAGAAACTACGTTTCAAAATCGTGGCAAGCAATATCCTGAATACTTAATGAACCGTGACGGCTTTACACTTTTGGCAATGGGCTTTACCGGCAAAGAAGCTTTGCAATGGAAACTGAAATACATTGCCGCATTTAATGAAATGGAAGAGAGGCTGAAAAGCGGGCGACTGTTATCATCATCGCCCACGCGGGGCGGAAGCAAAGTAAAATATTATAAAGGCATTGCCGTAATAACAAAAAAAGATTTGGCGGCAGAACTTGGAACGCAAACCACAGCCGTATATTATTACACAATCAAGCCGGGCTTTATGGAAAAGGGTAAAGATTATTTTACGATAGGCGGTACGGAGCTTGCAAAGTTTAAAAAGCAAAACGGAATGAGCAAGCATTGCACTGCTCTTACCATAGTTACTTCCAGCGGAGTAAGCAAAATTTATGAGGCCATGGGCAAAGAAATTGAAACTGCTGCAATACAGGGTCCGAAAGACATTGCCAAAGCTAAATTTAAAAAGCTGCCGCTGGAAATACAACGGCGTATAGAAACAATGGCAGTGGATGAAGAACTTATGGACCAGTACGAAAATGCCATTATGAAATTAAGCGGAGAAACGGCAAGCGTGGTAGAAGATTTACTGGAACGTTATGCAGAACTGTATCACAGCTATTACTCCAATGAAGAAAAATTAACGACTGACGGTATAGAAGCCGATAAACGGCTTGAATACCACAAGCTGTACCGCGAAGCATATGGGAAAGGAGCAACGGCATAAATATTTATAAAAGATATATTCTGAATGTAAATTACATTTTTAAGTAAAAGCCATGATAAAATAATAGAGTAAAATTAAATTGAACATGTAAGTAAAGCTTACAAATTAGCGCCTGCGCTTGCGGGCGCTTTTTTTATTATAAAAAAGGAGTGATATTATGCCGGTAATAAACGTATTTGAGCAAAACGCGCAGCTGGGCAGGCCGGTAGACAATACCAGCCGCGTGCGCCCGGATAACAGCGGTGCTATGGCAATAGCGCGCGAGAATGCAGGGATAGCGCGTACTTTTGCGGTGGGAGTGCAGAACTTGCAGGAGCAAATTGCAACGGCAGATGTAATGGCGGCGAACAATGAGTATAACCGCCGTGTAACGGAACTGGAAAACAAACTTATGCAAAACAAGGAAAGCAATGCCTTTGAAAACGTGGCGAAGCTGGACGAAGGACGGCAGAAAATAATGCAGGATATTTTGCAGAAAGGCCCGCAGACTTTACGTTACGGAGCGGGCAACCGCGCATTTGTAAACAGTGCAGACCGCGACTATGTTGGTCAGCGTGCCCGTATGCAGCGGTATCAGATAGGCGAAGCCGAAAGATACCAGGATACGCAGCTTAATTTACAGCTTGAAAATAACATGAAAAATGTGGCAGCCGATTACAGCGATAGCGTTATTATGGATAACATTTACCGCGGCGACGTGGCGGTGGCGGCAAGGTACTATAACTATGGGCCGGAGCGCATTGAACTGGAACAAAACAAATATCGCGCGGCTCTTGCCAAAACGGCGGTGGACAGTGCTTTTGCCACAGGCGATAATGACAGCGCAGAACGTATATTAAATGATTACCGCGGCTTGTTTACCCCGGCAGAATATAACCGTTATAAAAACGCTGTGTATGAATACAAAGCGCAGGAATACGAATATAACCTTGCCGACAGCCTTATTAACCAGTACGGCGATGACGAAGCAGCGATAGAGGCGGCGCTTGAAAACGGTGACTACATGGCATACACGCCGGACGGAAAACTGGATTTAGAACCGCCGGGCAATACGTGGATTGCCAAAGCAGGAGTAAGCCTTGACGGTGCACAGCAGCAAACGCGCAGCGGCGTTGCGGAACTGGCGGCGTGGTATAAAGCACAGAGCGGTGAACCGCTTTTGATTACCAGCGGGACGGACAGCACCAATTTACATGCAGCAGGCAAGCGAAGCCATGGCGGCGGGTGGAAGGTTGACGTGGCAAGCGACTGGCTTGAAGCGCCGGAGAACCGCAGACGGTTTATTCAGTATGCAAAAAGCCTGGGCGTTGTAACGCTTGACGAATACGAAAGCCCTTCGGCGAACAGCACCGGTGGGCATTTGGATTTGGACTTTACGGATTATAACGGCGGCGGCAACCGCAAATTAAATTTTGCCGAACGCCAGCGGACAATGAGTAACGTGCGCAGCAAATTAAGGCAGCGCCGTGCGGCAGAAAAAGATAGAATAGATAACTTTACCGACGGTATGATAAATACCATATACAGCTGGCAGCAGCAGGGCGTGCCACGTGCGCAGGCAGAACAGCAGATAAGGCAAATGGCGGGCGCAAATATAGCCATGGGAAAAGAAATGCTGAACGCTTTAGATTATTTTTACAGCGGCGACAGCAAAGGCATGGAAAGCTGGCAGATTGACGCAGTAAACGATGCTTTGGCTGCCGGGCAGTTCCAAAACAGCCAGGAATATATACAATACCTGCAAAGGAGCGGCGCAAACCAAAAACAGCTTTATGAAGCAAATAAAACGTATCAGCAATGGCGCAACGGTGAAGGCGATTTTGCTTATGACTGGAACAGCATTAAAGCCGAAGTATGCGCCGGCCTTAAAGGCGATGCTGCTGAAATTGCATGGCGAGATGCACAGGCCCGCGGCAAATTGTATATTGCCGAATTTACAGCTAAAAATAAACATCAGCCTACACGCTATGAACTTGTGGAATATTTACGCGAAGGAAATACAAAACACTATTACGGCGCATACCGTGACGGCAGTGAATGGTTCTTTAGCAACTGGCTTGAACTCAGCGATAACCGCTTGGCGGCAAGCGGCATCGGCAGTGTAGAACGTATTGATAATGACCTTTATGACGTACATTATCTTGACGGCAGGCGCGAGCAAATGAACGCTTACCGGCTGCATTTATTAACGAGGTGGTAATAATGGACGAAAAGCGTTATAACGAAATAAACACAGCGGTACAGAAAATAGCAAACGGCTATACGGCATACAATGCGGTGAACCCGTATTACGGAGCGAAAAGCGGCATGGATGTTGATGAAACATACGGCTTTTTAAATAAACAGGCAGCTTACGATGCTGACTGGAAAATTGCCAAAGGCTTTTATAACGGACTTGTTGCAAACACCGGCAGGGGCATAATGGGCGCGCTTGCTTTAGTGCGCGATATGAATATTGACAGCCTGAAAGAGCGTGGACTTGCCTATAACGAAAACACAGCATTTGAAGATGTGGCCAACAGCGATGTTTTAACACCGTATGATGTAAAAGGCCGCAACGAATTAGAACAGCTTGGCATAGATATTGCCAGTGGCGCGGGGCAACTTGCAGGGCAGGCGGCGACAACGGCATTAACTGGCGGCACTGGAAGCATGGTTGCTATGGGCACGCAGATTGCAGGCAACCAATATTTAGATTTGCGTCAGCAGGGTGTAAGCGCAGAAAATGCACGCTGGCCTTCGATTACTAACGCCTTAATGCAGGCGCCGCTTGAAAGGTTTGGTTTAGAAGGTATACTGGCAAAATTACCGGCTAAAAGCGTGCTGCGCGAAAAAGCAAAGCGCATAGCACAGGCGGCAATAACGGAAGGTGTAACCGAATGGATGCAGCAGTACCCGGAAGAAATAACAAACTTGTACGCATTGCAGCCTGGCGACAGAAATGACCCGGAACAGCGGCGCAAGGCGTGGTTTGCTGCCGGGGATGAGTTTATTAGAAACTTTGGCGATATTACCCGCGAGGGCGCTTATGCAGGCTTGGTAGGCGGTATGCTTGGTGGTTTTGGCGGCGGTGTAAACGTTATGTTCCGCAGTGTTGACAGGCAAATTAGAAAACAAGTTCATAATGAACTTTTGCAGGATACAGCAAAACGCATTGACAATGTAAAAAAATCCGGGATAAGCCCGGACTATGCCCGTAATGTAATTAACGCCAATAACCCCGGCGACAAGATTTATGTTGACGGTGAAACAATGCACCAGTATATGCAGAGCGGAAATGCCACGGAAATTGCCAAAAACATTGGCGTAACAGAAGACGAAGTGCAAAAGGCTGCGGAAAGCGGAACTGATGTTGCTATTAACCGTGGCGACTTTGAAGCGGCGGCGGCTAAAATGCCTGACTTTTTTGAAAGCGTGCAAAACGGCGTAGCTTTTGAAGAAGGCGGTTATACATTAACCAAAGCGCAGCTTGAAGAAGAACAACAAAAACTGCTGCGCGAAGTGCAGCGGGAAGACCCGTTACTCAGGCAGCAAATGGATGATTTCCGTATGCAGATGCAAAGGGCCGGCGTAAATAAAAAAGATATTGACAAGACAATACTAATGCTTGAAGCACATGCGATGGCAACGTACCCGGACGAGCCTTCACGCTTTTTTATTGAGCATCCGCTTGAAATACAAAGAATTGTAAGGCCGCAAAATGGGAAGGAGTATTTTCAGACTGCAAGTGCCAACGAAAGGCTTTTACAAGATGAACAGAATTTTGCAAAAACCGTTGATGATTATGTAGCCGGTAAACTTAATGAAAGCAGCGTTTATAATGTAATGACAACGCCACTTGCCTTAAAAGTTGCCGGGGCAAGGCTGCTGCCGCTTAAAATTGACGGCAGCAAATTTGAGCATATTTTAAAATACCATGCTGACGGCATGACGCCGGAACTTTTAAAACAGGTGCCGCGTGCACTGGCAGACCCGATGATGATTTTAAACAGCTATGCCGGGCGTAAGGTAGTTGTGCTTGACTTGAAAGATACAAACGGCGCAACCGTTATTGTACCGGTAGAACTTGACCAGAAAAGGCAGAGCCAGCAATACGAGGTAAATATACTTAACAACGCCTACGGCAAAGGCGATGAAAACGGAACAAATTATAATTGGTTCATTGAGCACAACATGAAAAAGGGACGTGTTGTATATATAAACAGAAAAAAGACTGCTGAGTGGTTGCAATCCAATAGCAGCGATTCCGCTATCGAAGGCGACCTTCTCGGCAATCTTTCTAATAATATTATACCAAATGAGGATGATTTACGCAACGAACGCGAGGCCAACGAAGGGTATTATCAATCTGCCGATAACCAACAGGAAAAGAAACCGCATAAAGGCTCTTTTAGAATGAATGACAAAGGGCAATCAGTTATAGAATTATTCCAGACTGCTGATAGCTCTACAATCATACACGAGTTGGGACATTATTTTGTGGAAGCGTTGGCACGTGATGTAAATAACGGAAGGGCAACAGAGCAGCAGCAGCGTGACTGGGAAACACTTTTAAAATATGCTGAAACAACAAATGAGGAATGGCTGGCACCGAAAAGTGCGAAAGATAAAGTACACTGGCACGAACGTTTTGCCACGGGCTTTGAACAGTACCTTATGGAAGGCAAAGCGCCTAACCGCGAAACGAGAAGTGTATTCCGACATTTTAAAAAATGGTTGCTAAAAATTTATCAAAGCATAGAAGATTTTTTAAGAACTCATAAAGAACATGCTGCGCCGCTTAACGATGAGGTGCGGCAGGTGTTTGGGCGTATGCTGGCGGCGGAAGAAGACGTGCGCGCTGCGCAGAAAATAGACGGATACTTTAATGACCTGCCTGCCGTTGTATTAGACAGCTTGCCGGAAAGCTGGCAAAAACGTGTTGACGATTTTGCAAACAGGGCAAGGGAGAAAGCCATTGACATACTGACGCAGAAAAGCCTTGCCAATTTTACACAGGACCGGAAAGAACGAATTGCAGAATACCGAAGCGAGATATTGCCGCAGGCGGAAGCTGACGTTAACAAAATGCCATTATATAATGCCGCTGATGATATTGAAACATATATTGGCGACGGCACGCGTACAGCCAAAAGTACGGCACGAAAATATTTAAACGCCGAAGGCAAAGTTTATGCGAACTGGCGTGAAGAATGGGAAGCAGTACGCGCGGATATTGACGAAAGACTGAATCCTATTATAGACCAGTTAAAAGCTGGTATGAACCAGGGCGTAAGCAGGCGGTATGATGAAGCATCTGGACGTTGGCTGCGTGAAAGTAATAATGACATGTGGTACAGGGAATGGTGGCGCGAGCATAAACGCCAGCCAACCGCCAAAGAACTGCGTGATATGGCATATGAAATTTATGTTGGCGATATGAATATGCCAGGATGGATAAATGACAGCGCAGAAGCGGCAGAGTATTTTGCGAATAATAAAGCAGAAATTGATGAACTTCTGGCGCGCGAAGAAGATTTGATTCAATACAAAGATGATGTTGCAAAGTATAGGCACAGAGGATTAACGGATAGTGACCGTATGACCTTTGACATGCTGGCGGAGCAATATGGATATACCTGCGGCGATGAACTTGCGCAAAAAATAATAAATTCGCCTACAAAGCAGGCGGCAATTTCAGCCCGTGCCGATGAGTATGTACAGCAGGCCTTCCCGGATATTTATAGAGAGCGGGAACTGGCGGCGGACGCAGTAAGGGAATCGCTTTACAATGATGACAGCGGCGCAGTAATAGGTTTGGAACAGCAGCTTATTCAAGATTATATAAGCGAAGCGCAAATTAAAAACCGTAGTGCAGAAGCAAACAGGCGCATTGCGGCGGCGCGCAGACAGCAGGCTGTTGTGGCGGCGCAGACGGAAATTAACAAAATGCCGGTAGAAGATGCCGTAAGGACAAGTAGGTTTATCAGTGCTGAACGTTTGGCGGCGCAAAAATCGGCAGAAGCAATGGCGCTTGGTGCGGCGGCACAGAAAAAAGCCAATGAAGCAACCAACGATGCAGCAAGAAGTGAAGCGCAGGAAAATGCTAATACCTTTTTCAGGCAGGCATTAAGATATAAAAACCAGCAGGCTTTTAACCACGCTATGGCACGCGAAAGCATGAAAATGCGTACTGCCGTTATCAAATATCGTAACTATATAAACAGGCAGTTTACGGCAAGCCGTAAAACATGGGTGAGCGAAGAACACTTTTCGCAGGCGGCGGCTATACTTGCGCGTATGGGCTTTGTGAGAAAAGATTATGACCCGTATTTGAAAAAACAGAAACTTGCTGATTATAACGCTGAAATGCAGGAACTTTACGGTACAGGTGCTATTGCAAGCTGGATAATGGACGAAAACAACAGCCTGCGTAACCCTATGCAGTTAACGTTTGGCCAGTTTGAGGATATAGCCGAAGCGCTGCAAAACATTAAAGCTAATGCCAAAGCGCAGGAAGGCAAGGGAACTTTAGGGCAGAATGTACCATTTAGCGATTTACTTAATGACATAATGCGGCATTTGGACAAGTTGGACACAAAGTTTTTGCCGGCCGCAGGCAAACGCCAACAGGCTACACCGCTTGCGAGAATGATTGCATCGGCGCGCAACATTGATAACCTGTTTGAATGGATGGATAAGTGGAGTTATGGATTTTTCAGCAAGGTGTTTGGAGAACAGATAAAGCACTGCAATGACCATGAAGCTGAACTTACTATGGCGTGGAAAAACCGGGTAACGGCTGCGCAGAAAGAATGGCTGCCGGATGCGGCGGCGAAACGTGAAGCCGACAGACGTTTTTATAGCGACGAACTTGGTTGTGATGTTGATAAACACGTGCTTGTGCGCCTATTAATGAACCTTGGTAATGAGGGTAACGCGCGTGTGCTTTGCAGCCGTCCACCTAATGCTATGGCGGGTAGTAAGTTATGGGTATACCCGGAAGGTAACATAACATATGAACAGGCAGTAATGGAAACCAAAGCCAACCTTTTAACATATTTGGGCGAGAACCTTACAGTTGCCGATATACAATATGCGCAGGATATGATTGACGCAGCCAATATGTATTGGGAAGAATTTTCGGCGCTTGAAAAACGCACTAAAGGTTTTGCGCCTAAAAAGGTTGAAGCACTGCCGGTTGAAATTACGCTGGCCGACGGAACTTCGGTTGTATTTAAAGGTGGGTATTTTCCACTTATCCGCGATGGCGAATTTGGCAGTAAACCGCAGGGGCAGGATGTTATTGTTTCGGACACTGAACCAAACCAGGGCAGAAATATCCGCACGCTGGCAACGGGCAACGGCAATTTAAAAGAACGTGTAAATGCTTCTTATCCGATTGATTTAACGCGCGGCGCAGAATTTTATGTAATGCAGAACGGCATCCATGACCTATGCTGGCGTGAAACATTGACAGGCTTTAGACGCATATTGAACGATGAAAGCATGTATACGATGTTAAAAGAAAAACTTGGACCGGCACAAATGCGTGTGTTTAGGGAAATGCTGGAAAAAGCAGCACAGCCATTTAAAATGCCGGGTACAAGCGAAGGAGAAAACCTGTTAAACGATGCAGCCGGTTGGCTTAGGCGTAAAACAGTGGCGGTGGCCATAATGGGCAATATTAAAACCATGCTGCAAAACGGCGGTAACTTGCTTTTATACGGCAGAAGTGTTGAAGGCTTTGGGTATGCAGACACTCTTGCGGCTATGGCAAACTGGGGTAAGAACTGGCAAAGCGGCGATGGAGAAAAGGGGCTGCGCGCGTTTGTAACTTCTAAGAGTGTATTTATGCGCGAAAGAACAGAAAACCCGGATATTACTTTACGTGAAATTAAAGATGAGGATAACCTTAATCCTATTGAAAAGAAAGCCATGGACTGGGGCGGTAAAGCTATGGCGTATACCGACAATTTTACTGCTATGCCGGTATGGGCGCAGGCGTATATGAAAAAGATTAACGCCGGGGCGACGGAACAGGATGCGGTTGACTTTGCCGATGCGGTTATACGCAGGACGCTTGGCAGCAGTAGATTGACGGATGTATCAAGCTTGCAGCGCGGCGGCAACCTGGCAAAATTATTTATGATGTTCCAGGGCTTTTTCAACACGCAGTACAACCAATGGGAGCGCCAATATGGCATGTTCCGTAACAAATGGAAAAAAGGCGATTGGCAATCACGGTTTGAAGCGGCGCAAAATATTTGCGCATTTGCTGCCGGTAAATGGTTTGCCGTATGCTTGGTTAACTTACTGCTTGCTGCCGAAAATCCGTTTGATGATGACGATGACGAATATATGAAAATAACCAAAGAATTATTCCATTATCCTATTAGTTTACTTGGACCTGTTGGAACTGCCGGTAATGCAGTTTTAGATAACGCTATGGGTTTTAGTGGCTATGGGTATAGGATGACGGCTGCGGAAAGTGCAATTAACAGCGTAATACGTACAGCAGGCAAGGTAAATAAAGTGGCTACGGACGAGGATTCTGAACTGACTGATTTAATAGAACCTGCGGCAACGTTAGGCGGTTATGTTGTTGGTGCGCCGGGAATAGTAAATAAATTATTTTTCAATGCGTGGGACATTTTGTATAATGATATGGAACCGCAGGTAGGCGATTTATTTAAGCGCCGGCCGGAAAGAGAAAGATAAAAAAATAATTCAAAATGTAAATTACATAATAAAGCAAAAAGCATGATAAAATAATACTGTAAATTTTTATAAGCACTTAGGCTTAACGGCTTAGGTGCTTTTTCTTTTAAGGTGGTGTAGAAATGACTGTTCAAAAAGATTTAGTAAAAAACATATACGTTGGCAATGGGAGCACAACGCAGTTTCCGATAACCTTTGACGTAAACGAAGAACAACCGGGTTATATACATGTTTATATTTCAAACGACGATAACAGTACAACGGAAACAGAAAATTATACGGTTGATTTAATATCTAAAATAGTGACATATCCAAAAAGCGGGGAACCGCTTGCAAGCGGGAAAAAACTTGTTATTATGCGTGAACTACCACTTATGCAGCTAATGGATTTAATTAATCAGGGCGACTATTACGCTGATGATGTGGAACAGGCCTTTGACGATAACATTATGATAGCGCAACAGCTTAATGAAAGATTGTCACGCGCAGTAGTTATGGATGTAAGTGTAGACGGGGCTAATTTTAATACAACATTGCAGTTGAAACCGGGAAAAGCAATAAAAATTAATGATTCTGGAACAGGATTTGAGTTAACGGAAGACCCGGCAGAAGTTTTACCTACTGCTGAAAACTTGTTAGAGCAAACTACTGAACAGGCCAACATTGCAACAAATAAGGCTAATGCTGCTGCCAAAAGTGCAACAAATGCAGCAGAAAGCGAAACTAATGCAGCAGAAAGTGAAGAAACTGCGCTGGACGCTGCCGACAGAGCAGAAGAAGCTGCAACGAAAGCCGAAACGATTGGTAATAAATATGGTGACTTAGATAACGCAATAGAAAATGTTAAAAACATTGCAACAAACGTCAATGTATTTATACCCAGCGTAAACGAACAGGGCGTTATCAGTTGGACAAACGGCGCAGGGCTGGAAAATCCGGAATCGGTAAATATTACCGGCCCGCAAGGCCCACGCGGATTACAAGGCGTAAAAGGTGAAAAGGGCGATACCGGCCCCGCCGGGCCGCAGGGTGTACAAGGAATGCAGGGTATACAAGGTCCTCGTGGCTATCAAGGCGAAAAGGGCGACACTGGGACAACAGGGCCGCAGGGCGAAACTGGACCGCAAGGTATACAAGGACCGCCGGGTGAAACTGGCCCACAAGGTGAAACTGGTCCACAAGGACCACAAGGCATACAAGGACCAAAGGGCGATAAAGGCGACAAAGGCGACACCGGAGCGAGTGGCGTACAGGTAAATGTAGACGGACATTATTGCTTTGAAGTATCAGCAGACGGGCATTTAATTTTACATTATGACGATAATGCAGCTGCTCCGAATTTTAGCATAGATGAAAATGGGCATTTAATTTACGAGATAGGAGATGAGTAATAATGGCAACGGTTGATTTAGGTTTAGTTAAAGGACCGAAAGGCGACAAAGGTGATACTGGCGCAACCGGCGTGCAGGGACCACAAGGTCCGGAAGGCGCACAGGGGCCTATTGGTTTAACAGGTCCGCAAGGTGAAACTGGTCCACAAGGACCCAAGGGCGATAAAGGTGATACTGGCGACACCGGACCGCAAGGCCCGGAAGGACCGCAAGGCGAACCGGGTGTGACAGGTCCACAAGGACCAAAAGGCGATACTGGCGCAACAGGACCGCAGGGCGAACAAGGAGAACAGGGCCCACAGGGCATACAAGGACCACAAGGCCCGACTGGTCCTATGCCTACAGATTATGTAAAGAGCGTATCAGCAAGTGGCGGTACTGTAACTATATCAAAAGGTGACGGTACATCTTCGAGTTTTAATACTATAGCAAATGCAACAAAAGCTACACAAGATGGTAACGGTAATAACATTGCCAACACTTATTTACCTAAAAGTGATGTAGCAAATAGCGCTAATAAAGTACCTCGTTTTAATTCTTCAGGGCATTTTGTATTTCCTGACGGCAGTGAAATGTGGGTGGAATAATGGCTATATTAAACAAGAAATTAAAAATCAAAGACAGCGAAGGTACTACCGTTGACTGTAATATTTACACAACACAAACAGAAGCCGGAGATTCCACATTGCAAATGGAAGTTAATAATGAAAGTGCGTATGTTACTTTAGGAGAAACAAACGGCTACGGGGCTACTAAAGGTCGAGTAAAAATTAATGGTGAAACACATGCTATTATGAGCAAAGCCGGTTTACCGTATACAGAGATGTCATGGACAGAACCGGGAACGTATACCTTTACTGTACCGGCAGGCATAACTCGTTTGAGGGTTGCTGTGTGTGGTGGCGGTGGTGGTGGATTTGTTATTTTTGCAAATCCGCTGCCAGCCGCGGGCGGTCAATCCAAATTTTCAGATATTCTTATTGCCAATGGTGGTGGCATTGGACAAGGGCAGATAGCAAAGGGTGGCACACCAAATGGCAACGATGGCTTGTACGCCAGTGAAAATGGATTGACAAATGGTGGCGATGGATTTGCAAAAAATTTCAACATGGATGTTGGCGTTTTTGGTAAAGGCGGCGCTATAACTTTAAACTCCGCAATCGGCTATACAGGTGGTGGTGGTGGATATATAACTGATTATGTAGACGTTACAGCCTTATCAACCTATGAAATTATAGTAGGTGCTGGCGGTCGAGGTAGCAGCAGTAATGCTGGTGTAGGAGAAAAAGGTGGAAATGGATTTGTATTGATAGCATACGGAGGAGATATATAATGGCAAAATTTAGATATGCACAGCCTTTATATGGCAAAATAATTTACATTTATGAAACGGATTTGCCGTTTGAAGAACTATCCACAGTGTTTGACCCTAAAACATACTGGATTGATGTAACAGGGCAGGACTGTGAAGTAGGTTATATTGCAAAATATGAAGAAGGTGGCGGTATTGTATTTGCTGCGCCGGAAAGTATTGTTGAACCTACGGAAACAGAAAAAGAAGCAGCACGCGTTAAAGCGACATTGGAAACCAAAGCTAAAACAGCAATGATGATGTCTTTGGCAGGTAGTGATTTATCGGAAGCTAAAACAGAATACCGAGCGGTATTGGCAAGTGCAAGTGATGATGTAGCACTGCTTGTGCCAGAAGTTTATCCAGTGTGGAGTGGCAGCGGTGTACAATACAAAATCGGCGACAGGGTAACGTACTATGGCATTCTATTTAAAGTGCTGCAAGCCCATACTTCGCAAGCTGATTGGACACCGCCGACGGCTACAGGATTATTTGCGAAGGTTTTGACATCGGAATCCGGCGAACCGTTGCCGTGGGAACAGCCAGATAGCACGAATGGGTATATGACAGGCGATAGAGTGACATACAACGGCAAAACATATGAAAGTCTAATCGATAATAATGTATGGTCGCCGGAAGCATACCCGGCAGGTTGGAAAGAGGTAGAATAAATGGCGATATTAGCAAAGAAGTTAAAAATAAAAACTTCTGCCGGAGTGGTAGAAGAATGTAATCTTTATACTACTACCGAAGAAGCAGGACAGAATAATTTAAAGTTAACAGTAGATGATATAAGTGCGTTTGTAGTATTGGGGGGACTTGGCAAATGCGTCAAGTGGCAGAATACAAAACGCTGGGGTAACCTATAATATTAAAACCCAAGCTAAACCACCTTATAACAAAGTAGAATACCGCACGCCTGGAACATTTACGTTTAATGTACCTAATAACGTTACGACTTTGCAAATTAGTGTAGCTGGTGCTGGTGGTGGTAGTATTAATGCGACCTCAGTAATAAATGTGGTTCATAACGGAGGTAACGGAGAATTAGTTCAGCAAATTTTAACTGTTTCTGTTAAAACCATTACCATAAAAGTTGGTGCTGGCGGGCAAGCATTTAATGAAGGGCAACAACCACCGCTTGAGGGTGATGAAATGCGTACTCCCAGCGGTGAAGCGTCGCAAGTAGTGTCCGGTAAAGTAATAATAAATGCTTTAGGTGGGCAAGGTGCAGGTGTTACCAGCAATGGTGCTAATGCTGGTAATGGACAAGGTGGGAAAGGCGGTATAGGTGCAAATAGAACTGATGGTGAAGCTGGCTGGGTAATTATTGAATATGGTGGGGATATTTAAAAAGGAGATACTATGAATACATTAACAACCATACTTGATGAAATTTTTGAATTTATTAAAAACCTTGTGCCAACAGGCGCGGAACAGTATTTATTTGTTATCGGTGCGGCGCTGGGCTTGACTATTTCGGTTGCGGTAGGGGGATTTGATGAAATGATTTATGCGCTTATAGCGTTGATGATACTGGATTATATTACCGGTATTATCGCAGCCTGCCGTACCGGTAAATGGGACAGCAGCACCGGTTTTGTCGGCCTTGCCAAAAAAGCAGTTATTTTGGGCGTGGTTGCATTATGTAATACTGTTGACATTGCTATGGGTACGCACGCACTGCGCCAGATGGCCATTTGCGCATATGCCTTAAATGAAGCAGGGTCGATAATTGAAAATATTGACCGGGCAGGCTGGGGCGAACATATACCTGCTTTTATCCGTAACGCGCTGGCCAGGTTAAAGGAGAAAGCCGATGGACAAACTGGAAGCAGCAAAGGAACTGCAAAAGATGATTGATTTGTTGCCGGAACGTTTGGATATACCAGAACGGCGGCGCAAAGAAGCGCTGGAAATAGCTATTAAGGAGTTGAAACATATGCTGAAAGGAATTGACGTATCGGAGCACAACGGCATTGTAAACTGGAACAAAGTAAAAAATGGCGGCATGGATTTTGCTGTTATCCGCCTGGGTTTTGGTAATAAACATTTAGACGGCAGCTTTTACGACAATTTTAACGGCGCTAAAATGGCCGGCTTAAAAGTAGGCGTGTATTATTACAGCTATGCCATGACGCCGGAAGAAGCAAAAGCCGAAGCGCAGTATTTGCTTTATATTTTGAAAGACTGTGGTATTGACCCGGAAGACTTGGAAATGGGCGTATGGTTTGATATGGAAGACGCTGACGGCTACAAACGCGAAAACGGGATGCCGGACAATCAAACCATCACTGACATGTGCAGCGCATTTATCGTGGAATGTAACAAAGCCGGGTACAGCTGCGGCGTTTATGCAAATTTAGACTGGCTGGAAAATAAAATTTATACAACCCAGCTTGCGGATTACGTGCCGTATTGGTGCGCACAGTGGGGCAGTAAATGCGATTGGCCGAACGCTAAAATGTGGCAGTATACCGATAAGTTGCGCATCGGCGGCAAATATTTTGACGGTAATTATTATTTTTATTAATAAAAGTAGTTATGTATTGGAAGGGGGTGAAAGAAATGAATAAAACCCAGATGGCCATTGTTGGCGGTATTGTACTGGCGATTATCGTTGGTTGTATTGCTGGCGGCGTATTCAATTAATCTTTTGTGGGTATTGCAATTATTGTAATACCCACAAACTTATTTAAAACTTCGAGGAGTGAGATAAATGGAATTAAAAGACACTGTTAAAATGATGGTCAGCGATGATTATAAAGAAAGATTTGTTGCTGAATATATGCAAGTGGTTATTCGGTTTAAAAAGTTAATAGCTATGGTCGAAAAATGGGATGCAGGCAAATTAGATTTTGAACCGACTTGCCCACGCAGCACTTATAATATCCAGCTTGGAGCAATGGCGGATTATATTGCAATTTTAGAAGCACGTGCTGTTATGGAAAACATTGAATTGCCGGAAGAATAAAAACAAGGAGAAAAGGAAAATGAAAAAATATATAGGCTGCAAAATGATTGAAGCGGAACCGTGCAAAGCATGGAAGAATACAGATAATAATAAAATCGGTGACGAAGGTTATAAACTGCGTTATCCCGATGGATACGAAAGCTGGTCGCCAAAAGAAGTATTTGAAAAAGCCTATATGCAAGTAGGCGATAATGTGACCATTACGCAAGATAATGTAGATAACTTTATTAAAAGCGTTGATGTAATTACTATGGGTGATAAAACAACCGTGGTTAGGGCAACGCTTGTTAACGGCTTTGAAATTGTGGAGAGTAGCTCCTGCGTCAAAAAAGAAAACTATGACGAAAAATACGGTGCTGAAATCTGCATGGAACATATAAAAAACAGAATTTGGCATTTGTTGGGCTTTTTGCTGCAAACAGCAGTTGGCGGGGTAAAAAATGACAAATGAACAAGAAAAATCTACCAATAATAATCGTATTTATTTTATTATCGCTGCTTTGGTGTTTTGCGCCTTTGTTTATTGCACAGTGCGAGGCTGCGGCGGAAACGATGCCAACATCGAACAGCTACATAAAAGTACCGATAACACAATGGCAGAAATTGAAAGAGAACACCAACAGGCTGCAAGCGAACTTGACGCTGCTGGCGGACAGCTTAACAGCGCAGGAGAAACAGCAGGCAGAATTGATGACCTTATTAACCAAAGCCAAAACGCAGGTACAGCAATTACAGCAGGAATTACAGACTGCAAGCGCATCGTTGGAGAGTGCGAAGAAATCGTTGCAGACAGCCAACGAATATGCCGAGAAATTGAGGCGGCAAATTCAGACAGAAAGGGAAGCGGCGGCTGACGAACGAGAACGTGCTTATTGGAAAGGCTGGCTTAACGGCTTTTGCGTTGGATTAGCTGGCGCAGTAATAGCGGTTGCTACAAAATAATAGAAATAAGTAAAGCCCTTGATTTTACGCAAGGGCTTATTTTTTATGGTTGAATATGATATACTAAAATCAAAAAATGAGGTGATAAAATGTCACGAGGCGGAAAACGTGAAGGCGCTGGTAGACCTTCGATATATCCGAAAGATGCAAAACTAAAATGTTATAAATTTAGATTGACACCAGAACAGGAGAAGGTTGTTGACGAATGGATAAAACAAATAAGGAAAAAAATACAAAATACGCAGGACGCGCAGTAATATATGCACGTTTTTCCAGCGGTAAGCAAAGAGAAGAAAGCATAGAAGGCCAGATAAGAGTTTGTACTGATTTTGCAAAAAGAAATAATATGAAGGTTATTGGCCATTATGCTGATAGAGCGATTAGCGGCAGACGTGATACAAGAGCGCAGTTTCAAAAAATGATGCAGGATAGTTTAAAGCGAATGTTTGATTATGTAATAGTATATCAACATGAGCGCTTTGCACGAAATCGTTATGACAGCGCTATATATAAATGGCAGTTAAGAAAGTGCGGTGTACGAGTAATTTCTGCTTTGGAATATTTTGGCGATGGGCCAGAAGCTATTTTATTTGAAACTTGGGCAGAAGGGAATGCGGAATATTTTAGTGCAGACCTTGCCCGTAAAGTAAAACGAGGCATGACAGAGAACGCACTCAAAGGGAAGTGGAACGGGACCTGCCCTCTTGGTTATATTATAGGTGAAGACAAAAGGTTAAAAATAAATCCTAAAACAGCACCGTTGGTACGCAAAATATTTAGACGTTTTGTTGATGGTGCAAAAACGGTAGATATTATTAAAGAACTATCGCCGGAATATTTTGCATTAACAGGCAAAAAATTTCAGAGAACCAGTTTTTCTAAAATGTTAACGAACGAAACTTATATAGGAGTATACAGCTGGAATGGTATTACAGTAGATAATGCAGTGCCACCAATAATAAAAAAGGAAGTGTTTTTGATGGCAAAAGATAGAGTGGAAAAACAAAAAAGGAATAAGCCAGTATATATGAGTGATATATACCTTTTGACAGCTAAAATAAAATGTGCGCGATGTGGGGCTTATATGACGGGTATGAGTGGCACAAGTCGAAATGGAGTAAAGCATTATTATTATGTATGTAATAACCAAAGAAGAAATAAAAGCTGCGACATGAAAGCAATTAAAGTTGATACGATAGAACAGGCTGTGATTAATAATGCGATGAGCATATTAAATGATGAAAAAAGTGTTGACCTTATTGCCGATGAAGCAATAAAGCTATTGGCACAATCGGCTGATGGAGAACAAGAGGTAGAAATTTTAAAAAATGAACGAAAAGAAGTAGAGAAAAAAATTAATAATTGTTTAATGGCATTAGAGAATGGTGTTATATCTGATTCTATCGTAGAAAGAATAGCAGAAAACGAAGCGCGGTTAAAAAGCATTGATAATGAAATAGAACATTTAAGCCTTATGAATAATCCTTTGAGTTTAACAAAGGAAAGAATAATTTACTTTTTAATGCATGGCTTAAAAGGAAAAAAGCGCCGGGAGTTTATACTCTCAACGCTTGTAAAAGAAGTTTTGTTAAATTATGATAGCGAACATGAAGTGTGGGAAATGTCTATTGCTTATAATTATAGCAATAATTGTAATGAATGTAACAAGAATGATAACAATGTTCGTAAAGTAAAAATCTGGTACGCCTGAGTGGAATCGAACCACCGCACGCGGCTCCGGAGGCCGCTGCTCTATCCACTGAGCTACAGGCGCACTATAACATTTGCATTATACCACAAATGTGCTGTTTGTACAATCGGGCTTAATGCACGTACTGTTATTTATTTTGCAGACGCCGTTTTTTATGTTACAATTAGCTTATTAAATGAAACGGAGTAAATTATGCAAAAAAACATCTGGCAGCAGCTTGTTGCCGTTATAATTTTTATATGGGCCTTGTGGAATTATGAAATAACCTTATCTCTGCTGGGCAGTGCGCTGGGCATTTTAATGCCGCTTATTACAGGCTGCGTTATTGCTTTTACCGTAAATGTGTTTATAGAAAAATTTGAGCAGATATGGATGCGTGTGTTAAAAGAGCGTGCTGCAAGGTTTAGAGAGCCGGTTTGCCTTATTGCAGGCTTTATGCTTATTTTTGGCGTAATAACGGCACTGCTTTTTGCCGTTTTGCCGGAACTGCATGCAAGCATTGTTATTTTAAGCCATAAGCTGCCGCAGGATATTGTAAATTTTAATGCCTTTTTGCAGGAACAGCTTTTGTCATGGAATTTTTCACCCGAAGACGTGGCATACGTGCAGGACAAAATTTATGAATGGCAGGCTGCCGTGGAAGCTTACTGGCAGGCCAATAAAGCGGCTCTGCTTTCGCAGACTTTAAGCATTACGGCTTCGGTTGCCGGTGTGGTGGCAAACCTTGTAATGGGCTTTGTGTTTGCGGTGTATATTCTGCTGGAAAAGAAACAGCTTGCAATATCATCACGCCGCGCGCTTTATGCTTTTTGCAGTGCTGAACGCGCAAGATACATTATTGCGGCGGCATCGCTTGCAAAAAGGATTTGTTCCGGTTTTATCGGCGGGCAGCTTCTGGAGGCTTTCTTACTGGGGCTGATGTGTTTTGCCGGTATGATAATTTTAGGCATACCTTATGCTTTTGTTATTTCCGCACTGGTTGCGTGCCTTGCGGTTGTGCCGTATATCGGCTCCATAACCAGTGCAGTTATAGGCTGCATATTTATAGTAATATCGCAGCCGGAAAAAGTTATTGTTTTCATTATCTTTTTCCTTGTACTGCAGCGTATTGAAGGCGATATTCTCTATCCGAGAATTGTCGGCAAATCCGTCGGACTGCCGGAGCTGTGGCTGCTTGTTGCGGCTATGATAGGCGCAGGGCTTGGCGGCATTATGGGCATGATTATAAGCGTGCCCTTGTGTTCCGTTTTTTATGCGCTTTTCAGCGATTATATCAAACGGCGGCTGCAAACTAAAAAAATGAATGATATTTGAACTTTATGGAGGAATACTTAATGAAGAAAATTGCTGTACTGCGCTGCCTCAGAGTAAGCGCATCCTGCACGGGCAGCGGCTGCCTGCGTGCGTTAAACGAAAAAACAGGCGCGTTTGAACGTTATGGCGATGAAACTTTGCAGGCTGCAGCCGTTTTTACCTGCAACGGCTGCGGTGAAAATAAACTGCCTAACCAGGAAGGCATTAACAAAAAAGTTGAACGCATTATAAAAATGCAGCCGGATGCACTGCATTTAAGCAACTGCACCATGCCAAAAGATGAAAACGGCAACCGTGTAATCTGCCCGGTAATTAAAGAACTGGAAGATAAATTTACTGCTGCCGGTATTGACGTGGTGCGCGGAACGCATTAACGGCGCAAAGATTAAAGAAAGAGGGTGCTGATGACGGCTAAAATAATTATTTCGGCTGTTAACCCGGAAGAAACCCGCATGGGCATTGTGGAAAACGGCCGTTTAATGGAATATGTTGTTGAGCGAAATAACAGTGCGCAGCTTGTCGGCAGCATCTTTCTGGGGCGCGTGTGCAATGTGGTGCGCGGCATACAGGCGGCTTTTATAGATATTGGCCTTGATAAGAACGCTTTTTTGTATTTGGGCGATAAAACAGGCATTACCGAAGGGCAGCGCGTGCTGGTTGAAATAACAAAAGACGCCCGCGGCAGCAAAGGCCCCACGGCAACGCTTGATATATCGCTTGCCGGCAGGTATGCGGCACTGCTGCCGGAAGCAAATTATACCGGCATTTCTCGTAAAATTACGGACAGCGCCGAACGCAGCCGCCTGAAGAAAATTGCCGACGAAGTTACAAACGGGGCGGCAGGCGCGGTTATGCGCACTAATGCGGCCGGTATGCCGGAAGAAGTTTTGCGTGCTGATTTGCAGCAGCTTATGGCAGACTGGCAGATTATACAGGCACGTGCCAAGCTCGCGCGTTCACCGCAGGTGCTGCACCGCGAACTTGATATTTCCGTACGCATTGTGCGCGACTATCTTAATGCCTGTATTGATGAAGTTGTTGTAGACAGCCCGGCTGTTTACGGGCGTTTGCAGGAACTTTTGCAGAATATTGCCGAAAGCAGAAGCTGCAAACTGCTGCTGCATGACAAGCAGACCGATATTTTTTCATACTACCGTTTAAGTGACGATATTGCTTCCATCAGCGACAGGCGCATTGATTTGCCCAGCGGCGGCTACCTTGTTATAGATTATACGGAAGCTATGACCGTTATAGATGTTAACAGCGGGCATTTCAGCGGGCGCGAGAACCTAGCGGAAACCGTAATGCAGATTAATCGCGAGGCGGCGGACGAAATAGCACGCCAGCTGCGCCTGCGCGATATTGGCGGCATTATTGTGGTAGATTTTATCGACATGGATAAAAAAGAATACCGCGAAGAAATAATGGAACGTTTGCAGCAGGCCCTGCGTGCCGATAAAATGAAACCCTGCGTACAGGATATGACGGTGCTTAACCTTGTGGAAATAACCCGCAAAAAAGCCCGTCAGAACTTGTCGGCAGTGCTTTATGCGCCGTGCCCGGTCTGCCAGGGCAGCGGCAGGGTGCAGTCGCAGGAAACGGTAGGGCTTGAAATAAAACGCCGCCTGCGTACGCTTCTGGCCAAGCCATGTGCGCCGCGCAGCATTTTAATTATGGTCAGCCCGTGGCTTGCCGAATGGCTGAACCATAAAGTTATACGCCAGTGGGAAAAAGAACTGAACTGCACGCTTGCCGTAACGGCAGAACCGCGTTTGCAGCTTGAAACTTTTTCACTTTTAGACAACACCGGTGTTGACAAATAACGCCCGGTGTGGTAAATTATTCCAGTATAGACTGATTGAGTCTGTCCCCAACCGCGCAGAGAGGTTCCGTAAACTCCGGATGGAGTACCGTATTTGGCGAGTATATAACAAGGGAGGTGCAAATAAATGTACGCAGTTATTAAAACCGGCGGTAAACAGTACCGTGTTGCTGAAGGCGATGTATTGAACGTTGAAAAACTGAATGCAGAAGCTGGCAGCGAAGTAGTATTTGACGAAGTTCTTACCGTAGTTAACGATGCTGATGTTAAAATCGGCCAGCCTGTAGTTGAAGGCGCAAAAGTTACTGCTAAAGTTGTAGAGCAGGGCAAAGGCGAAAAAATCCTCGTTTTCAAATACAAAGCTAAATCCAACTACCGTAAACGCCAGGGCCACCGTCAGCCGTTTACTAAAGTAGAAATCTCCAAAATTGAAGCATAATGGTTAAAGTCAGTATTTACCGTGATAAAAACGGAGATATTACTTCTTATGAGGTAGCAGGGCACGCCGGAGCGGCAGAGGAGGACGGTTACGACCTTGTCTGCAATTCGGTTTCCGTACTGACTCAGGCTCCGCTTATCGGTTTGGAGCGTTATTTAAAACTTAAGCCGCAGTACACAGTTGATGAAGAAAGCGGCATCTTTACATTAAAACTTGACCGGGCGGACAGCAATACACAGGCAATACTTGAAACAATGGTTCTGGCATTGCAGAGTGTAGAACGGCAGTTTCCGCAGTATGTCAAAGTGAAAGACACCAGGAGGTGAATACCGATGTTTGAACTGATTCTTCAATTACATGCTCATAAAAAAGGTACCGGCAGCTCCCACAACGGACGTGACTCCAACTCTCAGCGCCTCGGCACCAAAGCACATGAAAGCCAGCTCGTTACCGCAGGCAGCATCATCGTTCGTCAGCGTGGTACCCGCTTCTATCCCGGCAACAATGTAGGCATGGGCAAAGATTACACCATTTATGCAATGGTTGAAGGCCGCGTTAAATTTGAACGCAAAGGCCGCGATAAACGCCAAATCAGCGTATATCCGGTTGAAGAAGCTATGTAATTTTGCTTATTACCCCAAAGTTTTTGGCTTTGGGGTTTTATTTTTGCCTGATTATAATAAAAATTATTTACTGCAAATGTGAATTATTTGTAATTTTGCTTTAATTTACAGCTTTTCTCCTTGAACAAAAGGTCAAAAAATGCTATGATTAAACTACGAGATAAGATAATTTTTTAAGGAGTGATATAAATGGCAGCATTACATTTAAGCGCAGAAAATTTTAAACAGGAAGTATTGGAAGCAAAAGGCAAGGTTTTGGTAGATTTTTTTGCAACCTGGTGCGGCCCCTGCCGTATGATGAGCCCGATTGTTGACCAGCTGGCAGACGAACTGGCAGATGTTAAGGTGTGCAAGGTTGATATTGACCAGGCTGAGGCGCTGGCAACCGAATATGGCGTGGAAGTTGTGCCTACTTTCATTGTTTTTGAAAACGGAGAAGCAGTTAAAAGCGTAAGCGGCGTTATGCCGAAACCTGTAATTTTGGATATGCTGAAATAAGGTGTTTTTATGGCTGATAAAATGACGGATATTATTATTATCGGCGGCGGCACAGCCGGAATGACGGCTGCCGTTTATGCCGGGCGTGCCGGGCGCAGTGTTAAGGTGCTGGAACAGAGCATTCACGGCGGGCAGATTATTAATACCAGCCATGTGGAAAATTTTCCGGGCTTTGACAATATTGCCGGCTTTGAATTTGCAACGGCGCTGTATGACCAGGCTGTAAAATTTGGTGCTGAGTTTGTGTACGAAAAAGTTACCGGCATTGAAAATGCAGACGGCTTTAAACGCGTGCTTACGGCAAACGGGCATTATGATGCCAAAGCCGTTATTATCGCAACCGGTGCGCGTCCGCGGCCGATTGGCGTTTCCGGTGAGGAAAAATTTGTAGGACGCGGCATTTCTTTCTGCGCAACGTGCGACGGCGCTTTTTACAAAGGCAAAACAGTTGCCGTTATCGGCGGCGGCAACACTGCGCTGGATGATGCGGTTGTGCTTTCGCAGCTTGCTGAAAAAGTTTACCTTATTCACCGCAGGCAGGAATTTCGTGCCGAAAAACAGCTGGTAGAAAAGGTTCATAAACCTGAAAATATTGAGTTTATTCTCGATACCGTTGTAACGGGGCTGAAAGGCGATAAGCGCCTTGAAGGGCTGGAACTGGAAAACAAAGTTACCGGCGAAAAATCGGAACTTGCCGTGGACGGAGTTTTTGTAGCTATCGGCCAGATGCCGGAAAACGGTATGTTTAAAAATGTTGTTGAGGTTGACGCAGGCGGCTATATTGTTGCCGGTGAGGACTGCAAAACAAGCTGCCCGGGCATTTTTGCCGCCGGTGACGGACGCACCAAAAAAGTGCGCCAGCTTACAACGGCTGCGGCAGACGGTACTGTTGCCGCACTTGCAGCAAGCGAATATATAGGTTAAAAATAATAATTCAATGCAACGGTTCTGTTTAAAAGCAGAGCCGTTTATTTTTTACGCAAACTTCGGTAAACCTGTTTAAATTTATGGTAAACCTGTTTACAAAGAATAGTTAACGTTGTATAATGTGATTGTTAACCAAAATAAATAACAAGGTTTACGTAAACGGAGGGCAAAATTATTATGAATTTTATTATTGAAGTGGCTGATAAAGTTTTAAACGGCGGAGAAGTAACCAGAGCCGAGGCAGAGCGCTTAATAAATGTAAGTGATGACGATACAATGCTGCTTTTGGCAATGGCAGATAAAATCCGCCAGAAATATAACGACAATGCTGTCGATTGCTGCGCTATTATTAACGGCCGCAGCGGGCGCTGCCCAGAAAACTGCAAATTCTGCGCGCAGTCCGCTCATTATCATACAGGCGTTAAAGAATATCCGCTGCTGAGTGAGCAGGAATTTGTTGACGCTGCCAAAAAAGCCAAAGCCGCAGGCGCAGTGAGGTTTTCGATTGTAACAAGCGGCAGGGGGCAGAGCAAGGCTGATGATTTTGACAATATCTGCAAAGCCTTGAAACGTATTAAAGAAGAAGTGGGTATTGAGGTTTGCTGTTCTTTGGGCATTTTAACGGAGGAGCAGGCTTTTAAACTGAAAGAGCTTGGCGTAACGCGCTATCATTCCAATTTGGAAACCGCACCCAGCCATTTCCCCGATATTTGCAGCACCCATACCTATGAAGATAAAATGTTTACCATCCATAACGCGCAAAAAGCAGGCCTGCGTGTTTGCAGCGGCGGTATTTTCGGGCTGAACGAAACGCCGGAGCAGCGTGTTGAAATGGCGTTTGAACTGAAACGCCTTGGCATCGACAGTGTGCCGCTGAATCTTTTAACGCCGATTCCGGGAACTCCGTTTGAAAACAACAAGCCTTTAAAACCGTTGGAAATTCTGCGTGCTTACGCGGTTTTCCGTTTTATCTTGCCGAAAGCGCTTATCCGCACCGCGGGCGGGCGTGAGGTTAACCTGCGCGATTTGCAGTGTCTGGCGTTAAACGGCGGGCTGAACGGCATTATGGTTGGCGGGTACTTAACTACTGGCGGCAGAAGCCCGGAAGCCGACAAAGTAATGATTAAAGATTTAGGACGTACTGTAACGCATCCGGTTTTGTGAGGGGTGAGAGCTATGCTTTACAGTGTAAAAATGCGTTCGGCACAGGGCGGAGCGCATGAAGAAGGCGGCAGGCATATTTCCGGCGCAGAACGCATTTTGCCGGAAGAACAGCTTGATTATGCCGTGCTTACCATGCTGCACCGGGCACGCGAGCATGAACGCGGACGAGCAGATTTTATCAGCTTAAAAGTGGAAGAAATAAAGCCGCAGGACATTGTTTATAAGCCGCTGTTAAGCTTTAGCACCTGCCCGGTAAAAACGGCGCAGGAAGGGCACCTGGCGGCAGTTGCCGAGCTTGAACGAGCCGGAGTGAAGCCCAAAGCCGCCCTTAAAGGGCTGGAAATGCTTGAAAACCTGCATGACAGCATGCGCGGTGCTATTGTTGTTGATTGTGAAAGCGGAATGCGGATTGACGGCATGGGCGAGCGCGGCGTGCGTGCCAGCAAAATGGATTGTGTAAACAGCCGCGGCTATGATGAATATATGCAGGCGCGCGGGCTGACAGGTGACCATGTGCGCGAAGCGCTGGTGCTGGCTTCCAAGGTTGCCGGGGCTGAAGGCATGGTTGCGGAGCTGTGCTGGTCGGATGACCCATACTATGTTACAGGCTATGTTGCCTCGCCGCTTTATGGCTACCGCCGCATACCCGTAATGAAGGAACGCGGCAGCGGTATTGGCGGCAGGGTATTTTTTGTGCGCCCCGGTACGGATATGCAAAAGCTGATTAATTACCTTGAAGAACAGGTAGTGATGATACAAACCGGGGAGGCGCTGACATGCTGACAGAACGCCTGCAGAAAGAACTGGAGGAAACTTATGCCAAAGGGTTAAGGCGCACTGTTGACGGGCTGCGCTTTAAAACCGCGGTACGCGCCGAAGATGAAAACGGCAAAGAATATCTTGTGTTTGCAAGCAATAACTACCTTGGGCTTACCCATGCGCCGGAGGTACAGCGGGCTGCGGCAGAAGCGGTGCGCTGGGGAACGGGCAGCACGGGCAGCCGCCTAACAACAGGCGCGGCGTTTGAAACCGGCGAACTGGAAAAAGAACTGGCGGAATTTAAACACTCCGAAAGCGCGCTGGTGTTCAATACCGGTTACATGACCAATTTAGGCGTGCTGTTTGCCCTGGTTAAACCGGGGGATGTTGTTTTCAGCGACGAGCTGAACCATGCCAGCATTATTGATGGCTGCCGCATTGCCCGTGCGCATGTTGTTGTTTACAAACATAACGATATGCAGGATTTGGAGCGGCTGCTTAAAGAATCTCCTGCCGCTGGCGAGCGGTTTATAGTTACGGACGGCGTTTTCAGCATGGACGGCGATATTGCCAATTTACCGGAGCTTGTGCGCCTGAAAGAAAAATACGGAGCCTGCCTGATGGTTGACGATGCCCACGGCGTTGGCGTTATAGGCGCGGACGGCAGCGGTACGGCAGCTTATTACAACATGCCGGGCACAATTGATTTACAGGTTGGCACATTAAGCAAAGCGCTGGCGGCGGAAGGCGGGTACGTTGCTGCCAGTAAAACAATTATTGAATATCTTATCAATAAATCGCGTCCGTTTATTTTTTCTACCGCACTGCCTGCCTGCGTAACGGCGGCTGCATTGGCGGCTTTACGCCTGCTGCGGCAAAAGCCGGAACAATATGTTGGCAGGCTGAAAGAAAATGCGGCCTTAATGCGCAGGCTGCTGCATGACGAAGGCTTTGAGATAATCGACGGCGTAACTCCCATAGTGCCGGTGCTTACCGGCAGCAGCGAAAAAACCATGCGGTTTATGGCGGCGCTTTTGGAGGCAGGCATTATGGTTTCGGGCATACGCCCGCCGACGGTGCCGGAAGACACAAGCCGCCTGCGCGTAACGGTAACGGCTGCGCATACGAAAGCAGAAATTAAGCAGGCCGCAAAAACTATGGGCAGAATATGGCGTAAATTAAATGCATAAAGCGAAAGAAGGTTTTGGCATGAAAGCAATCGGTATAACCGCAACGGATACGGAATTTGGCAAAACGGTAGTAAGTTCCTGCCTGGCAGCAGGGTTTAAATATTTAGGCTTTGATATGGGCGTGTTTAAACCGGCAGCCTCCGGCTGCGTGCGTACGGCAGAAGGCAGGCTTGTTTCGGAAGATGCGGAACTGCTTATTAAAGGTGCGGGGCTTACAATGGCTCAGCACGACGAGGTTGTACCTTATGTTTTGGAAGCGGCACTGGCACCGGCGGAAGCCTCCAAACTTGCGGGCGTTAAATTAGAGCCTGCCGTAATGAAAAAAGCGGCGGCGAAGATGATAAACTCCCATAAACTGACTGTTGTGGAAGGTGTGGGCGGAATTTCTGCACCGCTTACGGATAATTACCTTGTAAAAGATTTTTTCTGCGATATGAAGCTGCCGGTAATAATTGTTGTTAAACCGCTTTTGGGCAATGTTAACCACGCTGTTTTAAGCACTTATTACGCACAGCACGAAGGCTTGAAGGTACTGGGCTTTATTGTTAACGGCTGGGATGAGGAAAATGCCGGTGTTTTGGAGCGCAGCAACCTTTATTATTATGAAAAATTAACCGGTCTGCCTGTTTTGGGTAAGCTGCCGGTTTTAAATAAAGAACTTTTAACCGGCCCGGATATGCTTGAAGCGGGTAAAATTGCCGCGGAAAACATAGATTTACAGCGCATTTATAAACTTTTGGGAGATGGCGAAAATGAATAAATGGGAAGAACTCGACAAAAAATATATCTGGCATCCTTTTACGCAAATGAAAGGCTGGGTTGAAAATCCGCAGCTTGTTATTGAACGCGGCGACGGCGTAAAACTGTACGATACCGAAGGGCGCGGCTATTATGACGGTATTTCCAGCCTGTGGGTAAATATTCACGGTCACCGCCGCAGGGAAATTGATGACGCCATTAAAGCGCAGATTGATAAAATTTCCCATTCTACTTTGCTGGGGCTTATTAACCAGCCTTCGGCAGAATTTGCGGAAAAACTGGTGGAGATTACGCCGGAAGGATTAAATAAAGTTTTTTATTCGGATGACGGTTCTACCGCTGTTGAAGCTGCCGTTAAAATTGCTTTTCAGTATTGGCAGTTTAAAGGCAGGCCCGAAAAACAGCAGTTTATCAATCTGGGCGATTCTTACCATGGCGATACGGTAGGCGCCGTAAGCGTCGGTAATATCGACGTGTTCCATAAAGTTTACAAGCCGCTTTTGTTTGCCACTAAAAAAATGACCTGCCCGTCTTTTTATCACAGCAAACTGGGTCTTAAAACCGAAGAAGAATTTTTAAAATACCTGCTTGACGAGCTTGAAGCCTATTTAAAAGAAAATGCCAGCCATGTTGCCGCCATGATTATTGAACCTTTGGTGCAGGCTGCCGCGGGCATGCTTATGCAGCCGAAGGGCTATATTAAAGGCGTGCGCGAGCTTACCAAAAAATACGGCGTACTGTTAATTGTTGATGAAGTTGCCACCGGCTTTGGGCGTACCGGCAAAATGTTTGCCTGCGAGCATGAAGGCGTGCTGCCTGATTTAATGTGCATGTCCAAAGGCATTACTGGCGGTTACCTGCCGCTTGGCGCAACCATGGTTACGGATGAAATTTACAATGCCTTTTTGGGCGAGCCTGAAGAATACAAAACTTTTTACCACGGGCATTCCTATACAGGCAACCCGCTAGCGTGTGCGGCAGGCCTGGCCGGGCTTGAAATTTTTGCCAAAGATAAAGTTATTGCAGGTTTGCCTCCCAAAATGGCAGTTATTGAAAAATATATGGAAAAATTCGGCAAAATGCAGTATGTAGGCAACGCAAGGCAGTGCGGCATGCTGGCGGGTATTGAACTTATGCGCGATAAGGAAAACAAAGTTCCGTTTGACCCGGCGCTTTTAATTGCCGGCGGCATTTGCCAGAATGCACGCAAATATGGTTTAATTGTCCGCAATATCGGCGATGTAATTATTTTTATGCCGCCTCTGGCAAGCACAGCTGAACAGATTGAAGAAATGCTCGGCATGCTTGAAAAATCCATGGCGGAAGTATTTGAGAAAATTGCAGGCGGCAGCAAAGTTGATTTTTCCGACCCTTGCGTTTTTTAATCAGCCTCCATTTCCGGCGCTCTTGTGACAGGGCGCCTTTTATTTTTATTTTTTGTTGCAGGTGTATGGTATAATAAAAATGATACACAGCAAGTTTTGGCGGTGATGATAATGGAGGAATCTAAATTTTTAATAATAACCGGTATGTCGGGCGCAGGCAAAACGCAGGCTATCCGCACGCTTGAGGATATGAACTATTTTTGCGTTGACAATATGCCGCCGGCGCTGATTACCAAATTTGCGGAACTGTCTAGGCAGGCATCTGCGCCGCGCAACACGGCAATAGTTGTTGATATACGCGGCGGACGTTTTTTTGACAAACTGGCAGAAGTTTTGGACGAACTGCGTTTAAACGGCTATTCTTATGAAGTGCTGTTTCTGGACGCTTCCGATGCGGTGCTGATAAGAAGGTACAAGGAAACCAGGCGCCGCCATCCTTTGGGGCAGGGCAGAACGTTAAGCGAAAGTATTTCTTACGAGCGCAGCAGCCTGCAAAAAATTAAAGACCGTGCAACGTATATTATCGACACTACCGATATGCGCGCCGACGCGTTGAAAAACAAAATCCGCGAGCTGTTTTCCGTAAGCGGAACGGGCGAACCAATGTCGGTAACGGTGCAGTCTTTCGGTTTTAAGCACGGACTGCCGCTTGACAGCGATATGGTGCTTGACGTGCGCTTTTTGCCGAACCCTTTTTATGAAGACGACCTGCGGATGTTAACCGGCAATGATGAACCGGTTGCGCAGTTTATAGAGCATTATCCGCAGACGCAGCAGTTTTTGGCAAAAGAAGAAGATTTGCTGGAAATGCTTTTGCCGCAGTACGTGGCGGAAGGCAAAAGCCAGCTTGTAATCAGCGTTGGCTGCACCGGCGGCCAGCACCGCTCTGTTTATATTGCCAATAAGCTGGCGGCATTTCTGCGCAGGCAGGGCTATAAAGTTCTGTTAAGCCACCGCGATTTAAGGCTTAAAAACCGCTGAAGGAGGCTATTATGGGCTGGATTAGCTGGCTGTGCCCGGGCATGAATTTAAAACGCTGGCTGCTGCTGTTTACACTGGGCGTTTTATGCTGTGCGCTTGGGCTGGCATTATTTTTTAATTATCAGTTCATGGGCTATGTTGAAGAATTAATGTTCCGCATGGCCTATCTTACAACCGGCAAATATTCCAATACGGTTTCCATGCTGGGAGGTTTTTTATTCCTGTGCATCGGCGGCTTTGTCATGATATATGCAACAAGGCGCGTTATCCGTTCCGTTGTGGAAGCAGTTCTGCCGGACAACAATTCATCTTTAATGGAAAAAATTTTCACGCAGAGGAAACTTGGGCGCGGCCCTGCCATTACCGTTATCGGCGGCGGCACGGGGCTTTCCACTCTTTTGCGCGGAATGAAATATATAACAAGCAACTGCAATGCCGTTGTTACCGTAGCAGATGACGGCGGTTCGTCCGGGCGTCTGCGCAAGGAAATGGGCATTATTCCGCCCGGCGATTTGCGCAACTGCCTTGTAGCGCTGGCAGACCGTGAGCCTTTGATGGAACGCATTATGCAGTTCCGTTTTAACGACGGTTCGCCTCTTGCGGGGCATAACTTCGGCAACCTTTTTATTGCCGCCATGGCAGAAGCCGAAGGCAGCATGGAAGCAGGCCTTGCGGCAACAAGCCAGATTTTAAACGTGCGCGGCAAGGTAATTCCTTCCACGCTGAGCGATATCCGCCTTAAAGCGGAAATGACGGACGGCACGTTAATAGAAGGCGAATCGGAAATACCAAAAGCACATAAGCGCATACGCCGCGTTGGTATTGAACCTTCAAATGTGAAGGCCACAAGCAGCGCCGTTGATGCCATCATGAAGGCAGATGTGCTGATTCTGGGGCCGGGCAGCCTTTATACAAGCGTAATACCGAACCTCATGGTGGAAGGAATCCGTGAAGCCGTGCTGCGGTCGGACGCTGTAAAAATTTATGTCTGCAACGTAATGACGCAGCCTGGCGAAACAGACGGCTACGGCGCTTTCGAGCATGTGCAGGCGCTTATTACCCATGCAGGTGCGCAGTTTTTGGATTACGTTATCGTTAATGACCAGAACGTTACGGAAACGCAGCTTGCGCAGTATCAGTTAAAAGGCTCAATTCCGGTTACGCCGGATATTAAAAAGATTGAACGTCTCGGCATTAAGGTTGTGCCAAAGAGCCTTATCAGCAACAAGGATTTGGTAAGGCATAACCCGCAGAAGCTTGCGCAGGCAGTTATTTCGCTTATTTACCGCCTGCGTCTGTTCGGTAAGGGCTTCCGCTTTTTCGATTACTTCTTCATGCGCCAGAGCATGCGCAAATTAAAAAATAAATCGGTGTAAAAGGGTAAGGCAATGTCATTTTCCAACGAAGTAAAAAACGAATTGTCACGTCTTGAAGTTTCTAAAAAATGCTGCGAAAGAGCAGAACTTTTGGGGCTTTTGCGTGTAAGCGGCGCCGTTATTTTGCAGGGACGCAATATGGGCATCCATTTTTCTACCGAAAATGCTGCCCTTGCACGCCGTATGCTGCAAATGTTAAAAAGCAATTATAATGTGCAGACGGAGGTTGTCATTACGCGCTCGCGCCGTTTAAAAAAGAACAACCGCTATCAGGTCAGGGTTATTCCTTCCAAAGAAGCAGGCAAAGCACTGCATGAATTACAGCTTTTGCCTTACAGCGATGTTGCAGAAAGGCATAAACTGCTTGCCAAATCCTGCTGCCGCAGGTCGTTCCTGCGCGGGGTGTTTCTGGCGGGCGGTTCCGTAAGCAAGCCTTCAAGCGATTATCATTTGGAAGTGGTAACGGAAAACGAAGAACTGGCCAAAAGCATTGTAAAGGTAATGCACGGTTTTTCGCTGCCGGCAAAAATTACCGACCGCAAAAATGATTTTATTGTTTACATGAAGGAAGGCAACAGTATTATTGACTTTCTTTCGGTTATCGGCGCGCATAATGCGCTGATGGAGTTTGAAAATGTGCGTATTGTTAAAGAAATGCGCAATAATGTTAACCGCGTTGTAAACTGCGAAACGGCCAATTTGAATAAAGTTGTGCAGGCTGCGGTTGAACAGCTTGAAAGCATCCGCTATCTGGAAAAGAAGGGGCATTTTGGCAAGCTGCCTGCGGCACTGCGCGAAACGGCAGAACTGCGCCTTGAAAACCCTGATGCTTCACTGGCAGAACTTGCCAAAGCCGCTAACGGCAAAATAAGTAAATCCGGCCTTAACCACAGGCTGAAAAAATTACAGCAAATTGCAAAAGAACTGGGGCTGGAAATTAATGATAAAAATAAAGAGCAAGTGGATTAAAATATTTCTGTTGGTGCTGGTTATTGCTGTTGCAGCGGCGGCAAAGCCTTTTTATGACGGTTACAGCGAATACCGCAAAAATGCAGTGCCGGTTTTGGAATATCATTCCGTTGGCGGCAGCGATGAATGGCCTGCCGAAGTAATAATCAAAACCGAAGTTTTTGAAAAACAGCTGCAGTATCTTCATAATAACGGTTACAGTATGCTTTCCATGGAGCAGATGATAGACGGCTTTAAAAACGGAAAAGACATGGGCAAAGCGGTTGTGCTTACTTTTGACGACGGCTATATGGATAATTACACCAATGTTTTTCCGCTGCTGAAAAAATATAATGCCAATGCTTCGTTTTTTATAGTGCAGTCTAAAATAGGCAAGCCCAATTACATGGGGCATGACGAAATTACGGAGCTGATTCGCGCAGGCAACGATTTGGCTTCCCATACAATCAACCACAACATTTTAACTGATATTGACCCCAAATATTTTGCGTGGGAGCTTTCAAGTTCCAAATTCTTTTTAAAAAAGGAATTTGATATGTATTATGTGCATCTGCTTTCGTATCCCAACGGCAAATATGACGAAAAAGTAATTGCCGCAGCGCAGAAGTACGGTTACAACTATGCCGTTACGGGCAAAAACGGCGCCGTTGATAAAAACTGGGTGGAAAACCATCCGATGGAAATCGGGCGCGTAATTATTAAGGGCGACATGACGGAAAGCGAGTTTGAAAGCAAACTGGAACGCTCCTATTTATTGGGGTATTTAAAAAGCGTGGTTTTCGGCAGCCTGTTTTTTTACTGATAAGGCTTGCGGATTTAGTTAAAACACGGTACAATATTATAAATAATGATTTTGGAGGAATGAACGATGAAAAAACATATCACTACCGTAAATAAAGCAATGCTCAACAAAACTTTAAGAACCGGCGGCTGCGGCGAATGCCCGGCTTCCTGCCAGTCTGCATGCAAAACTTCCTGCACTGTAGGCAACCAGGTTTGTGAACATAAATAATCCATTCGGATAAAAATTAGCAGATCTGTTACAGCTCCCTGCATGTCAGGGGGCTGTTTTATGCTTTGAAAGGTGGAATTTGATGCTGATACATAAAATGCGCCTTGATGATTACAAGGCTGTGCTTGACGTTAACAGCGGTGCGGTGCATTTGGTTGATGACCTGATTTACGATTTGCTGGATGTTTTTAACGGCGAAAACGGTGAAGAAGCCATCAACGCAATGAAAGACCGCTATGACGAAGCGGAACTGCGTGAAGCCGTTAAAGAACTGACGGAACTGAAAAATGAAGGACTGCTTTTCTCTCCTGAATTTGAAGTACCGCCTACTTTCAGCGAAACACCGGTTTTAAAATCGTTATGCCTGCATATTGCGCACGACTGCAACCTGCGCTGCGGTTACTGCTTTGCCGGTACCGGCGATTTTGGCGGCTGCCGCGCTCTGATGAGCAAAGAAGTTGCCGAAAAAGCAGTTGAATTTGCCATTACAGGCAGCAAAAAACGCCATAATCTGGAACTTGATTTGTTCGGCGGCGAGCCGCTGATGAACTGGCCGGTTGTGGAGCACGTTATTAACTATGTGCGCCGCCGTGAACAGGAAACCGGCAAGATCATCAAGCTGACGCTTACAACTAACGGCACTTTGCTGAACGATGAAAACATTAAATTTTTGAACGATAACCGTGTAATGCTGGTATTAAGCCTTGACGGCAAAAAAGAAACGCACGACAGGATGCGTCCGTTCCCGAACCATACGGGCAGCTATGATGCGGCTGTGCGCGGCTTTAAAAAAGTTATCGAAAGCCGTCACGGCAAAAACTATTATCTGCGCGGAACTTATACCCATTACAATCCGCATTTTTGCGAAGATACCCTTGATATGACCAAAATCGGCAAGGAAATTTCCGTAGAACCGGTTGTCGGCACTGATGAACCCTATGTACTTACCGAAGAAGATTTGCCGGTATTGTACGAAGAATACGATAAACTGGCGCGTGCATACCTGCAAAAACGCCATGAAGGCGACCCGTTTGACTTTTTCCATTTTAATGTTGCACTTGATAACGGGCCCTGCGTTGCCAAAAGGCTGGCTGGCTGCGGTGCCGGGCATGAATATTTTGCCATTACTCCGGAAGGCGATATTTACCCCTGCCACCAGTTTGTAGGGCGTGAGCAGTATAAACTCGGCACGCTTGATACCGGCGTTGTAAAACCTGATTTGGTGCAGAAATTCCGCCATACCCACGTAATGACGAAGCCTGCGTGCCGCGAGTGCTGGGCAAGGTTTTTCTGCAGCGGCGGCTGCCATGCCAATGCCGACCTTATTAACGGCGATATTTCCATTCCGTATGAATACGGCTGCAAATTGCAGAAAAAGCGCCTGGAATGTGCCATTATATTGCAGGCCGTTCTGTCTGCCGAAGCGCAGCAGGGCGAGGATAACAGGCCGAATATAACCAACTTTAAGTTCGAAACAGAATAAATTTTTCATACCCCTGCGAAAAATTTTACGCAGGGGTATTGCATTTTATCGTAAAATCTGCTAATATACTAAATACAGTTTGTTACACAAGTTTAACAAATGCTTAACTAAAAAACTTTTCAAAAAAGTGAAAGAAGCACTTGACAAACCTTTGAAAGTGTAATAAACTATACAAGTCG
>UMGZ01072581.1_pt1 | contig 101570 bp, 117 predicted proteins | sample 1965421 | NCBI WGS metagenome assembly UMGZ01 (sample SAMEA4836087, study PRJEB28245) | human gut metagenome | biome: gut microbiome; material: fecal sample | place: Denmark | collected 2008
CTTCATGTGAAGCCCGGCAGCTTTTTCATATATCTCTTTATGCTAAACTAAGCAAGCTTAGATTTAGCAACCTCTACTAATTTAGCAAATCCTGCTGCATCTGTAACAGCCATATCAGCTAATACCTTACGGTTAAGGTCAACGTTTGCTAACTTTAAGCCGTGCATGAACTGGCTGTATGAAAGTCCGTTGAGACGAGCTGCTGCGTTGATACGAGCAATCCATAACTGACGGAACTGTCTCTTTCTCTCTTTACGTCCAGCGTATGAGCTTGTAAGTGCTCTCATAACTGACTGCTTTGCTACTCTATACTGCTTAGATCTAGCGCCTCTGTAACCCTTTGCTAACTTTAATGTTCTGTTATGTCTTTTCTTAGCGCCTAAACCGCCTTTAACTCTTGCCATTTGTTGATTCCTCCTTAACTAATACTACCGATTACATGTATGGTAAAATCTTCTTCATATTCTTAACATTTGTCTCATCTGTCATTGTTGCTTTTCTGAGATTTCTCTTTGTCTTTGTTGTTTTCTTAGTTAAGATATGTCTCTTGTAGGCTTTATTTCTTTTTAACTTTCCTGTTCCTGTAACTTTGAAACGTTTTGCAGCTGCTCTGCTTGTTTTCATTTTTGGCATTGTGTGTTCCTCCTTAAATTGTTATCTCTTTTCTGCCAGCACCATACCGATGCTTCTTCCTTCAACCTTCGGTGCTTTCTCCACTACCGCTACATCTGAAAGATTCTCAGCTATATCATCAAGGATATGTTTGCTTGCATTCATATGAGCCATCTCACGTCCCCTGAATCTGAGTGTGATCTTTACCTTATTTCCTTTTGCAAGGAATTTCTTTGCAGCATTCATCTTGGTATTCAAGTCGTTAGCCTCAATGTTAGGTGAGAGACGAATCTCTTTCAATTCAACGGTCTTCTGCTTTTTCTTTGCATCCTTTTCCTTACGGGCCTGCTCATAACGATACTTACCATAATCAATCACCTTACATACAGGTGGCTTTGCATTTGGTGCTATCTTTACTAAATCAAGTCCTGCCTCGTCTGCAATCTTTTGAGCTTCTCTTGAAGAAACAATTCCTAACTGCTCTCCATCCGCTCCAATCAGTCGAACTTCTCTGTCTCTGATCTGTTCATTAATCATTAATTCGCTAATGGTCTTGTACCTCCATAAAAAATAGTGGATAGGCAGACTATCCACTATACAATCTTCAACACAAATGTTTGAAAATATTAACGCTAAGTCGCTCCATTGCGCTTAGGTGAGAGTGGATACTCTACTTTGTTTTCATACAACTACTAGAATATAGCACAGACAATTTCTGTTGTCAACACTTTTATCTAAATTTCTATCATCTAATATGTACCAAGAATCTTAAGGGCAATTGCCTCTTCCCTTATACCTCTTAACGCATTCTGCACCGCTGTATCCGTAAAACGTCCTTCAAAATCAACAAAGAACCTGTACTCCCATGCCTTATCAGGTATCGGACGAGACTGGATATTTAACATATTGATTCCATTGTATATAAAGTGTGCCAGCATATGATACAGTGCACCACTCTTGTGAGGTGTCTCAAAGCATATGCTTATCCTGTCAGCATCTCTGCGGCATACCCTTTTAGCCGACACAATTATAAACCTTGTTGCATTGTTTTTATTGTTCTGTATGCGGCTCTCAAGCACCTGAAGCCCATATATATCAGCCGAGATATGGCTAGCTATGCCAGCCTGTGTGATATCTCCGTCATCCTTTACCTTCTTTGCAGAAAAAGCTGTATTCCTGACAGCCACCTGGTTAATATCCTTATGCTCATCAAAAAAATCTGAGCACTGCATAAGCGCCTGTGGATGTGAGTACACAGTCCTGATATCAGAAATCTTTGCACCCGGAAGTCCCATCAGACTGTGGTCGATGCGTATAATCTGCTCCCCAACTATATAATTGTCGTATTCAACAAGCAGATCATAGTTTTCCGATACAATACCGGCTGAAGAATTCTCTATCGGAAGCACTGCATAATCAGCCTTTCCGCATTTGATATCCTCCATGGCATCCTTCCAGGAATCCACGTTGTAGCCATTACAATTCTCGCCAAAGTATGTCTTCATGGCAAGCTGTGAGTATGCACCCTCAACTCCCTGAAACACAATCCTTGCATTGGAAAAATCCAGGCTGTCTACCTCAGTAAAGTTTTCCTTCTCCACTATGCCATGCTCAGTCATAAGCTGATACTGCTTCTTTCTACTGGTCGACATAATCTGTTCAAAAAGCTCAACTATACCGTGCTTCAAAAACTCATCATCTGCAAGAGACGATAATTTCTCAAGCTTTTCATCCTCTCTCGTCTTGTCAAAGACCTTTTTGCCGGTGGTTATCTTATACTCGGCAACGTGCTTTGAGATATCCATTCTTTCCTTATATAATCTGACTATTTCACTGTCTATCTCATCGATAGACTCTCTCAATTTCATTAAATCTTCCATTATTGTCTCCTAAAAAAGATATAATAAAATATTATTACAAAATTTATAGAAAGGCAAGTAATCCTTGAAAGATTTATCATATATAGATATCATTCAGTTAATATCTAAGCATAAATCTCATATACCCTCGGGAGAATTACATGAAAAAAGAACACGCATGATTAATCAACTCATGCGTGTTTTTTATTAATTCATATAAAATTCAAATCTTGATCTGTATATATCACTGCACTTTCCGGTATTCTGGTCTATCGCAATAACAGAAAGCACATTATTTCCTTCAGGAACAGGTATTGGAGCTGTATACTCTGTTGATGCAGCACTCGGATCTGACGAATCCCAGGTATAGTATACCTTGCAATTTTCAGGTACTGTGATTGTAATGTCTGTCTGTGCACCAAATGTACCTCCGTCAGGGTCTATCTCCGGTGCATCCGGCGCCTCAAACTCGATTTCATACTTGGCAGATGCCACCTCGCTTTTGATTCCTCTGTCATCAACCGCAACAGCTGTTATCTCATATGTACCTTCCCTGTCCAGGGTGATCGGGCTATAATATCTTTCTCCTCTGGTCAAAGGATCATCCGAATCATATGAATAGTATATTTTGGTATCGCTGTCTGCATCTATAGAAAGCTCAATAGTCTCTCCATACTTGCCACTGCTCTTGCTAAACTGCGGTTTAGATACAGTATAATCCGCAAAAAGCTTTAAAACAGATGCATCCTTAGCACTCTCACGCAGCGCAACAATTGCATCATAATCATTTTTTGATTCATAAATCGAGATAAGCTTCTTATAAGCCTCTTTGCTCTTTGGATCAATATTAATAATTTCCTGATACAGCACAAGAGCGGCATCATAATCCTTCTTCGACATATATATATCAGCCAAAGCAAATCTGACATCTGTATTATCCGAATCAATCGACAAAGCCTTCTCATAATAAGAAACCGCGGAATTTATATTCCCCGCCGAATAAGCTGCCTTTGCCTGCTTCACCTGATAATCAAATGAATTGTCATGTGATCTGCTTACATTACGTGTAATAGCTGCAATAAGTATTACAATTGCTACGACGCACACTACAGCTGAGATAATAATTATCTTCTTCTGCTGCGCTCTCTTTGCCCTCTGTCCGTCAGACTGCGGCTTCTCATCACACGGTTGTTTCGTCTGAGACTGCTGCTTGCCTGTCTGAGCCTGTTTATTTTCATACTGTGACATTCTGTCCGGTTTTTGTCCGTTCCGCTGACCGGCACTATGAAGCTGTTCCCTCACCGGCTCATCAAACCTGATTGTCCTATCAGACACAGGCTTTACAGTCTTTTGTCCATCAGTTCGCCTGTCATCATTTCCAACCAGATTATCAAGATAATCATCAAATTCGTTGTAATCAGGCACTATCTGAACCGGATGCCCACAGACATCACAGTACAGACTGCCCGCCTTCAATTCATTACCACAATTGGCACATCTCATACATCTAATCCTCTTACTTATTGTCTAATTATCTCTTCATAGCCTCAACACAATTGCTCATGAGCATCGCAATTGTCATAGGACCTACACCGCCCGGTACAGGTGTGATATGTGACGCTTTAGACACAACAGAATCAAAATCCACATCACCACACAGCTTATTTTCAGCATTTCTGTGGATTCCAACATCAATGACAACCGCACCATCCTTCACATATGAAGCATCTATAAACTTAGGCTTTCCTATTGCCACTATAAGTATATCAGCATTTTTACATACATCTTTTAAATCCTTTGTATGTGAATGACATACCGTAACAGTTGCATTCTCCCTAAGCATGAGAAGTGACATAGGCTTGCCGACTATATTGCTTCTGCCAACCACAACACAGCTTTTACCATCAATATCTATATTGCTTCTCTTTAAAAGCTGAATGATACCGGCCGGAGTACACGGCAAAAAACCAGGCTTTCCTATAACCATCGCTCCAACACTCTGTGGACTGAAGCCATCAACATCCTTCTTCGGGTCAATAGCATCAATAACCTTGTCCTCATCGATATGCTTTGGCAGCGGAAGCTGACAGAGAATACCATTTACGGAAGCATCAGCATTGAGATTTTCGATAAGTTTTAATATCTCATCCTCCGTAGTCTCCTCTGCAAGTTCATACGAAAGCGATTTGATTCCGACATACTCACACGCCTTTTTCTTGTTGCGCACATACACTGATGATGCCGGGTCATTTCCGACCTGAATCACCGCAAGGCAGCCCTCGATGCCTTTTTTCTTAAGCTCTGCCACTTCTTCCTTAAGCTCATCCTTAATCTGTGTTGAAATTAATTTTCCGTCTATTAGATTAGCCATATTTCCTCCTAGAATAATCCTGTGATCACACCATTGTCATCCACATCAATGCCGTATGCAGCCGGCTTCTTTGAAAGTCCCGGCATAGTCATGATAGAACCGTTTACTGCTACAACAAAGCCTGCACCTGCTGACGCATAAACCTCACGTACGTTGATTTTAAAACCACTTGGTCTGCCAAGCTTCTTTGCATCATCAGAAAGCGAATACTGTGTCTTTGCCATACATACTGGAAAATCTCCCATTCCAAGGTCTGTAATTCTCTTAAGTTCTCTCTCTGCTGCCGGAGAATATGTAACACCATCTGCTCCATATATTTCTTTTGCAACAGTTTCAATCTTTTCCTTAAGTGACAGGCTATCATCATAGAGCACTTTGAAATTGCTTTCCTTGTGCTCGATTGTTTCAAGTACCTTGTTGGCAAGGTCAATTCCGCCTTCGCCACCCTTCTCCCATACCTCTGAGAGTGCAAATTCACAGCCTCTTTCCTTACAGAACTGCTCTACAAAATCAGTCTCAGCCTTGGTGTCTGTGACAAATGAATTTAATGTGACAACTACAGGCACACCAAACTTGTGAAGATTCTCAATATGCTTCTCAAGATTTACGATTCCAGCCTTAAGTGCATCAAGATTCTCTGATGAAAGCTCATCCTTCGGCACGCCGCCATTATATTTTAATGCTCTGATTGTTGCAACAAGTACAACTGCATCCGGCTTAAGCCCTGCCATACGACACTTGATATCAAAGAACTTCTCTGCGCCAAGGTCTGCGCCAAAGCCTGCCTCAGTGATAACATAGTCTGCAAGCTTTAATGCTGTCTTTGTGGCACGGACACTGTTACAGCCATGTGCTATATTGGCAAAAGGTCCACCGTGAACTATTGCCGGTGTATGCTCAAGTGTCTGGATAAGGTTCGGCTTTAAGGCATCCTTTAAGAGAGCAGCCATAGAGCCTGTAGCCTGAAGATCATCGGCTGTGACAGGCTTTCCGTCAAAGGTGTATGCCACGATAATTCTGCCAAGTCGCTTCTTTAAATCTGCCATATCATCGGCCAGGCAGAGTATTGCCATAATCTCAGATGCTACAGTGATGACAAAATGATCTTCTCTGACCATTCCGTCCATCTTGCTTCCAAGACCAACAACGATATTTCTAAGGACACGGTCATTCATATCCATACATCTCTTCCATACAATCTGGCGTGGGTCGATGCCAAGCTCGTTTCCCTGCTGGATATGGTTGTCAAGAAGTGCTGCAAGCAGATTGTTCGCAGATGTAATTGCATGAAAATCTCCTGTAAAATGAAGATTTAAATCCTCCATTGGGACAACCTGTGCATATCCGCCACCGGCTGCTCCTCCCTTGATACCAAAGCAAGGTCCAAGTGACGGCTCACGAAGTGCGATAAGTGCTTTCTTCCCAAGGCGTCCAAATGCCTCTCCAAGACCGACGCTTGTGGTTGTCTTTCCCTCCCCTGCAGGAGTCGGGTTTATAGCTGTAACGAGTATGAGCTTTCCGTCAGGATTTTTCTTTGTGCGATTGATAAGCTCATCAGAAATCTTTGCTTTATACTTTCCATAAAGCTCTAAGTCATCCTCTTTAATCCCTATAGATGCTGCTACATCCTTGATTGGAAGCATTGTAGCTTCCTGTGCGATCTGAATATCTGTTTTCATTTTTCTTTGCTCCTTTGTGTTAATTATTCTCTAATATAGTATCTAATTCCTCTTTAGTCACCAGAACCTTGCGGGGCTTTGTCCCCTCCTCAGGTCCCACTACACCGGCCTCTTCGAGCTGATCCATGATGCGGGCCGCCCTGTTGAAGCCAATTTTAAGGTATCTTTGAAGCATTCCGATTGAAGCCCGTTCCTTATCTGTGATAATTGACGCTGCCTCCGCAAAGTAAGAGTCCCTGCCATCATCCGTGTTTTCCACATCTGAAATGGTAACGGTTGTATTTGTCGTATCATTCGACAGGCTCTCCATCTTTTGTGCCACATCATTACTGTACTGTGCATTCTCATTATTTTCAATAATAAATTTCACAATATCGGAAACTTCTTTATCTGAAACGAATGCGCCCTGTACTCGAAGGGGCTTCGGAACACCCTGTGGGTCAAATAACATATCTCCCTTTCCAAGGAGCTTTTCCGCACCATTCATATCAAGTATGGTACGACTGTCAACACCGCTTGTAACCGCAAATGCGATACGGCTTGGCATATTCGCCTTGATGAGACCTGTAATAACATTAACAGAAGGCCTCTGTGTGGCTATGATCAGATGTATACCGGCTGCTCTCGCAAGCTGTGCCAGCCTGCATATTGCCTCCTCTACATCCTTTGATGCAACCATCATAAGATCCGCAAGCTCGTCAACTATAATGACAATCTGTGGCATCTTTGGCGGTTTTTCTGTATCCTTGCCATCCATTGCATCAATCATGGCATTGTAACCGTTTATTTCCCTGACACCGCTGTTTGCAAACTTCTCGTATCGGTCTGTCATCTCTGAAACCGCCCAGTTTAATGCTCCTGCAGCTTTTTTAGGATCTGTAACAACCGGAATCATCAGATGAGGTATGCCATTGTATACACTAAGCTCAACCACCTTCGGGTCAATCATAATCAGCTTTACCTCATCCGGCTTTGCCTTGTATAGTATACTCATGATAATTGTATTGATACAAACCGACTTACCTGAGCCGGTAGCACCTGCAATTAAAAGATGTGGCATTTTTGCGATATCCGTAACCTTAACCTTGCCTGCAATATCTTTTCCCACCGCAAAGGTAATCTTTGATTTGGCATTTTTAAATTCTTCAGACTCCACAAGCTCCCTGAAGGAAACAGCAACACTCTGGCTGTTTGGCACTTCGATGCCCACAGCGGCTTTTCCCGGAATAGGAGCCTCGATTCGTATATCCGCGGCTGCCAGATTAAGCTTTATATCATCTGCCAGATTCACAATCTTTGATACCTTCACTCCAAGCTCCGGTGTGATTTCAAACCTTGTAACAGCAGGACCGCAGCTTATATTATTCACCTTCGCATTCACCCCAAACACATTAAGAGTCTGTTCAAGCTTTGCCGCCGTTTCACGCAGATGAGCCTGCGAATCACCGGTTTTCCCCCTGTCAGGAGCCTCAAGCAGATCAACAGCCGGAAATACATACGGCTTCTGCTGGATTGCATTTTCTGCATCATTTATCGCTATCTGCTCACTGACTTTTTCAACCTCTTTGGCAAGCTCATCCTTGTCTGATTTGACCTTTTTCTTACCTGGCTCTGCTGCAGGTGGTTTTGTCATTACCGCATCTGCAGCCGGAGCTGATAATTTTGATTGCAGCTCATTATCTTTTTGTATGCCAAAATCATCAGATATATCAGGCTCCACGCAACCCGATATAGGTATCTGTGACACATGGCTTGCAACTGCTGCGCCCAAGCCGTCCGGTTTCATGCCATTAATCTGCTGCAGGGTCTTTCTGCCAAGCTCATCTGCACTGTCACTATCGGCTGTGCCACCCAAAACCGAAACAGGCTCCGATGCCACACCAAAGTCCGGTGTTTGCACTATTTCCCCTGCATCCCCTGATGTAAGGCTTGTCGTCTTTTTCTCCTTTATTGCAGGTGAACTCGGATAATTCTCTATAGTTATCTCACCAAGCGCATCTGTAGCTACTGCACCTTGTCCAAATATCCCCACATGCGCTGTATCACTACCTGCCATTCCTGAATTTAGCGCGTTTTCACTGCCATCAATTTTTGTATCAAGTGACACGCCTGTTATCTTATTGTCCATCCTTCGGCCGGCACGCTTATTCCTTCTGCCACCTTTTGCAGCCTCCTTTATGTCGCTGTCTGTATCATCTGAAACTAACCCCTCTCTTGTCTGACGCTCTCTTGACTTATACTGCCGATACTCCTGATATCTCTCATTATTCTCACGCGCTGACTCGTATACCTTTCGGCCGCCGTTTCTCATGCCCTTCATGAATGATTTACCGGTAATGAGCACAAGGCAGATAATCATCACAACTATTGTCACCACGTATGCACCTATAATTCCTACCGCTGGAACTAAAATGCAGCCTATAAGAGCACCTATAAAGCCACCACCTGAATGCCTTTCAACACTGTCAATGTATGACTGCACCGGCGAAACCGCGAATTCACCATACACTGCCAAGTACATAAACACACATATAAACCATATGAAAACTATGGTCATAACAAGCTTCATGATAGCATATGAATTGCCCTTATTGGACACAGCAAAAAAGCTGCCCACCAGAAGCACAAGCGGAAAAATATATGCCACCATTCCAAATATACCAAAAAGGAAACCGCTTACTGCGTTTCCCAAATGACCGCCTATTCCAAAATTGCTTATAAATAAAAGGATTGAAACAGCTACTACTATCCAGAGAAATATTTCCTTTTTAAAGGCCTGCTGCCTCTCTATCTGAGCCATTCTCTCCTTTTTAGTCTGTCTTTTTGCTGAGGATTTCTTCCTCGTTGCCATCTAACTAACCTCCGTATTTTGATTTACAGAGTATATAATAACATATTTCTTCTGTTCTGTGTAAATTTTCTAAAGTAATTTTTCGATTTTGTGATTAAAGGGTCAAAAGGTATCATCGATTCATGCTTGCATGCAATTCGATGTATACCTTATTGACCCGCACTACACCGAGAAAGTAGCAATTTGCTGCGGGGACGACAAGTTAAATTACTTACTATATTCGTTTACAGAATCAAATCACTTGCTGATTTGATTCGTATGAAGCTGTGAATATGCCGACGAATATGCCTATCGCTACAGGCGATTTTAAATAGGCATATTCGGTTGCAGTTCGCATATGCGAACTGTAGCATTAGCGGATTTCGAGGCGGAGTCAGATTACTGGAATGCGTAGCATGTAGTAATCTGATTAATCATAAATGAGGTGCAAAATACCCCGCCATGAATGGCGGGGTAAAATGTTATGCAAAAACCATAATTTCACCAAAATATTTTATTCACCAATAAGGTAATTGTATAATCCCTCATATTTGAACTTGGAAGCATTCCAAGAGAAATCATTGGCCATGCCCCTGTCCACAATCTGGTTCCACTCACGCTTCTTATCGAAGAAGATGTGCTTAGAATAATTGATGACTGCAAGCATCTCATCGGCATTGTAGTTTGAGAACGAGAAACCATCTCCTGAATTTTCATACTCATTATAAGGCTTAACCGTATCCTTGAGACCTCCTGTCTCACGAACAATCGGAACGGTACCGTAGCGGAATGAGATAAGCTGTGTCAGACCGCAAGGCTCAAACCTGGACGGCATCAGAAATGCATCAGCAGCCGCATATAGTTTGTGTGCCAGATCATCAGAGTAACATATATTTGCCGAAACTCTGTCAGGGTATTTCCATGCATAGTGTCTGAACATATTCTCGTACTGAGGATCTCCTGTACCGATAACAACAAGCTGTGTGAAATCGTCCACGATACCTTCAATCACATTATTGATAAGGTCAAGACCTTTCTGGTCTGTAAGTCTTGAAATAAGACCTATCATGTACTTCTTTTTATCAACCGCAAGCCCAAGCTCCTGCTGAAGCTTTGTCTTGTTGTTAAACTTCTTCTTTCTGAAATCGGAAGCATTGTAATTGCAATAGATTTTGCCATCAGTCTGTGGGTCATAGGCATTGTAATCAATACCGTTTACGATACCCTGCATGTCAAAATGTCTAGCACTTAAGAGTCCGTTCAATCCCTCACCATAGTACTCTGTCTGAATCTCGTTTGCATATGTATCACTGACAGTGGTGATGTAGTCAGCATATACAAGACCACCCTTAAGCATATTTGCGTCCTTCTTGAACTCAAGCTTATCAGGTGTGAACAGATTGTCTGTAAGACCTGAAACACCCTGTACCCACTCCTTGTCCCAGATACCCTGGAACTTAAGATTATGGATAGTGATGATAGTCTTGATACCCCAGAAGAATGGATTTGCGGCAAACTCATTCTTTAAGTATACAGGCAGAAAGCCTGTCTGCCAGTCATGACAGTGTATAATATCCGGCTTAAAATCAATAAGTGGGAGCATTGAGAGTACAGCCTTGTCAAAGAATGTATATTTCTCAATCTCAAACTTAGTGTCAGAAGTATATGGAGAAAATCCTGTAAAGAACTCCTGATTGTCAATAAAGTAATATGTAATGCCGTCCTGCTCATATTTGAGCACTCCGACATACTTGTCCTGCACGTATGGACCTGAGCTCATGTAAAAATGGGTAACATACTCAAAATTATTGCGATACTGCTCCGGTATACAGCTATAATCCGGTATTACAACCCTTACATCCCAATAGTTCTTGTCAAACTCTTTAGGAAGTGCACCGCACACATCTGCAAGACCTCCTGTTTTTATAAATGGTACACACTCTGAAGCTACAAATAGAATCTTTTTCATATTCTCCTCCCGCTAAAACCCGTGATATATAATATTTAGTTTACTCTTCCCAATTGTGGTATACTTCCTGGACGTCGTCATCATCGTCAAGAAGGTCTAAGATACGGCCGATATTTGTGATGTCAGCTTCATCTGTCAGTGTGACATATGTCTGTGGAATCATTGTGACCTCTGCTGAAGCCATTGTGATGCCTGCCTCCTCAAGAGCAGTCCTGACTGCATCAAAATCAGCAGGTGCAGTTGTGATTTCGTAGCTGTCATCCTCATCGGCGAAATCCTCAGCGCCTGCATCGAGTGCCTGCATCATAAGATCATCTGCATCCATATCGCACTCTTCCTTGTCGATGATGATCTGACCCTTCTCGTCAAACATGTATGATACACAGCCCTGTGTACCGATGCTTCCCTGTCCCTTTGTAAAGGCATTACGGACATTGGCCGCTGTACGGTTCTTATTGTCTGTAAGACACTTTACGATAATAGCTGTGCCTGATGGTCCATAGCCCTCATATGTAGCTGTCTCATAGTTTACACTGTTGCCGTCTCCTGCCGCCTTCTTGATACCTCTTTCGATTGTATCGTTTGGCATATTGTTGGCCTTTGCCTTGGCAACTACCTGTGCAAGCTTGAAGTTATTGGCAGGATCCGGTCCTCCCTCTTTAACTGCAACTGCAAGCTCTCTACCGATCATTGTAAAGATTTTGCCCTTTGCAGCATCATTTTTCTCTTTCTTATGCTTGATATTCGCAAATTTAGAATGTCCTGACATAATTTGTATCCTCTTTTCTACTTTTAAAAATAATCCATACCTTATAATATCATTTTTTCTCTTCCGGCGCAAGTTTCTTAATCATTACCTGCTTAATCACCTTATCCTCGACGCTCATAACAGAAAATCTGTAGCCATATGCGCTAATCACAGTCTTATCCCCCTCCTCCGGAATCTTATCCGAAAGCGATATGATAAAACCGTTAAGCGTCTCGTAAGCATCATCATCAACAGGCAGTGACAGCGCCTCCTTCACATCGGAAAACTCAGTCATGCCGTCCATTATAAATGTCTCGTCATCATTCTTTCTGATGTAGTTTTCTTCCTCATCGTGCTCATCCTCGATATTTCCGACAAGCTCCTCGAGTATATCCTCCATCGCGATAAGTCCCGATATCTGTCCGTACTCATCCACAACCATCGCAAGATGACTCTTTTTAGACTGCATCTTTTTAAACAGATCATTGATGTTTACCGTCTCGGGTATGAAGTCCACCGGCCGGATAAGCCCGTCTATGTCCTTGATACTGCTGCGGTAAACCTCATTTTTTTCAAAAAATGTAAAAGCATCCTTGATATGTAAGACTCCGATGATACTGTCAACATCATTCTCATAGACCGGAAAGCGAGATTTGCCGGTATCTATGATAAATTCGATGGCATCGATAAAGGACATATTACCGTCGAGGCTTACGATATTTTTGCGGTGAGTCATGATATCTTTTACTTCCTTATCATCAAACTCAAACACATTGTGTATCAGCTCTGCCTCAGATGCAAGGATTGTTCCCTGCTCATGCCCCTCCCTGACCATGGAAATAATTTCTTCCTCTGTGACATCATCATTTCCAAGTATTCCATCGAAAGTCTTTTTGTTGTTTTTCATTCCATAAAGCAATACTCCAATACACAAAAGAAGTATCACTACAAGTATTGATAAAATTATAATTGCATATAACATAATGTTTTATTATCCTATGTAATAAGTTCTAAGCTGATTTCAAGCGCCCTGTCTATTTTAAGCAATGTGTCCTCATCAAGATGGCACACCTTATCCTTAAGCCTTTTTTTGTCGATTGTGCGAAGCTGTTCTAAAAGCACAACCGAATCCTTTGCAAGCGCATACTCCTTGCAGGCAAGCTCCACATGGGTGGGCAGCTTTGCTTTATGCATCTGCGAGGTTATTGCTGCGCAGATTACCGTCGGGCTGTGTCTGTTTCCGACATCATTTTGTATTATAAGGACAGGTCTTATCCCGCCCTGCTCTGAGCCTACAACAGGCCTTAAATCAGCGTAATAAATATCTCCTCTTTGAATAATCATACACGAATACACTCCATATTATGGTATACAAAAAGTATCTCCAGATTTTTCGAGTGTATTCTTAAAAGTTACACTTTTTTAGTTTTTGTGGTAAATTCTTGGAACACGCGGTGTGATAAGACATGCAAACTCATAGTTGAATCTGCCTGACAGCTCACCTAACTGCTCCATTGTGATTGTCTCATTCCCTTCTTTACCGAGCAGAGTAACTGCATCGCCTATTTTCACGTCAGGTATGTCTGTCACATCAACCATAAACTGATCCATGCAGACTCTGCCGCATATAGGTGCTTTTTTTCCTTTTATGAGAACCCATCCCTTGTTTGAAAGTCCTCTTGAATATCCATCACCATATCCCACCGGGACAGTTGCTATCATCATAGGATGCTCTACCGTAAATGTGCCGCCGTAGCTTATATGCCTGCCCGGCTCAAGCTCCTTTACATAAGCAACTCTGCTGTGCAGCGACATAACAGGCTTTAGGGAGATTTTACTCTTGTCTACCTCCTCTGACGGCCACAGACCATAGAGTGTGATGCCTGCTCTTACCATATCCATATTGCACTCCGGAATTTCTACTATTCCCGCACTGTTTGAGCAGTGCTTAATTGGGATCTCGACTCCTCTTGCCTCAACAAGAGCTATCATTCGCTTAAAAAGATCAAACTGCTCAAAGGCAGGCTCCTTTGACAGCTCATCTGCCCTTGCAAAGTGAGTGAATATTCCCTCTATCATAATATTCGGCAACTTAGCAATCTGTGCAATAATATCTGCACTTTCCTCTGTCACCTGAAAGCCTATACGGCACATGCCGGTATCTATCTTGATATGTATCTTACAGGTCTTATTCTTAGCAGCTGCGATTTTTGAAAGTTCCTTAGCTGTCTCGTAGGTACATACCGCCGGTCGCACATCATTGTCCACTATCTCCTCAAACTGCTCCGGGAAGCTGAGTCCTAAAATAAGTATCGGCTTTTTTCTGCCTGCTGCGATAAGCTGCATTGCCTCGTTGCTTGTAGCAACGGCATAGCCCCACAGATACGGAAGCGGCTCCAGTACCTCTGAAACAGCCTCAGCACCATGACCATAGCCATCAGCCTTTACAACTGCTGCCATCATTGTCCCCGGCTTTAGCTTATTATGCATCGACTCCATATTATATAAAATTGCATCCAAATCTATATCTGCTCTGATTCTGTTAATTGCCATTTTTTTCCACCTTAATCCAAACTTTATCTAATCCATCAATAATATCACTTGCTATCATACCATAAGAGCCGGTATTGTCAAATACCATATCACCGGCAAGTCCATGAATAAATGCACCGTATGCCGCGGCCTTTTTCGTGTCACGCAACTGTACCAGAAGACCTCCCACGATACCGCTTAGCACATCTCCGCTTCCGGCTGTTGCCATACCGCAATTGCCGGACAGATTGATAAACTTTTCGCCATCAGCCGCTGCGATAATCGTACGAAAATCCTTAAGCACACAAGTCACATTGTACAAGCCTGCAAACTCTCCTGCCACACCGATGATATCCTCCTGTATATTAGCAATGCTCTTTTTCATAAGTCTGGACATCTCGCCCAGGTGGGGAGTCACGATGACCGGCATTTTATGCTCATTAAGTAAAGTCATGTTGTCTGATATGATATTAAGCGCATCCGCATCAATCACAAGAGGTATCTCTGCTATTTTTAGTACTGTTTCAACTAACATTTTGGCATTATCAGACTTTGAAAGACCTGGACCTATCACCACCGCATCTGCCCAATCAAGCTCTGTCTCAAGTGCTTTAGCTGACGCGATATCAGTACAAAGCAGTGCTTCCGGCAAAGCACATTGTATTATTGAGCGGTTGCACTCCGGCGTTATAATTTTCACAAGCCCTGCTCCGCTTTTGTATGCAGCCTTTGCCGAAAGCACCGCCGCACCGGCCATATTGCGGCTTCCTGCTATAACTAACAGTTTTCCGAAAGTTCCCTTGTTGGAGTGTGCCGGTCTGTTATCAAGTTTCTTTAAATCAGACTCATCAAGAGCCCTTACTGATGGCAGATTACCACAAAAGCTGTGGTCATCTATGCCTATAGGCACCACCTTAACCAGACCGCAATAATCACAGCCCGGCCACAGGAGAAGGCCTGTCTTCTTATAAGAAAAAGTATATGTGAAATCTGCTTTAAAAGTGCATCCCATCACATGTCCTTTATCAGAATCCACTCCCGACGGCACGTCGACCGCCACCCTGTAAGCATTTGCCTTGTTAACGGCTGAAATCACATCTGCTAAAGAGCCTTCTATGGCTCGCTTAAGCCCTGTGCCAAACAGCGCATCTATTATTACGTCACTTTTACACACACACTCAATATCAGAGACCACCTTAAAGCCATACTTTGCGTATATATTTTTCTGCAGCTCAAAGAGCTTGCTTCCTGCCTCATCTGTGCCAAAAGCATAGTACACCATGCATCTGTATCCGGCCTGATTTAAAAGTCTTGCTATCGCGATACCGTCTCCTGCATTATTGCCTCTGCCGCATATCACGGCAAACTCCTTTGATTTATCAAAACATGCAACAAGCTCCCGGACAACACCGGCCGCAGCCTGCTCCATCAGCACCACCGAAGGAACCAAAAAGACCTGTGATGTTGTATCGTCCAGAAGCTTCATTTCATTACCTGTAACAATATATTCCAATATTAATTCCCCTTATTCTCATTGTTTGCATTATCAGCATTTGCATTATTGGCATTGAAAACCATAGGATCGTCATATTCAATATCAAAAAGATCTAAAACCAGTAAAGGAACCTTTTTTATCATTCATAAGACTCACCCTCTATTTATTTTTGGAGTTTTTAACAATATTATAGCTGAGCTGCATAAGGCTGTCAGACAGATGAACGCTCTCCACAACCACATCTTTATTTGGAATTTCAAGATCCACATGTGCAAAATTCCATATAGCCCTTATTCCTAAATCCACAAGCTTTGACGCAATAGAGTCAGCCTTTGACTTTGGCATGGTGAGCGCCGCAATATCCACCCTGTGTGTTCTGCAATACTCATCCAGCTCACTTAACATAAGGATTGGAATACCTCGCACACTCTTTCCTGAAAGCTCAGGATTTATGTCAAAAAGTGCTGTTATGACAAAGCCAAGCTTTTCAAACTTTACATAATTTGCGAGTGCCTGGCCAAGATTTCCTGCACCGATGATAATTATTCTATGCTCTGTGTTAAGCCCCATTATCTTTCCGATTTCCTCGTAGAGAAACTGAACATTGTATCCGTATCCCTGCTGTCCAAAGCCACCGAAATTATTAAGATCCTGTCTGATTTGTGAAGCTGTCACTTTCATTCTGTGACTCAGATCGTTTGATGAAATACGCTCCACTCCCTCATCCAAAAGCTCTCCGAGATATCTATAGTATCGTGGCAGCCTTCTGATAACCGCCTGTGATATTTCTTTACTCAAGTCTTATTCCTCCAATCATCAGGATATCATTTTTCTTTTAAAGACAAAAACCCAAGATTAATTATAATTTTTTGAAGGTCATCTGTCAATGTGTTAAGAATTTAACATTCAAAAAATTCATAATTATCCCCGGGTTATATCTTATTCTAAGGCTAAAAACCAAATTTCAGATTAAATTGTCTTCTCAAGCTCCTCTCTGATTGCCTTGATGAAGCCTTCGCTGTTTAAAACAGTAGGATTTTCAATTGTTGTGATGAGTGCGAGATCCTTTGTCATCTTTCCGCTCTCAATAGTCTTTATGCAAGCTGCCTCAAGCTTGTCTGCAAACTCAGAAAGTGCCGGAAGCTTGTCAAGCTCTCCTCTTTTTCTAAGTGCACCTGTCCATGCAAAAATAGTAGCTACAGAGTTTGTTGAGGTCTCCTCACCCTTTAAGTGCTTGTAATAGTGTCTCTGAACTGTTCCATGTGCTGCCTCATACTCATAGTATCCGTGAGGGGATACAAGCACTGATGTCATCATGGCAAGTGAACCGAATGCAGATGAGATCATATCACTCATTACATCTCCGTCGTAGTTCTTGCATGCCCAGATAAATCCACCCTCAGATTTCATTACTCTGGCAACTGCATCGTCAATAAGTGTGTAGAAATATGTAATTCCAGCCTTCTCAAAAGCATCCTTATACTGTGCATCAAAGATTTCCTGGAAGATATCCTTGAAGGTGTGGTCATATTTCTTTGAGATGGTATCCTTTGTAGCAAACCATAAATCCTGCTTTGTATCAAGTGCATACTTAAAGCAGCTATGTGCAAAGCTCTCAATTGAATCATCCAGGTTATGCTGTCCCTGAATAACTCCTGCGCCCTTAAACTCATGTATTAATTCTCTAGTCTCAGTTCCGTCTTCTGCTGTAAATACAAGCTCAGCCTTTCCTGGACCAGCTACCTTCATCTCTGTTGCCTTGTACACATCACCATATGCATGACGAGCGATTGTGATTGGTTTAACCCATGTCTTTACATTTGGCTCTATGCCCTTTACAACGATTGGTGCTCTGAACACTGTTCCGTCAAGCATGGCTCTTATTGTGCCGTTAGGGCTCTTCCACATCTCCTTTAAATTGTACTCTGTCATTCTGGCTGCGTTTGGTGTGATTGTCGCACATTTTACTGCGACACCGTATTTCATGGTTGCCTTTGCTGATTCAACGGTCACCTGATCATCTGTACGATTTCGCTCCTCTAATCCCAGATCATAATACTCTGTCTTTAAATCGATAAAAGGTATTAAAAGCTCATCCTTTATCATCTGCCAGAGGATTCTTGTCATCTCGTCTCCGTCCATCTCTACAAGGGGTGTTGTCATCGTAATCTTGCTCATTCTTAAATCTCCTTTACTTAATAAGGTTTTCCCAACCAAGGTGTTCCATATTTTCCTTTGAATTGTTTATATGCTCTCTGGCGCATTTTTCTGCCAGCAGTGCGTCATGATTCTTAATTGCCTCGCATATCTGTTTATGCTCGTGAGTGGAGTTTTTGGCTCTTTTTGTCTCGCCGAGTGTCACCTTTCTCACTCTGCCAACATACTCATGATAGTCCTTTAATACCCTCATAAGCTCCTTGCTTCCGCCGGCCTCATACAGCAGCTCATGAAACCTATTGTCCAGCTCAAGAAGCTTCTTTGCATTGCCCTTTTTCTCGTGAAACTCCGTGAGATAAATATTCTCCTCCATGGCCGCCATGAGCTCATCCGATATCCTCGTTGCAGCCCATCTGGCACAAAGTCCCTCAAGCAGAGCTCTTATCTCATATATATCCCTGATATCGTCCGTGGAAACACCCTCAACGAACGCTCCTTTATTGGGGATAATAGACACAAGACCCTCAAGCTCAAGCTGACGCAGTGCTTCCCTCACAGGAGTCCTGCTCACCCCTAGCTCATCACCGATATTCTTTTCCTTAAGCTCATCGCCCTTTGCAAATGTTCCTGCAAGTATACCATCCCTGATATGATTGTATACTCTGGCACTCAGGCTGTAATTATCATGTGACATGTACTAATCCACCTCACTATAATACTATATTAAGCTTTTTACAGCAATCAGTAATTTGAACTACAAGCTCATTATCTGTGATGGTAGTCACACGGCCCTCGTCGTACTGCTCATCTACCCATTGCTTTATCATGGTCACAAGCTTTGAATTCTTATCTACTTTTCTGTCATCCGGCAGGCGGTAGTAAGTGTTTATCCACAGCGCTATTCCTGCAAGTCCTGATGTATTGGACACAGCTACAAGAGGTGGTCTGTTTAAGAATTTACCTGTATCGAATATGTTGTAAATTTCCTCATTTTTGAGAAGTCCGTCAGCATGGATTCCGGCTCTCGTCACATTGAAATTCTTTCCGACAAAAGGTGTACGGCTCGGCTGCACATATCCAAGCTCCTTCTCAAAGTACTCTGACAACTCAGTAATAACAGTCGTATCCATACCATCGAGTGTGCCTTTAAGCTGTGCATACTCAAATACCATAGCCTCAAGTGGTGTGTTTCCGGTTCTCTCTCCGATACCAAACAGTGAACAATTGACACCACTTGCCCCGTAGAGCCATGCCGTAGTCGAATTGTTTACTGCCTTGTAAAAGTCATTGTGTCCATGCCACTCAATCTGTGATGAAGGCACACCTGCATGTGTGTTAAGTCCGTATATGATACCCGGAACGCTTCGAGGTATAACTGCTCCCGGGAAGTTTACTCCATATCCCATTGTATCACAGGCACGCACCTTGATCGGAATCTTGTACTCCTCCTGCAGCTTCATAAGCTCAACACAGAATGGAATAACAAAACCATATATATCAGAACGTGTGATATCCTCCAAATGGCACCTAGGGCTTATTCCTGTCTCAAGACACTCCCTGATGACTGACAGATACATATTCATTACCTCGCGTCTGGTCATCTTCATCTTATAGAAAATATGATAATCCGAACAGCTTACAAGTATACCGGTTTCCTTGAGTCCTATATCCTTTACAAGCTCAAAGTCCTTTTTGCTGGCACGAATCCACGATGTAACCTCCGGGAACTTATATCCTCTCTCGAGACACTTGTAAACAGCGTCCCTGTCCTTTTTGCTGTAGAGGAAAAACTCGCTCTGTCTGATTATTCCCTTAGGGCCACCAAGCTTATGTAAATAATCATAAATGGTAACAATCTGCTCCGTCGTGTACGGTGCTCTCGACTGCTGGCCATCTCTGAATGTAGTATCTGTAATCCAAATGTCCTCCGGCATATTGTGAGGCACTATTCTGTCATTGAATGCTATCTTAGGAACTTCTGAATAAGGAAAGAGATTTCTAAAAGTATTCGGCTCATCTACATCCACGAGCTGATAAAAATGCTCTTCAAGCTGCAGTAAATTTGTTTTTTCGTTCATCAAAACTTCTCTCATCTTCACATCTCCTGTGCTTAGTTTTATCTTTTGAATAATTGTATACAATTATACTTTTTGTGTCAATAAAAAATTTAAATCTTAGTGTAACACTTTGTTATGTCTATCATAACCTAGAGTGTAAATAAATTTTATTGGAGGTCACTTATGAGTGATTTAGCAGCAACAAACTGTTCATGCAGCAATACAGATAACGGAGGCGGATGTTCTTCGATTTTATGGATTATCCTGTTACTGTGCTGCTGTTGCGGAAATGGTAACGGAGGCTCTTTCTTCGGAGGAAACGACTGTGGAAGCGGCAATAACAGCTGTATCTGGGCTATCATCTTACTTTTCTGCTGTGGTGGCTTTGGCTGTGGAAGCAGCAATAACGGCTGCGGATGTGGCTGCGGCTGCTGATTTACATTTTTACTGCGGGTCTTTTCGGCCCGCAGCTTTTTACGATTTTTCGGTATTCTTTTTTTGCCTGCGCTGCTCTTTTTCTTTGAGCTTTTCAAGGACTTTACATTCGCCCTTCACCCTGTGCTTTTTGATGCATTCTTCATCTATCTCGTATACGTCGTGACCATCTATGATAAGCATATATCTTTTTTTAATAATATATGCTGTAAACATGCATAATGTGAATCAGGTGACATATTATATAGAAATATATTTTAAAGGATTTTTATGGACGAGAACAGCCTGTTTACACCATTCGATGAAATAACCCAGACAAGGGAGCTTCAGATGCTTAAAACCATAATTCCATATATGCCGCATGACTCACAAAAGCAAATGACTCTTATGGTTCACTACATATCACTTATGAATTCAATGAGAATGATAGATTGTGCACCTGCACTGTCTGTTGCGGAGACTGAAAGTATGTCAGACAGAAGACTATCCATGCTCAATGCCTTAAAGAAATACTGCAGTAAAAGTGAACAGGATACGATAGACAATCTATTAAATATTTTTTCAGTTTTGGACAATAGGGAGATTTATGACAAAGCAGGAATTTTTAAATAATTTTGCACAAAAGGAAAAACCGAAAGATACAACGAGCGCCATGCCGTTTCTCATGGAAAGTATTAAGGAAGCAAAGCGTAACGGCATAGAATTTACCAAAGAAGAGGTCTATTCCATGTGCACCGAGCTAAGCAAAAACCTGCCTGAGAAAAACCGCAGGCAGGTTGAAAGGCTTTTAAAAATGCTATAGTTAATTTTTAAACGAATCTGTATTTATGCGAAGTATCTTGTCTATCGGTGCAGGCGAGTTTCCCTTGCCATCCGTGCCCTCAAGGTACTTCTCCCCCGCAGATTCAAAAATGACATACAATCTTTTATCCACACTGTCAAGCTCCTCTGAGCCCGGCGGCATCTCTATTGTGATGTCAGGTCTGTTAGGCCTTGACGACAGAGCTATGAGTGATTTGTAGCACTTGATATACGATGACTCATTCCTGCCATAGGAGGTGCTCAGATATACCTTTCCTGAGGCATCAAATGTAACGCCCTGCACTCTGGCAGGTATCGTATATGTGCTCAGGCTTGTGAGCCTGTCGTCCTTTTTGTCATAATAATATGCTACCATCTTTGACCTAAAAAGGATATTGTGAGTGGCTATCCACAGCCTGCCTCCATAGTATGTTATGCACGACGGCTTGTTTCCCACATCAAACACATCTACCACACCTGTCGCATCGATGACCTGCTTGGAATTCGCAGTGGCCATTAGAGAGAGAAAATCATACGAGATGCGCTCCACAGTTGTGTCGTAGGAATTGCACACCCATACATTTTCCCCGTCAAAGGCAATTCCTCCCAGGTGACTGTTTGCATCCATGCCAAGTGTCACAAGGTACTCTCCGTCCTCCCTGTCAAATACCATAAGCTCCCCAAGTGAGCCCTTGTCATCAGAATAGCTCGTGATAAGCACGTATTCGTCCGTTATACAAATTCCCTGAGGACACTGTGCCTCACTGAAAATATAATTATTGAGAAAATCATTTTCCTTCGTCTCCGGCATGCCCGGAATATCTATTTCATCTATAAAATCGTAATCGCAATCATTAAGCGCCAGTGTATGCGCTTTTTTATTACTCCTGTAATTGTAATGCTCTACGCTGTATTCATTGTTAATCGTCCTGACCCATTTGGCATATACCACATATCCATTTGCTTTTTCGTAGGTCAGAACATCCGCCTTTTTTGAAAAATGCTCATCCAGATACCAGCCATCAAATTTATAACCGTATTTGTGTGGTTCTCTAAGTCCCATGAATTTCTGTTTTGGTGTGATGTATCCATAATTATTGATATTGTTTGCCGCACCGCCCAGATTATAGTAAATATATGAAACGCCATCACTTTCTGACATATTGTCAACCAGTGTATTTAGTGATGGCCCGGAAGCAAAAGAGGCAGCTTCTGCCTCTTTTATCTCCGATGCAAACACATGAGTATTGGTAAAAATCAATGTAAGTAATATAATTAATGCTATTCTACTCTTCAACTTCAACAAGCTTGCTTGCCCTTTCTTCTATCTGTTTTGCAGCCACATCATCCGGTGCCTGCTCATATCTGGCAAACTCATATGAGAATGTGCCGCTTCCGCTCGTCATTGAGCGAAGTGTGGCATTGTATCCATAAAGCTCCAGATAAGGAATATCCGCTACTATCTCCTGATATCCATTGTCTGTCGGGTTCATGCCCATCACTCTTGCACGTCTCTTGTTAAGCTCACCCATCACATCACCTGTATAGCCCTCAGGCACCACTACCTTAAGAGTTGCAATCGGCTCAAGAAGCACTGGCTTTGCCTCCATAATGCCCTTTTTAAAGGCCTGTTGTGTTGCCACCTTAAAGGCCATCTCAGATGAATCAACCGGATGATAAGAGCCATCATACAGCACAGCCTTTATACCTGTCACGGGATAGGCTGCAAGAGGTCCCTTTTTCACGGACTCTGCAATACCCTTTTCAACAGCCGGGAAGAAGTTCTTCGGTACAGCTCCTCCTACGACCGTCTGCTCAAATACATATGGCGTATCCATATCTCCTGACGGCTCAAAGGTCATCTTGACATGTCCGTACTGTCCGTGTCCGCCCGACTGCTTCTTGTACTTATACTCTACGTCAGATTTTTTCCTGATAGTCTCCTTAAAGGCTACCTTTGGACGCATAAGCTCTATCTCCACCTTGTACTTTTCAAGAAGCTCACTTGCCACTACCTCAAGCTGCATATCACCGATACCATATAGTACAGTCTGTCCATTTTCACTGTCATTTACACTGTTTAGTGTCAGATCCTCCATTAACAGTTTCTGTAAAGACTGGGAAATCTTGTCCTCATCGCCCTTTTTCTTTGCCTTGTAGCGCATTGCCACATACGGCTTTGATATACTTGTTCTAAGATATGTAACAGGCATATTTCTGGTGGAAAGTGAATCTGTCGTAAGAGTCTTTGTAAGCTTTGCAAGCGCTCCGATATCACCTGCATGAAGCTCCTTCACCTCCTCCACCTTACTGCCTCTCATCACATAGAGCTTACCGATTTTCTCATCGCAGTCCCTGTGATAATTGTAAAGCACATCATCTGTCTTTAGTACGCCCGAATTAACCTTGATCAGCGAATACTTACCGATGTACGGGTCAACTATCGACTTAAACACATAAGCACTCTTTGATTTTGCAAAATCATAATCAGCATTATACACCTCATTTGTCTTGGTGTTAATACCGGTACAGCTTCTCTTCTCAGGACTTGGCAGGTATTTCACAATATCAGCCATAAGTGTATACATGCCTCTTGCGAGAATATTTGAGCCCATGAGCACCGGTACAATAGAGCCTTCAAGCACGTTTGCACGAAGCGCAGCCCTTATTTCATCATCAGAAAACTCCTCTCCGCCGAAATATCTGTCCATGAACTCCTCACTTGTCTCAGCTACAGCTTCAACTAATGCCTCACGGCATATTCCCAGGTTCTCCTTTGAGTACTCAGGCACATCAAATTTATCCACGCCTCCGCTTTCATTCCATCTCTTTGCCCTCTGCTGGATGACATTGACATAGCCCACAAACTTCTCATTCTCTCTGATTGGCAGATGGAATGGAGCTATTTTCTTGCCATAAAGCTCCTGCAGCTTTAATACCACATCCTTGAAGCTTGCATTGTCGATATCCATGTCCGTCACGAAAATCATCCTCGGCAGCTTGTATTTCTCGCATATCTCCCATGCTCTTTTTGTGCCTGTCTGTATACCTGCCTTGCCTGAAACCACGATGATTGCAGCATCTGCAGCCGATACAGCTTCTTCAACCTCTCCCACAAAATCAAAAAAACCAGGAGTATCGAGAATATTTATTTTGACATTATCCCACTCTATCGGTACAACCGATGTATGTATAGAGAACTGACGCTTTATCTCTTCTTTGTCAAAATCGCTGATAGTGCTGCCATCCGCTACAGTGCCCATTCTGGTGGTCTGTCCTGCCAGATATGCCATAGCTTCCACGAGTGATGTCTTGCCACAGCCGCTATGGCCTAAAAGCACGACGTTTCGAATCTTCTCAGTAGTGTAAACATTCATTTCAAGTACCTCCCTGACATTATTATAGTATGTAAACATTGTACTAATATTTTATATAATTTACAACACTTTTATGCAATCTGATTAATCATAAATGACTTTTGGCCCTCATATCATTATTATATTGGAATAAATATGCCAATAATTTATTGCTTTATAGTGTTAAATTGGATATAATATATTGTAAATATTCAAAACCACTATAGTGCGATTTTGAGAATGTGCGTGTGGTGATTCTGAATAGTTACAATAAAGAATTAGGAGATACACATAAATGCATTTTGATAAAGTTGGCTTTATAGGGCTCGGTCTGATTGGCGGCTCGATAGCCAGAAAAATGAAAGAAAATAATCCAAAGGTCTCAATTATCGCAACAGCCGGGCATCAACAGACCATAGAGGATGCCTTTGGGCTTGGCCTGATAGATAATAATGAGCTTTTAGAGCTTAACTCATTTAAAGACTGCGACGTAATCTTTCTGTGTGCACCGGTAAACAAAAATATCGAATACCTCACACAGCTTAAGGATATCATAAAGGATGACTGTATCATCACAGATGTAGGCAGCACCAAAACCCAGATTCACGAAAAGGTCATAGAGCTCGGCCTTGAGCGCAATTTTATCGGCGGTCATCCTATGACCGGCTCTGAAAAAACAGGCATACTCAATTCAGACAAGCAGCTTTTGGAAAACGCCTACTATATTATCACTCCTACTGCAGCAACTACTGAAGAAAATCAGAATGATTTCAAACAGTTTGTACTTTCACTGGGCTCGATAGCTCTCATTTTAGACTACAGGGAGCACGATCATGCTACCGCAGCCATCAGCCACCTGCCACATATGATTGCATACTCTCTTGTCAATCTGATTGAGCATATTGATTCCGAAAAAGAGACCATGAAAACTATCGCTGCCGGTGGCTTCCGCGATGTGACACGTATCGCCGCAAGCTCCCCTGTCATGTGGGAAAATATATGTGAGTCCAACAAAACGCAGCTGCTCTCACTCATGGACCAGTATGAAGCCAATTTCCATAAGCTTCGCGAAATAATTGCTGAGGGCAGTTCTCAAAAGATGATTGATTATTTCCAGGATTCAAAGAATTACAGGGATTCACTTACTCTGCCCGGTGCCAAAATCCGCAAGGATTTCCACGAGGTATTTGTCGATATCGCTGACGAGGCAGGCGGTATTGCAATGCTTGCAAGCCTTTTAGCCTTCAACGGCATCAGCATCAAGAACATCGGCATCATAAACAACCGTGAGTTTGAGGAGGGTGTACTGCGCATAGAGTTCTATGATGAAGATGCTCTTGAATCGGCTATCAGCGTACTTAAAGAAAGAAACTATACTATTCACCGCAGATGATTTATCCTGTTATATGGTTTTAATCCCAAAAACAACGAGCCGTAAAACGAATTAAATTCGTTTTACGGCTCGTTTTATATCGTCCATGCAGCACTGTTTACAAATAAGCAGAAAACAATAACACTTTATTAATATACACTCTCCTCAAGTACCTCATAGAAATCCTCAAAGGTCTTGCGACAGCAATAAGGATCTATTATCTCAACCCCCTCTGCCTTAAGCCCCGGCAAAGTAAATGACATGGCTACGCGATGATCGTCATACGTTTTAATTTTACAAGGCTTAATACACTCTGCCGGATAAATCCTTAAGCCATTTTCAGTTTCTTCAACCCTCACACCTAATTCCGCCAGGTTTTCCTCAATGGCGTTTACCCTGTCACACTCCTGCAGACGGATATGTGAAATGCCTTCTATTCCTACAGGCTCATTTGCAAACGGCGCAATCGCAGCAAGTGTCAGCGCCTGGTCTGAGAATGTTGACAAATCCCAGCTTCCGCCATGTATATGAGCATTCTTTGGTGGCATACACACTATGCCGTCTGCCTCGTCGGAAATTGTGCAGCCCATATCCGCAAGCACATCAAGAAATGCCACATCTCCCTGCAAGCTGTTCTGGTGCACGCCCATCACCTGTGACTTAACATGTAAAAGCGGGCTCATTGCATAAAAATAGCATGCAGCCGACACATCCGGCTCTATATCATAGTCTAAGCTTTCATACGCTGCTTTCTTAGGAATAATAAAGCTGTTATTCTTTTTGTCCTGCATCACATCAAGCCCAAACTGCTTCATCATAAGACGCGTCATCTCAACATATGCCATACCATGCGTTCCTGTGACATTAATCGTAAAAGTCTTTTCCATCACCATAGCCGAGATAAGAAGGGCACTCAAAAACTGGCTGCTCTTGTCTACGTTTATATCAACAGCATCAGCATACTCCCCTGTATTTCCGATGGTAAAAGGAAAATGATATTCGTTCTCATCATACTCAATATGGGCACCCAGCTTTTCAAGCGATACAAGCAGATCCTTCATAGGACGCTTCTTCATCTGCTCAGAGGACACTATATGGTATCTGCCCTTTGACAGTCCAAGAAGAGCTGTAAGAAAACGCGCAGCGGTACCTGCACTTCCCACATCTATCTCAGCTTCATTCTTTGGTATCCTGCCTCCAAAGCCTGTTATTGTTATTTCTCTTTTATCCTCATCCACCAAAACCGGAAATCCCAGACGAATCAGTGCATCTATAAAATGTCTCGAATCATCACTAAAAAGACACCCTTTTAAAACGCTGCGCCCGCTTGCGAGTGCAGCGATTAAAAGGGCCCTGTTTGTGATACTCTTTGAGCCAGGTACACTGGTTACTATATCATGTGGATGATTTACTTTTTTTACTTTATAAATCATTGAAAATCTGATAAATATCAATCTTGAGTGCATCAGTGTCTGTCATACCGATAAACACAGCACCATAGTGATATACTCCTTCTTCACTGTCTGTTCTTCGTACAATCTCGATAACCGCATCCACAACCTCCTTGGTCCAAATTTGGATCCTGGTGTCATAATATGTATGTATATCGAGAGGTATACTTTCAATCAACATATTAGTATATATGATTGATTTTTACAAGTAAAATTTATTCAGCTGCCTCATCGTCCATATGCATATCGTTTGTTATAAACATCGCATCCCCCATGTAGAGGGCGTGCCTTCATTTCACTACTTATGTACCGCTACTTTGTAGCTCCTTCTTCCTATTATAATAACCGACTTTGCGCCAGTTGGCAAGTCAGTAGTTTACTTTTCTTCCGCAGGTGCAAATAACTCACTTGTTCCGTCCAGAACTTGCTTCTCCTCATCCATCTCAAAGAACCACCCAAACAGTTCGAGGGCTTCATACCCTTTCAGCAGTTTATCCGCCTTTTCTTTGGCGTAGCGTCCGCTATAATCATAGGTTTCTCCTACAGTAATCATCGACCCATGCAGAAACACAAGCATTTGATGTGTGATGCTCAATCCTTTGAATGTCTCATTTGCCTGCTTTCTCTCTTCTTCACTGTACTTCCACTCATCACCCTCCAAGAAAAAGCCTCTCGCAACCGAACCGTACAGACCATAACCAATCAGCACCAGGGCATCCCAGATTTTTTCTCTCGCTGCATTTTCGTCTTTAAGAGCCGGGATTTTTCCAGAGATAATTCCGGCAATAAATTCCTTCCTTCTGGTGGCACTTCCCTTCAAAATCTCTTTTATTTCCTTCGACTTTCTTTCCTGCTCTTTCTTCGCCAGTTCTTCTTTTGTCGGCTTCTTTTTTTCCTTCGGAGCTTTCGTAACGATTCTCAAATCTCGCCACATCTCATACCAGTACATCTGCCCTTTCTGCTCTGGCAGATTGATTTCATCCGGAACATCGTCTGCTAAGTTGAACTCAATCACTGTTTTCCATTTCCCATTGTACATCTGCTGCGAATACTGCTCCGGTGCTTTCTCTACTCCCATCTTTTTCAGCTTCGCTTTGAGCTTCTTTGCATTCTCTTTCTTCTTGGCATTTGTAATCTCATTCTGAACCCGGCTCACAATATCTCTGGAACTGCTGGCCTTATCCAGAATCTCATTTCGCATCTCTACATCCTTGATTTTCTCCAGTTCGTACAGGTCTTTCAATGTGAGCTGAAAAGCATCGTCCTGCTGCTTCTCTTTCAATTTCTCCTGGTCCAGCTTCGCAATATTCAGCCTATGCCGGACGGTTGATTTACTGAATCCGGTCTTTTCTGCAATCTGGTCTTCCGTATCTCCCAAATCGAGCATCATCTGGAATCCCTGGGCCTGTTCCTGGATGGTAAGGTCTTCACGTTGAATATTCTCCAACAGCATGATACCTACTTGCTCTTTACGGGAAATCTTGCTTCTAATCTGGCATGGAACTTCTACCAGGCCTGCTAATTTTGCCGCCTCCAGTCTTCTATGTCCTATCAGTGCATGGAAATCACTGATTACCGAAACCTTATCGGCATCCGGCTGATCTTCCGGGTCTGCCGTCAATGCACTTGCCGGAATAACCGTCAAGTTCTGCATGACTCCATGCTTCTTCATTGATTCTGCCAACTCTGTCACATCTCCGAGGTCTTTTCTCGGATTATCCGGATGCGGATATATATTCTCCACTCTGATTTTTACAACTTCACTGCTCTCCATTACTTTTCCTCCTTTTTCTTTTCAAATTTCAGACCCAGCTTTTTCCCGTCTTCCAGAATCCTCTGCATCTCTGCCTCATACTCTCCAGCACTCCGCACCGGTGCAAACGTCATTCTAGTGCCGCTCTTTGTTGGTTTTCCCATTTTCTGCAGTACCGCACCTTTTGTCTGGAGTTCATCCAGTCTGATGCTGATGACTGCAATCTGATAGAATCTCTCTTTCTCATCGAACAGCTTTTTTGTCATCCTCGGAAACATCGTCTGATATTTCATGATTGTGATCTTGTGTTCCATCATCGCCCTCCTTCACATTACTCCGCCGGGAACTCATACACGATGTTCTTCTTGTACATTGCCGGTCTTGTTGCCTGGGCCGCAGTGTCGAAGAACTCAACCGTATAACATTCATTTTCATATGCTCCGCAGAAATCTTTCAGCACTTGCAAGCACCGTTCCTTTGTCTGATACTCTGCAATCTCTTCCAGACAACCATCAGATATGCAAATTGTGTGTCTGACGGTTTCCTTCTTTCCCTTGTGGTTTACCTGTTCTGAATATTCCAGGGCGTTAAAGGCTCTTCCGAACCACAACACCTTCTCTTTATTCTGGCTTACAATCAGCATCTTTCCCTTCCTCCCGCTCCCAGAACTCATTTACAACTTCCTGCACTACTGCATATTCCAGATCGCCGTTATTCTCCAGCATTCTATCCTCTAACTTCTCAGAAATAGAAACAAACACCTGCTCCGGAAATTCATCTGTATCCTCTCCTGCCGCAGCACACACATCTTTTCCCCATTGCACTTTTTCAGACTTTTTTCTTTCCTCGTATTCATATTCTACATACGCATCCGCAAGGTCCAGAACCACATTCAGTTTATTGTTATCCGGCTCATCCTGGAACATATCTTCCAACTCTCTCATAAACTCTTCTCTATCCATTTTCTCACGCCCTTTCATTCCATTTTTCTCTTGCCTCTTTCTGTGCAAGCTCCTTCTGCCCGTTCCAGTCCTTCACTGATACATGAGGTCCGAGACTTCCACACTTCGAGCAACAAATTCTATATCCGTTGTTACCCATCCTGCGGATTCCCACTCTTCTATCTCCGCAGCCGCAGAACGGGCATGGTTTTAGCTTTACTAACTTATTTTCCATGATTCCTCCTATCTGCCCTTAATTTTCTCCGGCACATCTTCTTGAACTGCCACATCCCTGCAGAACCGCTCCGAACAACTGAAATCCGTAAATGAACCCCTGCATTTCTGACTCTATCGCCACATCGTATACCGCAGATGTTATCGCCGTATCAGCTTTTGCCCCAGGAACCTGTGCCTCCATAACCGCTCTCAGCCGTTCGTAGGCCTGCGTCAGTTCTGGAATCTCCCGGTTTTCGCCCTTCGGACCGGTAATAAACTGATTGAACAGTTCCCGGACGTCCTTGTATCCACTCTCTGCATCCCCTACTAGTTTCTGGCCACTTACCCGACAGCGAAGTTCTTTTTCCATCTTCTCAATGCCGGTCTTCTTTTTCCCGTAGCATCTATCTCTTTTCATTCTCGCCAGATAGAGCTTGCAGGCTTTTTCAGTCAGTTCCCACATCGGGTACTCCTGGTGTCTTGCCTTGAACTGTGCCATTTTGAACTCTGTCTGCTCCATCGGTTCCAGCTCCACGATAAGCTGTGCGATTCTGCGATATGTAACCGAGTGATATTCCTGGAACATATCCGCCACCTCCCGGCTTGTCATGATGGTTTTTCCAACCTCTACCGGCTTCTCTTCCTCACATACATCCACCACTGCCATCTGTGAGATAATCTTCTTTACATCATCCATCAATTCTACGATCTGCTCACTTCTTTTCATAACCTGCCAGCTCCTTTCTTCAAAGCACATAACGTACAACACGCTCCGTCGAGATTGCTATGGTAAATCACGCCTGCATCCTCCGGTCTTTTCCAGCAAAGTGCTCCACATACCGGGCAACGCACCTTTTCCCATCCTTCTTTTCCTTCCGGCACACTGGCTAACAACGGCATACACAGCCAACCGCCTCTGTCCGATTCTTTCCTTGGTTCAATCTTCATACCGCTTCTCCCCTATCTCATCCAATAATTTTTTCAGCTCTTTTACAACCGGATGCCAGCTTCTGGTTCCTCTCACTCTCCGGTACACATCCACCAGAACTGCATCGCCGCCAGGAACAAAGGCTTCCATTCTGGCCTGTGTCATTCTCATATCATGGAACCCATCTGTAAATCTAAGCTCGCCTCTGTCTTCGTACAAAACTACTCTCTTTGCTCCCAGGCGGCCCCAGTCTTTGACATTTACTGTCCGTCCTTCTCTATTCATCACGCATCTTCCTCCTTCGCAAATTTGCTGTTGAGGCTTTCCATGATTGCCTCCAGTCTCTTCACTCCGATTCCCGGTGTCTCGCTGATTGCTTTCTGCACTTCCGTAATGTCAATCCCAGGAACCGACTTTCTGCCCTCTTCATATGCTGTCATATAAAGATTCTTGCAGAACGATTCAAATTGCTGTCGATCCATTTTCTTGACTCTCTTGTAATCTTCTCTCCGGAGCAGATATCCTGCCCCGGTTGTCATGTTTTTTGCTTTGTTCATGCTCTTTCTCCTCTACTTTGCCAGCTTCTTCATAGTCTTAAAGAACTTCTTCATGCTCTTCATAAATTTCTTCATACTGCTTCGCCTCCTTTATGCAAATGGAATCCTGGCGTCAAACCAGCCGCCGTGTTTCTCAATCACTTGCTCAATCACTTCAACCGGCACATACGGGTACACTGCCTTTGTCGGTTCTGTCGGATCTTCAATATACGGCATCAACAACTCTTCTTTCTGGCTTGGATATCCGACTTCGCAAGTTGCATATTCTCCGCTTTCCAAATTCACCCGTGGCTCACAATACAATCCATCTCCAGCCTGGACACTCATTTCAAAACCGTCTTTGCAGAAGATATGAGGTCTCGGAGCCTGTGCAATCCCGCACACCATCTTGTATGTCTCATGCAAAAAAGCCTGCACGCTATCCCGTTTCTTGAATTTCTCAACATCTACACACATGTGAGGAAAACAGTTTCCGCAATACTCCCAGATCTCTTTTCCTCTTACGGCGAATGTTGCATATGTGCCGCAGTTCTTCATTGTCTTCGGGTTGATTGCATGACTGTGTGGCTCTCCTACCTGGAAGTAATCCCTTGTCATTGTCCGTGGTGGCAGGATATCCAGGAAGTAATCTGCTACTCCCTGGTCTACCATATCTCCCGGCTTACAATATTCATCCCAACTGTTGCAGCCGCTCTTGTGCCATCCTTCGATTGTCTTTAGCTCTTCTCTTGCCATTACTCATTCTCCTTTTCAAATTCTTCCATCGTTGGTCTTTTTCCATCCAGGTCATCCCAGGTATACGGCTTATGATTTTCACTTTCCCATTGCGCTTTGTAGCAATCTCTGCATACGCAAAATCCGGAAAGCCATCTCATTTCTCCCCAGTATTCCGGCTTTTTACAGCGTCTGCATATTACTATGCGTTTATTCTCACCCATACTTAGCATCCCTCTCTTTCTCTGATTTCTGTCGAAGCCTTATCCAGAGCTTTCAGCATTACCGGTGACGCTTTCAGTTCTTCCCAAGTCAATCCTAAGCAATCCAGCGTATCCTCAAGTTCTCCGGTGTATCCGTACTCGTGATTATCCAGTTCGTACTTGAACATCTGGTAAAGAAATCCTGTTCCATCTTCATCAGCCGCCTTTGCCGCCTCCATCTCAGCGTTGTGCCGGTCCAGTACCTCATGGAAATGCTTGTGATCTTTCTTCTGGATGAATCCACCGCCCGGAATCCGATAAATCTTATCCAGGTCTTTCTCCGGGTCAAGTCCCCATTTTCCCATCATTTCATCAAACTGCTTATCTGAGAACGCAAACCCTAACGGCAGCTCATTGAACTCTTTCTGCTGTCTGTCTCTTAACTCTCTATAGCTCTCCATCTTAACTTTCCTCCTCAAACTCTGCCATCTTGCTTCTGTCAAATTTCATTGCCGGATATTCGCAGTAACCGCTTCTCCGAGTACGCCCGGTTCTCTCCGCAAATCCGTTTTCTTCCAGAAGAGCTACCGCCCAAGGGCAATTATTGGTGTCAACATACGCCTCATCTTCTGCCAACGAATGGTCGCACAGGCAGGTGGTTACTCTCGCAATAGGTCCATCCCATCTGTTATAAATTTCAACAGCAACGCTATTGTCTTCCACATACTTACCGACTCTTAACTTACAGTCCTTATACTCTGAATACTCTGTCTTAACATTCAAACTTGTCATATCAGTTCTCATCTCTTCCCATTTCCTGGGATAACTGTTTTCTGATTTCCAACTCCAGTGCATCTTCTCTTTTTAATCTGCTCAGACACATTTCACTGTCATGTACCGTAAAATGAATATAACCTTCTGCACTCAATGTAATGCTTACCAGCTTTTCTGCCGTTCCATGCTGGCCTGCAATCTCCGTCAGCTTATCCAGTACCGGCATTACTTCCCTGCTCAGTTCCGCAAACTCTGCCTGTTTCACTTCATTTCCTCCTTTGCTCTGGCGAACATATCAAAATCCTCGCACATATCGCATTCACTGCTGCTTAAAATATTCTGGCAAACCTGGCATTTCGGGTTTAACCGTCTGTAATAATCCGGATGATTATTTTTCAAATCCTCAATCGTGAACAGTGCCACTTTCATATCCTGCATACATTATTCCTCATGCTTTCCCAGAACCTCATCTGCTTTTCTTAACAGCGCAAGACATCTATCATTCTCCTTTTTAAGCTCTTCTTTCTTCCGCTCCCTTTCTTTGTAAAACTCCTCATTTTTCAGCTCTTCTTCCCACCCATTGATGAACTGCCGTACTTCTCGGACATTATTAAATCCGCACTCATCCTCGTAATCATTTCTGGCAGTGAAGATAATGTACTTGTTGTCTCTGCGTTCATCATCGATAGCAACTCCAAAATACAACTCATCCCTCTTCTCTTCGTCAAGCGGCTCGAATCTTACATCATCATAGAGCGGACCGACCATCGGGCAGTTATTCTTGAACCATACTCTGTAGTTATCCAAGATGTAATTGCTCGTAACCCCTTTCAAGATGCTCCAGATTTTCGCCAACCGGCCTGCCAGTGCTTTGTCACTGCAAAACCAGTCATACCAACCGGCCTCAATCTGGGTATTTCTGTCTTTTGCAAGGAAATCTCCCTTGCGGTATCTCTCACAAAATTCTCTCAGCGTCATGTCCGCCATCTCTATTCCTCCTCGTAATCTTTGTAATCAATATCTGCATACTCACAGATGCCTTCATAGCTCGTGCCGTTCTCATACATATTTTTCAATGATGCTCCAAATATTGTGCCATCCCACTGTCTGATTTTGCTTTCAATCTCTTCATTCAGCCGGGCATTGCTTCTGTCTGCCATACTCTCACTCCTCTCCTACATTTCCAGGTGCTCAATTTTAATGGCTTCGTCTACTGCATCTGCTCCGTATCTTTTTTTCAGATAAGAAACTGCCACATCCCACTCATGCGGATCGTTGACCGTCTCAAATAATTTCTTAGCCTCTGTAATGCACTGTTCCACTACCAGGTCTCCTTTCGCAACTCTGATGATTCGCTTTCTCAGCTCCTCCACCTGTCTCTGTGCCTGTGCCATTGCCCGGTCAAGCGTCTCTGCATAGTTCGCAGCCTCCATCATATTCTTGATGATTGGCATTCCAAAGGACTTATACAACTCTGCTATCTGTTCCTTACCCTCTACCTCGCTGATGGACGGATGCCATGTATACACATGCTCCACGATGGAATAATCTTTCTGGCTTATCTCAGCCCCAATTCTCTTTTGAAATTCCTGTTTTGTCATACCTTCTACGCCTCCTCAACTTTCTTGTAATCTTCCAGGATGCTCAACAGCGTCCCTTTTCCAATTCTGAACTTCTGCTTGTGTCCGCATCTGGTTCCCATATAATTGACAACCGTTCTTTCTGGAAGCTCATGCTTTATGTACTGGATTATGTAATAATGACCATCTCCATGATGAACAACGTCTATGTATTTGTGCTCATTCCGGATGTTCTGGTATGTAGCCTTTTCAGTTCTGTTTGCTCTTGATCTCTTTGCCATATTCTTCGCTCCTTTGAATTATTACTTCGATTTTGCGAACCTTGCAGGTAAAAAAATAAGCCTACTTCCAACAAAGCTCTCTTACTTTGTCTGCTCGGCTACCAAATCCATACTTTTCAAGCATCTCCAAATCTGCTTTCACTGCCTCATCTTCCAGCGTGCATCCACAATCACTCAAAGAATACAGCTCATCTACGATTTCATCAGCAATGCTTTCTTCTCCAGCTTCCAGGGCTTTTTCAATGAACACCCACAGCATCTTCTGTGCTGCATCCCATTCCGGATAACCAAATTCATTTTTATCTCTTTCACTTAACAGGCTTCTGTATATTACTAATGCGTTCATCTTGACTACCTCCGTTTGTATCGTGTATTTGTTTTGTTATTTTGTAACTTTATTATACTTCGATAACTCGAACGTGTCAAGTGTTTTACTTCTATTTTTCAATTATTTTTACCAGGGCGATTTCATATCCCAACGCACTTACGATTTTCTCCAACGTGTCACAGCGAATACCGCATTTGCTTCTGGAAATAATCTGGTTCGCATACTGTCTGCTCACCCCGATTTTCTTTGCCAGGTCCACTGGTCGCAACTCCTCAACTTCCAGAACCTTTTTTATCAGCTCGTTGCAGTCAGTTCCTCTAATTTCTTCCATCCTCTACCTCTCTTTCAATCCAATCAGCAACTATCATTCCGCAGTTATCAGCTATCTGATACAGAATCTCCGTATCATCCCAGGTGTAATTGTTCAGAAAATCTGCCAGGCTCTCCCACCCCATTCTCTTCACAATCCGCTTCGCATCGTTCTTTTTAATCTCGAACCAGGTCAAGTGTTCATCCTTAAATCTGACGTCCCGGCATCTGTCCTGTACATAGGTTTCAAGAATCAGTCTTCCAAACATTTCCTACTCCTCCTCAAACAGCTTGCTTGCTTTCTGGGCCAGCATCTCATTTCTTCCGGATTTATCATCAAATATCCGGTGGCACTCCTCCAACAGCTTGTCTACCCTTTCCTGGGTTACTTCCAGGCCTGTACTCCGGATTGCTTCTTCCAGGTCTTCCAGATACCAATCTTCCCTGTGCCAGATAGCGTTTGCCCTGCGGTAAATCTCATCAATTATCTTCTGTCGATTTTCCTCGGTTGCCTCCAACAGCCACTCAAAATTCAGTTTCCCATCCTTGGTTGTCGGATTGTACTTTCCGGAACATCTGCCCTGCCGGTCCGTTACATAGGTCTGAACGCCCCACCACGTTTCCGGTTCTTTATCTATGAATCCCTTTCTCTTCCACATTGCCGGAAGTGAATGCTTTCCATGCGTGTTTTCGTTCTTTCGGAACTCTACTACAATTTCCTCTCCCAACGCATTTCTGTCTGCGAAGGTAAACCACCAAACCGGCGGTACTGTATGCTCACACCGATATACTTTTCTCATTTTCCTGCTCCTTTCGCTAATGATTCAGCAATCGCCTCCATCATACTCTGCGATAATTCCAGATACTGCTCTACGATATAGAATTTAGCGCTCTGCCCGTTCTCATCCCATATTTCAAAATACCGGAATCCCCGTTCTTCCTCGGCTTTATCCTCCTGCACCTTCACATACTCTCGTGCCTTATTCTCAACGATTTCATCCAGTTTCTTCATGACCGTCTCCAGGTCAATCGACACATCCACCACTGCACACCCATTTGTAAATTCGTTCTCCCAGAACCCATGCAGGACATACACTACAATTTTCTTTTCCTCCATCCCGGCGTCCTCCTATCCGTAAATAATATCATCGAATATCGCATACTGGATAATCATGTCTGCCACTGTCGCATCTACCATGCAACAATCCAATTCATAGACTCCTTTGCTGCATCCTACAGAGTCTTCCGCATCCACCAGGATATTGTACGGCTTGTCTTCATCCTCCAGATACTGTTTTACTCCGCTGAGCAACTTTTCCTTGTTCAGTTCTCTCTTCTTGCCATCCACCGAATCATGCAATACCAGGACTCCTCCTCTGCTGATCTGCTCCGATGCAAATTCTCCGAGATACTTTCCTTTGACTTCTGCTCGCCTGCACCAGTAGCAAATACCGCCCTCCAGTGCCGTTGTAACAATATCATCAATATCCTCTGTGCTGATTCGTACACTTATCTCAGCCTTGATTTCCTCATACTCTTTTCCCATCAGTCTTCCTCCTCATATCCTACTCTCTCTACATAGTTTACGCTGTCCGGTTCGCATTCAAATTCCGGACACAAGGACCGCCATAACTCCTCCAGTTCATTTATGCCATTTGCGGTCAGCTCTGTTTCATCGCCATCATTGAAGCCGATTCTGTATACGCTCGGCCGCTTACCTTTTCTGACAATTCCTTTGCCCGCTCTTCTCAAATTCATTATTCCTTGTCCTCCACTCCGGCAAACTCCAAGATTTTCTCTCTGGCGAATCCCTCAATCACTTCCAGGTAATTTCCCGGCCACACATCCTTGTTCGGCTCGTAGGTTTCTGTGAACTCATTCGCCCAGTCCACAAATTTCTGTTTCCAGGTTATGCTATCAATGTCTGTCAGTACCTCAAACAGATACTCACTCTCTCCCTTGAGCTGTTCCAGCATCATCGCTATTTCCATCAGATTTTCCGTCTGCTCGTTATACTCCAGCACCACGCCACCTCCTACTCTGTTCTTACCAAGCCACCGTTTGCAGGTGCAATTCCGATACTTCCCAGTTCGGAACAATCCGGTGCATCCAGGTTCGCCACATACGCAAGTGGAACCCTCCCGTCCAGGTCTTCTCTATCCAGTTCCCACTCTTCTTCCTCTGCACTAACATACAGCAACGCCAAGCATCTTCCAAACACCATATTGCTCAATATTGCAGCGTATACAATACCGCCGCTTTTTTCTTCCCAGTCGGCAACAGCTTTCTTCTCCTCATCGTTCAAATCGTACAGAATACCTGCCGTCTCAGATTTAAGGACCGTTCCCTGCTTTCTGAATTTTGTGATTACCTGCGGCATCATTCCCAGGCGGCACATACGACCAACCGCTTCTTCTACCATTTTTGCTCTGTCCTGCTGATTCTTTGCATCCATTATTTCTTATCCTCCATTTTCTTCTCTAAATCTTCCAGTCCGAGTGTTGCATTTACGAATGCCAGCGCACATGCGGCTCCGATACATTCTCTGATTCCGGTCGAAACTCCGACGATCAAACACACCAGCATAGCCAGTGAAAACATTCTTCTGCTTTTCTTCATTTACTTTCTGCCTCCTCTGTGATAAACTTGGTAGCACGAGGAGAACTTGTCTCCCCGGCTACCGAGCTGTTTTTCAGAACATTACTTGAACCAGGTCAAAACTGCCGTAACAACTGCTATCAGCATTGTTACTATGGAAATTACGATATGTGTCCAGCATTCATAAATTTCAATTTTGGTCTTCTTCAACTGCTCTGAAAGCAGCTCTTCTTCTTTTTCTTCAATCCTACGTTTTCTTTTTCCCAACGGGCAATTCCTCCTTTCTCATTCGTTCTGTCCTCTGCATTCCTACGGGGTTGGAACCGTCTGGCAAGCATATGTACTATTCCATCAACCTTGCCGCCTGCATTACTCTGTATCGTGTATTTGTTTTGTTATTTTGTAACTTTATTATACTTCGATAACTCGAACGTGTCAAGTGTTTTACTTCTATTTTTCAATTATTTTTCGAGCTGTCGAATCAGTGTGTGTAGCATCTTTGCAACGCAAGGTGCTATTCTTTTTTATCTCTTTATCTATCTTTATCTCTATCTCTTACTCTATCTCTAATTATGGTGTAGGAATCATGTAAGAAATCTTACAAGATTTTATATATAGGAAATGAAATTGCTTCGATTTTTCGACTTATTCACATTATCAACATTCTTCTTGTGGATAACTTCGGAACCCAGATTGAACTTCGCAGAATTGCATTTTTAACATATAGGCCTATAACATCGTACACGCTTCTATACCAGCTTTTAGCTCTTAGGCATAAGTTAGTATCTAAAAACGTCTGTCGTTGCTCAGGCACATTTCGTCAAATTTGAAGGGGAATTTTTGTGAATTTTGTATATTGATTTATTCTACAGACTTGCTCCGCAATAAAAAAAGAAGCCCCGGCGTGATACCGGGGCAATGTGACATATTTTCCTTTTTTGACCATAAGAGGTGTGTTTAATTTTCTTAGTTCCTTGCCATAAAGGCATTATTTGATGTATACTTTGCCATCGTAATAAGCAGCCATCCAACCGCTCGGTGCTTTCATCCAGATATCGTTTCCGACATTCCGTACTTCCTGGCACGTTACGACCGTTCCTGCATCCAGGCAGCCATCATTGTCCTTATCGTGTTTCTGACCGTCAGCCGTCAACTGCGTATGTTTCTTTGCGTTGTAGTTTGTTCCAGGACCCGTCCGGACTTTCAGCTCTACCTGCAAGGTGTATTCATGTCCGGCAGTATAAGACGGAGTGTTCTTCTTTTCCGGAGCACTGGCTGCTGTCTTTCCGTTGTAAACAGAAACCAACTTAGCCTTAGATGCCGGTCCGTACTTGCCATCCTGCTCCAAACCGTAAAATGCCTGGAACGCAAGCAGAGCTTTCTCCGTGGCTCCGCCGAAGGAACCATCTACTCCGGAACTTCCGCAGGAGAATCCGCAGCCGATCAGCATTTTCTGCATTTCTTTTACTGCGTCCCCGGAATCACCTTTCTGGAGATAATTTCTCACATTAACCGTTCCGGATGCAGATGCTGTCACTCCGGTGTAGCGGTACACATGAATCCACGGCTTATTGTAATAGCTGCGGATGCAGATCTCTCTACCGGTCTGATCTCCAGACTTTCCTCCTGTGACCGTTCCTTTCTCGTTGATACTTGCGTGCACCAGTTTACCATTTCCGCAGTAGAATGCTGTGTGTCCATTTCCGAGCAGGACATCTCCACGGATCATTCCGCTACCGGTTGCCAGATCCACGGATTTTACAACATCCTTGAATCCGATTTTTGGCAGAACCTCCGGCATGTTGCCTGTATAGGTTGCTCCGCTTGACTTTGCCAGGATTCCGGCCTCTTCCAAACTTCTGATTACCAGCCCGGAACAATCGTAATTCGGATTGCCCCAACGGTCTACCTGGTCGTAACCGTGTGAATCGTCCAGGGCGATTGCCTCTGCTCTTGCTACTGCATTTTCAATTTTGCTCACTTTGTTTTCCTCCTTCTTCTGATTCTGGTAAATTTTCAAATACTGCTCCCCGTAAGAAGCCCTTGCTTTCTTCACTGCCGAACCAGTATTCGTCGGAGCCTCGAACTTAACCAGAAAGATATCAGACGCTTCCTGTACTGAGGTCGCTGTCTGCAATACCTTCCAGACGCTCTTATAGCTCTTCTGCAATTCGCTCAGCATGTACTCTGTCTGAACTTTTGCATCTCCGATGGATACTCCTCTGGACTTGACCAGATCGTAAAGGCCGGCCTTTCTTCCGGCAGATGTCCACTGGCAGAATCCGTAACCGTACTGCCTGGAATCTCCCAACGGATGCAGGAACAACGCTCTCGTTATCTTTCCGGAGTCTACTGCTTCCGTGTAGGTATCGTCCGTGTATTTATAGTTCAATTTCTTCTCGCAGAGATTTTCCAGATTCCGGGGATTCGCTCCGGATTCTGCGTAAATATTCCCCATAGCCGCACATGCACCATATATCGTGCAACCAGCAGCCATCAAAGCGTCAAACAAAATATCTGTGTATGTATTCCGTTCTATTGCCATTTGTAAATTCTCCTTCATTCATAAAAAAGGGGCAGGGATTTCTCCCCACCCGGTCATAAGTATGTGTCCTCTTCTGGGTCCATCTCATCATCATCTTTCGGATGCAACTGTCCCATCTTGTCCATCAGCAAAAATGTCAACGGAACGAACACCGCAAACAAAATTACCAACGGCCAGAAGATTCCTGCTATCAGCAGCAACACTATCAGAAGCGGATAATTCGGCTTGTTTGGCTCATAATACATGCCATTGTCCTGGCAGTATAGTTCTTCGTCTTCATCTTCCATCCGGCACAGTGTCCGGATACCCCAGATATAGACCGGCTGACACAGCAAAATCCCCAAAAGGTACACCAATAGGATTTTTAAGCCCATAGCTCCTCTCTCCCTTCTCCGATCAGTTCTGAGAGCCATTTACCTTTCCATCGTCCAAAAGGTCCTTAACTTCCTTGAACCACCAGTCAATAATTTTCAGCAGCACCTCTTCGGACATGATTACCTGCAACCACTTAGGCAGCAATCCTCTTGCCTGCTGTACTACCCATTTCAGTTTCTGTTCTCCCTGGCCGGACTCTTTGTAGATATGTTCAGCGTGCAGGAACAGCTCGTACACCTCTTTACGGATGCCCTCCAGTCCTTTCGCTTTCGCATACTGATATACGACCACTGCTGTTATAACGACCAGCACTGCGATCACCAGGATCAGAACCGGAATCGGCACCTGGTTTAAAAAATTCAATAATTCCATAGAATCATTCCTCCTACTATGTTCTATAATCTCTTGATAGTTTCCTGTAGCGTTTCTAATCGTGTGGGTGGGGAAATTATTGCCTAAACGCTTTAAAGGCAAATACGGGGCAAATACGCCCACATATTTATTCCCCTGTGATATGATTCACTCCCTGCCTTGTCAGAAAGTTCTCCAGGTCATGCTTCGCATCCAGTTCGTAATCCAACGCCTTGTGCATATCGCCGTTGCATTTCGCATCCGGAATCCTCTGTACCGCTTTCGCTGTAGCTTCTGACAGACAAAGAGAACCATCGAGAGCTTTCAGCATCATATACTGCAACTTCTCACGATTCTCTTCTTTAATGTCCTGTTCTTCCTGCCTGCGTGCCCGTTCGCTCTTTTCAGCCTCCGCCCGTTCCTGGATGCGTCTTTCAAGCATCCAAAAGCAGAATGCTACAATCGCAGACGGTACCCCGGCAGCTATCCATAACTCCACTTATTCTGTTTCTCCTTTCTGCTATTACTTCGAAACTTGCGAACTAATCCATTTTCCGGGCTGTGCTCGTATTCTCACATAAAACACCTCCTTCGTTCCCGATTGCTATCTCATCGTCGTCGCAGTCTGCGTACTTCTGGCACGCATACTCGATAACGTCAAGATCTGATTCTATCTGCTCCAGTGTCTTCGTTGGCGTCTCCTTTACCAGAAACACCAGGTCATACACCGCAGACCATAATTTAGCGATAATCTGTAGCTTTGTCATTTGTCCGCCGGTCCTTTCTTGAACAGGTGGTAATGCGGCTTCTCCTCTCCAAAGAACTTCCAACGAATCACATCATCCAGAAAGATTCCTGCTGCCGACAGAAAGAACCACAGCACCATGAACTGAGGGCAAATCTGCCCCAGGACGTTTCCCGGCATATTGCTGTAATCCCACATTCCCAGACCGAGCCACACATTCAGAACCAGTCCAAAGGCAAATTCAATGGCCGTAATTCCACACGCCGCTATCGCCATCTGGAGAACCAGGGGCATACACCGGTCTTTCTCATTCAGCACGCCGCAGATGATGAAGCACAATCCGCCGCATCCTACCATCGCTAAAAACGAATATCCTCGGAACAGCACTTCCATGGCATAATAAAACGCCCCTCCTACCAGGAAGAGCGTCAAATATTTCAGAAACGCTTTCACTATACAACACCTCCGGATGCCAGAATCTTCATGTAATCTTTCAGCACTTCATTCTGGAACTCCTCCGGAATTTTCACGCCCCACTGAATCTGCTCGAAGTCTCCAGGCTTCGTGATGGACTTAATCCACATATTCATAGCGTTGCAATACGTTGTATTGTACGATACAAAAAACATTGCCCGGTCAACAATATTCTGCATATCCGCCGCCGAGAAATACTTGCATGGCTGTCCGTCCTCGTGGTACTCCAGTTTCTCCTCTCCGGCCAGCAACTGCATTTTCTTTCCGAAAAGATTCAGCTGATCTTTTTCTGTCAAGCTGAAATGTTCCACTCCGGAAGATGTGCTCACATCTACTCCGGAGTAAATCGTCTGCTCACATGCTGATGCGATTTCCTGGTATTTCGCTTTTCTTGCATCCTCCAGGCTCAGATCTTCTACACTGGAAGGATCCGGAACCTCCTCCGCTTTTGCGTACCAGTAATCAAAATCAGATTCGATCTCTTCCTGGGTTACTTTGCCCTGGTAATGGAACTGGACCTCCTCGCACTCCCACACCTTGTACTTATTCTTTTTCCCATCCTGGATGTCCTCTTTATCCACCAGCTCAATGTTTTTACGCATGATAACATCTGTTCCGGAAAATACCGGATAGACCTCAACTGCTGAGGGCTGCGATAAGTAAGATTCTCTTCTCATTTTCTACTTCCTTTCCGTGCTTACTTGCACTGTATGAACACATTTTGAATAGCTTATCAAAACAATACTCCATCCGGAATTTCAAACTGTTGCTATGCTTTATCCAGCCTTTGTATGCTGCAATCCGGCAGGCTCTCCACCATGGGATAAATCCTTTCGCCTTGAAATCTTCCCAGGCTCTAAGCACTTGCCTCCGGATTCTCCGGAATACTCTCCCACGGATGATCGTGTATCTCCTCCGGACTACATAGCCCATCATATCAACTCCGGGCGTCCTTTTCTTACTGCCTTTCCTTCGCTCTTCCAGGTTCTCCCGTTCTTCATCAAACGAAGCTACCTGGTAGAATTGCCAGATATCCTTGATTTTCAATCCGAACTTATCATGAGCCCAGATCGTAGCTTTCTTCATTGCCTTTTTCAGCTTTGAAACATCGCCATAGATCGTGAAATCATCTGCATAGCATACAATCGCATATACAAGCCTATTCCGCTTTCCTCTGCGTATCTGAGCTTGCTCATAGATATATCTCAATACATAAGACATCACGTAATTGAATAGCCATGCCGGAAGATATCCACCTATGCAAAGATGGTTCCCAGGATAGTTGCTCATAAGAGCACCCAGGAACCATAGCAGCACTTTATTCTTGCCTATGTCTCTCCTCAGCATCTCCATGACGATTGGAACCGTCACTGAGGGATAAGCCTTTGTTACATCTCCTTTCAAGGCAACTACCTTGCCGTGAAATTTCTTCCGGAGCAGTCTTTCGATCTTTCGCTTTCCGGCTACGCCTCCCTTATTCGGGATGCTCCCGTACTGGATCGGTAAAATCTTTGCTCTGAAAAGAGGTTTCAACGCATATACTCCGATATATTCAAACACCTGCTGTTCTGGAGATTCCTGGCAGATATCACGGAGCTTCTGCGTCAGTCCGTCAATTCTTTGAAATTGGCGAATCGGTTTTAATTGTAAATCTCGGTTGATTATACGTTGCGTCAGCATCTTTGCTACTTCTGATTCAGCTTCCAGGGTTCGTGTAAAATCCTTATTCAACTGATCTTCTACGATCTCACGCTTTGTTATTTTCCCGGTCTTGCATAGCAGACGCTGAAAATCATTTCTGCTACGCTTATTCTTGAAGCAGTCCACAACGGCACTCTCGTTAAAATGCCAATCTTCTATGTTGACCGTTGCTGGTTTGCAGTACGTCTTCAAACATCAACCTCCTTAATATTCATCTGGTTACTTCCGTGACTTTCCCTTTCGGTACTAGCCTCGTTGGTTTCAAGTTATTTTCGCACATAAGCGAGGATTATACGATGCAATGATTTTTAAATACTCTTTTCAAAATTGTACCAGTTGCTCCGAGAGAGCCGTTCCAGTTAGCGTTAGACACCCCATTGTTCGAGTTACGGCAAGGAACGCCAGCATTACCACCGTTGTTCAAGTTACCAAAGCACCAAGCCGCACGAACACCAGACGCCGCAGGTTCGCAATTGAAGCCAGCTCCCAGACACCGTATAACCCTAAAATTATTTTATTTGCAAATAAGACAATAAAGGGGCTTACTGCCCCTCTGCTTCGCATTCACCCCGTTTTTAACCCTCAAGACCAGGTGCTCCGAGAGAGCCGCTCCAGGAAGCGTAAGACACCCCATTGTTCGAGTAACGGCAAGGAACGCCAGCATTACCACCGTGGTTCAAGCTACCAAAGCACCAAGCCGCACGAACACCAGACGCCGCAGGGCCGCAATAGAAGCCAGCCCCCACTCCAACGCCGCTTCCGCTTGCGTTGGTTGCCTCCGGCCACAGAACATCATCACTGATTGCATTGTCCGTGATGTACTTCCAAGTCCATGCCGCCGTATCTTTCGGAAATACCAGTGTCGGAACATCCACTTTGTCGTAATTTTCATTGATTGCAGAGCCAACCTTTGACTGGTCATAGCATTTAAAGCAGTCAAACTTGTAATTTCCGTCTGCATCCGTGCTCCACTGCCATAATTCATCACTGACGATCAGATATGAACCGTTCATGAACTCAACGCCCTGAATCATTCCAGGTTCTTTTCCGGATGTCGGGCTGTATCGGCTACCATCTCTACCCAGTACATTGTCATTCCATCCGGAATAGTACGGAGCGGTAGATAACATCGTGGTTCCGGCTACTGTGTCAAAAGTCTTTCCTCCATTGTCCACGTACACTGCGGAATAGTCTGTGCCGTCAATGTTCACAGTCTCAATCGCTGTGATTACCTTCGCGTCGAAAATGGAATATGCACTGGCAGCGTTTCTGTCGGTCGATGCATTTGTTCCGAGCATGACCGCAGATCCAACAAACAGGTTTGCCGCCTGTGCTGTGGTCAGAATTACTCGCTCCACTCCGGTCTCAGCCACGGCTACCGTGTACTGGAAACTGTAGCTTGAGCATCCTTCAATCTTTCCGGAATTTCCTTTACGTCCATATTTCAGACGCATCATAGCATCCAGGAACTTCAGAAGTGATCCAGATGCTCCGGAATACTGTGTTCCTCTGGCTCTCCATCTGGTTACTCCGGTTGAATGTGAGGTACGGTTGACCGGTGCCAGTCCAGTTCCGCAAGTGATCGCTCCGTCTGCGTCCAGACCGGCGTAATATTTCGGATGTGCCATGTACTCATGCACTTTTCCGGTTCGGTCTGTACCTTCTTTCCAACGTTTGTAGCCTGGAGCCGGTGTACATCTGGTTTTCAGATATTTGTAATCCTTGTCCTGCCATTCACGCTTGTAGGTGTTCTTCTGGATCATCCAACACAGATGTTCTCCACCTCTGACCTTTGCTGTATCGTCAATGTGTTCTACATAGAAAATCTCATGGGAACCATCTGCTTTTTTCTCTGCCGCAACCTCCAGACACCAAAACTGCGGAAGGTGTGCAAACGGATCATTACCAGCTGTAGATTCTGTGGACGGTGTACATGTCAGTCCTGTGGAATCATCCGTTAAGGTTCCGATCATGGACGTACTCTTATCATATCTTGGTGTCGTTACGCCGTGAACTCTGGAATCAACCAGAACATTTCCGAACCATCTCTCCAGCATCTCCGCTTTCGTGAAAAGCTCCGGATTATATTGAATCTTCCACCATTCAGTAAAAAGGGCATCTACCTCCGCTTTGGAAGTAGCTGCCGCAACTTTCTCTTTATATTTCAGATCCATTTCTCCAGCAATCTGATCTCTGTGAACTTTGACCAGTAACTGCATGGTCGTGTCTCTGGGGATATTGATTGTCTCACTCATTTTCTGCCTCCTATGCACTTAAAATGATTGCGTCAAGTCCCTTGTCATCCGGGTTAATCTGGAACGCAATCGTGTTGACCTGGTTAATAAGTATCTCTGTAGCCTCTTTCGCCTTAGCAATGGCATCCGCAGTATTCGCCTGCCTGTCCTTCTCGTTCTGAATCCGGACATTTTCACTGGCGGTTCTTGTCTGCTCCGCAGATGCTCTGTCTGATTCAGCCTGGGATCTCGCCTGCTCAGCCTGGACTCTGGCAGTTTCAGCCTGTGACCTGGACTGTTCTGCTTTATTCGCATTATCAGTAGCCAGGTTGGCGTTCTTAGCCGCCTGGATTGCCGCAGAAGTCGCACCATCCGCATTCCCGGCTGCTGTAGATGCCAGACCAGCCGCCTGCTTTGCATCCTGCGTCGCCTGGTTCGCTGCCGTTACAGACTGCTGGATTGCTGAGTCAATCTGTTTTGCAGAATCAACGACTTTCTGTAAAGCTGTCTGCTGTGTTTTGCTGGCCTCTGTAGCTTTCTCGGTTGCAGTCTGCTGTGTCTTTCCGGCTGCGGTAGCTTTCTCGGTTGCAGTCTGCTGTGTCTTTCCGGCTGCGGTAGCTTTCTCGGTTGCAGTCTGCTGTGTCTTTCCGGCTGCGGTAGCTTTTTCATTTGCATCCTGCTGAGCTTTACCATTGGCGATTGCTATAGTCAGGTTCTGCAATGCAGCTTTGACTTCCTCAGACTTCATGTTGATAGATTCTACCTGCTCTTGCATGGTAGCCGCCGACTGATTTACTGACTCTTTGATGCTGTTGTAGCTTTCATTTTCCTCGTGAATCTTCTGCATACAGGAGATAAAAGCTCCTCGCACCTCTTCTCCATAGACCGCATTTCTAAGCTGATCTATTTCCTGGGAAATATCTGCCATTTACTCCACCTCCTCGATAACAGGCTCCTCTCCGGCAACATTTTCTTCCGATGCGCCCGGGACTTCTTCCGGATTTTCAAAAAGCGTAATCAGCTCTTCTTTCTCTTTCTCGAAAGTCTCCTGTTTCTCTTTCGCCTCGGTTTCATAATATTCTTTCAATTCCTCTTCATATCTGGCTGTATCGTCCGCAAGTTCGTTTGCAGCATTTGATCTGATTTCAGCAAGCACTCCGCTCAGAATCCCCTCTGCCATAAAAATAGGCAACCCGTAAGCCGCCATCGTGTTTCCAACCTGCCTTGTGATTGCCTGCTTCGCATCAGCATAAATAACACTAAGCGGTCTGCCCGGCTTTTTCTTCTCTTCCATCTTCCTTTACCTCCTGCTCTCTTTTAATGGTTCCTACAGCTACACTGTTTTTCGCTACCTTTTCCGGTGCGTCTCCTCTCGGAAAAATAATTTCCATCTTCTTGCCTCCTTCTTAGTTCCAGTAACCTACTATGATTCCGTTGTAAACTCTGAGATGTGAATACGTCCAACTGTTACCGTTGTTCGTGATCTCACATACAATCGGTATTGCTCCGCTAAATGCGGTATATCCTCCAGCAGAAATCGAACCTATCTTGAAGTTCTTCAGCGTGTACCAGTTTCCAATCAGATTGCAACCCATATTCACGCCATACTCATCGTAAATAGAGTTCGCACGGCTGAAACATAACATTGTCGTGTATGAGCTGGCTGATGCGCTGGCTTTCTGAGCGAACGCCATGTACTTTCCCTGTGGCTCCAGGTCGAACACCAGCCCCTTATGAGAATTGTTCTGAGCCCACTGGTTTGTGCCAATACATCCGACATAATAACCATCCCGATAGAAATGGTTTCCGCTTTCATCGAATACCGCTCGTTTCTTTGACGAAGACACGCCATAATCATAAATGGCTATCTCTCCTGCACTGATCTGCACATACTTACTGCTGTTGTTGAATGCCGTAATTACTCTGTCATAATACTGAGTAACATATGAACCAAAATCTCCCTTGCTTACCTTGCTGGTAATATTATCGGCATTGACTTTGATAGATGCCTTCAGATCTTCCTCGCCTTTTGTTGCTCTCTTGACCTCTGCCTCGATGGAGTCTTTCAATACACTCAACTGGCTTTCTGAGTATGCGGATATATAACCAAGGATTTCAACATCCGTGATATATACAGTCGTATCCGCCACATAGTTATAAAAGTATGTGTAAAAATACGACGGCGTAGCTTCGGCTGTAAATTCAAACTGTTTCCACCCACTTCCAAGCTCTCCGGCAGCCATTAAAAATGCTTTTCCGTCAATCGTGACTCGTATCCGTGCATTTCCGGAATCTTCCGTATCGCAAGCTGCTTTGAACCTTACAGTCACTTTCCCTTTTTTCGCCCATGGTCTCTGGTACCATGAGAGGCTATAGGTCGAAGTATTATTCTCTATCTTTGCACAGCTTTTTCCAGAAAAGGTAGTCTGCGTTATTTGTGCAGCACTACTTCTATTCCATCCGGTAAACTTATCAGTGCTATCCGAAAAATTCCCATTGCTGCAATAATTGTGCAATGAGTTTTCGTATACTTCGGACACAGTTGCAGATACTTTCCCGACTTCGACATCCAGTCTTGCATCAATATCGTCCAACAGTTCCTGCATATCCCTCAAACACCGGATATCCGTTACATACAATACGCTTCCGGAATATCCGTATACCGTCACAGCTACAGACTTTGCAGCTTTCGTGATCTTGACCTCTTTGCTGTATGCATGGTATTCATCTGCGGTATATCCACTGAGATAAGCCGTGGACTTATTTTCGGAAAATCCGTACTGGATATAAGACGGTCGGTACTTTGAACCTTCCGGATACGCCGCTTCGACAGCAATCTTATAATTGCCAGCCTCCAGAGTTCCCAGACTCTGTGTCAGCGTTACTGCTCCGGTTCCGGAAAATGTTAGCTTAAAGGCGTTCATGTTCAGAAACTCCGACTTCTCCACCTTGCAAATGCTGGTCGCTCCGGATATTGAGAACCTGGCCAGATCCAGTGTCTCCTGCTCTCCGCCGGTTATATAATTCTTTCTGGTAACTCTTTCCTTAACACTTCGTACAGACAGTTCAATGCGGTTCTCCATGTTGGAAATGGAATTTTCTATCTCTTCCCTTGCTACTCTTACCGTATTGTTTGCATACTCATTGGCTGCCGTTTCGCTTTCGGATATCTTCGTCTCCACGGATGTCCGATACCCGGCATCCAGGGATTCGGTCTTCACAGAATTTGCCAGTAGCATCTTACCGTTGATCTTTCCATCCATCGTCAGAGCCACACCGTCTATAGGTCCGTCATATCCCTGGCTGTAATGAGCAAAACCGCCAAGTCCCCATCTCCACAGGTTCTTGGCTTTGTTCTTATAATCCTTATCATCAGCAACAATGAACTCATTCGGAACATGCACTGCATATCCACTGGCTACCTGTTTGTTTATGAGGTCTTGTGCGCTTCTGAGAGCCTCCTGCAAGATTTCTGACTTGCTCGGCAAGGATTTTATCGTCTCTTCGATTTCTGCCGTATTCTGGCGATTTGACGAGGTGTACGACTTGACGCTTGTTTCATCGCCCAGCGTAACCGTATTATTCTTGAAGTTGGTAATGTATACCTTCTTCTTCGTCAACGGAAATTCCTTATCCAGACCGTTCGGTGTCGATACGCACTGAATCTTATTTCCAACCTCGAATTGCTGGAAGGAATCATCCGTGAGGTTCAGATCTATTGCTTTCACTTCCAAGACCATCTTCTCGAACTGAGCAGATTTCAGATATTCCTCTCCCTTTTTCTTGAGGTTTTCCGGAAGAGTCACATCGTCCCAGGTTACGGTCTTGTATATCTTTCCGTACTCCTTCACGGCGTTATCATCCGTGACATAATCAACGCCACCATTTACGCTCGCAATCGTTATCCTCTGTTCAGAGATAGCCTCAAGCGCCGGGTCCTGGTCTTCTTCATCCAGCTTTGCTCCCAACGGGATCACGCAGGTAACCAAATCAGAGGCATCCATATTCTTTGAAAAGTCCAGCAGATTCTTGCCGAACCGGATGCCTTGTGTATTTCTTGTGTAATAATCTTCATCCGACAGGTAATCCAAGATTCTCAGCCCGTCTTCATGCCGGATAACCAGATGTCCTCCAAGTCTGCTCGTCAGCTTATCCTTAAATGCCGTTCTGGTATCTTCGTAATTGGAATACCGGTACAGTGAATCATTAGAATCCTTTACCGTTACCCTGCCGGCAACGAACTGCTTTCTCTCCTCTACCTGTGCATTATGAATATCTATCAAATCCTGCACATACGCCTTGACCGAGATGTTGTGATAAACCTTTGGTCTCTGGATGCTGTCACACAAAAAGGCAAGCTCTCCTTCGACGAAGACTTTCTTTGTTCCAGAAAAATCTTCATCGTCATAGAGAACTCGCCCGTAAAACTCCGGCTCATCATCCCGGTAAATCACAATGTCTGTTGTCAGCTTCTTAACCTTGTCATAGTACGGGTGTGTTGGAAACACCTTGAAGGTTGCCGAGCCATTTACGTTGTCCCCAACCTCAAAATACGGATTTCCACCAACGGTCAGTGCTTTTACCCTGGCATCGTGAATTGTGTACTCCTTGCCGTCCACATAGGCTTTAATCGTATACATCTACAACATCCCTCCTCTGTGAATCAGCGTAACCTTGCCCGTCCCCTGGAAGTAAAGGTCATTCGCTCCCTTGTACAGAACAATGTCATACATGATATTCTCGCCGGTATATATCGTATAGGTCGAATTACGATACCTTACCTTCATTTCCGCATTGGAAACAATTCTGAGCGTTTCATTATGAACCCAACCGTCCAGGCTGACTTTCTGCCAACCGGAGCCAGAGCTGATCGTGATGTCTGAGGTGTTCCGGATAACGCCATTGATGAAGCTGAACGTATCCCACTTCCAAGGCTCATCCGAAGAATCCACGCTGATTTTATACGGCTCGCATTTGCAGCTTATAACAATCTCCGCCGTTACATCGTTATTCTTCTCTGTCTCTATCTCGCACCTGCCGGTATAATAATATCCCTTGTCGGTGTCGAGGATGATTCTCTTCGAGATTCCCTGCAAATCAGAAGCGATCTGACTTAACAGACCGCTCCATCTTTCATAACTACAGTTTCTTGCCCCGAATGTGAATTTCAAGGTCCGCATCTCATATTTTACGCCGCCGTTCTGAGCTTCTGAGAGATCCAGGTCCCCGTTCATGCCGGGGACGCTCACGTACTCTGTCTTTGCTTTCGGTATGCCGATAACAATCTTCTTGAGTCTTAAGCCCCAGTCCCGGAACGAATGCGTCTCATCAAACGTAATGCCTACTCCCGACATGATTAACCTCCTCTCTTCTTGTGTGTATCAATTCTCGCCATGTTTTCATCGACAATCGGTGTTGTTGCATCTCCAACTTCCCTACCGTCCAAATCTACATGAACGTGTGTCTCTCCGGTAATCTCTACCGTTGTGTCTCCACTCTCGAAGACACCCTGCTTTTCTTTCTCGACTTTGTATGTTGTGCTGACCTTCTTATCAACAGCAATCTTTCCGGTTTCCACATTAACCGCCGTCTGCATCCGCTTTCCAAGACTGGCCATCTCATCATCCATCTGCTTATACAGGTCTGGCATCTCGGCTTCAATACCTACGCCGATACCAGGTGGAATCCACTTACCAATCTCATCTGCAAAGACTTTGGACGGGGAGTGAATACCTAATGCTCCCTTAACACCGTCTACGATGCCGGAGAAGAAACTCTGCACCTGGCGTCTGAACCAACCGGCCGCATTACAGATTCCGTTCCATACACCCATCACGATGTTGTAGCCTACATTCGCCATCTGGGACGGCAAGTTCGCTACGCCATTTATGACGGCACTGCACAAATCAGATGCTGCCTGTCTTCCCTTCGCTACCATATCGGAACCCCACTGGATTACCTTCTGTAGCGTATTACTTAACCAGGTCCAGATTTTTCCTGGCAACTGGGAGAAGAAATTGACGATTGCATCTATCGTGTTAGAAGCTATCTCCTTCGCTTTCTGTAGGGTGTTGGAACCCCACGTTACCAGCTTATTAAAGGCATCAGTCAGCCAGTTCCAAATCTTGCCCGGCAATTCGGAGAAGAACTTCACAATGTTGTCTATACAGTTGCTTGCTATCTCTCCGGCTTTCTGGAGCATCTGACTTCCCCATTCAACCAGTTTGTTGTAGGTGTTTACCAGCCAGTTCCAGATTTTCCCCGGCAATTCAGAGAAAAACTTAATGATGCTATCTATCATCTGAGGAACATTCGTTGTGATCCAGTTAATCACATTTGCTCCCCATTCAATCAGCGTACCAATTACAAAGCCTATCGCATAACCGATTTTGTATGGCAGGTCCGTAAAGAACTGCACAATCGAATCAATAATCTGCGATACTACCTCAGATGCCGTTTCCAGCATGGAAGCTCCCCACTCAGCAAAACTGTCTGCTAGTGAGCTAATCGCATCTATGATTTTTCCTGGCAATTCGGAGAACCACTCAACAACAGAGTCAATGAATTCTCCTATGCTATCCAGGACACCAGAGCCCCATTCAGCGATAGCCGAACCAAGTTCGCTCAGCTTATCCGGTATGCTCTGGAAAAATTCTACAATCTGGTCCCAATGTTCCTTGATGAGAACAATCGCCGTTGCTACCGCAGCTACAATTCCAGCTACCGCCGCCGCAACCAGTGCAGGTGCTCCAAGGATAACAGCCCCGACAGCCGCCAGTGCAATACCGACTACCATCAGAACCTCTTTTATGGCACTGAAACCATTTACAAACATATCTACGAAATTGGTAACTGCAAGAATCGCTCCTGCAATGATAGAACCAATTCCGGCTATTGATGAACCGAACTCTGCAAAGAATCCGATTGCCTTCTGAACTGATCCTCCGATAGAGGAGAAAATACCTGCAACCTTCGGGAACTCCAGTTCCAGAACTTCCATCAGTGTTCCGGCTCCGCCCTTCCAGAGTGCGAATCCTTCTACAACTTTTCCGATTACTCCAACCAGTCCGGAAACTCCGCCTTTCAGTGTGCCAAGCACCTTGAACAGAGATTTTACAGAGGACAGAACAGAACTTGCAACGCTCAGAGCTGCTATGGACGCCGCAATCACGCCGATTGCATATCCGACAGCCTCCAGCACATTCGGGTCTGCTCCATCAATCACACCGAACAGGTCAGAAACCACATCTACAATTCCCTGGATAATCGTACTTGCCGTATCGATGAATCCATTAAGGAACCCTTCTATCAGTGCAGATACGCCCGGAAATTCTTCACTCAGCCCCTCGCAGAATCCGGCTACGAAATCTTTTGCAGCCCGGATGATAAGCGGCAGATTTTCTTGTACCGCCTCGCCAAGTTTACTCAGCATTTCACCGAAAGAACGGCCTATCTCCTCGGAATGGTCGCTTAATGCCTGCAAAAATTCCGTAAACAAATAAATACCGGCGGACCACATATCCCCGGCAACACTCAGAATCGCTTTTACAAGCTCAGCAACTACAGTTGCTCCGGCCTCTGCAAATTCTTCCTGGTGGTCCATGATGGCATTTATGAACGTACCTACCAGGTCCTCTGCAACCCCTATCAATGTAGGTGCTGCCTCCATAGCCATCTGTGCCAGCTCAGCGAGTGAATTTCCAAACGCCTCAATCAGACCGTCAAATCCTTTTTCCGCCATGGCTTCATTCATATCCTCTACCATGCTGGTAATGACTTTGACCGTTTCTTTCATCGGTTCCTGTACTTCTTCGTACAGGGCAATACCTACAGATTCCAATGCACTCTTGCAGAGTGTGATTGCTCCCTGTAGGTTATCATTCATGGTGTCTGCCATTTCCTTGGCCGCACCATCCGCATCGTAAATAGAATCCGTCAACTTCTGGTAGTCTTCATCGGACGCATTCACGATAGCCAGCAATCCACTCATAGCCTCCTGGCCGCCGAGTGATGCTGCAAGCTGTGCTTTCTGTGCTTCTGTCAGGCCTGCAAATCCAGAACGCAGGTCATTCATAATCTCTTTTAGAGACTTCATGGAACCGTCACTGTTCGTCAGTGAGATTCCTAACTGGTCCATAGCCGCCTGTACTTCTTTGGTCGGCTTCGCCATTCTCGTAAAGATGCTTCGTAGAGATGTACCGGCCTGGCTTGCCTTGATTCCGGAGTTCGCCATCAGACCGATTGCCGTAGCACAGTCTTCAACGCTGAATCCTAAGGCTCCGGCTACGGGGGCAACGTACTTGAACGTCTCGCCCATCATTCCTACGTTGGTATTGGAATTGGATGCTGCCTTTGCCAGCACATCTGCAAAATGTGTAGCATTGGAAACTTCCTTCGAGTACCCGTTTTTGATGATGGTTGTTGTTCCGTCTGCCGCCAGTCCGAAGGCAGTCATCGCATCGGTAACAATGTCACTCGTCGATGCAAGGTCTTCCCCAGACGCTGCCGCCAGGTTCATAATACCTTCAATACTGTTCAGCATATCTCCGGTTTTCCATCCGGCCATCGCCATGTACTGGAAAGCCTCGGCACTTTCTGTGGCACTGAACTTCGTCTTGGCGCCCATTTCTTTTGCCTTATCAGCAAGCTGCTGAATCTCTGTAGCCGAAGCACCAGAAATTGACTGGACCTTACTCATTCCTGCCTCAAAGTCAGAACCGACCTTGATTGCAGCCGTACCAATACCGGCTACCGCTGTTGCGGCACCGGCCAGAATAGTAGTGGTAGCCTTAATCGCTCCGCTCGCCATTCCAGATAATTTGCTTAGTCCGCTCTGGAAACCGGAACTATCTATGCTGGTGTCAAATTTCAGCGTACCATCATAGCCCATGTTCTCACCTCAATTCTTCGGCTCAATCATCGGCTCATAATGGCACTACTTGATTTGTTTTCCGTCTTTGATTTTTAATTCAAAACGGGCATGACAATTTCTCCCTTTACAGGAGACCATCACGCCCGAACACTCCGCCGTCTCTTCAAAAAACAACGGCATTTTATATTTACACTCCGGGCATTCCACCCGTATCATTTTCTTCTTTACATCTTCAATAGCCAGTCACCTCCTACAGCAGTCCCGTAAGGTCGCCGCCATTCATGAGGGCTTCTGCTATTGCATCTACCTTCTCTTCCTCATCAGTAGGCAACGGTAAAGCATACAGTTCTTTCTTCCTGCGGTAGAAGTCTCTCTGCTCCTTCGTCATGGTCGCATCAATGTCTACGCTTCGATACTCCATAATCTTACTGAACTCCAGGTCAGAGGACAGCGTTCTTAGTAAAGCCTTAAACTTCCACCAGTGCAGATATTCAATATCCTGTAGGTCTATGTGATACTGCGTCAGAAACGCCGAATAGATGTAATCATCGTCATGCTCAAAAGAATAAATCCTTTGCACTCCCGTCGTTCCTTCTACTGCTCCGGCTCTCTTCTCACGCCATCGTTTACCACCGGCATAGAACCACAACAACCCATCCACCGCAGCATCCAGATTCTCCGGAATCTCCGGATATACCAGTTCCAGACCTTGCCTTGCTTTCTCAGCGTCCGAAAGATCCGGGTCCTGCATCATCATTTCAAACAGAATGAAGGTACGGAAGTTTGTTTCTATCGCATACTCCGTACCTTCAATCTCTACTGTTTCCGGAAGATAGTCTACAAGCATGTTGTGGTTCATGAATTATCACGCCCACTCGCATTACCGATTGGCGTTACTACTGCTCCGTTCTTGCCATGCTTATTTTTCTTACCTTCCTGGCGTCTCTGTGCCCGGTTCATGTTGTACTTGTTGGTAATCGCATTTACCTGGCCTTTCATCTTACCAGCCTCAGAAGAAACAATTCCGAAAGCATCCATGCAGATTGCCAAGTTGTTTTTACCCTTGAACAGCTTTTCAGCCGTTCCGTCTCCGAATACCTCATCGAAGAAATTTTTCACGATTCCGCACATCTCCCGGATGCCATCCGCATTCGACAGCTCCGTATGCTTCTTGGATTCCTCGGCTCTTTTCACAACCTCATCCATGGATTTCTCATAAACCTCCATAGTATCTGCATCGAACAGATCTAACTCTAATTCCTGTCCACAAATTTTTAACATGCTCATATTACTTTACCTCCAAATTCTAAGCCGCAGCTTCTTCAAATGTCTTTGATTCTGTGTTGAAATATCCGTCAAGCGGATCGCCTACTGCATTGAGATTTCCACTCATGCTCTGTTTCTTCTCTCCAGATACGCCGCTCACTTCGGCGGATACCAGGAACTTTCTGGCCGCAAATGTGTTTGCAACCGGTGTAGATTCACTCTGCTTCTGGTCCCATAACTCTACTCTGCAATACTCAAATTCTGCATCGCTGCCGGTTAAATGATTTCTCCCTACATGGTACAGTGCATTGACCGCATCCTGGCTCTTAATGAGTCTCGCTTCAAACGGAAATACCGATGTGTAGGATACAACAGAGGAAGAGGAAGACGGCTCACACACATACTTCTCAGATTCGCTCTCTGCTCCGAAGGTTTCATCCAGTGTTGTGAAACCAACACCCATCAGTACCCAGTTCGGCTTTTCAGATGTTCCGATATTCAGATAATCCGCAAACTGGTGTCTCTGTACCACTTCTCTTGCGCCACTTACATTACCTGCCATTTTTACTCGCCTCCTTAAAATACAATAATCGCAAGGAAATCTGATACCTTGCGTTCTTCATAGCTCCATCAAAGATATATCCAGGGGAAAGAACCTCTATCTCTTCTGCACACATTCCTTCCGGAAGCTCCGGGAGGTTGCCTGCCATGCTGTTCTCCTCTACCCAGTCCGCAAATTCTTCATAGAACGTGCTGTTCTCTATGTTCTGTACCCGGTCCATGCTGTAAAACTCCCTGGAACCGAACTGGAACTGATACTGCCGTTCCGAACTGCCGTCTACATATCTCTGGATTACCGGGTCGAATATCCCGGTCTCTATGGTGTACTCTACTGGGTCTGGCCCAAGGGCATCTACCCGGAATACACCGTCTTTCAAAAGAGGGCATTTCAGAAAATACTCTGTTATGCCCTCCAGTACACTATTTACTTCCATGCGACCTCCTAAATCTTATCTGCTCCTCGCAGAATATCTTCTTTTTCAGCCACCTTCGTTCTCTCAAACCAATGTGCTCCTCGGTTCGCATCATACGGTCTGGTGTCTGCTGTTCCGTAATACTGCATGGCAGCATACGGGGCAATGTAATCTACCTCTCCACTGCCTACATCCGTTCCCAGTTTGCCGGATTTCTCCAACATACCAGTCTGGAACGGAACCCTCGGACTGCACCTTCTCAGTACCTCCGAATCTACAAACATCTGCTTTCTGCTGAACTGAGCATTCCTTTTTGCCGCAAAATCCTGGTTCCAGGTCAGCTCCGCTTTCCCGTTCCCGGAATTGATGATTGAGCCTTTCGGAGTAGTGATCTTTTTCAGTGCCATCACGCACCCCCTATTCTCCAGTGCTTCGTCCTGTCGGTTCCTCTGATTGTATTGTCGGCATACTCTGTGACAGTCACAAAATCTTCATCGTGCTGTCTCAGCTTTGCCAGCTCCTCAATCGTCTCTTTCAGAATGATGCCCTGGCGGAAACTGAACGTATCGAACAACCACTGTCCGGCCACCACATACTGTCCTCGCACAATATAAGCTCCCTTCTGGATAGTCCAGTATCTCTCTGCCTCTTCATCTGACAGCTTCTTGTATTTTTCTTCGCTTATATACTGCTTTCCGGCTTCTACTGTCGCTGTGACCGGGATTCGGATTACGCATTTTGCCTTATCCCTACGGTCCGTGTCTGATACCGTCTCTCCCTTTGATCCATACCACGAAACCCCCATGATTCTTGTCGCACAGAGTTTTTCCCGGCGGTCTGCTCCAATTCTCAGATTAAAGATTGTCACATCACTGTTTGTCGTCATACTCTTTCACCCACCCCCTGTTCAGCAGTCCGGTGTTCGCCAGGTATGACCTCACAGCCCTATACATTTCATTATGCAACGCCGTATCATTCATGGCATCCGCATAGCTGATGGAATATCCATCGTTAGATTCCGACTTCACAACAGCTTCTCTCTTTTCGCTCTGCACTGCCACCGTATCAGCTACACAGCAGATTGCATCCTTGATTGAATCTACAATTGAACTCAGTCTTGCAATCCGGCCAAACGTAACCTGGTTCACGAATGCTTCTGAAATATTCTCAACTCTCTTGAAATCATTCTCCGTTTTTATCTGCGTGCCACCGTAATCATTCTTGTAGTATGTGAAATCCACATACGGTCTTCTTACGTCCTCCTGGACCATCGAAACACCCCTTTCTGATAAATTGGTAGGCTGCAAAGAAAAATCAGCTATTCGCCGGGTTTACGCCCTCCTGCGTAGCTGAATCTTTTTTGCCGGTCTTCTTTTCTTTCGGAGAAGATGTGCCCGTTCTGACTTCCGGCTCCAGGCTTTCAAGCGAATAGCCCATGCTTTTGTAATATGCTGCCTTTCTTTCGGGAATCCGGCAGGAACTCCCGTCTTTCGTTGCTAAATACATAAGCTACCTCCTACTCAGTTTTCTTTGAGCCTTTGGCCGCCGGTTTCTTTTCTGAATCCTCAGAAGTCGGTGCAACTGCTCCCATTGTAGCCTGTGCCTGGATTGCAGCTTTCAGTTCATCGTTATCCTTCTGAAGCTTAGTAATCTTCTTGTCTGCATCCTCCGCATACAAGGTTGCCTCTTCCAGTTTTGCTTTCAGCTCATCGTTCTCCTTTTTGAGCTTTTCAGCAGTTGCCTTGATGTTTTCCGGCTCGAACAGTATATTGTCATTCTCATCCCGGATAATGTAGCCCATCTTCTTGTACTCATCGAATTTCTCATCCGGGATTCTGAGGATTCTGTTCTTTTTCTCAACTTTATACATACGGTTTCTCCCTTCAAAAAATTGGCTCCATGCACACACACAGAGCCAGTCATCAGTTTCTTTTATGCGTTCACATGGAAATCAATAGCGTCCATCTTATGAGGCAGGATAAACACATCCTCGAAAGACTCCTCGAAGTAGTCATATTTACCCTGGGAACCTGCGGACGGCGGGTCGAGCTGAGCGAACTCGTAGGAAATCGGTGTGATTACCGCCATCGGATGTACCAGAACCATGTTGATCTGCTTCGCTGTGGAATCTACCTTCCAACCCTCGGTAAAGTCATACTTCGTCTGCATCATGTCACTCGGTACGCTCTCCGGAATCTTCACATCATCAATAGAGTTAATCGCTCTCTTGATTGCATCAGAACGGCTGCCGACATCAACGGTTCTGTAAATCTGCTTCGCATTGTTGATGAGCGTTCTGACATCCGGTGTCACATACAGGATTCTTCCGGCTCTCGGAACTCTCTTGTTATCCATGTCCTTCATCATCTCATCAAAGACGGTCAGTACATTCTCCTCTGTCAGCGCTTCACTGTGTGCCGTCTTCGCTCCGTCAGTGGTCCAGTCTGCATACAGCTTGGAAATACAGTAAGCATTCATTTCCGGGAACTTCTGCTCCTCGTTGTAAACCTTCGTGATATTTCCGATTGCCACTACACCCTTGGTCTCGGCAATATCTCTCGGATGTACCAGCGTCTGCCACTGTCTGTGGTTCTCCAGAGTCAGCGGTTTCCACTCGTTGTTATAGTTACGCTTTCTGGTCCCGATGGTATCTCTATCTCCATCGGTACGGCCAGTTGTGGAAATTGTCGGCACCTCGATAACTCTGGAATTTACCCAACGGTATCTTCCGTTATTCGGTGTTGCAAATAAATCTCCAAAATACAGGACATACGGAAACATCTGCTCCAGTGTCTGTAAATACTCGGTTGCATAATTTAATTTCGCCATTTTATTCTCCTCCTGTTAGTTTTTGTCTGGCTGTCTGATTAAGTTGAACCCGAACGGATTAAACGGTGTTTCTTTGCCTTTGACTCCTTCGCCTCCGGCTCCGCCAGTTCCTCCAACTCCTCTTGCAAAGAACGGCTTTCCTTCCTCTTCCTCGTGGGAATCGTCTTCCGGATCGCCATCATCATCGAAAGCAAAAGCTCCCTTGTAATCGTCATTCTCCATGAGAGACTTCATAAACTCATCGCCTCCCAGGAACTTTCCGTCTTCCAGGGTAAAGTTCTTCTTTTCAAACTCTGCTCTCACGCCGTTTTCTGCAGGTTTGCTGGTGAACTTATAACCACCCATGAACATATCCATGGCATGGGTACGCTCCTGGGCTGCAAGCTGTGCAGTCAACTTCTGTGTTTCCTGGGTGTACTTCGTCTCCCAGTCCTTTGCAGACTGCTTGATGCCGTCAATATCCATGTCCTTGTAGGACTGAATCGTTGTATTGGCATCTGACAACTGCTGCTTTACTCCGTCCAGCTCTGTAATCTTGGCATCCAGTTTTTCCTTCGACACATAGCCTCCGGTTTTCACATCTACTACTTGGATTTTCTTGTCAGCATCAATCGCCGCCTCCAGTTCCGCATAGGTCATAGCCTTAGGCTCTTCGCCGTCCTTCGGGGTTCCAAAAAGTTTCTTCAAAAATTCGTAAGCCATTTCACTTACCTTCCTTTCTTCGTTTCGCTGATTTCGTTTAGATTCCGGTTCACTCCGGCACTGCTATCGTGCGTTTATATCTCCGCACGCAAGAGAAGGAGACAGTTTATGTGCCATATCACAGGGCAAAAAACAACAGCCAGACGTTCCACCAATGGACCGGCTGACTGTTATTTGTTTTCGTGGTCTTAAAGGGTGTCTACGAACTTCTGAGAGTTCCCAGGACACGTTTTAAGTACTTCAATGGTAAATTGTAAGGGTCAATACGTTGCGGCCCTATACGGGGCAAATACCATTTAACCCATGGATGGGAGATAGTAGGATCACCTCCTTCCTACTCTGTGGTGTAGTCTTCAATAACCGGAATACCGTACTCAATGGCACAGGTATTCTCGATTTTGCACTCCCTGGCCTCCTGCCAGCCTTTAGCAAAGTAGGCGATGTCTGCTCCAGCCAAAAGCTCCAGGGATTTCCCTAAGAACCAAAGGGGCTTTGCATCCACCGGAGCTTCCTGGAAAAAGGAATCAATAACCTCTACCGGCTCTCCAATCTTTTGCTCTGCGCTCTTAATGGCTTTCTTGCGTTCTGCCAAAATATCTTCATCGGATTTTCCTTTCATTGGCTGAGAAATAAACAGTTTCTTCATAGTCTCGTTACCTCCTTATTTTGCTTTCTTATTCGCCCATACAGCTTTTCCACTGACTGAGCGGTTAAATGATACCAAGTTACCGTTGCCGTCATGTACGGCTGATACCTGCGTTCTGGCGGTATCTACGCTTCGTCCGGTTTGCTTGCAGAAATCCTTCATCTGCGATTCCTTCTCTTTCAGCTTCACAGATTCTTTCTGGAACTCCTCCCGGAAGTACGCTCTGTCTGCTTCTGACTGGACCGTCTGGATATATGAATCATAGGCGGCCAGGATTCTCTTATACTCTCTGACTGCCCGTTCATATTCACGCTGCTTCTGCATACACTCATACTCCGTAAGAAGGTTCCCTGCAAACGAATACTTCGGTCTGCTGTAATCCTCCAGATCATCTTTCGTGTATGCCGGTTTTGAAACTTCCGGCCAGTACGGATAGAAGCTATGCCTGCAATTCCAACCGCACAAACCGGCTCCTGTTCCATATCCGGTTGCCTCGTAGAAGTTCTCATACCCCGGAGCTGTGCCCTCAATCTTGAACACCTTGCCCTGCCAGACTGAGTGTGAGGGTCTGGCTCCTGCATGAGCCGTTGTCTCGTAATACTCAGCTCCAAGCTCCGAAGCATACAGCTCTGTCAGCTTTCCTGCTGTCTGATTTACTCCGGTCAGCAGAGCTGTTCTGATTGCCGTATCCAGCTTTGAAATATACCCACTGTCATACATGACAGATGTTCCTTTGACTGCCGCATCTCGGATAGCCTGTCTGATTGCCTCCTGGTACGAAAAAGCACCGGACGTAACCTTCATATAGGCTGCGTTCAGTGTCTGCATATACTCCTGCTGTGTGGCTATTGCCGTTGTCAGCGTAAGGTTTCCAATCTCTCCCCTACACTTCTCTGCGGCTGCCTCCATAGTTCTCTGCATCGCTCCAGAAAGAACAATATCCGATGTTTTCAGCTTTCCGGCCTGCAATAATGGCTTTGCATCCTGCAGCATTCCGCTCAGGCCTGCATCCTGGAACAATCGCAATATTTCTGTATCGGATTTCCCTGTCAGAACACCAACTTCCCGGATTACATCATCCATCAACGCTCCGGACTGCTTCGCCTGTTTCAACTGCCACTCGGCTGTCGGTGTGATTCTTCCGGTCTTTGCTATCCTTCGTGCCACATCTCGGATGATCTGCTCATTCAACACATCGCACATACCCAGATAACCGGAAGAAAAGCTATTCAAATATTCTGGTGTCAGCACTGCTCACACCTCCTATTCTTCTGTAGGAAATCTGGCTACCGGCTCCGGCATCATGTTCTTTGCCTCTTCCTCCGAGCATCCAAAATACCACGCAAGAAACGTTTCTGTTTTCAGCTTTCCGGCAACCACCATGGACCATCTACGCTGATACTCAGCTTCTGTGTCTTCCAGAACTCCATCGCCCCAGTTACAGTTCAGCTCCGTTTCTCCGTCCGGAACCATATCGTAAAGCAATGCCAGAACCCTCATGGCGTATATGATTTTCTCAAATCCCTTATGCCATGCGTCCTGCATCGCCGTTACCGTATGGTATGACCTCTGCTTTGATACCCGAATTTCGTATGCCGTCTTCTCAATGTCCGTTGGTTCAGACAGCGTACCGTAGGCAAGGCCAACCAGGAACTCTATTTTCATTAGCTGCTTATTCAGTCCCTGGAACAACGCTTCGTGGCGAATCTGCGGTGCATACTCTTTTAGCAGTCCCTTGTTGGTTCCGTCCGCACTGTCGAAGTCAAATGTCTTGAACATCCTCTCCTGTCCTGCCGGAAGAACCGGCTTTCCATGCTTATCTGTCTGGAACAACTCAGAATCGCCCAAGATAGCGGCTTCTGTGGCTTTGTACTCCCACAATACACGCCCGTACTGAATGTCAGCTTGTTCTATTATCTCTGTAGCTCTGGAGAACACCGATACCCCCAACGGCGAGTCCGTATCGATATTATTCGCCTTTGGTACTTTGATGTACGCAAAAAGTGGCTTGTCGATGTTACCGATAATTACCGGTTCTTCCGACAGGCCCGCCCATTCATCCACCTCAGACAGTGGCACTTCTTTCCGGAATCTATCCCTCACAGCATAGGTTCCGTCATCGTTGTACTGGTAAATCTCCTCGGATTTGAACGCCTTGTTGATGATCGTATATGTCATTCCCGTAAGCTCATGGTATTCAAGCCTGGTATACAGGTAATCTCCTATCTTCTTTCCTTCCACAAACACCGCCGCCGTTATCTCTCCCTTGTTGTTGAACGCACATGGGAAGAAATCCACCGCTTTCACGAAATCCAACTCGATTGCCGTTGGTCTTCCGTTTTCATCTATGTTCGTCACGAACGGCTTTACCGCAATAGCCCCACCTTCGCAGTACATCTCAACAAATTTGTTCAAGTCCGTAAGCTGGTCTTTCAACTGTTCATTGATGAAAGCAGCCATCGGACTGCCAGTTACCTCCATGCTGAACTCCGTTAGTATCAGCCTGGCAAATTCCTCCGAGATCGCTGACGGCAGATTCAGAGGAATCACATTGTCTTTTCCGCCTCTCCATGGCGGTTCATTCTTGTACATGTTGTGCCACAGCTCTATGGCATTCTGCATTACTCCGGATTCGCATATATCAACGCCCAGGGCTTTTTCCACACTGTTATTCGGCACCAATCTTCTCAACACCTTTCTCAATATATTTGCAATTCTCAATCAGTTCACCCCGTCTTCTTAATGAATTTCTTTATCCTCTTCTCGAAGCTGTACTCCATAGCATCCAGAGAGTCAATATCACTGGTTCCATCATCCAGACGCTCCAGTTCCATTTTCTTCGGATTCCAAACCGCCATGCTGATAGCTTCGAGAACACTTTCACAATCTGGCGTAAAGAACACACGCCCAGTTGCTGAGAGCGTGGTCATTGTGAAGATACGGTCTGTAATCTTGCACTTGGCAGCATTCGTGACATTGATATTTCCCAGTTCCGCCTCAATCATAGCTTTCTTCAAACCTCGTTTCAGCACCAGTTCCGCAGAATCGCAGTACACATTCGTAATGAATCCGTACCGGTCCAATATCTTCTCAACGAATTTCATAAACATCCGGTTCAAATCATCGGGGTCTGTTCCGTCTGCATCGTGCCATTCAGAGGACAGCACATACAGTTTCTCATATCCCTGGGTAATACCAGACGCAACAAAAGCGTGGCCGGAGCCGTTACCTCCGAAGTCCACGCCTATATTCAGCTCTATGAACTCTCCACGTTTCGCCATGTCAATCGTCTCTTCCAACGGCACGATGTACTCATCGTCCTCCGCCGCTATGGAAGTTGCCAGCTTAACGTATATCAGGCCTTCTGCAATACTTCTCTTACCTTCAATATCTCGGATGTACCAGATGCTGTCCTTGTCATACTGGCTGACAATCTCAGCTATTCTCTGCTTCGGGATGTTGATATTCTCGAAGATATTGAAATGCTCGTAATTGTAACCACCCAGAAGCTCTCCCTTGGCCGCTTTCTCAGCGTATTTGTCAATGTAATCAACGTATATCGCTGCCTTAGGATGGTCTGGGTTCAAGTCCCAGAAGATTTTTCTGTTCTTGGCTGCCAGTTGTCGGTTGAATGCCTCTTTGATGGTGTTGTCATGATGCAGGTTGATCTCGGTTGCAATCCACATACCGTATGAGTTACCTCGGATTTTCTTGTAACTATCGGACGCTGCACCTCCGGCGAAGATTACAATCTTGTCTTTGTACCCCGTATCCGGGCCATTTATCAGCAGGCAGTCATTCCCTTTGTACTGAGTCCACCTGCACTGCCCACGAAATATATACTCAAGACCGAACCCATTAGCATCTCCAATGTTCAGCTTAGCATTCGCCATAGTCGAACCAGTCGCCAGGTGGATTCTATCCTTCGTCGTTTTTAATTCGTGAGCAAATGCGAAAACATTATCTACCGTCTTACCGGAACGAACAGCACCTTCCAGGATATTGTAGGTACTGTTCGCACAATTTTTGATATACCGCTTGTGCTTGTCGCTGAAATTGAACCCTATACGCTTGCGCCTGTTGACCTTGACATACGGGTTGGATAAGCCCTTATTCTTCGCCGCCATAAATGTCGGCTTCGATACCCTCCATGTCTTCTATCTCGTAAAGACCAATTTCCTGCTTATCTCTCCAGATGTCCGGCCTACGATTCTTCAACCAGAAACAGCACGCTCCTACGTCCGGTATGATGTCCTCTTCGGTCTCAACCGTCTCTATCTTCGCAGGCTTGGTATTACCGTCTTTGTCCATCTCAATAATTTTCCGGGTTACTTTCGTTTTCTTCTTACTTCCTTTTGCTCGCTTATACAGACTCAGTTCGACTTCTGCATCTGCATATTCTTTTCCGGCGGCCAGAGCCTCTGCAAACTCCGGGTAATCCTTTTTCCAACGGTTGATTGTCCTCGGAGATACCTCGAATGCGTCAGCTAAATCCTCATCCGTACCGCCTCTCATGCACAATACCTTGGCAATTTTTACAAATCTCTCATCATACTTCTGCTTTGCCGCCATTCAACCACCTACTTCCCTGCCAGGTAGTCAGCCGCCCAGTATTCAATCATCTGCCATTTATTCTTACTGGTAATCGTGCCGTCCTTCTCTGCTTTTTTCAGAGCTTTTTTGATTACTTCTGCCGATTCTACCGGAATGGCAGCACTGCCAAATACTTTCGCAAGGTACGTCCAATCCATGTCTGGGTCAAAACCGGCATCGTCCATTTTCTCATTTGCAGCATCAATCATGGAATGGACTGCCACCCCTACGTTCCGGATGTCCGTAAACTGCTGGTACTTATCCAGTGTCTCCACGAACTTCTCGCACTGCTCATAGGCAGCAACACCGATAATCTCAGCACAACTACCGTTCAGATTCTTCATCAATGCATCCAAGTCTCTAATCTGGTTCGGAAGAAACGCAAACGCAATGGTCTTGAAATCAAACTGAACCGCCGGAGTATTCAGCTTATCAAACTGCTCCAACGGTTCTTCCAGAATTTCTTTCCCTATATAGCTCTCCATCATATCATCGACGTTATCCATCAGCTTCACAATTTCTCTCAGCGTACTCTCATCATCAAACCCAGAGATTGCATTGTGAGCCAACTGCTTAGAAGCCGCCTTGCTTCGGGTCAGCCCGCTCTTATCCAGGATAACGATAATCTCTTTCAGTCCAGCCTCCCTTGCACTCTTTACTCTGTGATGCCCTGAAATAATCTCCAGCTTCTCTCCCATCAGTGCAATCAGAGGTAAACTCTCCAACTGCCCTCTGTTTTTGATGTTCGCTGTGAGCTGGTCCTGCATCTCATTTTTCATTATCCTGGCATTGATGTCCTGCTCCTTAAGCTCTGCTAACTGCACCTTCGCAATGTACAGCTCCGTACCCATGTCATAAATTATTTCATATTTTGCTTTCTGCTCTTCTGCCACTGTCTTTCCCTCCTTAACCATTCTTCCAATGTTTCCTGCTCTGTTCGGTCAGTCAGCTCCGCTTCGTATGTCAGCTTGAAACCGTTGTTCTTATCCTTCTGCCGGTTTACCAGCTTCATAATGCCCCGGACTTCTTTGTTCTCCGGATACTTCGTCAGCATGGCGGTCCGGACTTTCGTTACCTTCTCACGTTCCAGATCGTCCAGGAGCGTTTCTGTGAAGCAATGATTCTGTGCCAACATATACAGTAGTCTACCGAGCCGATACGTGGTGTGTGGGACCTTCATAACGTACCAGATGAAGAGTGATGTGGCTTGCATCTTTGAAATCCCAAATACGCCCGATACCATCCCGTCAATCAGAACAGCTCTATTGAACGTAGCCGATGAACCAACAAAATTATGCGTCCATAGCTGTCTGTAATACTGTGCCTCTGCTGCCTTAATGGAGATGATCTGTACCTTGCTTTTCTCCGTTATCTCGTAATCTCTCGGCAACATACTACAGGCAATCGGTGCCAGCTTACTTTCGGAAGGTCTTTTGATTTTTCTTCCCTCTGCCAGTGCCGCCGCTTCTTCTCCTCTGTTCGAAGTAATGTAGCTGTTCAAATCTGCTCTCGTACCGGCTCTTGCAAATATCGGCTCTCCTACAGCCTCTCCGGTTCTTTTTTCCTGGTAGCAAACAACCAGCGCATTCGCATTCATGCACCGGTCAAACAACTCAATGTGTCCTGTTTCCGGGTCGAACAGCTTATACTCTGGTTCTTTCCAGGTCATTTTCCCCTGTGTGTCATAGAACTTCTCATAGCCGGAGAAGTAGGTCGGTGGATTGGCAATAACCAGCGTGTGTGGATCGTCAAGCACCTCGTCCAGATGATCCCACATATCCAACGGGCGATACGTAATGCCATACATTTCCTTCTTGATATTCTCCAGGCTCTGTCGGATATGCTCAATATGTTCCTCTCTTCTGTCTCTTAAATCTTTCAGCAGATTAAAGAAATACTCATTGCCGGCCGTCTTCGATGTTCTCAGATACATCTGAGCATACAAGGCAACCGCCGGGTCCAACAGTTCCTCATCGGAAAATCCCTGGGCGTGTATCTCCAGTTCATCAAGTGGCTTGCCCGTAATGGCATACCCCATAACCGAACTCATCATAGACACATCGCTCGTCTCAATCTGCTCCGGCTTATACCCGTTCTGGATTGCCAAGTTGCTCATGGCGAATGTTCCGGCACATGGCTCCACAAACCTCGTATACCCGTTCTTCGCAGCATTCTTTATCAGATTTACCAAGTATCTCTGCTCCACCGTACCCAAGCACCCCAAAAACATCTCTCCTGGGTCTCTGAAAAATGCCATTGCTTATCAACTCTCCCTTCTCTCGTTTGCATTAAAAAAGGCACCGTACCCTTTCGGATGCGATGCCGTTGTTTTTGGACCGGAGCCCTGCGATGAACAGGGCCTCAACTATGGAATAGTCGTGTGCTGCCTACACCAGCTCCGGATATTATATTAAAGCGCCCATACCAAACAGACTCATTTGCTGGTAGCCATCATCTGGCTTCGTCTGCACTTCGGGCTTCTTACTTGTCGTTGCTACCTTCTTTCCCTTCGGGGGATTCGGGTCTGGAAGTTCTTCGATAATCTCTCCAGTGTTCTCCACCCACCACTCAGCAAAAACAGTTCTGTGACACCAATCTTCCGGGATTCTCACATCCTCGTAGCACAGGAGGACCAAATCCTTTCCCTGGGCCGCTGCGTCACGTTCCATCTTCATAACCATGTTGATGATTCTGTCCTTGCCTATGCCGTTCAGCTTCTCGTAATAGGCTTTCTTGAAATCTTCCAGGTTCATTCTCAGCATATACCCTTTCGGTGCCAGTGAGTAGCACTGGTTTTCCAGTCTGTACGCCAGTTTGAATTTCGGCGTCCCGATGCTGATTCCTACACAGTAATATTTGCCATCTGCAAGCTCTTTGTTGCTATATCTGCTCGTATAAATTCCCATTGTCCGTCTGCTCCTTTTCCCTTGAAAAACCGTTGTTTTCCATACTTTAATTATACCAGATTACCTACCTAAGTACAGGGAATACAGGCTGTTTACCGTTTTTTAAGAATCCCTTCCTCCGGCTTTGCGGTCCGAAGACCGCCCAGCCATCAGAGAAGGAAAAGTCGATTCACAGTGCTCCATTTTTATGGTGTGACATATGGGCTTTTGGCACTTACTACGTTACCACAGGTATTTTACCCTCGTCAATTCCATATTTTCTACTGTTTTTGAACCCAGTTTTCTCACACACCCAACAGGTACACCGCTATGATTTTGCAGGCGTTACCGATGTCCTTATAGACAGTCTTCTCACTCACGCATTCCTCACTCGCAATCTGAGCAACCGTCTTTTCTTCCTCCGCTATGTAGTATTCGTACACTTCCCTGTAACACCGCATAGCTTCTGGCTTTTTCGATGTTTCGCACTCCTCCCGGTACGTCTCAATCGCACGCTCTATCCGGTTGATGTAATACATATTCTCCGCCCTGCGTTTTTCTTCTTTCTCTACTACGCTTTCCTGGCTATTGATATGTGCCGAACCCATCAAATCTCTTAGGAACGCCCACCGTTTTTCTACTTTCTCGCTTTCCGTAAATTCTTCCTTTTCCGGGATTTCCCTTTTCAGTCTACGGTAGTCTGATAACAATTTCTTGGTTCTTTTTACCTTATCAGCGTTACTCTGCTCACGTTTTTCGGTCTTTTTTCGCTCTTCTCTGCACATTTTGACCGCTTCTCTCGCAGATATTTCCGCTATCTGTGTCAGCTCTCTCCCTGTTACCTGGTAGATTCTGTTTCCCTCCAGACTCTCCGTTTCCACAGGTGCGATTGCTAACAGTTCCTGCTCACTCTGCCTTTCCATATACCGCCATACCTCCTTGACTTTTCTTGCTCTGCTCCATATAATGAATCTATCTACGAACATTTGAGGAGCTGCCGTGGGGTTATGGCGGCTTTTCTTTTTAATCTAAAATCTGTAACCCAAGTGCTACATAGCCTTCCTGCAATCCGATAAAGTCTCTTAGAACATATCTTACTACCGCTCCGATTTCTCTTCCGCTGTATTTGATGTTGTCCCATTCTTTCAGAATCAGCACATCTCCCACCTGGAAGTCTCTGTCATTCTTCCGGATTTCAAACGGTTTGTTGCCCTCTATCGTTTCCTGGAAATATTTTGGGTATGTCTTCAGCTCGTGTGTCATGCCCTACCTCCTGTACTTCTTGCACGAAGCGAAGTGCGAAATATAGCCTGCTCCATCTCCACACTCGCCTACCAGGATTCTTCCTGTCACTACCTCTCCGTCCGGCGTGACAATCTTCTCTTTCCCGGTACTGTCCTTCTTGTAATTATGCAGTGCCATGTCTACCGGCATATTCTTTCCAGACCGCATCCGCACCCACAGGATTCTTCTACCGCACTGGCGGCACGTTCCTTCGCTTGCCCTGCTGATCACAACCGCACCTTCTTTCCCTTTCCTGCTGTTCCGTATCTCAAAGCCTCATTCAGAACAGCGACCATCTCCGTAATGCTTACTGCTATTGCCTGGTTCCGGTTTCTGTCATTGATGCTTACCATACCAGTCTGCAAGCTGGCCTTGATTCCGACATCCGTTACTTTCTGATGCAGGATTCTCTTCTCTTTCTGAAATACTCCGGTTCCTTTGAACTTCGTATATGTACCCTTCGTCTCAGCGTACACTCCATCCATCGGCCCTTCCTTCGAGTCTGTAACATGCCCTATGATAAAATCACTCATACCGTTCCTCCTTTACTCCGGTAACGATGTTTCAGTTACCTGCTTTGCCCCTATGCTGCTTAATTTCTTCAACACCTCCGGGATATTCATTCTTTCAATCGTGTCTTTCGCAAGGTTTTCTTTCAAATTCTGTTCCAGTGATTTTATCAGAGATTCCTCTACCTCTCTCTTAGCATTCGCAATCAGCTTTTCAACCTTCTTTCCAAGTTCCTCTTCCAGATACTGACTCGTGAGCAGACCAGCAGCGGATAATTTTCTGTCACTGGAATAACTTGCAATGCGGCCGTCCCTGTCATATCTCTTTTCCGTAAGGAACAGTTCAAATCTCTCTCCCACGTATTCAGACAGGGGCTTGTACGTTACTTCATCGCTCCAGGTGTTTTTCTTTTCCGGGATAACAATCTTTCCGATCTTCTCCTCACACACGTTCGCAATGAACTGGTCTACGGTTGCCTGTATCGTTTCTTCTGCCTCCAGAATCTTCTCTGCAATTTTATTATCCACTGCCTTAACAGCTTCATTCGTTGCCTTTTCCAGAAGGGCGTTTTCCACGCCCTTCACAATCCGTTCTCTTAACTCATCATCGATGGAGTATGCCTCTTCATCCATCCAGTCAAGTTCTACCTCGATATTAAATTTTGCCATTCGACTTTTCCTCCTGTTTCTGTTTTTCTGCTTCTGCCGTCATTCTTTGGAAAACGCAAAAGCCCTTGCACCTGTCCGGCGGCACTCCGCATGATTTACACGATATGAACAATGACCCATCTTCTTTTCTCGGTCTTTTATCCATGTATTATCCCTTCATTTCCTCTTCAACCTCTGCTCCGCACCGGCAACAGATATTCTGGATTGGCTCACCCAGTTCTCCTCTGAAAATCTGGATGTTATCCATGTGGATTACCGCTGTACACATCGGGTCATAATGCTCTGCCAGGAAATGCTTGATAGGTTCCGCCGCTGCCTCGAACTCCTTCATCAGCTTTTCAGCCTTTTCCTTCTCTTCCTCTTCCGGATGCAGAAGTCTCTCATAATCCGTCCAGCGTTCATCAATGTATCTTCTCTCCAACAGTTTTCTCTTTCCATCTTTCTCAATAACAACCTGGCTCCCTTCCACTGCCAGGATTCTTACTGGCTCGTCCATATACTTTTCTCTATCGAAAGTCGGTACAGGAACCATAAAATCTAAGCGAAACGCACGTTCCATTTCCCATGGCATTACCTCACGCACCTTATCTGTTCTGATTGCCATTCTGCCTACTAAATCTCTTAAATTCATTTACTCTTCCTCCTCTGGTTCATCATATCCATACTCATCATCTTCGGTGTCGGTTTCATCTTCCTCAGTGCCACTTGTAATCTCTGTACCGTCCCCTGCACCGTCTAAATCGGTTTCATCAGTAAATTGTGTATCTTCCGGGTTATCGCCCGTAGAATCGTCATATACGCTCTCGTCTGCATCCTCGTATTCTTCCACCGGACCAGGAAGGGCGTGTTCATCTGCTACCTCTCCCGGAAGTTCCGGATGTTCGATGTACTCCGGACCATTATCCGGCTCAATCCCTGCCGGTCCCGGTTCCGTCACATCTCTGTAGTCAGCATCGAAAATACTTCTCTGTGTTGTATCGGCTACCGGCCGCATCTCGTACTCCCCGGTCTCCTCATTCAAGAACAGTTCCATCTCGGTATCCAGATTGCCCTTCTTCATATCTTCAACTTTCATCTGGCTTGTTACCTTATGGCTGAACTTTGGCTTCGCAATCTCTCTGCTTTCTCCTGGAATGTTTGGATTGTAATTCGGCACATACTCTCTCGCGAGCGATACATCCAGTTTCAGTGTCAGCGTTCCTTCCTGGCATTCCTTTTCCTGCATATTACCGAGTAGTCTCTGTAATACGAAATTCATATCTCTCTTCATGTCATTAAAGGTATCGCCATCAAAATTCAATTCTTTCACAAAATCACTCATCCTACTTACCCGCCTTCCCGAACTGGATATTATGTTCTTTCATGTACTCCTGCAAATCCTTCAACTGCTGGAGTGTGCCAATCGCATAGAAGGTTGCCTTGTATTTCTTCTCCTCCGGAAGAGCTTCTTTTTCGGCCGGCTTTTCTGCAGGTTCCTCACTCTGCACATCGGCCGTCTTATCCGGAACAGGTGCATTGTAGCCAGATTCCGAAGCTCTTTCCTCCTGGGCCTGCTGTTCTGCCAGTGCTTTTTCTCTCTCCGCACGTTCCGCAGCGATTCTTTCAGCCTCCTGGCGTCTGCGCTCCTCTGCTTCTTTGGCCCCGGCTTCTGCTTCGACTCTCCGGCGTTCCTCTTCCTCTGCTTTTCTCTTGCGGTCTGCCTCCATCTGCTCTTCAAACTTAATCAGACGAGCATTCTCAGCCATAGCCTGGGACATATCGAGTGTTCTCACATATACATCCTTCGCATTCAGTTTGTACTTGCTATCCAGTGCATCAATAGCCGCCAGGTCGCTCTTTACTCTCTGAATCTTTTCCTGGATTTCGGTTGCCGCCTTGCTTTCCTTGAAGCTCACGTTCAGATACTGTGCCTCGAACACTCGCTCAAAAGGAAGAACCTCTGCCAGCTCTCCGATTGCCTCAGTATATACATCCTGTAGTCTGGCTTTCTTCTCCTCTTTTACGCTGTTCTCATATTCCTTTACTTGCCCGTCAATGATGCTGATCTGCTCCTTGATGAGTGCCGTTACATCCTTCAAGTCACTCTCGAACACTTCATACGGCTCCATGCACTTTTTCTTGACGAGCTTTCTTCTGTCCTCAATCTCATTGAGCAGTTTTCTAAGGGCGGCTCTGTCATTCTTCGCATCCGATACCGTATCTTCCGTATACACCAAGCCCTGGTATGCTGCCACAATGCTTCTGACATTCTCCTCCAGCTCTGCTTTGTTCCAGTCAATCTTCTGCAAGAACCCGTCTTCCGTTGGATTTACCAGTCTTATCTCCATTTTTTCATCCACTGTGAATTTCCTCCTATTCTTCCTCTGACAAATTTATAATCGTCACTTCTACTCTCGGATTCTCTGAGTAGAACTTCCGGCACTGACAGTCAACAATCTGCGTATCATCGTAATATGCCAGGTTGTTGAGGCTGTCAGCGATAATCTTTACCACGTTATCCATATCCGGTTTCTTAGTCGGGCGTATCTCTCCGGCCAGCATCGCAGCTCTTTTTTTCTTCGATGCCGACTTAGGAATCCGGTAGTACGCCTTAATCCGCATATCCAGCATCGCCTCTTTCGGAAAGTTCTCTGTCCCGTAGGCCGTCTGCCATTCCAGCTTTACCAGATTTTCATAGGACACCGTATCTTTCGGGGTTATGGCATGGCCGGTCTTCGTATTGAATCTCGGTCTGCCTTTTCCTTTCGGCTCCCCGTACACCGTAAACTTCGCTTTTTTCATGTCCGCCTCCTACTGACTTCCCAGGTTGCTTTCCTCAAGCATGGCCTGGATGCAGTACCAGCTACTCTTCTTTCCTTCTCTCGCAACCTTGATATGCCGGGTTGTATAACCGTTCATTACCAGGATTCCTGCAATAGTCCGTCTGTCCTCCGCATTGAAAATTCTCAGCGTGGCGTCCGGCTCAAACTGTTCATCCGCTGTTTGCATACCGAATAGCTTCGCCGGGTGGATTTCCAGGGTTTCCGCAATTTTGATGAGGGAGGATGCCGGGATGTCTACTCTGCCTTTTTCGTAATCCGCTACCGCTGACTGGCTTTTGCCGATTGCTTTTCCCAGGTCCTCCATCGTCATATTCTTTTCTGTCCTGCAACTCCGGATATTCGCTCCAATCTCTGCCATATCCATATCTCACTTCACCTCCATATCACACCTTCCCCTGCAAGTTCCGCATGACCTGTTGGAACTTTGCCCTCGTTTCCTCAGACATTCCAGGTTCCGGTTCTGTTTTTTCTTCTGCCTGTTTCTTAGCTTCGAGCGCAGGCTGCTCTTTCTTTTCCAACTCCAACGCATTGTCTCTCATGCTGGCAATCAGCAACCGGATTGATTCCGGCAGCTTTTTCTCCTCGCTGATTCTCTGCACTGTTGTCCTGTAATTCCGGATAAAATGAGACTGCTCTACCGTCTCAACCCGTTCAGAATCCATCAACGCCCACTCTTTCAGATTTGCCGCACTTCCTACGGCTCTCTGGCAAGCCTCCGGCAGTTTCTCAAATTCTTCCACCGAATGATACCCGGAATTTCTGACCGCCTTTCTTACCAAAGACCATGCCTCCAACTCACTCATGCTGCTATCCACGCTCTCAACAATCTGCGTTGCCTTTTCTCTGATGTCTGCTATCGTTGGCGGAAACTTCTCTGTCAGCATATACTTCTGGATTGCTACGTTGGCCTGCTGATACGGAATATCTTTCAGCAACTCAAACCATACATTGAAAGCATCCTGGTCTGGAATGAATGTCGGCTGTGCGTATACAGCTTTCATTCCCTTAACAAGCGTTTTGAACTCCTCTCTTGTCATTACCAGTTGTCTACCTCACTCACTCTATTCTGAATCCGGTCCCCGGCCGACCTCTGCGGAATCTGCGTCATTTTATCCCAGATAATGCCTTTCCAGTTATTTGACATACACTCCTCAATCAAATCGCACACCCGGCCTTCTCCAAATTCTGCTACTTTCTTCTCTACCTGCCGGAGAAGAGATTTCATGCCCTGCTCTTTGTAACCTTCCTTGCGTTCAATCTTGTATGTACACCATTCACGCATCTTTTCTCTGATTTCTCCGCCGAGTGCGTAATCCGGAACCAGACGCTCATAGAGCTGCATCGTGTCTTCCTTCTTTACCGTTGCCTTTTTCGGCTTCGGCGGCTTTTCTACTGGTGGCTTCTCCTGCTCCGGTTCCTGCATCTCCGGAATCAATGCCTCCGGTGCCTGGGAACCGCTCAGTTTCTTCTCGTCCTGGATGCGGCGATAATACTTCCTCTGCCGGTCCGCCTCTGTAGAACTCTGCCCGATGAAATTCTGAATATCCATCATGTAGATTGCACCGTTATCCAGTACCTCTACCAGCTTCAACTGTTCAAAAATTTTCATCGCACGTTCTACCGTCCCTACCTGGTGTCTCGTAATCGTTGAGATCATCTCCAGACTGTACGGGATGTAGTCCTTGTACATCAGCCGCCCTTCATTTTTCAAGCTCCGCAGGTACATCTTCATGAGTATGTCGCTGTACAAGTACCCATCTTTCATTCCCTGGAGAAGCAGCATTTCATCAGAATCGAAGAAATCCTCCTTCAATTTCAAGTAGTAGTATTTTTTGTTATCTGCCATCTGCTCACCGCCTAAATTCCGGCTACCAGGTTCGTAATTGAAATCGGTCTCTTCAAAACCTTTGTATGCCTACAACAATCGCACATCTCGCATCTGTCCGGTTCAACCTCTCCGTTCTTCACTCTGAGGATTCTCGGCATATTCATTTCTACCATGTTTTTTGCTTCATCGAGATAGTTCTGCGTCACTTGAATCACTTCGATGTTCGGCTCCTCTTCCTTTGTCCCTGCTGCAATATAGAATGGCAATCTTAGTCCTGTATTACGATACACAACTTCTTGATAGATTGCTCCTTGAATGTCGTACCCCCAATATCTTATAAAATCGAGATATCCTATATCTCGCACCCATTTTGGTTTCGTAATCGATTCAACTACTTTAAGATCAGTGATAGCAATTCCCTCTGCGTAACTGTCAATTTTGATTTTCCACTTTGTTCCAAACAATTCAGCAGTCATAATAACCTGCTTTTTTCCGCTCATATACATCATGAATAATGGATCTCGCTCCATTCTCTCAATGATTTTGTCTGCCTGTATGTATGGTGCTTTCAATCCTCCATCTTGTGTAAAAATCTCCGGCGTTTCTTTCTTGAACTCCCCTACTGTTCCTTCAAAGTAGGAGTCCACGTATGAACCTACCAGAAGCGGCGTGGTCTTTTTCTGCGCCCACCGTTCTTCCAGCTTCTCAATGGCCGAAAATTCACACGCCATCTTTCCGTATGTTCCGGCGAAATCCTTATACTGGGACACGCTCATGTACTCCTTGTTCGCTTCTTTGCTATAATAATTCTCTGCCGTCAAAACCATATGTCACTGCCTCCTACGCCTCTTCCAAAACCATTCCGTCAATAACCGGCTCTGCCTGCTTCTGGGCTTTCATCGCTGCAAAAGCGTCTACCGGCTTATCATTTTCCGGCAACAGTGCCTGTCCTGTTGTCGTTCCCGGAAGGGACTGCTGATTGAATACCGCATCTCCACCATCTTCGTAGGCTTTTGCCTGCTCTATATTGTCAAAGTCCAAATCAATCAGCTTGCACAGTCTTCTCAGCACCGTTTTCTTGTACATCTCGCCGGTACTGCTTCTCCACGCCTGGCTGTCTTTCGCCTTGGAGTAGGTGTTCCTTACATTTTCGATGTCGTTCTTGCTCATGGTGTCATACATCATCGAGCCATCTTCAAAAAGTACCACCGCAAATGCACCGACCATCTCCTTGTCAGAGAACGGAATCGGTTTAAAATACACGTTCTGCCGTCCGCTGTCAATAGTTTCCGAAAACTCATCCCCTTCTCTTACTACTTTGGCAAAAATGTCCTTAATCTTATTTTTGCTGTACCGCTTGCAGAGCTTGATTTCGCCCTTATAATCGGTCTGAAAGCTGAGGTTTCCGCCATACGGGATGGCGTAACACTCGCCGTTGAAGAAGTCCAGTCCCAAGTACGCTGCTTTCGCTAAGCAAACCGGGATGGTCTCCGGGTTGATTTTCTCTAACTGTGCTTTCTTCTTATCGTCCTTCATCATATCCTGGATCACTGTAATGCAATTCAGAATAAATCTCTGCTGATTAAACCCGGCCGGTAACGCTTCTTTGTTCTCGGTCAGTTTCTTCGTCAGTCCGGTTTTTATCGTGCCGTACCACTGTTCTACGGTCATCTGTCCCATATCCTACCTCCTATGCTTTTTCTAGGCTCTCGCCCAGTAATTCAAATATTTCATCAATCGTCATGCCTTTTAAGCACTCCTCGCACACATAACTTCCGCAACTCTCATAGAATCTGTCGCCCGGATAAATTCCTTCCAGACATTCCGAACAGATATGAACCTCTTTCGGTTCCGGAGCATTCGGGCATCTCGGATGGCAAGGATTCTGTCCACATATCTCACACATCTTCCTCTTCCTCATCCGGCATCTCCAGAACACCAGTCACGCTCTGTATCATTTCCGGAATCCACAGTCTTGCAAGTATCGCCGCCGGAAGAATCAAATACTCTCCTCCAAAAGCTACCCTGCCTCTCTGCTCACAAGCCATCACGATACAGAAGCACTGGAAAATTCCCATGATGCTTATGTATGCTATCCAGCCCAGGACCTCTGCCATATCCACTGTGTAGATTCTGCTCAGTTTCTTCCACAGAACCCTGTGCATCCTACGTCTCATAACCCTGCTTCTCATGCTGTCTGCCTCCGTTCAGTAAAAATTCCGATGTTGATTCCCTTGCTGGACTCAAATCTTTCTATCAGTTCCTCTTTGCTCTCAATTCCGTAATCTCTTTTCAGAATTTCAAGCATTTTCTGTACGTCCATACTCACACCTTCTTCAAATACTTCTCGCCTACGATTTTCAGCTCACTGATGGACTCCGCAACTTCATCTAAAAAAGCCAGGATCTTTTTCAGCTCCGGCTTCTCCGTTTCGTCGATGATTCCATCTTCTGTAATGTCTACGAGTTCTTTTTTGATGCGGTTCAGCTCATCGCAATCCAGTCTCTTCATCAGCCGAAGGGTTATCCCTTCCAGGCCTTTCACCTCTGTTGCAACCAGAAGATAACTGCATATCGGGCATTCATGCTTGCAATACCCAGTTTTCAGCTCCGGTGCATTATAGAGGTCCGCCATGAGAACCACCTTGTCTACCGGAACTACCTTCGTATTTCCCAACTCATAATCTGCGAGTGTTGAAACAGATATGCCAAGCAACTCCGCCGCACCTTCTCTGGAGTATAGCCTCTCGTTGTACATTGCTGCCCTTTTTCTGGCAACAAAATACACATTTTCATTACCTTTCGTAGAGCCTCTTCCCATTTCTTCACACCATCTTTCCTGTTACAATTTAACTGTCTTTAGAGGAATCCTGTTTCCCTTGATATTCCTGGATTCCGAGCGCACCGCTTATCACTTTCATAACCGGTGGCGAATAGCATCTGCCACAGATAATTGCATTCAGATATTGTGTAGAGTAACCAGTCTTATCAGCCAGCTCCCCTGTGTTCATATCCAGGTCAATCATGGCTTTTCTTGCATCCATACACCAATCTCTGGTTGCTTCTTTCATGGACGCTGATGCCTTTTCGATGTTGAGAAGGTCACTGATTGCACTTGCAATCGAATCCGAGTAAATCCGGCCATTCACAACTCCGGATACCCTGGTTCTTGACTTGCCGATTCTCTCAGCCAAATCGTTGATAGACCAGCCACGTTCAATCAGACCCTTCTTAACTTCCTTGCCCCAGTCAGTGATATTGCCCTGCATTATGCTTTTCCTCCTTTCTGATGGATTTTTGCATATGTAGTTTACTTTCTCGAAGTAAAATGATACAATTTAACGGTACAAGCGTACACTACATACGCAATCACAAACTACTTATGCGATTTAGCACTTCCCATTTGCGAATCATTTGTAGCTTGTGATTGTATTGTAGCTCGAAAACTCGAATTTGTAAAGAGTTTTTCTTCGATTTCTCGAATTATTTTACGGAGGTGCTACATGGAAGCAATCGACAGAATCGAAACAGTTCTCGAACAGAGGGAACAAACGCCTTATGCACTGTGCAAATTTCTTGGCATTAACCAGTCTTCCTACTCTACCTGGAAGGCTCGAAACACTCTGCCGCCAGCCAAATACATCGCAGACATCGCCCGGTTTCTGCACGTCTCTACCGACTACATTCTGACCGGAAAAGAATCTGCTTACACTGACGTCCAGGCCGAAACTTACACTGATGATGAGAAGGAGCTGCTGAGTATTTACAAGGCTCTGCCAACAGAAAAGCGTTATGAATTTAAAGGGGAAATGAAGGGCTACCTCAAGGCTCTTGAGGAAAGCAAGAAATACCTTGACGGCGAAAAAAGATTATCCGTTTAGATTGGTATCGTCGTTTCAGATGATACCGGACAGGAGGGCTTATGGACTCAAAGAAATACTTTTTCCTGGCCCGGACCGAAGAACAACTGAATTGCGATGCTGCGGCTCTACTGCTCTATCTCTCTTCCTTCTGTTCTTCTCTGGAGGAAGGGCCTGCATCGCTGTCTGCCGGAACGATTAACAAAATAGCGCACCTACGGAAGAAACTCTCGCTTTCGGTTCGTGAGTTCTTGCCGTTGGTTCATACCTATTCCGATACTCTGACAGACACTGACTGCCGCCGGGCGTTGGTTTTCGCTCTTGACGGCAATATTCATGGCATAACCTCTCTCTGCGAAGGGAGGATTCCTGCATGGAGCAATTAACATCCAACAACAAATTTACTTTTCATGGGGAAGACACCGGCTTGTCAGTAGTAGATTTCTGGTCCTGGGCTTACAGTGATCTGCTCAATAACACAGACCGGGGCGTACTTGCAGAATACATAGTATACAGTGCGTTATTACCCCCCCCCGATTCGAAAATGCGAATTGATTGGCTCCCCTTTGATTTAACCAGTCCTACCGGACAGCGAATCGAAGTCAAATCCGCTTCTTACCTCCAGTCCTGGGACGAAGCGTACCACGAGCATATACAGTTCAGCATAGCTCCTCACAGAGCCTGGGACCCGAAAGCCGGATACTCTCCGGACGTCAAGCGGCATTCTGACCTTTACGTTTTCTGCCTCTACAAAGCACTGACGAAAGATGTCTCGCCGCTTGCCCTGGAATACTGGGAGTTCTATGTGTTGCCTACCTATGTGCTCAACGAGCAAAAGCCCAACCAGAAAAATATTTCTCTTAATTCACTGAAAGCTCTAAAACCTTACATAACGGATTTTGCCGGATTAAGGGATGTGATATTGAATTGCCCGATTAAAAGGGCGTAGAAATGAACATGCGCCGTTCTGTAATGGGACGGCGTATTTTTGGAGGAAAAATATGATTTCAAACAGTGCTGCCACTCACGCAAAAGTGGCTATCTACATACGAGTCTCTACCCTGCATCAGATTGACAGGGACTCTCTGCCTATGCAGCGTCAAGACTTGATTGCATACGCCAAGCTGATACTGAACACTGACGATGTGACGGTCTTCGAGGATGCCGGGTACTCTGGTAAAAATACTATCCGGCCAGAATTTCAGAAAATGATGTCTCAGCTCCGGACCGGCACATACACACATCTCCTGGTCTGGAAGATTGACCGAATCTCCAGAAACCTTCTGGACTTCGCCGAGATGTACCAAGAGCTTAAAGACCTGGGCGTTACCTTCGTCTCGAAAAACGAGCAGTTCGACACCAGTACGGCTATGGGAGAAGCGATGCTCAAAATTATCCTTGTCTTTGCGGAGCTGGAGCGCAACATGACCTCAGAACGTGTCGCTGCCACCATGATTTCCAGAGCCAGCAACGGGCAGTGGAACGGTGGACGTATTCCTTACGGCTACGATTATGACCCGGAAGAACAGACTTTCAGCTTCAACTCCGATGAATACAACATCGCCCATCTGATTCATGACAAATACGAAGAACTCCGTTCCCTGGTTTATCTGGCCCGGTATCTGAACGAACATGGCTACCGGACTCGTGCCGGTAATGACTGGTCCCCGGTCTCTCTGGATATTATCCTTCGCAGCGTATTCTACTGCGGCGATTACCAGTACAACCGCCTTAAGGAAGGAGACCGGCAGCGTCCTAAGGATAAATCTGAATGGATTACCGTAAAAGACCACCACCCGGCCATCGTAAGCCGGGGACAGAAAGAACGTATCCTTGCACTCTTGGAATCCAACCGCAGGCTCAAATCGTTCCGCAAGAGTGGCAAAAGTAAATACACCCACATTTTCTCCGGCTTACTTATCTGCGGAAATTGCGGCCAGCCTATGACGAGTTCTATTTCCACCGTAAAGAAGACTACCGGCAGACGCTATTCTCTCTACTTCTGCCCTACGCACCGAAAAAGTAAGCTGTGGTGTACTGGAAAATCTACCTCAGACCCAATCATTGGCGAGTTCGTCTTCAACTACATTCTCAATATGCTCAACGCTCAAAAGGCGTTCTCTCCGGAAACGAGCATACAGGAACTGGAACAACAGCTACTCTCTGGCGATACCTTCTCCCCGGTGGCCGCCATTGCCCCGGACGGATTACAGGATCTGTTTCATACGCTCCGCACCGGCACTGTCAAAGGCGAAGTTTTCGGAAAAGACGTCAAAATCAAAACAGACTCTGAGCCGCCGTTGCAGCTATCGAAGCTCAAAAAGGAAAAAATCCGTCTGGAGAGAGCTATTGACCGTCTGAACAAGCTGTTCCTCTATTCCGAAAAAGCCATGTCGGAATCCGAATACCTCACTCAAAAGATTCAGCTTTCGGACTCTCTGGAAGAAGTCGAGGATAAGTTGGCGTTCCTGGCATCAGAAGACAGCCTGCAACAGTCTATCACTGATGATGAATTTATCTCCAAGGCAAGCAACTTCATACTCTCCCAGAAGCTCACTGACCGAAACTACGTCAGCTTTCAGTCACTGAGTGCTACCGTTTCTCCGGAGGTTCTTGATTCTTTTCTCAGCAGCATCATAGACAACATCGTTTTCAAAGACGGAGCCGTTCACTCTATCACGTTCCGCAACGGATTGTCTCACACGTTCATCTACAAAGAAAAGCCAGAGGTTTAATCGCCCCTGGCTTTCTTCATATCTCCATATTCCGTTGTATCGCTATTTTGTAGTGAATCGTTCTACAAAATCATCATCGCATCACCAAAGCTGAAAAACCTGTATCTTTCCTCTACAGCCTCTTTGTATGCATTGAGGACATGCTCTCTGCCTGCTAATGCTGACACAAGCATGACAAGTGTAGACTGTGGCAGATGGAAATTTGTAATCAGACAGTCAATCACCTTAAAGCTGTATCCCGGATAAATAAAGATATCCGTCCATCCGCTGCACTCTTTTAGCATGCCGTTTTCATCGGATGCTGCCTCTAAGGTACGAGTGCTTGTAGTGCCAACAGATATTATTCTGCCGCCATTTTTCTTTGCATTATTAATCTTGTCTGCAGCCTCCTGTGACACCATGTAAAACTCAGAATGCATATGGTGATCAAGCACATTATCCACCTTTACCGGTCTAAACGTGCCAAGCCCCACATGTAAAGTCACCTCTGCAATATCCACACCCTTATCTTTTACCTGCTGTAAAAGCTCCTTTGTGAAATGCAGTCCTGCCGTAGGCGCAGCGGCCGAGCCGTCATACTTTGCATATACTGTCTGGTAGCGGTTCTTGTCCTTTAGCTGATGTGTGATGTATGGCGGCAATGGCATCTGTCCGAGCTTATCAAGTATCTCCTCAAAAATACCCTCATAGCTAAACTGAATCAGCCTGTTTCCATCATCAACCACATCTATTACTTCACCTGTTAAAAGTCCGTCACCAAATATAATCCTTGTGCCCGGCTTTGCCTTTTTACCCGGCTTTACAAGAGTCTCCCATACGTCATTTTGTCTGCGCTTTAGAAGAAGTATCTCTATCTTTGCCATAGTGCCTTCTTTCACGCCAAAAAGACGTGCAGGAATTACCTTTGTATTGTTGAGCACAAGGCAGTCGCCCGGTCTTAAATATTTAACTATCTCCTTGAACACATGATGGCTGACTTCTCCTGTCTTCTTGTCAAGCACCATGAGTCTTGAGCTGGAGCGGTCCTCCAGAGGATCCTGTGCTATTAGCTCCTCCGGAAGATCATAATCAAAATCTTTTACGTCCATAATTTTCCTATTCCTAACACTATACTAACATCTAACCACGAAGTGTGACACCTGCAGTCTCTTTAAGATGAGCAAGTATATCCTTTACAAAGCCCTCGACCTTCTTAGTCTTAAGCTCCTCATCCTTTGGTGTAAATACTACACTGTACGCCATGCTCTTCTTATTCGGAGGAAGCTGTACACCCTCGTAAACATCAAACAATGTAACATCTGAGACATAATCACAGGCTTCCCTGATACCGTTTTCAATCTGCTCACATGTGATATCCTTGTCCACAACAAAAGCAAAATCTCTCTTCTCATCATCAAATTTTGAGATTGGAGTAAATACTCTGTCCTTTCCATACCACTGTGAAAGAACTCTTAAATCAAGCTCCATCACATATGCCGGTACTCTCATGTCAAGCTCATCGCATATCTCATATCTTACCTGACCGAGATATCCGATTTTTTGTCCGTCACAGAATACCTCTGCTGTCTGATATGGATGAAGGAATGGCTTTTGAGCCGGCTTGTATGTAAACTTCACATCAAGCGCATCTGCTACAGTCTCAGCCAGTCCCTTTATAGTAAAGAACGATTCATTCTCACCGAATACGCCTGCGCAAAGTGTCTCTCTCTCATCCGGATACTCTGTAAGCGGAAGCTCCTTTGCGATAAAGATATTTCCCAGCTCAAAAATTCTTCCCTCCAAGATACCCTTCTTCTGGTTTCTTGCTATGGCATAAAGCATCTCAGAAGCAAGTGTTGTTCTCATAAGCGAGAGGTCAACATTGATTGGGTTTATAAGCCTGATAGCATGTCTTTCAGGTGCATCCTCCGGGAATCTGAGCAGATCAAGATCAGCAGGTGAGAAGAATGAGTAATGTATTCCCTCATACGCGCCTGCTGCACAGAGCACCTCTTTTATCTTGCGCTCTGTCTGCTGTCTAAGGTTGAGTCCTCCGAGTGTAACCTGTGCCGTAGGCATGAATGCAGGAATGACATGGTCATAGCCATACATACGGATAACCTCCTCTGCCACATCCGGATAATCCTCCATATCCTCACGATATGCAGGAATCATGAGTGTCAGCTCATCACCGCTTACAACCGGTGCAAAGCCTAAATTTGTGAGTATTCTCACAATATCCTCTGTAGGTACCTCTATTCCAAGCACACCATTAACCTTTGCAATAGAAACCTTCATCTCTTTTGGCTCAAGCGAATTTCCTGTAGTCACCTCAACATGAGTTGAAGAAACCTTACCACAGCCAAGCTCCTCCATCAGGTGAAGCGCTCTCTTCATAGCCATGGCTGTTGTGTACTCGTTTACACCCTTTGAGTAAAGTGCACTCGAATCAGAAGCCTGTCCCAGCGCACGAGAGCTCTTTCTGATATTATCTCTTGCAAATTTTGCAGATTCAAACATCACCTCTGTTGTACCGTCGTTAATCTCAGAATTTAAGCCGCCCATGATACCGGCAAGCGCAACTGCCTTCTTTCCGTCACAGATAACAAGGTTATTGCTGTTTAACTCAAATTCCTTCTCATCGAGTGTGACAATTTTCTCTCCATCGTTTGCACGTCTTACTACAATCTCATCTCCCTCAAGGTATGAGTAATCGAAAGCATGCATTGGCTGTCCGAGCTCTTTTAAAATAAAGTTAGTGATGTCTACCACATTTGAGATAGAGCCTATTCCAACAAGTGCAAGACGTTTTCTCATCCATGCCGGTGACTCAGAGATTTTTACATCATGCACATAGTGAGCTGTGTAGCGAGGGCAGATGTCCTGTGCCAGGACAGATACCTTGAAATTTTCCTTCTTCACATCATCAGTAGTATAGTCAAGTGCAGGCTCCTTAAGCTCTTTTCCCAAAACAGCAGCAACCTCTCTTGCCATGCCATATATACACTGACAGTCAGGTCTGTTTGCTGTGATTGCAATATCAAAAATCCAGTCATCAAGGCCAAGGATAGGTTTTACATCATCTCCCGCCTTAGCATCCTCAGGTAAAACCAAAAGTCCGTTGTAGCCTGCACCCGGATAAAGGTCCTCATTTAAGCCAAGCTCTACGCCTGAGCATAACATTCCATATGAATCATATCCACGCAGCTTGCCCTGCTTTATCTCCATCACGCCCTCTATTGTAACGTGATCCTTTGCTGTGGCATATACTGTGGCACCGATAAGTGCAAGAGGATATTTGCCACCTGCCTTTACATTGTCCGCTCCACAGCAGATCTGGAATGTGCCATGTGCTCCGGCATTTACCTGACACAGACTTAGGTGTGTCTCCGGAATCGGCTCACATTTTTCTACAAGGCCGACTACTACGTTTGAGATATCCTTTCCCACCTCATATGATTCCTCAACCTCGAAACCACATGAAAATAATTTTTCCTCTAACTCCTTTGGTGTTACATCTATATCTACATAATCTTTTAACCAGCTAAGTGGTGTTAACATAATTTTTGCCTCCTGTTATATATTCAAGAAATGAATCTATTTGTCATCAATCTGGTCTAATACCCTAAGGTCTGACTCGAATAAAAGCTTGATGTTGTTAATTCCGTATTTGAGCATTGCAATACGCTCAAGACCGATACCAAATGCAAAACCACTGTACTCATTTGTGTCTATGCCACAGCCCTCAAGCACCTTTTTATTTACCACACCTGCACCAAGCACCTCAATCCAGCCTGTGCCCTTGCATAAAGAGCAGCCCTTGCCGTGGCACTGGAAGCAGCTTACATCAACCTCTACAGACGGCTCTGTAAATGGGAAGTATGAAGGACGAAGACGTGTTGTGACATTCTTTCCGAACATCTTCTTTACAAGCTGGTCAAGCATACCCTTTAAATCGCAGAGTGTGATGCCCTTATCTACCACAAGGCCCTCCATCTGTGTGAACATAGGAGAATGTGTCGCATCATCATCCGAACGGAAAACCTTACCCGGTGAAACAACCTTGATAGGCGGCTTCTTTGCTTCCATAACGTGAATCTGTCCTGCTGAGGTCTGTGTACGCAGTAAGAACTCAGGTGATAAGTAGAATGTATCCTGCATATCACGGGCCGGATGATCCTTTGGAGTATTTAAAGCTGTAAAATTATAGTAATCATTCTCGATTTCTGTACCCTCGTAAACCTCAAAGCCCATAGATGTGAAAATCTCTGAGAGCTGGTTTTTTACCTGTGTTACAGGATGAAGATTACCCTTTTTGCTTCTCTTTGCAGGCATAGTGACATCTATTTTCTCGCTCTCATACTTGCGCTTAAGTGCCTCTGCCTCAAATTTCTTAACCTTCTCATCAAGAAGCTTCTCAACTGCCTCACGTGTCTCATTGACCCACTGGCCTACCTTTGGTCTGTCCTCCGGAGCAACATCCTTCATGCCCTTTAAGACTGCTGTGAGCTCACCCTTCTTTCCAAGAATTGCAGCACGCACATCATTTAATTTTTCAAGGCCGTCAGCCTTATCAATTTCAGCAAGTGCTTTTTCTCTGATCTGTTGAATTTTGTCTCTCATCGAATTTCACCTCATAATATTTTTCTTAATTTGCATAAACTCGTAACTTCAAGCTTGAATTCGCCGTTTATGCGATAAAAAACGTCCCTGCATGGCTATTAAACCATGCAGGGACGAAAATTCCGCGATACCACCCTGATTTCCATTGAAGAAATATCCAATGGACTCTCATTGATATGTGTAACGTACATAACACGTCATGAACTACTGTGCTTCATCCATGCAGCTTCAGTGTGAACTTCAATCAATAGCCTTTTTGTAAGACTGCTTTCAGCCGATGACAATCTCTCTCTGGTCAAAGTACTATAATCTACTATGCACCTTCATTGCTTTTATTATATATAGCTGCGACATATATATCGCAAATGCTTATTTCTTAATAACACATAAGTCATTTTAGCACAATCTCTATATTTTGCAAGTAGAAAATTTTATATTTGATTTATATTTTATTTCTAAGCCCCTTAGGATAATGGTTTTTAACCTGTGTGCCATTCACCTTACCCCAGCCGGCCGTGTATCCGTCCACACATACAAGTGCCCAGCCCTTTTTGCATTCAGCCGCCTGCTCATCAGATAACATAACTGACTGACCATTGAAAAAACCGATAGTCTGCGGATCATCCCAGGTAAGCTTTACTACGTTTTTAGCCTCACTTAGCTTAAGCGCAAGCGCAAGCGAATGCGACGGCTCAAAGCGCTGTTTTTTGAACTCTCCTATATGAAGCCCTGCGCGCTGCACCTTAAGCCCTTTAATATCCACTTCCATATCAGGCAGTCTGTAGAGCTGCTCCCCAAACATGACAAGCCTTGAGTTTTTTATCCATGCTGCCATATCCTCTGATATGGTCTCATCAAGAAACTCTGTGAGAAGCTTCATATTTTCTTTTGTGAGAGCCGGCTTTGTTTCGTTTTTCCTGTTCTTACTATTTTTGTTCTTTTTTGTTTTCCTGTCAGCTTTAAGGCCTGTGTCCTCTACTTTATTACAGCTATCCTCGCATAAATCATAATCCGCACCAAGCTCATTAACACTGCCTCTTCTCACAAGCTTTGCCACAAAATGCCCCTCTCCGTCCACCTTATGCGGCCAGAAGCGCTCCATTTCTTCTAGTGTAAAATCAGGATGTCTCTCCAAAAAATACTCAATTACATCCTCATTTTCTTCCTTCGAGAATGTGCAGGTGCTGTATACTATCACGCCTCCCGGCTTAAGCATCACCGCGGCATTATCCAGTATTTCCTTCTGCCTTGTCGCACAGATTGCCACATTTTCCATACTCCACTGCTCTATTGCCTCAGGCAGCTTTCGAAACATTCCCTCTCCTGAGCAGGGTGCATCCACCTGTATAGCATTAAAAAAGCCTGGGAAATGTGAAGCAAGCACAAAGCTGTCCTCATTTGTCACAATCGCATTTTTGATTCCCATACGCTCTATATTCTGCGACAAAATCCGGCTTCTTTGTGTGTTAATCTCATTTGATACCAAAAGTCCTCTGTCTCCTAAATATGTGGCAAGCTGTGTGCTCTTTCCACCGGGTGCCGCACACAGGTCAAGCACTCTCATACCCGGCTTTGGAGCTAAAAGTGCCGCCGCCGACATGGCACTTGGCTCCTGTATGTAGTAAAGTCCCATCTCATGATACGGATGCTTTCCCGGACGCACATTCTCATCAAAGTAATATGCCTCATCTGCCCACGAAACCCTTTTATCTGAAGAAATTCCAAGTACCTTCAATATCCGCATTCTTTCTTCCGGGCTTTGTACCTTTAATGTATTAAATCTGAGTGCCTGAAATCTGTTATTGTCATAGCTGTATAAGAAATCATCCCACTCATTGCCCAGAAAGGCCTTCATCTTTTTTTCAAACTCTATCGGTAAATTCATCATCAAATCCTCTTGTTTTCTTACGAAATAATTACAATGTATCTTACTATCACACACATAGTCATGTATCTAAGCACTTCGATATTACCACATTTCTACTATCCATGCTATCAATTTTTTGTAGGCATATCACTGCTCACTACATACACTGCTTATATCCACCACTGTCACATCCTTATAATAATATCCGATTATATCCTTATAGCTGCTTCCTGCCTTTGCCAGCTTGTCTGCCCCATACTGGCTAAAGCCTATTCCATGGCCGAAGCCTCCGCCGGACAGTGTATAGTGACCATTTGCACCGGCACTCACACTAAAGCAGGCGCTTGGTATCATCGACATATTCTCCCTCACAGAGCCATCGTTTAATGTAACTTTTTTCTGATAATGCCCTAACGCCTTTCTTATATCATTCTCCGCCGTAATGGTCTGCGATTTGTTTCCGTAATTTATTGTGAGCGAAAGTACATAACCAGCATCCGACGTCTTATCGACAGAAATACCTGTTGCTGTGCCATACTGAGGATCATTGTATGCCGATAAATCAAGCTCCGAGGTCCATCTGTAGTATGGCGAATTGTCATCCACCGACTCCACCTTGTGTATGAAATCCGGTGTACTCGAAGACCATACCTCCATATCCTCGGTTTTTCCGGCAGACGTAGAAAAATAATAACACGTTATTAAGCTCCTTCCGCATGAGACAACCTGCCCTGCCGTAGCTTTTACAGCCTCATCGGTCGACTGCTTTGTTTCTGAAGCGTTATAGACCTGAAAAGCTGTGGTATTGTCAATATTTGCTCCGTATAGCGCATACTGTGTATTTTTCATCTGTGAATATACAAAGGTTCTTGCGCAAACAGCCTGAGCCTTAAGCGCCTCTGCATCAAATGTAGACGGCATCTCCGACGGCAGCACATAGCGCACATATGTCTCCACATCGACTGTATTCACCGCCACAATACCTTCCTCTGTCCCGATAAACTCAAATGAGCCCGGATAGCTCTTACCGTTTATGCTGACATAATTGTCCGCTGAGCTCACCTTTATCCGGCTTTTTTGCGCATTTGCCATATATGCACCCACATCGTCAATAGCATTGCTTCCACAGTCAGCATCATCCACATAAAAGTTAGCTGCGGCAGCTGCCGCAATTGTTGGAAATGCATCCTTTCCATCGTTTTTTATAAGCACTCTTATGTATGTAAGGTCAGGTACCTGTCTTCTGACGATGGCACATATCCTGCCGGAATCAAGTATGTAAGAAAGTGTTTCACTTCCGATTATCAGGTCAGAAACCGCTATTTCCTTAGGTGAAGTGCCTGTCTCATCATACACCGGCAGCTTGTCTGACTGCATTGGAATGTCACCCTGCCCTGCAATCTGCATGGTACCGTCTCCGTACGACAGCATCACACCTGATATATCATCCGGCTTTATCTGTATCTTTTTGACTTTAGAGCCACTGATTTCAATATCACAGACACCTGTAAAGTTCTCTTCCATGGTACCCTTTGCCCTGTATAGATCTCCATCACATATGAAAATCAGCCTTCCATCGTCATTTGACACAATATATGCATTCTCATACACCATATCCTTCGTCACAGCCCTCGCCTGTTTTACAAGTGTCCCTTTTTCCTTTTGTACCATAACAATTGCAAAAACAATAACCACACATACCATGGTTATCGCAAGCATTATCCAGACCATCCGATTCGGCTTTTGCCGTCTTCGTCTTCTATTTACCAAATTTCTGTTCTCCTTAACACCCAAATAGTGGTTACTGCTCAAAAAATGGGAGCTGCAAAAACAGCTCCCTTTATCATCTGTACCTAAGAATCCTTTGTGCTTTAAAAATCTTTTGTATCTCATAAAGCTTTTGTACGTCCGGAGTTCTTTTGTACATTATTATTCTTTTGTAAGAACCCAAAATGCCGGCCCTGTAATTTAGACTCCTAGCGCTCTTGCTAGGTGGGTAACCGCAGTCTGCCTTCTGCCTTCCGCTGCATAATGACGGCCTGACATCCAACAGCTCATATAGGAATCCCGTTTAAAGTAAATGTAGGTTCTAAATACACAGGGTTGTCGAACATCTCAGGTATCTTTGTAAATTCATTATACTTTATTATGTCTCATGTTGCAATGCAAAATTCATGTTAGAATTTAACAAATTTTTCTCTGGCATTTCGTAACATATTTGAAAACCAGATAATTACTGCGACGAATATAATCATCTCCACATATGACCAGTACGGTATTTTTTTGAGGCAATCCGAAACTATCGCAACTATACTGATAACAAAAATCACAATGCCGAATACAAGCGACTTTGGATAAATATAAGCTATATATCCAGCCGTATCCTTTATCTTTTTCATTTCATCCTCAGCCACAAAGGTGCTTTCAATTTTGCCGCTTTTCTTCATTCGTAGTGACACAAATATTATGTAAATTCCTAATATCAGCGTGATCGCATCTATTATAATAAAATAGTTCATGCTTCTTTCTCCTGTATCTTTATTTATTATTCCTAAATAGTTACCACGGATTTTATGATTAAAGGGTCAAAATACCTTTTACCCTCATATCATTTTATTTATACAAAAAAATATGTAAAATCATCAAAACTAGTATAACCTCATGTCAGGAAAAAATAAATAGTAAATAAGTCCCACATATTTCTTAAATTTCTTTTATTAATGTAGTAAAGAGTATACATGATTTTTGCAGTAATCTGATAATTATTCACTCTATGATTAGAGCACAAAAAGAACATCTGCAAACAGCAGATGTTCTTTTATGTTGCGCTATATATAATTATATATCAGACCAGTTACAATTATATGATTAAAGGGCCAAAGGGTAACAATATATTATTACTGCACACCGAGCATTTTCTTAACAGTGTTTTCCATCTGATCCACATCACAGACTGTGTTGTGAAGAATCTTTGCATCCCTGATTTCCTCGATGGCATTTGGTACCTTAACGTTGCCAAGCTTTGAAAGCTCATCGACAAGCTCAAAGTCTGTCATTGAATCGTACTTAGGATCAATTGCATCCATCACACTTCTTGTGAATTTGAATGGACTTGCTGTAGATGCGATAACAGTCTTTGTGGCTGTATCACCTGTAGCCTCCTTATACTTGTCATATACACCTGCTGCAACTGCTGTATGAGTATCAATAATGTATCCTGTATCCTCGTAAAGCTTTTTGATAACCTCAGCGGTTTCCTTCTCACTTGTGTAATTTCCATAGAAGTCAGAAAGCTTTTCCTTCATCTCAGGTGTTACAGTATATTTGCCATCCTTAGCAAGCGAAGCCATAAGCTGAGCATTCTTATTTGCATCATTTCCTGCGATACGGTAAATGAGTCTCTCAAGGTTTGAAGAGATGAGAATATCCATGGATGGTGAATTTGTGAGGATAAACTCTCTGTTTTTATCATACTCTCCTGTTGTGAAGAAATCATAAAGCACCTTATTCTCGTTTGAGGCGCAGATAAGCTTTGCAACAGGAAGTCCCATGTTCTTTGCATAAAATGCTGCAAGTATATTTCCAAAATTTCCCGTAGGAACAACGATATTTATCTTCTCATCCTTTGCGACAGCTCCCTGTGCAAAAAGCTTTGAGTAAGCATATACATAGTACACAATCTGTGGTACAAGACGACCTATATTGATTGAGTTGGCAGATGAGAACTGATAGCCTGCGGCATCCATCGTCTCTGCAAGAGCCTTATCATTGAACATAGCCTTTACTGCTGACTGTGCCTGGTCAAAGTTGCCGTGAATACCCACTACATGAGTATTGGCACCCTTTTGTGTAAGCATCTGCTTCTCCTGAATCGGGCTGACACCATTCTTTGGATAGAAAACGATAATCTGTGTACCCTCAACATCAGCAAAGCCTGCCATAGCTGCCTTTCCTGTGTCTCCTGATGTGGCTGTCAGGATGACAATCTCGTTTTTAACATTGTTTTTCTTTGCAGATGTGATAAGTAAATGAGGCAGAATGGATAATGCCATATCCTTGAAGGCTATTGTAGAGCCATGGAACAGCTCAAGGTAGTAAGCCCCGTCAGCAAACTTAAGCGGTGCAATCTCAGTCGTATCAAACTTGCTGTCGTATGCCCTGTTGATACAATTTTTAAGCTCTTCCTCTGTGAAATCCGTAAGGAAAAGCTTCATAACCTCATATGCTACCTGCTGGTATGACATCTTAGAAAGCTCCTCAATAGAAACATCAAGTGCCGGAATGCTCTCAGGTACAAATAATCCTCCGTCATCGGCAAGGCCCTTAAGGATAGCCTGTGAAGCTGTTATTTTCTTTTCACTGTTTCTTGTGCTTGAATATAATAAATCCATTTTTTACCTCATTTCTCTTTTTATCTTATCTAAATCCATATTGCAGCATCTCTATATGCAGACAATTATTATCATTTATAGTATAATAAATTTCATATATCAAATCAATAACAAAAATGCTACAATTTATTTGTAAACAACATTACTTTTAATATTGTACTAAAAACTCCCGCGGTTATATAACCTCGGGAATTTTTATAATTACTTCTGATTTATATAGTTTACAAGTCCCTCGCAGTCGATAATCTTCTGCATGAACGGTGGGAAGGCCTGTCCCTTAAACTTCTCTCCTGTTGTCTCATCTGTGATGATACCGGAATCAAAGTCTACAGTCACCTCATCACCGGCATTTATTGCCTTTGCTGCCTCAGGGCACTCAATAATAGGAAGACCTATATTGATTGCATTTCTGTAGAAAATTCTTGCAAATGTCTCTGCGATAACACAGCTTACGCCGGCAGCCTTGATGGCAATCGGTGCATGCTCTCTTGATGAACCACAGCCGAAGTTCTTGTTGGCTACCATGATATCCCCGGCCTTTACATTATTTACAAAATCCTTGTCGATATCCTCCATGCAGTGTGTTGCAAGCTCCTTAGGATCAGAAGAATTCAGATATCTTGCGGGAATGATTACATCTGTATCGACATTGTCTCCATATTTAAATACACGACCGTGTGCTGCTTTCATTGTGCTTCCTCCAATCTTTACATAACATCCTTTGGTCCTGAAATCTTACCTGTAATGGCACTTGCAGCTGCAACAGCAGGGCTTGCCAGATAAACCTCAGAATCCACATGACCCATACGTCCGACAAAGTTACGGTTTGTGGTAGATACGCATCTCTCGCCCTCAGCGAGCACTCCCATGTATCCGCCAAGACATGGTCCGCAGGTAGGTGTGCTCACAATGGCACCCGCCTCGATAAATGTCTTAAGAAGGCCCTCTTCCATAGCCTGAAGATAAATCTTTTGTGTTGCAGGAATCACGATAACCCTGATACCATCCGCAAACTTTTTACCCTCAAGAATCTTTGCTGCAATACGCAGATCATCCATACGACCGTTAGTACATGAGCCGATTACTACCTGGTCAATCTTTACATCCCCCACCTCATCGATGGTACGCGTATTGTCAGGCAGATGTGGGAATGAAACTGTAGACTTAAGTGTGCTAAGGTCGATTGTATACTCCTCATCATACTCTGCATCACTATCAGCCTCATACTCTGTGAACGGACGCTTTGAATGCTCCTTCATGTACTCTCTTGTGAGATCATCTACAGGGAAGATACCATTCTTGCCGCCGGCCTCAATTGCCATATTGGCGATAGTAAATCTGTCGTCCATAGAAAGATATTTAAGTCCCTCTCCGACAAACTCCATTGACTTATAAAGTGCGCCGTCCACACCAATCATACCGATGATATGAAGAATAACATCCTTACCACTGATCCACTCAGCCGGTTTTCCGACAATATTGAACTTGATGGCAGAAGGCACCTTAAACCATGCCTTGCCTGTAGCCATTCCTGCTGCCATATCAGTGCTTCCCACACCTGTAGAGAATGCTCCTAAAGCTCCATATGTACATGTATGAGAATCAGCTCCTATAATCACATCACCTGCTACAGTCAGTCCCTGCTCAGGTAAAAGTGCATGCTCAATGCCCATTTTTCCTACATCAAAGTAATTTGTAATCTCGTTTTTGCAAGCAAACTCGCGAACACATTTACAGTGTTCTGCTGACTTGATGTCCTTGTTTGGTGCAAAGTGATCCATAACTAGTGCGATTTTATCTTTATTAAACACTCCCTCTACCTTCATCTTGTCGATCTCATGAATCGCTACAGGTGAGGTAATGTCGTTTCCAAGCACAAGATCTAAATCAGCCTCAATGAGCTGTCCTGCACTAACAGAGTCAAGGCCTGCGTGTGCAGCAAGAATCTTCTGTGTCATTGTCATTCCCATGCTTATATTCCTCCTAGCATATAAAAATATTGTATTATGATTGTATCTGAATCAAGTTTACTTAAGACATCATAACATATGATTTTCCATAATAAAAATACATAATAAACATATTTACCATAACTAAATCTCATGGTATAATAAACACAGATTTGTTGATGTTCACACCTTTTTGTGACAAGCAACGATTACAGCCCATTAAAAGTACAAACCACAGGAGGTACAAATGAACCAGAATCTCTCATCTTACTGGATTTTCTATACTGTCGCCAATGCCGGCAATATATCAAAGGCAGCCAAGGAGCTCTATATCAGCCAGCCTGCCATCAGCAAGTCAATTCAAAAGCTTGAGGACGGACTGGAATGCAAGCTTTTTTCCAGAAGCTCCAGAGGTGTCGTCTTGACCGATGAGGGCAGGCTTCTTTATGATCATGTAAGCGAGGCCTTTGAGGCATTAAATGAGGGGGAGGAAAAGCTGAAGCGCTCAATAGAGCTCGGTGTCGGCCAGCTTAAGATTGGTGTCAGCTCAACACTCTGCAAATATATGCTTTTGCCATATCTCAAGGAATTCATACACAGAAATCCTCATATAAGCATCTCAATCGAATGTCAGTCCACCAATGAGACCTTAAAGCTCCTCGATGATGACAAAATAGATATAGGTCTGATTGGAAAACCAGCATCCCTTAAGACTTTCAATTTCTATTATCTGGACAACATCGAGGATATATTTGTCACTACAAAGGACTATCTGCGCAACTTAAGCGCCCGTGGTGTCAAAAAGAGCGAGATTTTGCAAAACTCTACTCTCATGCTTCTCGATAAAGGCAATATGACACGTAAATATATTGATGATTATCTGCAGGAGAACCAGATACACGTAAAGGACTCTATAGATATATCAAATATGGACCTGCTCATCGACTTTGCCAAAATAGGCGTAGGTGTGGCATGCGTCATAAAAAGCATAGTTTCAAAAGAGCTTGCTGACGGTACCCTGATTGAAATTCCTCTCGGCATACCAATCCACAAGCGTGAGGTTGGCTTTGCTTACAAGGAGTCTTCAAAGCTTTCCACCTCTTTACAGACCTTTATCAAGTTTTATGAGAGCTACACACCAGAGGATTTTTAAATAACAAAATATGACCCCGGAGGTATTACCTTGAAAGAACAAATACACACTATCCCCATATCAGACGCCTTTGACAATGCCGGTGAATGCCCCTTCTGCTATATAGAAAAACGCACCGAGGATCACGTCATGGATTTTGTACTTGGTCATGGTGCCTCTTACATGGAGGCTGACATACGCGATATGACCGATAAGGAGGGCTTCTGCCGTGCACATTTCAAAAAAATGTTTGACTATGGCAATTCACTCGGAAACGCCTGGATACTAAAAACCATGTACATGCGCCATATTGAGGAGATGGACAAAGAATTTAAGAACTTTAAGCCTGATTCAGTGCAAAAGAGCGGTCTTTTCAAAAAAGCAAACGCCTCCTCCAATTCCATCGTGGACTGGATTAACAAGCGTGAATCAACCTGCTTTATATGTGACAGCGTAAACAAGACCTTTAATGCATACATGAAGACCTTCTTCACTATGTATGAAAAGGATCCTGAACTAAAAGAAAAATTAAAGAACACAAAAGGATTTTGTCTCGATCACCTGAAAGTGGTTCTGGAAGGAGCTGACACTTATTTAAAAGGTGATAAGCGCAAAGAATTTTACGATATCGTGCTCCCTCTAATGCACGACAACATGAACCGCATATATGAAGATGTTGCATGGTTCATCGAAAAATATGATTATAAAAATAAAGATGCCGACTGGAAAGATTCCAAGGATGCGATCCAGCGCGGTATGCAGAAGCTTCGCGGAAGTGATCCATCACTTCCACCACATGTTCTCAAAAAATAAAATCACCCGGTATTCTGCCGGCCGTCTAGTGGCTGTGCAAAATACCGGGTGATTTTTATTTCATTACGATGTTTACAATACGTCCCGGAACATAAATCTCTTTTACGATATTTCCTGTAAGCTTATCTGCAATAACATCCTTTGCTTTTGCAATAACCTCATCCTTAGGATCCTGTTTTCCGATTTCAAGAGTGCCCTTAGTCTTTCCGTTGATCTGTACAGCAATCTCTACTGTATCCTCAACAGTCTTTGCCTCATCGTATACCGGCCATGGCTCAAATGCGATTGTATCGTCATGTCCCATTCTCTGCCAGATTTCCTCACCAACATGTGGACATACACAAGAAAGCATCTTGATAAGCCCCTCTGCAAACTCTCTAGGACATCTGCCTGCCTTGTATACTTCATTGACAAAAATCATCATCTGGCTGATAGCTGTATTGTAGCCAAGTGCCTCGAAGTCGTTTGTGACCTTCTTTACTGTCTGATGATAGATTCTTGTGAGCTTTCCATCATCCTCTTCGATAATATTCTCAGGCTCTGTAAAGAAATTCCATACACGTGTGATGAATCTCTTTGCTCCCTGTACGTTGCTGTCGTTCCAAGGCTTTGAAACTTCAAGTGGTCCCATGAACATCTCGTAGAGACGAAGTGTATCAGCGCCGTACTCCTCGACTACATCACTAGGATTTACTACGAACTCCGGGAATCTCTTGCCCATCTTGATACCGTTTGATCCAAGGATCATTCCCTGATGTACGAGCTTCTTAAAAGGCTCCTTTACTGGAGATAAGCCCTGATCAAAGAGGAATCTGTTCCAGATTCTTGAATACATGAGGTGTCCTACCGCATGCTCCGGTCCACCAACATAGAGATCTACAGGCATCCAATGCTTTAAGAGCTCCTGATTTGCAAATTCCTTATCATTGTGTGGATCGATATATCTCATATAATACCATGAGGATCCTGCTGAGCCTGGCATGGTGGATGTCTCACGAGTACCCTTTACGCCGTTTCTGTCATACTGCTTCCACTCTGTAGCGTTCTCAAGAGGTGCCTTGCCATTCTTGCCCTTGTAATCCTCAAGCTCAGGAAGGACAAGCGGAAGCTCATCATCAGGAAGGAAATAGATTGAACCATCCTCCTTGTATACACATGGAACAGGCTCTCCCCAGTATCTCTGACGTGCAAAAATCCACTCACGGAACTTGTAGTTTACAGTTCTCTTTGCCACGCCCATCTTCTCAAGCTTGGCTGTAATAGCTTCCTTAGCATCCTCAACTACCATTCCGGTAAACTCCTCTGAGTTGATGAGCTTGCAGCCCTTTCCAAGGTAATCGTGCTTCTCAAATGCATGCTCTGATACATCTGCACCATCAATTACCTGAATCATCTCAATATCATGAGCCTGTGCATACTCGAAATCTCGCTGATCATGGGTAGGAACTGCCATAACAGCACCTGTACCATAGCTTGCCAGTACGAAATCACCGATGAACATGCGCACTTCCTTGCCGTTTACAGGGTTGATACAATGAAGTCCCTTAAGCTCACAGCCTGACTTTGTCTTGTTAAGCTCAGTTCTGTCCATATCGCTCTTCTTTACAGTCTCATCTATGTAAGCCTGAACCTCTTCTTTGTTCTCGACTCTGTCCATGAGACCCTTTACTATATCTCCGTCCGGAGCAAGCACCATAAATGTGATACCATATATTGTCTCGATACATGTAGTAAAGATAGAGAACTCTCCACCACCTACAATCTGGAATTTGACCTCGACACCTGTGCTCTTGCCAATCCAGTTTCTCTGCATTTCCTTGGTAGACTCAGGCCAGTCTATCTCATCAAGCCCCTCAAGGAGCTTTTCTGCAAATGCCGGCTGGTCAATAACCCACTGTTTCATGTTCTTGCGGACTACAGGATAGCCGCCACGCTCTGACTTGCCATCTATAACCTCATCGTTTGAGAGAACTGTTCCAAGCTCCTCGCACCAGTTTACAGGCATATCAATATGCTTTGCATATCCTGCCTCATAAAGCTTCTTGAAAATCCACTGTGTCCACTTGTAAAACTCAGGGTCACTTGTAGAAATCATCTTTGACCAGTCATAATCAAAACCAAGCTCTCTTAACTGCTTTGAGAAGGTCTCTATATTCTTCTGAGTGAAACCGTTTGGATGATGACCTGTGTTTACAGCATACTGCTCTGCCGGTAAACCGAATGAATCATATCCCATCGGATGAAGTACATTATAGCCCTGCATTCTCTTCATACGCGACATGATATCTGTAGCTGTATAGCCCTCCGGATGTCCAGCGTGAAGGCCTACTCCTGAAGGGTAAGGGAACATATCAAGTGCATAGTATTTAGGCTTTGAAAAATCCCAAACATCTGTCTTGAATGTCTCGTGTTCTTTCCAGTATTCCTGCCATTTTTTCTCTATGGCCTTGTGATTGTATGGTTCTGACATACTTGCCTCCTTATATCAAAAACGCTCCGCCTCTCAAAGAGACGAAGGCGTATTTTTAATCCGTCTGATTAACATTCATAATTTTACACATCACACTATATTTTGTCAAGTTTTGCTATATAAAAAACCCGGTGCATTACTGCCCCGGGTCTTATTGCCATATATATCTGACAGATTAGTTGTTGATGAGCTTGTCGCTCTCATCATTCCAGCTGTAAAGCTTACGGATTTCCTCACCAACCTTCTCTGAAGGATGCTCAGAAGCAAGCTTTCTCATAGCCTTGAAGTGTACCTGACGTCCTGCTGGTGACATATCAAGTAAGAACTCCTTAGCAAATGTACCATCCTGGATGTCAGAAAGAATCTTCTTCATAGCTTTCTTTGTCTCAGCTGTAACAATCTTAGGTCCTGTTACATAATCACCATACTCAGCTGTATTAGAGATAGAGTATCTCATGCCTGCGAAGCCTGACTGGTAGATAAGGTCTACGATGAGCTTCATCTCATGGATACACTCGAAGTATGCGTTTCTTGGGTCATAA